>Ga0265780_10000150_pt1 | contig 112423 bp, 77 predicted proteins | sample P1T30metagenome_FD_192432 | JGI IMG/M metagenome (GOLD analysis project Ga0265780, IMG submission 192432) | Plant litter microbial communities from East Loma Ridge, Irvine, California - P1 T30 | ecosystem: Environmental > Terrestrial > Plant litter > Unclassified | place: USA: California...
GACTGGCGCCGCACCAGCTCGAAGTCCATGCGCACGCGTTCGGGCTCGGCCTCGATGCCTTCGCGCTGGGCGCGCACCCGGCGCACCAGCAGCTGCACGGCTTCGCGCGCCATCTCGGCGATCGGCTGGCGCACCGTGGTCAGCTCCGGCCAGATCGTGGTGGCCAGCGCGGTATCGTCGAAGCCGGTGACGGTCAGGTCGCCCGGCACGTCGAGGCCGAGGCGATGCGCGACCGCGACGGCGGCGGCGGCCATGTCGTCGTTGCTGGCGAAGATGGCGGTGGGCCGTTCCTCCAGCGCCAGCAGGTGCTCGGCGGCGTCCAGGCCGGAGCGGTAGGTGAACATGCCCTGCACCACCAGCTCGCCGGACCGGTCGACCCCCTTGTGCGCGCCCTTCTCTTCGATGGCGGCGCGGTAGCCGGCCAGGCGCCGCGCGCTGGCGCTCTGGTTCGGGTGGCCGACCACGAAGCCGATGCGCTGGTGGCCGAGGGCGATCAGGTGGCGCGTCATGTTGTAGGCGGCGTCGAAGTCGTCGATGCTGACCGCGCCCACGCGCTCGTCAGGCTGGCCGCAGGCCACGACCACGGCCGGGATGCCGGCATCCGCGATGCAGGCGATGATGGCTTCGCTGTCGCACAGCGGCGGCGGCAGGATGATGCCGTCCAGGCCGTTCTCGATCAGGTGACGAGTCTGCTCTTCCTCGTGGTCGCCGGCCTCGCATTTTTCGACGAACAGCTGGACGTTGTTCAGGCCCGACTGGTTCAGGAGGCCCACCAGGAATTCGCTCAGGTAGCCGGCGCTCGGATTACTGTACAGGAAGCCGACGCGGATCGGCTTGGAGCCGGCCAGATTGCGCGCTTCCTGGTTCGGGGTATAGTTGAGGGCGGCGACCGCTTCGGCGACCTTGCGCCGCGTGCTCTCGCGCACCAGGCCCTTGCCGTTCATGACGCGCGAGACGGTCATGGCCGACACGCCGGCCAGCTTCGCGACGTCGGCCATGGTCGGCTGGCCGCGGCGCTCGAGCTCTTCCTGGATGGCCTCTGGTTTGGCTTTGGACATGGCGCGCACCCCTTCGACTTGCTGTTGTTTGCGCTATCTTAGCACACTCACATCGGGCCACGCGATAGGGGCCAGGTGCCCGGAAACCCTGCAAATACGCGCGAAATCGATTTCAAATCAAACAGGTTTGCGCTAACATCGACGCCACGATCCAAATAACAACAAGGAGACCCGTGGTGCAGCGCTTCCCTGAGCGGCGGCCAGCCGCGTTTTGCCGCGTGCTTGGCGCGGCCCTGCTCTTCCTCTTTTCGCTGGCCTTGCCGGCCCATGCCGCCGTCGAGGACGGCTACCGCCTGTGGCTGCGCTACGCCTTCCTGCCCGCCGCGGCGCGCACGCAACTCGAGACGCATGCGCGCAGCATCGTCACGCTGGCGCCCGCCAGCCCGACCGTGAACGCGGCGACGGAGGAACTGCGGCGCGGACTCGGCGGACTGCTGGGCCGCACGCCAGGCACGGCCACGAGTCTGCAGGCGGGCAGCGTGGTGCTGGCGCGCGCCGCCGACCTGCCGGCCGATGCCGAGGTCCAGCGCGAACTGCGCACGCTCGGGTTTGAAGGCTACCTGGTGCGCCGCACGCGCATGAAAGGCAAGGACGTGACCCTGGTGGCCGCCAACGGCGACATCGGCCTGCTGTACGGCAGCTTCGCCTGGCTGCGCGCGCTGCAGGCCGGCGACAACGATGCGATCGCGGCCCCGAAGCTGGCCTCGACACCGGCACTGCCGCGGCGCCTGCTCGACCACTGGGACAACCTGGACCGCACGGTCGAACGCGGCTATGCCGGCGAATCGATCTGGAACTGGTGGGAACTGCCGGACATCGTCGACCCGCGCTATACCGACTACGCGCGCGCCAATGCCTCGCTCGGCATCAACGGCGCGGTGCTGAACAATGTGAACGCCAAGGCCGAGGTGCTGGGCGCGCCCTTCATCGCCAAGGCCGCCGCGCTGGCCCAGGTGCTGCGCCCCTACGGCATCCGCGTCTACCTGTCGGTGCGCTGGTCGACGCCGCTGGAACTGGGCCAGACCAGGACTGCCGATCCGCTCGACCCGGCAGTGGCCGCCTGGTGGCGCGCCAAGGCCGACGAGATCTACCGCGCGATCCCGGATTTCGGCGGCTTCCTGGTCAAGGCCAATTCCGAGGGCCAGCCGGGGCCGCAGGATTATGGCCGCAACCACGCCGACGGCGCCAACATGCTGGCGCGCGCCGTGGCGCCGCATGGCGGCATCGTGATGTGGCGCGCCTTCGTCTACAACCCGCCCTCGCATCCGGCGCAGGTGAGCGACCGCGCGGCGCAAGCTTACAACCAGTTCAAGCCGCTGGACGGCCGGTTCGACGCCAACGTCATCGTGCAGGTCAAGAACGGCCCGATCGACTTCCAGCCGCGCGAACCGGTGCATCCGCTGTTCGGCGCCATGCAGGCCACGCCCTTGATGATGGAATTCCAGGTGACCAAGGAGTACCTGGGCTTCGCCACCCACCTGGCCTATCTCGGGCCGCTGTTCCAGGAAGCGCTGCGCTTCGACACCCGCGCCCGCGGGCGCGCCATGCCGGTGGCGCAAGTGCTGGCGGGCGGCCAGCAGGGCCGGATCGGCGGCATCGCGGGGGTGGCCAATATCGGCAGCAGCCGCACCTGGTCAGGCTCGGACTTCGACCAGGCCAACTGGTACGCCTTCGGCCGCCTGGCCTGGGATCCGGGTCTCGACAGCGCCGTCATCGCGCGCGAGTGGGCGGCGCAGACCTGGTCGAGCGACCCGCGCGTGGTCGAGCCGGTCGTGGCCCTCATGATGCGCTCGCGCGAAGCCGTGGTCGACTACATGACGCCGCTCGGCCTGCACCACCTGATGGGCACCGGCCACCACCATGGCCCCGCGCCCTGGGTCGACGATCTCGAACGCGCCGACTGGAACCCGAGCTACTACCACCGGGCCGGCCGCGACGGCATCGGCTTCGACCGTACGGCAAGCGGCAGCAATGCCGTGGCCCAGTACGCGACTGAGGTGGCCAGGCGCTACGCCGACCCGGCCGCCACGCCGCCCGAACTGCTGCTCTGGTTCCACCACCTGCCCTGGGATTACCGCATGCCGTCCCGGCGCAGCCTGTGGGAAGAACTGGTGGCGCACTACGACCGCGGCGTGCGCGAGGCGGCGGCGATGCAGGCGGCATGGGAACAGGTTAGGCCACTGGTCGACGCCGGGCGCGGGGGCGACGTGGCCCAGCGCCTGGCGCGCCAGGTCCAGGAAGCGCGCTGGTGGCGCGACGCCTGCCTGGCCTACTTCATGCGCCGCTCAGGCCTGCCGCTGCCGGCCGGCACGGCGCCGCCGGCGCATCCGCTCGAGTACTACCAGGCCCTGCGCTTTCCCTACGCGCCGGGCCGCGGCTGAGGTTTTTTCAACCACAACATATATAAGAGAGACACCATGACCACACGACGCACCGTCCTGGGCGCCCTTGCCGGCGCCGCCCTGCTGCCAAACGCCTTTGCCGCCGACGGCGGCGGCGCCGGCGAGTCGCTCAAGGAGGCCGCCAACAAGAAGGGCCTGCGCTTCGGCACCGCCATCTCCGCCGGCCGCAACCAGTTCGGCGACCCGGCCTACCGCGCGCTGGTCGAGCGCGAGTGCGGCATCATCGTCGCCGAGAACGAGATGAAGTGGCAGGCGCTGGAGCCGCGCCGCGACGCCCCCAATTTCGGACCCGCCGACGCCATGCTGGCCTGGGCCGGCGACAAGGGCATCGCCATGCGTGGCCACAACCTGTTCTGGCAGGCCGAGAAGTGGCTGCCGGCCTGGGTCGCGCAGGAAGACTTCGGCGCCCAGCCGGCCCAGGGCGCCGAGCGCCTGATGCGCAAGCACGTCAAGACCGTGTGCGAGCACTTCGGCAAGCGCATCAACAGCTGGGACGTGGTCAACGAAGCGGTCGACCCGGCGGACGGCAAGCTGCGCCAGAATGCCTTGACGCGCGCATTGTCGCCAGGCGCGGGCGCAATCGAGCAGATCGACCTCGCCTTCCGCCTGGCCCACGACTACGCGCCGCACGCGCAACTGGTCTACAACGACTACATGCGCGGCGATACCGGCAGCGGCAAGCACCGCGCCGGCGTGCTGGCCCTGCTGGCGGAACTGAAAAAGCGCGGTACCCCAATCCACGCGCTGGGCCTGCAGAGCCACATCGGCTCCTGGGACGAGAGCGCAGACCGCGGCAAGGCCGATCTGCTCGAATGGCGAAAATTCCTCGATCAAGTGAGCGGCATGGGCTACGAGCTGCTGATCACCGAGTTCGACGTCAACGACCGCCGCCTGCCGGCCGATATCGCCAGGCGCGACGCCGGCGTGGCCGCGGCGGCGCGCGACTACCTGGACCTGACCCTGTCCTATCCAGGCCTGCGCGACTTCCTGTTGTGGGGCATGGCCGACCACATCAGCTGGCTGCAGACCTGGGACGAGGCGCCGCGCACCGACAAGCTGGCGATGCGCCCCCTGCCCTACGACGCCGAACTGCGCGCCAAGCCGCTGCGCCAGGCGATCCTGGCGTCGATCCGGGCGATGCCGGCGCGCCAGGCCTGAAGCGCCTCAGGCCGCGTCCAGGTCGACCTTCGACATGGCGACGGCCGACTCCATCACCAGCCGGCACGCGAGTTCCGGCGCGATCGTCCCTTCCGCCACCTGCAAGGTGCGCTTGAGGGCCGCGCAGAACAGCATGTTCCAGTGCGCCGGATCCGGGCTGTGGCGGGCGGCGATCGCGGCCACCGGCGGCCACAGCGCCTCCAGGTAAGCGGCAGGCGTGGCGGCCGGCTGGTGCGCCGCCGCCACGCGCGGCACGCCGAAGGCTTCGGTCCCGACCGAGGCGCTCACGTGCTGGAAGATCTCATTGGGCTCCAGCCGCGCGGCCTTGCCGCCGATGCCCAGGCCGCCGCTGCACACGGTCCAGATCGACATGCGCGGACCGGCGAGCAGGCCGTTCAGCGGCTCGCCGAAGAAGTAGCGCCTGCCGTCGCCCGCCGTCACCACGTGGAAGACCGAGGCTTCCGGCAGCCCGCCGGCGCGTGCCTGCGCGCGCAACTGGGCCTGGCAGGCGTAGCCGGCCACGGCGCCCAGCGCGCACAGCATGGATTCGATGTGGACCCGGCCGTCCTGCTTCAGGCGCGCGGTGAGGCAGGCGAAGACTTCGAGCCCGCCTTCGCGGGCGGCGGACATCGCACTGGCGGGCGCTTGGAAAGGGGACATGGGCGGGACCGGCGTTCAAGGCTCCTGGAAGTCCGATGGCAGCTTCGGCTGGAATTCGACGCGCACGAAAGGCTTCGACCAGATCTTGTATTTCAACTGGCCGGCATAGCGGCGCAGGTAATACATATAGTTCCGGCTATTCACCAGTTTCTTTTCGCGCACGCCCATCGCTTCGATACTCGATGACACCGAGGACGGCGCCAGGCCGACCGGATAAGGCACCAGCGCCTTGACCGGAATATAGCGCTCCTGGAAATACTCCCATTTATCCGCGACGACGTAGACGGGATACAGGTGGCGCAGCAGTTTTTCGGCGCCGGCCTTGGTGATGAAATAAGCGTGGGTGCACACCGCGCGATAGGCGTCGTAAATGCAGCGGCTGTCGTCGAGCGGGTCTTTCTTGTTGCCGTCGTAGCGCTTCACGTGGTTCAGCAGCACCGCGACCGGCGCCTGCGCCGGATAGAACTGCGCCAGCTTTGCCAGGATGGCGGGCAATTCCCGATCCAGCACGCTGGCGTCGTCTTCCAGGATCAGGGCGTGCGGGATGTCCTGCTCGACCATCTGGCGGTAAATGCCGACATGGCTGAGCGCGCAGCCGATTTCACCCCGGGACATTTCGCGATTGAAGAGACGCACCGCCTTGTCGGCATCGTAATTCGCTGCCAATTCCTCGGGCGAGAGCGATTTGCCGTGTACCGCGTCGAACACGGAAAACGGCATGCCGAGCGCCGCCAGTTGTCGTTCCAGATATTCCCGTCGTTCACTATCCTTGGGAAGGCTGACGATAAAGGTAGGTATCTCTTTTTGAATCATCGGGACGGAAATATCGGTCGGACACGGTAATGCCGGATGAGAAAGACATGGCGTACTCGATAAATACGCGCACGGCGCGGCATTCTACGGCATTTAAAGAGGGAAAGCCATCACGGCCGGATCCCGCCTGTCCGGCCGCCGCTCCATCCTCATTGCCTGCGGTGGCACTGCGTCAAGCCCTCCAGCGGCACCGCGTCCGCCATCGCCTTGTAACCCGGCGCGGACGGATGCAGGCCATCGTTGTCGTAGGCCGGCAGCAGCCGCTCCGGCCGCGCCGGATCGCGCAGCACGGCGTCGAAGTCGACGGTGCCGTCGAACACGCCGGCGTCGCGGATCCAGCCGTTGATGGCCTGGCGGTCCGCTTCATTGTCCGGACCCGGCTGGTAGTAGCCGCTGCCGCCGTAGGGCGAGATCGTCGCGCCGATCACGCACACGCCGGCCGTGTGGGCGCGCGCGACCAGCTGGCGCAAGGCCGCGCGCATCTCGTCCAGCAGCTGCGCCCGCGCCGCCGGGCTGTCCTCGCCGTTGCGGTGCTGGACGCCCAGGTCGTTCACGCCGATCATCACGATCGCGTGGCTGACGCCGGGACGCGCCAGCACGTCGCGCTCGAAGCGCGCAGCCAGGTTCGGGCCGAGCCCGTCCTGCAGCAAACGCCCGCCGCCGATGCCGGCATTCACCACGCCGACGCCGTCCATGCCCGCGGCGCGCAGGCGCGTGGCCAGGTGATCGGTCCAGCGCCCGTAGCTGCCGGGCGTGACGCCGTAGCCGTCGGTGATCGAATCGCCGATCGCGACCACCGTATGCGACGCGCTTGGTGCCAGCACCTCGAGGCCGGCCAGCTGGTACCAGCGCGTGAAGGTCTGGGCGCCGCTCCACGCGCCGTCCATCACGTGCTGCCCCTGGACCAGGAAGCTGGTGACGCGCGCGCCCGGGTGACCGGTCTGGCGCGCCGGCGCTTCCGGAAAATGCAGGGAGACCGCCAGCTCGGCGCCGGCCACGTGCGCCAGGTCGACCGGATCGCTCAGGTACTCGGCGCCGGCCGGGATGGTGACCCGCGCCTGGCCGCCGAAACGCAGCGGCCGCAGGCTGGACGCGCGGCCACCCGCTCCGGCCAGCCCGATGCTGGCGCCGTCGACGCGCAAGGGCGCCGTGCCGAACAGGTTGCTGACCCTGATCCGCAGGCGCGATCCGCCCAGCGAGGCGCGCACCACCTGGCGCATCGAGGCGTCGCGCCAGGCGGCGGGCGCGAGCACGTTGTCGCCTTCCGGCACCAGCTGGGCCGCGCCCCAGGATTCGACCCAGTGCCCGCCCGGGGGCGCCGCCGATCGGTCCCCGGACGCCGCACAGCCGCCCAGCAGCACGCCCGACAAGAGCATGGCCGCCAGCCCGGGTACCGTATAAGATTGACGCGCCATCATCATTCCTTCACACTCGGTGAGATGTTTGCGCAATCATTCTAGACGACACGACAAGAAGGAGACAAGCTTTGAATCCTACCCAGGGCCGCGCCACCCCGACCGTCACACGCATGCAGGTGATCCCGGTGGCCGGGCACGACAGCATGCTGCTCAACCTGTGCGGCGCCCACGCGCCCCATTTCACCCGCATCCTGGTGCTGCTCGAAGACAGCGCCGGCCATACCGGCATGGGCGAGGTGCCGGGCTCGAACGGCATCCTGCTGGCGCTGCGGAAGCTGGTGCCGCTGGTCGAAGGCAGCGAGATCGGCCGCTACAACCGCACATTGAACGCCCTGCGCGCCGCCATCTCGGGCGCCAGCCACCAGGTGACCTCGAGCGCCGAGGAAGCGGTCATGAAGCAGCCGCACGAAATCAACCTGCGCCTGGAAAACGTGGTCACGGCGGTCGAAGCCGCCCTGCTCGACCTGCTCGGCCAGCACCTGGGCGTGCCGCTGTGCGAGCTGCTCGGCAACGGCCAGCAGCGCGACGCGGTGCCGATGCTGGCCTACCTGTTCTACATCGGCGAGCGCAAACGCACCGACCTGCCCTACCTTTCGGGCGAGCAGGCCGACGGCTGGTACCGCCTGCGCACCGAGGAAGCCTTGACGCCCGAGGCGATCGCCGACCTGGCCGCGGCGGCGGTCGACAAGTACGGCTTCAAGGACTTCAAGTTGAAGGGCGGCGTGATGCGCCCGGAACAGGAGATCGAAGCCGTGGCCGCCATCAAGCGCCGCTTCCCGGACGCGCGCGCCACGCTCGACCCCAACGGCGCGTGGTCGCTCGAGCAGGCAGTCATGGCTTGCAAGGGCCAGGGCCACGTGCTGGCCTATGCGGAAGACCCCTGCGGACCGGAACACGGCTACTCGGGCCGCGAGATCATGGCGGAATTCAAGCGCGCCACCGGCATCCGCACCGCGACCAACATGGTGGCCACCGACTGGCGCCAGATGGCGCACTCGCACCTGCTGGGCGCGGTCGACATCCCGCTGGCCGACCCGCACTTCTGGACCATGCAGGGTTCGGTGCGCCTGGCCCAGCTGTGCCACGACTGGGGCCTGACCTGGGGCTCGCACTCGAACAACCACTTCGACGTGTCGCTGGCCATGTTCACCCATTGCGCGGCGGCCGCCCCGGGCGCGATCACGGCGATCGACACCCACTGGATCTGGCAGGAGGGGCAGGAGCGGCTCACCAAAGAGCCGCTGCGGATCGAGGGAGGCCAGGTCCGGGTGCCGGAGCGGCCGGGCCTGGGCATCGAGCCGGACATGGAGCGCATCGCCGCCGCGCACGACCTGTACAAGCGCGTGGCCGGCGGCGCGCGCGACGATGCGATGGCGATGCGCTACCTGGTGCCCGGCTGGACCTACGACCCCAGGCAGCCCAGCTACGCGCGCTGAAAGGCGGCGTCGTCGAACACGCCGTGCGGCTGGCCCGGCGTGTCGACGCGGAAGGAAAACAGGCCGCCGGCCAGCGGCTGTTCGTGGCGCTGCCCGGGCGACAGGCCTTTCCAGGCGGTGGTGACGTAGGCGGTGCGCAGGTCTTCCCCGCCAAAGGCCAGCTTGGTGATGTTCGTGCACGGGAAGCGGACCTCGCCCACCTTCCTTCCCGCGGGCGTATAGCGCTCGATACGGCCGGCGCCGAACAGGCAGATCCAGACATGGCCTTCGCTGTCGACCGCCATGCCGTCCGGCCGGCTGCCCTCGGGCAGCTGCAGGAAGACGCGCTTGTTGGCCAGCTTGCCGTCCTCGCGCAGGTCGAAGGCGTAGACGCGGCGCAGCGGCGTGTCGGTGTGGTACAGGGTCTTGCCGTCCGGGCTGATGGCCGGGCCGTTGGTGATCACGTAGCCCTCGTCCGCGCGTGTCACGACGCCATCCAGTCCCAGGCGGTACAGCGCGCCGGTCGGCTCGGTCTGACCATCGTCCATCGAGCCGAACCACAAGCGGCCGGCCGCATCCACGTGGCCGTCGTTGAAGCGGTTGCCGGGCAGCTCGTCCTCGACCTTGACCAGGGTGTCAAAGCGCCCGCCCAAGCCATCGAAACGGTACAGACCATCTTCCAGCGCGCACACGAACCCGCCGCTCCCGGCCGGCACCACGAAGCCGACCTGGCCCGGCGCCTCCCAGCTCTGGCGCGTGGCGCCGGCGGCGTCGCAGTGGTGGATGCGGCGGCCCTTGATGTCGACGAACCAGACCGACGCCGTCGGCGCATGCCACAGCGCGCCTTCGCCCAGGTGGGCGCCCACGTCCCAGATGCATTCTGGTGTCATGTCAGCTCGCATGGGTCGTCACCGGATTGAGCATGCGCTCCTGGTAGCCGCGCGGCGAGCAGCCCAGCTCACGCTTGAACACCGAATGCATGTACTGGCTGGAGGTGAAGCCGCACTTCAGTGCGACGTCGGCCAGTTTGCAGTCGCCCTGGGCCAGGATGCTGGTGGCCGCGTCCAGGCGCATGCGCAGGATCTCGTCGTGCACGCTGCAGCCCAGCTCCTGGCGGAAGTGGCTCTCCAGCGAAGAACGGGAGATGCCGACGTAGTCCGCCACCTGCTCGGTCTTGATGCCCTGGCAGGCGTACTGGCGGATGAAGTGGCGGGCGCGCATCACGTGCGGGTTGCGCGCCGGTTCGTGCCGGCTCGAGGCCAGCGCGTTGATGCCGGCGGGCGGCACCAGGATGCGGGTGTCGGCCAGGCGCCCGCCGTGCAGCACGCGGTCGAGCAGCTGGGCCGCGGTGCGCCCGACCTCGCGCGCGCCCTGGATCACGGAACTCATCGGGATGCGGGTCAGCATGCGCGCCAGCGGGTCGTTGTCGATGCCGATCAGCGCCACCTGCTCCGGTACCGGGATGCCGGCCAGGGTGCAGGCCTGCAGCAACTGGCGCGCCCGCGCATCGGTCACCGCCAGGATGCCGACCGGCTTGGGCAGGCTGCGCAGCCATTCCACCTGTTCCTGCACGGCCGCGTCCCAGGTCGAGGCGCAGGTCGAGCGGCCGCGGAAGATCGCGGTTTCCAGGCGGTCGCGCCGCATCAGGGCGGTAAAGGCCTTTTCGCGCTCCTGGGCCCAGCGGTTGCAGGGCGCCACCGGCAGGCTGAACAGCGCGAAATTGCGCAGCCCGGATTCGACCAGGTGCTGGTAGGCCATGTCGACGATGCGCGCATTGTCGGTGGCGACATAGGGCACGCCGGCCGGGTAGTCGGCCGGGTCGGCGTAGGAACCGCCCACCGCCACCAGCGGCTGGCGGCAGTGCGCCAATGCCGCGGCCACCGCCGGATCGTCGAAGTCGGCGATGATGCCGTCGCCCTGCCAGGCCTCGATGCCGGCCAGGCGCAAGCGGAAATCCTCCTCCATGAACAAATGCCACTGGGTCCGGGTACCGGCCAGGTAGTCGGCGACCCCGGTGATGACCTCGCGGTCGAATATCTTGTTCGCGTTGAACAACAGTGCTATCCGTTGTGTCTTCGGCGTCATGTCTGTCTCCTCTCCGCCTTCTTTTTTGACATTCTAGCGGCCCTGGCACAGTTGCATGCAGGGTGCGTTGCAATTTTGCAACTAGATATTGGTCTAACCATACTCTGGAAAGTGGTCTGAACAGTTACGAAATCCACCAAGGACCGTAGCGTTTCTTGTCAGACCAACGGTCCAGACTGGTCTAACCGCTTTTCCAATGATACCCTTGCGACAAATAAATAAATACAACAACCTTGTACAAGGTGGAGAGATGGAGACGAATACCCTACTGGCGCCACCGCGCCAGGGCGCGGCTGCCGCCTTGGCGCCCGCGCCCTTCGCATGGCCGCGCTACGGCAACGGCCCGCACGAGACCCGCCCCTACCAGCTGGTGGCCGAGCGCGTGCGCGAACTGGTCCTGCAGACCGGCGTGCAGCCGGGCGAACGCCTGCCCTCGGAACGCGACCTGGCCGCCACCCTGGCCGTCAGCCGGCCTTCGCTGCGCGAAGCGCTGATCGCCCTCGAACTGGGCGGCATCATCGAAGTGCGCCACGGTTCCGGGGTCTACCTGTGCGCCGCGCGCCCGGCCAAGCCGGTGCCGGAGGCCGGCCCCGGGCCCTTCGAGCTGCTGTCGGCGCGGCGCCTGATCGAGCCTGAACTGGCGGCGCTTGCCGCGAAGAGCGCCACCGACGGCGCGATCGACGCCATCATGGCCGCCGCCGGCGCGATGGAACACCACCAGGAGGACAAGTCGAGCTGCGAACAGGCCGACCGCGACTTCCACATGGCGATCGGCCGCGCCACCGGCAACAGCGCGCTGGCCGGCGTGCTCGAATACCTGTGGAGCCAGCGCGGCCGCCTCTGGCACACCCTCGAGCAGCAATACGAGACCGACGAACTGCGCATGGAAACCCTGGCCGACCACCGCCGCATCGTGCAGGCGATCGCCGCGCGCGATCCGGCGGCGGCGCGCCAGGCCATGCGCGCCCACCTCGAACGCGTGACGCGCACCCTGTCGCGCGGATGAACCCCGTTTTCCGGCAGCACCCATAAAAAAGCAATCACATACCTAGTTAGACAGGAGAGACACAAATGAGCAAATCCAGGCATTTCCCGACCCCGCGCCTTGCCCTGACCTCGATCGCGCTTGCCGCGCTGACCCTGGTCAACCAGGCCGGCGCGCAGGAAGCCGCGGCCATGAACCGCGTCGAAGTGACCGGTTCCTCGATCAAGCGCGTGGCCACCGAGAACGCGCTGCCGCTGACCACCTTCAAGGCCGAGGAACTCGAAGCGCAAGGCTTGACCACGATGTCCGAAGTGGCGGTCTCGCTGGTCACGGCGTCGACCAACGAGCCGGTCGGCGGCGGCGGCGGCGGCACCATGATCAACATGCGCGGCCTGAACACCAACCGCACCCTGGTGCTGCTGAACGGCCGCCGCCTGCCGAACGAGGCGATCGGCGACAGCTCGGTCAACGTCGACGTGGTGCCGATGAGCGCCATCGACCGCGTCGAGGTGCTGCGCGACGGCGCCTCCTCGATCTACGGCACCGACGCCATCGCCGGCGTGGTCAACTTCATCACCAAGCGCACCTATGACGGCGCCAAGGTCATCGCCGGCTACGTCGATCCGGAACGCCATGGCGGCGGCCAGCAGCCGCGCCTGTCGATCATCGCCGGCAAGGGCGATCTGCAGAAGGATGGCTGGAACGTCTACGTCGCCGCCGACACCCAGCGCCGCCGCTCGCTGCTGCAGCACGACCGCCCGAACATCTGGAACCCGGCCGACATCGCGGCCCTCGGCGGCAGCGTGTTCTCCACCAACGTCGCCGGCTCCTCGTCGTCGCCGGCCAACTTCACCGTCTACAACAACGGCAAGGCCACCACCACCACCGGCAACCCCTACTTCGCCAGCGGCTGCTCCAGCAACTACGGCGCCCAGTACACCCTGCCCTCGATCAAGACCTCGGGCTCGGGCACCAAGACCTGTATCCTCGATCCGACCCTGTACCCGCAGCTGCTGCCGGAATCGCAGCAGAGCACCATCATGACCAAGGCCTCGTTGCGCCACGGCGAATCCGGCGTGTTCTCGGTCGAACTGCTGGCCACCGACTCCTACATCCGCGCCCAGAACCCGCCGCAGGTCTTCGGCGCCAACACCGACTACGACAAGCTGAACCCGGGCGTGCGCCAGCCGCTCTTCATCCGCAAGAACAGCAAGTGGTACCCGGGCGGCAGCGGCGGCGTGCCGGCCGTCGCCGGCGTCACCGGCCAGGACCTGGCCCTGACCTGGAGCCTGGACGAACTCGGCGCGGCCACCACCAACGACCGCCAGAACACCTACCGCATCATCCTGAACGACGAAGGCAACATCGGCGCCTGGGATTACCGCGTCGGCTTCAATGCCGCCATGAGCCGCCGCCGCGTCGGCTGGAGGAGCGGTTTCGTGACCACGCCGGGCATCTACGCCGGCGTCGCCAACGGCGTGCTGAACCCCTTCGGCAAGCAGGACGCCGCCGGCCAGCAGTACCTGGACGACATCAGCGTCGACGGCGATGACTACCGCGGCGCGCGCGTGCGCTACTTCGGCCCGGACTTCAACGTCTCGCGCTCGCTGATGGACCTGCCGGGCGGCGCCCTGCAGATCGCGATCGGCGGCGACCTGCACCGCGAAATGTACGAAGATGCCACCGACATGCTGGCCAACCAGGTGACCTATAAAGTGTCGGGTACCCCGGGCACCGCGCCGTCGGGCGCGCGTACCGTGGCCGGCCTGTATGCCGAGGTCGACGCCCCGGTCACCAAGACCATCGACCTGACCGGCGCCGTGCGCGTCGACCGCTTCAGCGACTTCGGCTCGACCGTCAACCCGAAGCTGAGCGTGCGCTGGGAAGCGGACAAGCGCGTGATGCTGCGCGCCACCGCCAGCACCGGCTTCCGCGCGCCGACCCTGCCTGAACTCTACGGCACCGCGCGCGTGAAAACGCCGTCGACCAATCGCTGGGACGACCCGCTGCTGTGCCCCGGCCCGACCCCGTCGCAGGCGAACAGCGGCTCGGTCACCACCGACCCGCGCTACGCCGGCCTGAACCTCGACCCGGCCACCGTCTGCAACACCACGCTGCCGATCCTGACCGGCGCCAACCCGGACCTGGGCCCGGAAAAATCGAAGACCTTCACCGCCGGCATCGTGGTCGAGCCGGTCAAGAACATGATGGTCTCGGTCGACTTCTGGGACATCCGCATGAAGGGCACGATCGCCCAGCAGACCGAGGACAACATCTTCTCGGACCTGAGCAAGTACCAGAACCTGTTCGTGCGCCTGCCGGACGGCCGCCTGGACTACATCGTCGTGACGCGCCAGAACATGGGCGGCCTGCACACCCAGGGCATCGACACCGGTTTCAACTACTCGATCCCGACCGCGGCGATGGGCAAGTTCGGCATCTCGCTGGACGGCACCTACGTGCGCAAGTACGAAGGCCAGAACGACGCAGGCGGCGCCTGGACCGACAGCGTCGGCCGCCCGGGCGCGCTGGCGACCGGCTCGACCTCGGCCAACACCTACGTGTTCCGCTGGAAGCACAACCTGCGCCTGTCGTGGAGCTACAAGGGCTTCGGCACCACGCTGACCCAGCAATGGACCTCGCATTACATCGACACCAATGCGCTGGCGACCCAGAAGCCGGGACAGCCCTTCTACAACGTGATCTCGCCGTACAAGCTGTACAACCTGAGCATGAACTACAAGTTCAACGAACACCTGAAGCTGAACTTCGGCATCAACAACCTGTTCGACGTCGATCCGCCGCTGTCGAACCAGCGCCTGTCGTCGCGCGTGGTGTTCGCCCAGAACATCGCCAAGCCGATCGGCCGCACCTGGGTCACCCGTGCGGAATACACCTTCTAAATAAGGAGACCCATGACGACCGCGACTTTCCCTTCGCGCCGTCTCGCCGCCCTGCTGCTGCCGCTGCTGGCAGTGGCGGGGTGCCAGTCCACGCCCGCAACGCAAACCCCCGCCGGGAATGCGCCGTGGGTGGCGGACCTGGGCGACGGCCGCTACCAGAACCCGGTGCTGCACGCCGACTATTCGGACCCGGACGCGGTTCGCGTCGGCGACACCTATTACATGACCTCGTCCAGCTTCAACAGCGCCCCCGGCCTGCCGCTGCTGAGTTCAAAAGACATGGTGAACTGGGACCTGGTCGGCCACGCCCTGCCCAGCCAGGTGCCGGCCGAGCACTTTGCAAAGACGCGCTTCGGCGACGGCGTCTGGGCGCCCTGCCTGCGCTGGCATGACGGCAAATTCTGGATCTTCTATCCGGACCCGGACTTCGGCATCTACGTCATCACTGCCGAGACCTTCACCGGCCCGTGGTCGGCGCCGCGCCTGGTCCTGCCGGGCAAGGGCATCATCGATCCGACCCCGCTGTGGGACGACGATGGAAAAGCTTATCTCCTGCACGGTTGGGCCAAGAGCCGCGCCGGCATCAACAACATCCTGACCCTGCGCAGCATGGCGCCGGACGCCAGCCGCCTGCTCGATACCAAGGGCCAGGACATCATCGACGGCAACAAGCTGCCCGGCTACCGCACGCTGGAAGGGCCGAAGTTCTACAAAAAGGACGGCTGGTATTACGTGTTCGCGCCGGCCGGCGGCGTCGAGGAAGGCTGGCAGGCGGTGTTCCGCTCGCGCACCCTCACCGGCCCCTACGAGGTGCGCACCGTCATGGACCAGGGCAAGACCCCGATCAACGGCCCGCACCAGGGCGCCTGGGTCCAGGCCCAGGACGGCAGCGACTGGTTCCTGCACTTCCAGGACAAGAACGCCTACGGCCGCGTGGTGCACCTGCAGCCGATGCGCTGGCAGGACGGCTGGCCCATCATCGGCGAGGACGGTCCCAAGGCCGGTACCGGCCAGCCGGTGCTGACCCATAAAAAGCCGGTCGCGGGCGGCCCGGTCATCGTGCCGCCGACCTCGGACGAATTCAATGCACCGAAACTCGGCCTGCAATGGCAATGGAACGCCAACCCGCAGCCGGACTGGTATTCGCTGACCGAGCGTCCCGGCGTATTGCGCCTGCACGGGGTGGCGTCAACGGAGGCCGCCGGCTACGTGCGCGCCGCCCCCAACCTGCTGTCGCAGAAGCTGCCGGCGCCGACCTTCGTCGTCAACACGCGCATCGAACTCGGTACCGCGCGCGACGGCGACCAGGCCGGCCTGATCCTGAATGCGATGCAGTACGCCGCGCTCGGCCTGCGCAAGTCGGGCGAGGCAACGCAACTGGTCTACACCACCTGCACGCCGGCCAAGGTGCGCTGCACCGAGTCCGCCAGCGTGGTGCTGCCCACGGCGCCTGCGTCTCTCTACCTGCGCATGGCGATGGCGGACGGCGGCGTGGCGCGCTTCTCGTACAGCCTCGATAACGCCAGCTTCACGCCGGTGGGCGAGCCCTTCACGGTCAGCAAGGGCCGCTGGGTGGGTGCGCAGGTGGGGCTGTACAACGTCGGCGGCGCGCATCTGGACGTCGATTATTTCCGCGTGACGGCAAAGTAGAAGGAATAGCATGACCAAGCAATTCAAAGAGAGCCGCCGCCGCGTCCTGCAGGGCGCATCGGCGGCCCTGCTGGCCGGCGGCCTGCCGGCTTGGGCGGCGCAGGCGCGCCCGGCCGACCCGTGGGCGCACGCGGACGGCATCATCGCCCAGTTCGCCAAGCCGCAGCGCTTCCGCGACGAGGACTTCCCGATCACGCGCTTCGGCGCCAAGCCGTGCAGCTTGAAGGAAATCCAGGCCTCGGGCGGCCATGGCAGCAGCAGCGCCACCCGCAATACCCCGGTGCCGGGCTCGCACGACAGCCGGCCCGCCATCGTGGCGGCCATTGCGGCGGCCAACAAGGCCGGCGGCGGGCGCGTGCTGATCCCGGCCGGCAGCTGGTATTGCGCCGGCCCGATGGTGCTGCTGTCGAATGTGCACGTGCACCTGGCGGCCGGCGCCCAGCTCTATTTCAGCGCCAACCCGGCCGACTACGCCAAGTACGGCGACATCGATTGCGGCGCGAACGGCAAGCTGGTGCTGTCGCGCTGGCAGGGTAACGACGTGCTGAACTACTCGCCGCTGGTGTACGCGCGCGACCAGTCCAACATCGCCCTCACCGGCGAGGACTGGACCAGCGTGCTGTACGGCCAGGGCGGCGTGCCGTTCGAAACCGGCGGCGGCTGCTGGTGGGACTGGATCGGCAAGGGCAAGTCGGCGCCCATGCACCAGCGCGTGGCCAATCCGCTCAACAAGACGCCCCTCGCGTCGGTGGCGCCCGGCCTCACGGCGGCCCAGGAAGCATTGATCATCGAAGGCGGCAAGGAAGACTGGCGCGGCGACCAGCGCTACCTGCCGGCGCTGTCCGAAGCCGGCGTGCCGGTGGCCCGCCGCGTGTTCGGCATCGGCCACTACCTGCGCCCCTGCATGATCGAGTTCATCAACTGCAACGACGTCTGGCTGGAAGGCTACCAGCTGATGGACACGCCGTTCTGGCAGCACCACCCGGTGGCCTGCCGCCGCGTCCTGTTCCGCAAGGTGCGCATGGAGAGCATGGGTCCGAACAACGACGGCTTCGATCCGGAATCCTGCGATACGGTCCTGGTGGACGGCTGCCTGTTCAACACCGGCGACGACTGCATCGCGATCAAGTCGGGCAAGAACCTGGACACGCAAACCGGCCCGACCCGCAACATGGTGATCCAGAACAGCATCATGAACAGCGGCCACGGCGGCGTGACCCTGGGCAGCGAGATGGCGGCCGGGATCGAGCACATCTACGCGCAAAAGATCGAGTTCCGCAACGTGCACTGGGCCGACGATCCGCTCGGCACCGCGATCCGCATGAAGACGAACATGAACCGCGGCGGCTTCCTGCGCCACTTCTACGTGCGCGACGTGACGGTGCCGAACGGCGTCAAGACCACCAGCGGCTTCTACAACCCGTTGCCCGGTTCCGCCGTGCCGCCGAAAACCGCGTCGACCAGCGGCGGCGCCGTCATCACCATCGACTGCGACTACGCCCCGGCCGACGACGGCGTGCGCACGCGGCCGCCGGAAGTCTCGAACGTGCACATCTCGAACATGAAGGTCGGGAACGTGAAAACGAAGGATGGCGAGTTCTCCTGCTACCAGGCGATCGTGGTCCTGGGCCCGGTCGCGACCAGCTTCAATGGCGCCGCCGGCACGCCGGTGCTGCCGGTGACCGACATCACGATCACCGATTGCGATTTCGGCACGCCGAGGAACCTCGAGCAGCCCTGGTTCGTCCACAACGCCAAACGCGTGCGCGTGACCAATGTGCGCGTCGGCGGCAAGACCGTCTCGAAGGAGCTCGCCCCATGAAACACGCCGCCTGGCCGCTGGCCGCCCTGCTTGCCCTGTCCTTGCTGCCGCCGCATGCGTCTGCGCAGGATACCCCGCTGCGCTTCAACTTCGCAAGCCAGGACAAGCCGGGCATGCAGGCGGTCAGGTGGCGTGCGGACGGCGGTGCCCCTTTGTACGATGCGGCGCGCGGCTATGGCTTCGTCGAGCTGACCAATGCCCAGCCGGCGCGGCCGGTGCACACGGCCACGCTGCGCCAGGACGGCAAGGCGGTGCTGGTCAGCGAGCCGGCCTTTGACGGCGACAACCATTACGGCCTGGCCTTCCGCATCAAGGCGGCGCCGGGCGCGTATGCGATCGGGGTGCGCACCACGGCGGGCAGCGAGGATGCGACGGTTTCCATCTCCGGCATGCAGACCAGCCGCCTGCTCAAGGCCAGCACCTGGGACGCGGCCGGGCTGCTGCCGAACCGCACCCCGATGCGCGTGGACGGCCACCAGTGGAGTTTCCGCTACGTGAACGGCCAGCCTTTCATCGACGTGGAGCTGGAGCCCAACCGGACCGGTACGCCGGTCGGCATCGAGGAGATCACGCTCACGCCTTTACCTGCAGAAGACCGTCCGGCCGGCAGCCTGCCGACCGTGTTCACGCTGGGCGATTCCACCGTCAAATCCTACACCTTCGACGAAGCGCCGATGAGCGGCTGGGGCCAGGTGTTCCCGCGCCTGTTCGACGCCGCCAGGGTCAAGCTCGTGAATTACTCGAACGGTGGACGGTCCTTCCGCAACGCCTATGCCGAAGGCCGTTTCAACGACCTGCTGCTGGCCGGCCGCCGCGGCGACATCGTGATGATCCAGTTCGGCCATAACGACGAGAGCGAGGACGAGAACGCGCGCTGGGGCCGGGGTGCGCTCGAAACCACATACGAGCACATGATCCGCAATGTCTACCTGCCCGCGGTCCGCGCGCGCGGCATGGTGCCGGTACTGGTCACGCCGATGTCGCGCGTGAACGGCACCCAGAAGGCGGGCGTCCCCTACGAGAATTCGTTCAGGAAGCGCCACTTCCCCGACATCATGCGCAGGATCGGCCAGGACAGCGGCGTGCCCGTGCTCGACCTCAACGCGCGCAGCGTCGAGTACTACAACCGCACCGGCGTGCCGGCGGTGACGGCCATGGTGATGTCGATCGAAGCCGGCGAGACGCCGGGCAAGACCAACGACGGCAGCTATGCCAACGGCCACCCGGCCAACAAGATCGACGGCACCCACTTCAAGGAGGCGATGTCGAAACAGTACGCACGCCTGGTGGCCGGCGAGATCGAGCGCCTGGCGGCCGGGGGCGACACCACCGCGCGCCAGCTCGGCGCCATGCTGCGGACCGACGTGCGCGCGGCCATCCAGAGCGGCGACTGGTCCGGCATCTATCCGGAGATCGCGGCCGACATCCAGGATGGCGACAAGGCCTACTACCGTAACCAGTTCGAGAAGCTGGTGCAGCTGGGCGTCATCCAGAAGGACGCCCAGGGCAAGGTCGATCCGCAGGCATCGATGCGGACCGCCGAATTCACGGCCGCCCTGCGCCGGCTGCTGGGCCTCCCGGCCGGCGCGCTGGCGTCGTATGCGGACGGCGAGCTGACGCGCGAAGCCATGGGCGCCATCCTGGCCGACGCCTACCATGCGCGCTTCGGCACCAGGCCGAAGTACATGACCGACTACAACGGCAAGACCGTGGTGCCGGGCATGCCGGGCTACGACCCGAACCTGGACAGCGGCGCCAAGGGCGCGATGTACTACCCGCTGGTGGACTGGTCGAAGCTCGAAGACACGGCCGCCGTCGCGCCGGCCTACGCCGCCAGGGTCAGGGATGCCTACCAGCTCGGCCTGATACGCTCCGAGAACGGCATCGTGCGCGGACGCATGGTCAACGGCACGCTGCTGGAACCGAAGACCGGGGTCACGCGCGCCAAGGCGGCCAAGGCGCTGTACTTCATGTGGGTGCTGGGACAGCCGCCGCAGGCGGAAAACCACACGCTCACGACGGCTGCAAAGTAAGTCACCAGTTCAATGCGGCCCGCCGGTGCGATTGCGCCGGCGGGCCGTTTGCTGTCAGAAGGACGGCAACACGGCTTGCCCGCTCACCGTCAGCTGTGCCGCCCCACCCGCGGCCGGCTTCGGTCCGCCCGGCTGGCCACCGCCGATCCACACCTCCACCGGCCCCGGCGCCACCACGCGCACACCCTTGGCATCGACCACGCTCATGTCCTGGGCGCTCAGCTTGAAGCTCACCTTGCGCGTTTCGCCCGCCTTCAGGTGGATGCGCTGGAACCCGCGCAGCGAGCGCACCGGCGCGCCATCCTGCTTGCGCGCCACGTACAGCTGCACCACCTCGTCGCCGTCGCGGCGGCCGCTGTTGCGCACCTCAACCGACACCTCGGCCGCCTCGCCCGCCTTGACTGAGCTCCGCCCGAACACCGGCTTGCCGTAGGCGAAGCGGGTGTAGCTCAAGCCGTAGCCGAAGGGATACAGCGGCGCGCCCGTGAAATAGCGGTAGGTACGGCCCCGCATGCCGTAGTCGCCGAAGGGCGGCAGCTGCTCGGCGGATTGATAAAAGGTGACCGGCAGGCGGCCGGCCGGGCTGAAGTCGCCGGCCAGCAGTTCGGCCACCGCCTGCCCGCCCTCGCCGCCCGGGTACCAGGCCTCGACAATGGCCGGCAAATTCGCATCGGCCCAGTTCACGCCCATCGCGCTGCCGTTCATCAGCACCAGCACCACGGGCTTACCGGTCGCGTGCAGGCCTTCGAGCAGCTTTTGCTGCGGCGCCGGCAGGTCCAGCGTGGTGCGGTCGCCGCCGGCGAAGCCCGGCGCCTTGACGCTCATCGCCTCGCCCTCGAAGCGCGCCGTCAGGCCGGCCACGAAGACGACCACGTCGGACTCGCGCGCGGCCTGGAGGGCGATGGCGTCGCTGGCGCTCGGGCGGCTCCATTGCAGGCGGTGGTCGCCGCGCGTGCCCTTCTGCATGGCTTCCACGCGCAGCTTGTAGACCCGGCCTGCCTCCAGGCGGATATCGGTGTCCGAGGTCGGCCAGGCGATGTCCCAGACGTCGGCCACCTGCTTGTCGTCGATGAAGATGCGGTAGCCGTTCTCGCCCGAGTAGCGGAAGCGGTAGGGGCCGGATTCGGCCGGCTTGATATAGCCGCTCCAGCGCATCGCCGTCTCGCGCTCCTCGCGCGTGGGCGTGCCCCAGGCGACCCTGGCGTTGGGCTCGGCGCGCGTCGCCACCGGCTGGCCCGCCAGCGCCGTACCTTTGTACGCTTCGGCATCCAGGCCCGCTTGGGTGCAGGCGGCATCGCGGCACAGCACGGCGTCGGGCACGTCTTCCAGCGGCGGCGCGACCCAGCCGGTGCCCTCCACGTAGCGCACCTGCGAGTGCGGGAAGCGCGCCTTGATGCCGGCGTAGACCGTGACCGGCTGCGACGGCGTGCCGTTGTAGTTGCCGACCAGCGCATCGACGCTGTCCGCGTTGGGGCCGATCACGGCGATCCTTCCCGGCGCCGACTTGAAGGGCAAGAGCCCGTTGTTCTTCAGCAGGACCAGCGACTTGCGCGCCGCCTGGGTCGACAGCGCGCGGTGCGCCGGCGTATCGAAGTCGCGCGCCGTGATGGCGGCATGGGCGCCCTGCTCCGGCGCGTCCAGCAGGCCGAGGCGCACGCGCACCACCATCAGGCGCCGCACCGCCTGATCGAGCTCGAGCTCGGTGAGCAGGCCCTGCTTCACCGCACTCACGGTGACCGCGGGGTCGGCGGTGTCTTTCGCGCCCGAAGAGCAGAACAGGTCGGTGCCGGCCTTGATGGCGGCGGCCGCCGCTTCCTCGGGCGTCTTCACGTAGCCGTGCTTGTCGGCCAGGTGGATGTCGGCGATCGCGGCGCAATCCGAGACCACGTGGCCGTCGAAACGCCAGTCGCGGCGCAGGATGTCCCGCAGGTAGTGGGCGTTGGCGCAGGCCGGCACGCCGTCGACGGCGTTGTAGGCGCACATCAGGGCTTGCGAATGCGCCTCGGTGACGGCGGCGTGAAAGGCCGGCAGGTAGGTGTCGACGGCATCGTGCTGCGACGGATGTACGTCTTCGCGGTGGCGGTTCGATTCCGGCCCGCTGTGCACGGCGAAGTGCTTGACGGTGGCGACCGTCTTCGGGTGCTCGGGATCCTCGCCCTGCAGGCCGCGGATGAAGGCGACGCCGATGCGCGACGTGAGATACGGATCTTCGCCATAGGTTTCCTGGCCGCGGCCCCAGCGTGGATCGCGGAAGATGTTCACGTTGGGCGACCACACGGTCAGGCCCGGGCCGCCGCCCAGGCTGCCGTCGGGACGGCGTTTGGCCAGGTACTTGGCACGGAATTCGGTGGCGGTGGTGTCGGCGATATCGTGTACCAGTTGCGGGTCGAAGCTGGCGGCCATGCCGATCGCCTGCGGGAACACGGTGGCTTCGCCGGTGCGCGCCACGCCGTGCAGGCCTTCGTTCCACCAGTTGTAGGCCGGGATGCCCAGGCGCGCGATGGCGGGCGAGCGGTGCTGGATCTGGGCGGCCTTTTCTTCCAGCGTCATCTGGGCGACCAGGCGCGCGGCGCGTCCCTCGGCCGCGGATGGCGGCGGATCTTGCGCGGCGGCCGGTGCGGCCAGCAGGGCCAGGCCGATGGCCAGGAAGCGGCGCGCGGCGGCGCCGGGTGGGATGCTCATGTGCGGGTCTCCGGTCGTGTGGAATGCCGCAGGATGCTAGCAGAGCACGGCCAGCCGGAGACCCGCCGCCAGGGGCTTTACCGGAAATCGAACCGGCGCTTGGCGGATTTGATGAGACTTGTTGCGGAGGCTTACTGCTTCAGGATGCCGCGCAGGGTGCGCGACAGGTCCTCGGCCGAGAACTTGGCCACGTAGGCATCGGCGCGCACCTTGCGCACGTGCTCTTCGTTGGTGTTGCCGGACAGGGAGGAGTGGATCACCACCGGCAGGTTGCCGAAGCGCGGGCTGGACTTGATGTTGCGGGTCAGCGTGAAGCCGTCCATTTCCGGCATCTCGAGGTCGGTCAGCACCACGGCGACCTTGTCGTAGACGCTCTTGCCTTCGGCTTCGGCCGCGCCCGCGATGGCATTCAGCTGGTCCCAGGCTTCCTTGCCGCTCTTGGTCATCACGAAGGGCAGGCCCATTGCGTCCAGGCCCTGCTCGATCAGGGCGCGCGCGACCACCGAGTCGTCGGCCGCCAGGATGACGGCGCCCGGCTTGAGCTGCATCTTGGCGCCGACGGCGTGTGCGATCGCCTGGTCGTCCTCTTGCGGGTTCATGTCGCGCAGGATGGTCTCGACGTCCAGCACCTGGGCCAGGCGCGGCGGATGGCCGTCCATCGCTTCCAGGCGCGCGATGCTGGTGACCATGCCGCTGGCGGCGCTCTGCTCGGCCGACATCACCTGGCTCCAGTCCAGGCGCACGATCTCTTCCACGCTCTCGACCGCGAAGGCCTGGGTGGTGCGCGCGAACTCGGTGACCAGCATGATGTTCAGGCCCGTCACCGGCTTGACGCCGGCGATCGACGGCAGGTCCAGCACCTGGATGATCTGGCCGCGCAGGTTGACGACGCCGAGCACGTGCTCGGGCGCGCCCGCCACCTTGGTGATGGCCGGCATGGCCACGATCTCGCGGATCTTGAAGACGTTGATGCCGAACAGTTCACTGTGCTCGCCGCGCTCGTCGCCGCCCAGGCGGAAGAGCAGGAGCTCGAATTTGTTGGTGCCGGTAAGATTGCTGCGCTCGTCGACTTCTTGCTGAACCGATTTCATGTCCCATCCTAAATGAATAATTCCCTCAGGAAATCATTTTAGTCAGGGTGGACAATTTTAGGTAAATACTTGCTCAAATTCAGCAAATTCTGACAAGTATTCGTTGTAAAAAGGCACTAGTTACTCGGGGATCGACAGCGCCAGCGTTTCCTTGACCTCTTCCATCACCACATAGCTCTTCGATTGTCCCGCATCCGCCACGTGCAGGATCTCGCCCAGCAGGCGCCGGTATTCAGACATCTCCGCTATCCTGGCCTTGATCAGGTAATCGAAGTCGCCGGACACCAGGTGGCATTCCATTACCTCGGGAATGGTCAGCATGGCGCGGCGGAAGCGCTCGAAGGCTTTCTCGGATTTCTGGTGCAGCGTGATCTCCACGAACACCAGCACCTGCATGCCGAGCGCCTGCGGGTTCACGCGCGCGTGGTAGCCGGCGATCACCCCGTCGCGCTCCATGCGCTTGACCCGTTCGATGCAGGGGGTGAGCGAGAGTCCGACCCGTTCGGCCAGGTCTTTCATGACGATGCGCCCGTCATCCTGCAGGATGGCCAGGATGTGCATGTCGATTCTGTCCAGCACCCGGGTCGACTCTTTTTGTACGCGCATGAAGATTCACCAAATAACGATCGAAGAACAGAAACAATTATTGCCTGCTCACAGATAGGATAGCAAGATTTCCCAACCTCGCAGCATTATTTAAGAACACTATGCGTGTAATCGTCCTTGGAAGCGGAGTGGTCGGCGTGTCGACCGCGTATTACCTGGCAAAAGCCGGCCATGAGGTCACGGTGGTGGACCGCCAGTCCGGCCCGGCCCTGGAGACCAGTTTTGCCAATGCCGGCCAGATCTCGCCGGGCTATGCCTCGCCCTGGGCCGCGCCGGGCGTGCCCTTCAAGGCCGTGAAATGGCTGTTCCAGCGCCACGCGCCGCTGGCGATCCGTCCGGACGGCACGCTGTTCCAGCTCGAATGGATGTGGGAGATGTATAAGAACTGCTCGGCCGAGCGCTATGCCGTCAACAAGGAACGCATGGTGCGCCTGGCCGAGTACAGCCGCGATTGCATCCGCGCGCTGCGCAATGAGACCGGCATCGAGTACGAAGGCCGCCAGCAGGGCACGCTGCAGCTGTTCCGCACCCAGGCCCAGTTCGACGGCGCCGCCAAGGACATCGAGGTGCTCAAGCAGGCGGGCGTGCCCTACGAGGTGCTGACCCGCGCCCAGCTGGGCCAGGCCGAGCCGGCCCTGCTTGATGTCCGCGACAAGCTGGTCGGCGGCCTGCGCCTGCCGAACGACGAAACCGGCGATTGCCAGCTGTTCACCACCCGCCTGGCCGCGATGGCGAAGGACCTCGGCGTGCGCTTCGAGTTCGACACCTCGATTGACGCCCTCGAGGTCCAGGGCGACGCCATCGCCGGCGTGCGCACCTCGAAGGGCATGATGAAGGCCGACCGCTACGTTCTGGCGCTGGGCAGCTACTCGCGCTTCCTGCTCGGCGGCCAGTTCAAGGTGCCGGTGTATCCGCTCAAGGGCTATTCGCTGACGGTGCCGATCACCAACGCCGCCAAGGCCCCGGTGTCGACCATCCTCGACGAGACCTACAAGATCGCCATCACCCGCTTCGACGACCGCATCCGCGTCGGCGGCATGGCGGAGATCGCCGGCTACAGCAAGGAACTCAACCCGCGCCGCCGCGAGACCCTGGAACTCGTCGTGCGCGACCTGTTCCCGCAGGGCGGCGACATCGCCAAGGCCAGCTTCTGGACCGGCCTGCGCCCGATGACCCCGGACTCGACCCCGATCGTCGGCGCCACCCCGCTGTCCAACCTGTTCCTCAACACCGGCCACGGCACCCTGGGCTGGACCATGGCCTGCGGCTCGGCCAGCGTGATCGCCGACCTGGTCTCGGGCCGCGCGCCCGCGATCGACGCCGGCGACCTGGCCGTGTTCCGCTATCTCGGCCAGCACGGCGCCCAGCCGCGCAGCCAGTTCGCCAAGGCGTGAACATGGGTACGATGGAAAATGCACGGCTGGCCGTCTCGACGCCTGCGGAGGCTGCGCACGCGCAGGCCGCCCGCGCCGGCGCCTTCCTCACGGTCGACCTGGACGCGATCCGCGCCAACTACCGCCAGCTGCGCGGCTTGACCAGCCCCGCGGCCTGCGCCGCCGTCATGAAGGCGGACGCCTATGGCCTGGGCATGGACAAGGTGGCGCCGGCGATGGCGGCCGACGGCTGCCGCGTGTTCTTCACCGCGCACGCGGAAGAAGGGCTCAAGCTGCGCCAGCTGCTGCGCGACGTGAGGATCTACGTGCTGCACGGCGCCCAGCCCGGCGCCACCGCGGACTTCGTGCAGCATGGCTTGACGCCGGTGCTGAACGACCCGGGCCAGGTGGCCGACTGGCGCGGCGCCGCGCGCGCGCTGGGCCGCCCGCTGCCGGCCGCGATCCAGTTCGACACCGGCATGTCGCGCATGGGCCTGGCCCGGCCAGACCTGCAGGCGCTGCTGGAAGACGCCGACGCCTTTGCCGGCATCATCCCGGTGCTGGCGATGAGCCACCTCGCCTGCGCCGACGAGCCCCGGCATCCGATGAACGACTCCCAGCGCCAGCGCTTCGACGCCGGCTTGTCCGCCCTGCGCCGCCGCTTCCCGGGCCTGGCCGGCAGCCTGGCCAATTCCTCGGGCGTGTTCCTCGGCGACGCCTTCCACCACCAGCTGGTGCGTCCGGGCGCCGCGCTGTACGGCATCCATCCGCAGCCCGGCATTGGCGCCAACCCGCTGCGCCAGGCGGTGTCGCTGTCGGCGCGCATCGTGCAGACCCGCGTGGTGCAGGCCGGCGACGTGGTCGGCTACGGCGCGCGCCATACGGCCACCGGCACCGCACGCATCGCCACCATCGCCCTCGGCTATGCCGACGGCTGGCTGCGTTCGCTCTCTGGCCGCGGCCACGCCTACATCGACCGCCAGCGCGTGCCTTTCGTCGGCAACGTGTCGATGGACAGCATCACGCTGGACGTCAGCGGCGTGCCGGAAGCGCGCGTGGCGCCGGGGCAGCTGGTCGAACTGATGGGTGCGGCGCAGACGGTCGACGATGTGGCGATCGATGCCGGCACCATCGGCTATGAAGTGCTGACGCGGCTGGGGAGCCGCTTCCAGCGCAGCTATGCGGGCCAGGGTTAGAATGCCGGTTTATTCAATGGAGGAATGATGAAGAAAACCGACCTGGCAAAGCGCGACGCCGAGAGAATCATCAACGCGATGGGTGCGAAGAACGCGGCCTTCGGACGCGCCGCCGCCGCGCCCGACCGCCGCGAACAGCGCGAGCGCGACCGGGCGCTGGGCCTGGTTCCCTTCGCGGTCAAGCTCAACGGCGACCTGGTGAAGCAGTTGCAGGGACTGGCCGCGGAGCGCGGGGTGGACATCAACCAGCTGGTGGCGGAGCTGCTGCAAAAAGGCCTCGCCGCCTGACCGGCAAGGCCTCAGGACTTGGCTTTGGCCGCCGGCGCCGCCTTGGCAACGCGCACCAGGTCACCCTCGCCGATGCCGTCCGGCGGGCTGTCGATGATGCGGTCCGAACGCGCCACGCCGCCACCCAGCTGCACCACGCTGCCGAGGTCCTGGCCGATGCTGACCTTCTTGATGCGCACCCGGTCCTGGCCGTCCAGCGTGGCCACGCGCGGGCCGTCCCGGCCCAGCATCAGCGCGCCCGGCGGCACGCTGACGGTATTCGCGTCCGCCGGGATATCGAAGCGCACGTTGGCATAGGCACCCGGCAGCAGTTCGCCCTTCGGGTTGTCGACCACCAGCTGCACCAGCATCGTGCCCGAGCCGGCGGTAATCGCCTGCGCCGACGATTGCACGGTCGCGCTCCAGTGGCTGTCCGGGCGTTCCGGCACCGTCAGCTCGGCCTTGCTGCCCGGCTTGATGAGGGCCACCTGGCGCTGCGGCACGTTCACGTACACGCGCAGGCGGCGCAGGTCGGACACCACGAACAGCTCGCTGCCGCTGGCGCCGCCCACGTTCACCAAGGCGCCGAGGTCGGTGTTGCGCGCCGTGACCACGCCGTCGAAGGGCGCCACCAGCGTGGTGTAGGTCTTCAGCGCCTGCTGGCGCGAGACGCTGGCCTGCAGCGCCTGCACGTTGGCCTGGCGCGACATGAAATCGTTCTGCTTCTCGTCGGCTTCCTGCTTCGACACCGCGTTCTGGCCGACCAGCGCCTGCCAGCGCCTGGCGGTGCTCTCGGACAGCGTGAGGCCGGTGCGGGCCACCGCCAGTTGCGCCTGGGCCTGGCGCAAGTCCTGGTCCAGGTCCGGGGTATCGATCTGGGCCAGCACCTGGCCGGCTTTCACCGGCGCGCCGATGTCGACGTTCCAGTGCTTCAGGTAGCCGCTGACGCGGGCGTAGATCGGGGCGCGCGACCAGGCTTCGATGCGGGCCGGCAGTTCGAGGTCGCCGGCCTGCACGTCCTTCATGGACACCAGGGTCACGGTCGGCACCGAACGCTCGGCGGCGCCGGCCTGCAGCTGCTCGGCCTGGATGTGGCGGGTGACGAGGCCGGCGGCGACCACGCCGCCGGCGATCAGGATGGCGATGGCGCCGATCAGGGCCGGACGCGAGGACTTAGTTGGCATGTGCGGGGACTCCAGTATTTGACGAAGCGCCGGAAGGCGGCAATCCCGCGGCGCGGGCGTGCCGCCTTCCGTGGACGAGACTGAAAACGACGGGGACGAACACCAGCGTGGCGAAGGTCGAGAACACCAGGCCGCCGATCACGGCGCGGCCCAGCGGGGCGTTCTGCTCGCCGCCCTCGCCCAGGCCCAGCGCCATCGGCAGCATGCCGATGATCATGGCCAGCGCGGTCATCAGGACCGGGCGGAAGCGCACGTAGCCGGCTTCCAGCGCGGCGGCGGCGGCATCATTCAGTTCCAGCAGGCGTTCGCGCGCAAAGCTGATCACCAGCACACTGTTCGCGGTGGCCACGCCCATGCACATGATGGCGCCGGTGAGCGCCGGCACGGACAGCGTGGTGTGGGTGGCGAACAGCATCCAGACAATGCCGGCCAGCGCGGCGGGCAGCGCGGCCACGATCACGGCCGGGTCGACCCAGGACTGGAAGTTCACCACGATCAGGAGGTAGATCAGGCCGATCGCGCCCAGCAGGCCGAACAGCAGGCCCGAGAACGCGCGTTCCATGGTGCGCACCTGGCCCAGCATCTCGACCGAGGCGCCCTTCGGCACGTCCGCCTTCGTATCCGCCAGCACCTTGCGGATGTCGGCGGCGACGCTGCCGAGGTCGCGGTCCTGGGTGGTGGCGTGGATCTGCACCATCGGCGAGACGTCGTACTGGCTCACCAGCGCGTTGCCGCTCGAGCGTTCGAAGCGCGCGATGCCGCCCAGCGTCGCCGCGTTGGCCGAGCTGCCGTTGCCGACCGGGAGGTCGGACAGCGCCGACAGCGAATCCATGCGGTGTTCCGGCGTCTGCATCACGATCGGGTAGGTCACGCCGGTGGCGGGGTTCAGCCAGTAGGTCGGCGCGACCTGGCTGCTGCCGGCCAGGTTGACCACCATGCTGTTGGTGACGTCGCGCGTGGACAGGCCGAGCAGCTGGGCCTGGGTACGGTCGACGTCGACCTTGAACACCGGCGAGCGGTTCGACTGCTGGATGCGGGCGTCGGCCACGCCGGGAATCGCGCGGATGCGCTTGAGCAGCAGCTGGGCGTAATGGAAGTTGCCTTCCAGGTTACGGCCGCGCACCTGCACGTCGATCGGTGCCGGCGAGCCGAAGTTCAGGATCTGGGAAACGATGTCGGCCGGCGGGAACGAGAAGGTCGTGTCCGGGAATTCGCGCGGCAGCACCTCGCGCAGCTTGCGCACGTACTCCGCGGTCGGCGCGTGCTCTTCGCCCAGCGCGATCTGGAAGTCGCCGTCCTGGGTGCCCATGGTGCCGGTGTTGTTGTAGACCGTGTTGATCGAGGACGAGGGCATGCCGATGTTGTCGACCATGGTCGCGATCTCGTGGTTCGGGATCACGCGCCGGATCGCCTGTTCGATCTTCGCGAAGCGCGCCGCGGTTTCCTCGATGCGGGTCCCGACCGGCACGCGCGCGTGGATCAGCACCTGGCCCGAGTCGACCGCCGGGAAGAAGTTACTGCCCAGGAAAGGCACCAGCAGGAAGGACAAGGCGACCACCGCGAAGAAGCCGATCAGGAAGGGCTTGCGCCGCTTGATCGAGCCATCCAGCATGCCGTGGTAACGGCGGCGGATGCCTTCGAAACGGGCCTCGAAGCCGCGCTGGAAGCGGGCCAGCGGGTTGGTCGGCAGCTGGTGGTGCTCCTCGACCGGCGAATGCGCGCGCAGCAGCCAGTTGGCCATGGTCGGCACCAGGGTGCGCGACAGGATGAAGGAACAGACCAGCGCGAACACCACGGCCTTGGCCATCGGCACGAACAGGAAGCCGGCCACGCCTTCGAGGAAGAACATCGGGATGAACACGATGCAGATGCACAGCAGCGAGACCAGCGCCGGCGCCACGATCTGCTGGGCGCCGTCGAGGATCGCCGGCTCGACCGCCTTGCCCTGCTCCAGGTGCCAGTTGATGTTCTCGATGGTGACGGTGGCGTCGTCGACCAGGATGCCGACCGCCAGCGCGAGGCCGCCCAGCGTCATCAGGTTCAGGGTCTCGCCGGTCGCGGCCAGCGCGATGATGGAGCCGAGGATCGACAGCGGGATCGACACCGCGATGATCACGGTGGAGCGCCAGCTGCCCAGGAACAGCAGGATCATGACGCTGGTGAGGGCCGCGGCGATCGCACCCTCGGTGGCCACGCCCTTGACGGCGGCGCGCACGAACACCGACTGGTCGTTGATCGGCACCACCTTCAGCGCGTCCGGCAAGCCGGCGCGCATCGCGTCGAGCTTGGCGCGGATGCCGTCGACGATGGCCAGGGTGGAGGCCGAACCGTTCTTCATCACCGACATCAGCACCGAGCGGCCGCCGTCCACGTGCACTACGTTGGTCTGCGGCGCATTGCCGTCGTGGACGTCGGCGACGTCGCGCATATAGATAGTGGTGCCGTTCACGACCTTGATCGGCAGGCGGCCGAGGTCTTCGATGGCGGACGGCGCGCTGTTCAGCTGGATCGTGTATTCGAGGCTGCCGATCTTCTGGGTGCCGACCGGGGTCAGGATGTTCTGGGACGCCAGCGCATTCGCGATGTCCTGGGCCGACAGGCCGCGCGCCTGCAGCGCGTCCGGCTTGACGTCGATCTGGACTTGGCGCTGCTTGCCGCCGTAGGGCAGCGGGATCGCGGCGCCCGCCACCGTCACCAGCGGCGTGCGCACCGTGTTCATGCCGAGGTCGAACAGCTGCTGCTCGGACAGGCCCTTGCCGGACAGCGCCAGCTGCAGGATCGGCACCGTGGCAGCGTTGTAGTTGATGACCAGCGGCGGCGTGATCCCGGCCGGCATCTGGCGCACCGCCGACTGCGCGATTGCCGTCACCTGGGCATTCGCCACCGCGATGTCCACGCCCGGTTGGAAGAAGATCTTGACGATGCTGCGGCCGGCGTAGGTGTTGGCTTCGATGTGCTCGATGTCGTTGACGGTGGTGGTCAGGCTGCGCTGGAACAGGGTCGAGATGCGGCCCGTCATTTCGTCCGACGGCAGGCCGGTATATTGCCAAGCCACGGCGATCACCGGCATGCGGATGTCGGGGAAGATGTCGGTCGGCGTGCGCATCGCGGCCAGCGGGCCGAGGATCAGCAGCACGAGGGCCAGCACGACGAAGGTATAGGGTCGCCGCAAGGCGATGCGGACCAGGTTCAGCAGCATGAAGACTCCGATCAGTGCCGCTGTGATGCCGCGGCCATCAACTGATATGCACAATGGTGCGCTAGTGACGCGATCTGCCGGTAAGTACGGGCCAACTCAGCGCCGGCGGATGCGCGAACCCGATACTATCCGCGAAAAGCCCAGCCATGACCAGCCCTCGAAGCCGGATATGCCCGGGGAATTTTGTACACCCCGTTACATGCTGTTACACGTAATGACGAAGGTGAATTCCATGCACTCATGACAAGTCCAATGACACAAATGGAGTTTGGACAGGCCGGCCGGCGCCCGGGTTTCAGAACAGCGCGCCCTGCGGACTGGTCAGGCGCGCGAAGCTGTCGCCGATGAAAGGCAGGATGCCGTCGGCCACCGGTTCGAGCTGCTTCGTCAGGTAATGTTCGTAGTCGATCGGCGCGTGCCGGCCCGTCTCCACGGTCTCCATCGGCTCCGGTCCGGCGGTCGTCATCAGGTAGCGGATCCAGCCGCCGTTGCGGTACTGGGCGCCGCGGCCCTTGGCGATGTGGAAGTCGTCGGCGATGCGCGCCGCGCGCACGTGGGGCGGCACGTTGCGCTCGTATTCGGCCAGCGGGCGGCGCAGGCGCTTGCGGTAGACCAGCTGCGCGTCGAATGCGCCTTCCAGGGTGCGCGCCACGTAGTCGCGCACATAGTCCTCGTAGGGTTCGCCGCGGAAGATGCGGCCGTACAGGCCCTGCTGGAATTGCTGGGCCAGCGGCGTCCAGTCGGTGCGCACGGTCTCCAGGCCCTTGTAGACCACATCCTCGCCACCGTCCACCAGCGTGACCAGGCCGGCGTAGCGCTTCTTGCTGCCCTCGTCCGAGCCGCGCACGGTCGGCATCAGGAAACGCTTGAAGTGGGTGTCGAATTCCAGCTCGAGCGCGCTGTCCAGCCCCATTTCCTCGCGCAGCTGCGTGCGCCACCAGCCGTTCACGTGCTCGACCAGTTCCGCGCCGATGCGCAGCGCGTCGGCGTCCAGGTGCGCGCCGCCGAGCCAGACGAAGGTCGAGTCGGTGTCGCCGTAGATGACCTGGTAGCCGCGCGCCTCGATCAGCTCGCGCGTGCGGTGCATGATCTCGTGGCCGCGCATCGTGATCGACGAGGCCAGGCGCGCATCGAAAAAGCGGCAGGCCGTGGTCCCGAGCACGCCGTACATCGCGTTCATGATGATCTTCAAGGCCTGCGACAACGGCTGGTTGCGCGCCCGCTTGGCGGCCTCGCGTCCCTCCCACACGCGCGTGACGATGCCGGGCAGGCAGTGGCGCGTGCGCGAAAAGCGCCCGCCGCGAAAGCCCGGCACCGTGTCCTGCTCCGGCTCGCGCAAGCCCTCGACCAGGCCGACCGGGTCGATCAGAAAGGTGCGGATGATCGAGGGGTACAGGCTTTTGTAGTCGAGCACCACCACCGAGTCGTACAGGCCGGAGCGCGAATCCATCACGAAGCCGCCCGGGCTGTCGGCGCCGGGCACGTCGCCGATGTTCGGCGCCACGCGCCCCAGGCGGTGCATCAGCGGGATGTACGAGTGCTCGAACGCCGCCACCGAACCGCCGCTGCGGTCGGCCGCCAGCCCGGTCACGCTGGCGCGTTCCAGCAGGAAGGCCATCAGCCCGGTCTTGGCGAAGATGCGCGTGACCAGTTCGCAATCCTTGAGGTTGTAGCGCGCCAGCGCCGGCTTGTCGCGCGCGAACATGCGGTCGATGCTGGCCATGCGGTCGTAGGGCTTGTCGATGTCCTTGCCTTCGCCGAGCAGGCTCCGGGACACGTTCTCCAGGCTGAAGGAAGGGAAATTCCAGGTGGCCGAGCGCAGCGCCTCGATGCCGTCGATGACCAGGCGGCCCGGCACGCCGGCGAAATAATGCCCCTGCCCGCTCGCGCCTTCGCGCCACTCCATCGGCGCGCCGCCGCGCCCGATGTTCAGCTTGCGCTGCATGCGCTCGGCATGCTCGTGCAGCACGCGCAGGTCGAACTGCACCACGCTCCAGCCGATGATGGCGTCCGGATCGTGTTCATCCATCCAGGCTTCCAGCTTTTCCAGGATCGCCAGCCGGCTGTCGCAGTATTCCAGGTCGAAGTCGATGCCGGATGGGTCGCCGTTCGGCGGGCCAAGCATGTAGACCCGGCGCTGGCCGCAGCCCTCCAGCCCGATCGAGCGCAATTCGCCCTGCATGGTGGTCTCGATGTCGAGCGAGACGGTGCGGATGGCGGGCCGGTAATCCGGCGCCGGCTTGAGATGGGCGTCGATCAGCAGGCAGGGATCGTCGGGGGATGGCGTGCCCGTAAACGCCACCGGCGCCGTGATGAAGCGCTCCATCAGGTAGCGCTCGGGCGGCTTGATGTCCGCTTCGTAGACGTCGATGCCGTCCGCGCGCAGGCGCTTTTCCAGGCGCAGCAGCTGGCGGTAGTGGCGGCAGTACAGGCCCAGGACCGGGCGGTGGCGGAAGTCGCACAGGCCCAGCGGTTTCAGTTCGACGCCGCGCTCGCGCTGCAGCAGCGTGCGCAGGGTCGCTTCCTGCTCGGCCGGGACGAAGGCGACGGCCGGCGCCTGGGCCAGGCGGATGCGGCGCGGGCCGGCATCGGTGGCGAGCCAGAATTCGACCTCGACGCCGTCGTCGCCGTCCTTCCAGTGGCGCGTCAGCAGGAAGCCCTGCGCTGTCGTATCCGTCATGGGTGGCCTGTCTCAGGCGCCGGCCGGCAAGGACGTGGGCAGAGCGTCCACGGCGTAGCGCGCCAGTTCCTCGTCCAGGAAGCCGGCGGCGCGCCGTCCCTCGAGGTTGAACGGGCCCCTCAGGACTGGCGCCTTGTACCGTAATGTGAGATCGTCGTAGGTCGCGATCGGTTCCAGGCCGCGCTGGGCACACAGGTGGAAATACCAGCGGTTGCCGATCTCGACGTGGCCGACCTCGTCGCGCAGCAGCACGTCGAGGATGCGCGCCGCCGCTTCGTCGCCGGCCTGGGCCAGCTTGGCGCGCAGCGGCGGGATCGCGTCCAGGCCGCGCGCCTCCATCGTGCGCGGCACCAGCGCCATGCGCGCCAGCACGTCGCCGCTCGTCTTGGCCACCATTTCCCACAGGCTGTCGTGCGCGCTGAAGTCGCCATAGGCGTGGCCGAGCGTCTCCAGGTGCCCGGCCAGCATCGTGAAGTGCAAGGCTTCCTCGCCGGCCACGCGCAGCCAGTCGGTGTAGTACTCAGGCGGCATGCCGGGAAAGCGCCAGACCGCGTCCAGCGCCAGGTTGACGGCATTGAATTCGATGTGGGCCAGCGCATGGACCAGCATGGCGCGCCCTTCGACGGTCGCCATCGAGCGCCGCCCGACCAGGCGCGGCGGCACCAGTGCCGGGCGCGCGGGACGGCCGGGAATGGCTTCCGGCTCGGCCAGCACGACGGCCGGATCCACGGCCAGGGTGCCGTCATGCCAGGCGTGCACCAGCGCCGCGACCCCTGCGGTCTTGGCGCCGGGGTCGGTATCGACCAGGCATTGCAGGGCATGTGCGCGGAGTTCGAGCGGACGCGCCATCGTGGTTTCCTGTGGAGAGCAAAGGCGCGAGTTTATCAAATCCGGCACAGCTTCCGCCAGCGCGCATCCTGTGCACGCAAGCAGGTGCCACGGATCGGGGAACTTGTTACAACTTTCCACTTGTACAATTTCCTTCCGACGTCATCCATAAGACAGGAGGACGGACCCCATGAAAAGTGCGCTACTGCTGGAATACGACGATGTCACACGCGTGGAGCTGTGCGCACTGCTGAAGTCGCTCGGCTATATCGTGGCGCTGGCCGCGACACCGCAGGCCGCCCTGCAGACGGTCGAGGGCGTGCGCTTCGACGCCATCCTGACCTGCACCGATGCCAATGCCGACGACCGCCGCTCCTTTCTCGGCGAACTGGCACGCCTGGCGCCGGGCGCGGCCATCGTCTACCTGGCCGGCGCCGACGCGCCGTGCAACAGCCATCCGCACCGCGACAGCGCCCTGCTGTTCAAGCCGGTCAACCTGAAGTCACTGCGCCGGGTGCTGGATTTCGGCCTCGACGGGCTGGGCGAGCGGCCGCTGCACGTGGGGCCGGCGTGGGAGCGGCGCAACGGCCAGCGCCGGGGGCGGCCGCGCTGCGCCGCGCTGCCCTCGCCTATTACATAAGGGCGACGTCGATCTTGCGCCGGATGGGCACGTTCGGTTGACCCATATCGTCTCGTCGGTTTCGCCGCCGTCTACATTGTCAATGCGCCCTGCATGGCAGGCGCATCCAATGGAGACAATCATGCGGATCTTTTCCACCAAACAATTTTCTGCAATTGCCGGCTTGCTGGTCCTGGGTGCCGCGATATCGACGGGCGACGCCGCCCATGCCGACGCACCGCCCCTCGCAGACGGCAGGTCCGGCGCGGGTCCTGGCGGCACCGACAGCTATGGCGTCATCAACCTCGCCCCACCGCTGAGTTTCGGCGGATTCATCAATGCGCGCGGCCAGGCGGCATTCGATATCCCGGGCGCGGATGGCCTGCCGCATGCGGCGTTCTTCGATGGCCAGCGCATCATCCGCATCAACCCGCCGGGAGACGACCGGTCCTTCGTGGAAGGCCTCAATGAAAAAGGCGAAGTGATCCTCACGGCGTGGTTCACCGAGGGCGACGATCCGACACGCACCCGGTTCCAGCCGCTGCGCTGGACACTCGGCCGCGGCCTGGTGCCGCTGCCGGCGCTCAATCCGCTGGAACGCACCGATCTTGCCGACATCAACAACCGTGGCGAGATCGTCGGCCTCTCCGCCCTCGGCGACGGCAACAGCAGCTACCGGGCCGTGCGCTGGACATCGACCAACCGCCGGCTCGTGCTGCCCGGTCCCACCTCGGGCTTCAGCGAAATCACGGCGAACGACATCAATGAGCGCAACATCAGCGTCGGATCCGGCATCGCTCCCACAGGCCGCTACAACGCACTGGTCTGGGATGCCGCAGGCCGACCGACCAACCTGGGCACCCTCGGCAGCAACGACGCGGCGGCGCTGTACCTCAACGACAGCGGCGATATCGCCGGTGTGACCGGCTTCGTCGACAGCGTGATCGGCGGCTTGTTCCTCTGGAGCCCGGGCAGACCGGTCATACGCATCGCGAACGCCTATCCCCGGGCCATCAGCGAGGCAGGCGAAGTCGTCGGGGGACGGTCGGACGGCACCACAAGCCATGCCATTCGCTTCACGCGCGCACGCGGGCTGACCGACCTGCATCCGGCAGGCTTCGCCTTGTCCGATACCTTCGACGTGAACGACAGCGGCGTGATCGTGGGTAGCGCCTACGCCAGCCCGGGCGACCCGGGCCGCGCATTTCGCTGGTTGCGCTCGGGCCCGGCTGTCGACCTGAACACACGCCTGTCCGCTGCGCCATCGGAGCTGGTGCTGTACCAGGCCGTCCGTATCGCGGCCAATGGCGACATCCTGGCCCTGTCGAATGCCGGGCTGGTATACCTGCGCCGTGGCGGCGGTAGCGATGCACCGGTGCTCGGACCGATCGAAGCTGCCGGCACGGTGCGCCAGGGTGAACCGGCCGCATTCAGGCTGACGTTCAGCGACCGCAACCTGCGCGACACCCATACCGCCACCATCGACTGGGGCGACGGCAGCGGGCCGGTGCCGGCCGTCGTGCGCGAATCGCATGGCAGGGGCGAGGTCGATGCCACCCATACCTATGCCTCGTATGGCGGCTACCGGGTGGTGGTACGGGTCACCGATTCGACCCGCCGCAGCACGACGATGGAAGAATCCATCTTCATCAGCGATCCATTGCGCGCGCAACTGGTCGGGCGAGGCACCCTGCAAGCCGGCGCCGCGACCCGGCCGGCCACGGCGCCCCTCCATGCCCGGGCATCGTTCCGGCTGGCGGCGCCGCTTGCGCTCGATGGCGGGCCCGAGACGCATTTCCTGTTCGAGCTGCTGGGCGCTGGCGCATTCAAGGCCGACCGCCTCGACGAAGTCGCCAGGCAAGGCGACCAGGTCCGCCTGGCAGGTAGCGGGAAACTCGATGGCCGCGCCGGATACCGCTTCGTGATCGACGCCACCGTGAGCGACCCGGCCAAGCAGGCATCGGCGAGCACGCTATCGGTACGGATCACGCCGCCGGCAAACGACAACCGGGCGCTGGCGGCGGACGCGGCGCAAGCCTCCGGGTCCTTGCAGGCGGCGCCAGCCTGGTTCACCGGCACGCTGCAGGGTGGCGCGCTGCGCCTGGTCCGCTAGCGAAGCGCTTGCAGCTCTGGCTGCTTGCCCTGGTGGCCGCGCCGCGCCGCGATGTCAGTCTCCGCAATGCGGCGCGCTGCGGCCACCACCCGCCCCCAACCATGCTACGATGGTCGGCATGAAACACCGACTCTTCCTGTTCGACCTGGACGACACCCTGCTCGACTTCAAGGCCTCCGAGCGCCTCTCCTTCACCCGCACCATGCGCCAGCTCGGCCTGGCCGGAAATCTCGACGCCCTGTTCGCCGACTACCAGCCGATCAACCTGGCGCTCTGGAAAAGCCTGGAAGCCGGCACGGTCAGCAAGGATTTCCTCAAGGTGGAGCGCTTCCGCCTCACCTTTGCCGCGCATGGCCTGGATCTCGACCCGCTGCTCGCCAGCCGTACCTATCTCGAGTCGCTGGCCGACTCGGTGGTGCTGATCGACGGCGCCAAGGCCCTGTGCCAACGCCTGGCCGCCATCGGCGAAGTCGGCATCATCACCAACGGCATCGAGCACGTGCAGGCCAGCCGCGTCGCCAGTTCGGGCCTGGGCCAGCACATCTCCTTCGTCTCGACCTCGGACGCCTGCGGCCACGCCAAGCCCGACGTGCGCTTCTTCGAACACACGGCCAGGATGGCGCGCGCGTTCGCCCATCACCACACCGTGATCGTCGGCGACCGGCTCGATGCCGACATCCTCGGCGCCAACCGCTTCGGCATCGACAGCTGCTGGTACAACCCGGCCCGGCTCGCGAACGGGTCCGAGGCGGTGCCGAGCTGCGAGGCGGCGACCCTGCACGACATCATCCCGGCGCTGGAGCGGCTGGCCGCCTAGGATGCCCGCCATGGCATCCCCCGCCGCCGCAGCGTATGACGCCATCGTGGTCGGCACCGGCCCCGGCGGCGCCAGCGTCGGACGCGAGCTGGCCCGCGCCGGCGCGCGCGTGCTGCTACTGGAACAGGGCGACGCCGCGGCCACCACCGGCACCCTCGGCCAGATGGCGGCGCGTGCCGCCGTGCCCGGCAAGGGGGCGTTCTTGCACCGCGACCTGTCGCTGCTGGTGCGCGCCCTGACGGCGGGCGGCACCTCGACCATCAATTTCGCCACCGCCGCGCCGCCCCCTGGCGAGCTGTTCGCGGCCCACGGCATCGACCTGGCGCCGGCCCTCGCGGCCTGGCGCGCCGAACTGCCGCTGGCGCCGCTGCCCGATCACCTCGTCGGTCCGATGGCGGCGCGCATCATGGACGCCGCCCGTGGGCTCGGCATGGACTGGCACAAGCTCGACAAGATGATCCGCCCCAGCGCCTGCCGCAGCGGCTGCTGGCGCTGCGTCTACGGCTGTCCCTACGGCGCCAAATGGACGGCACGCGACCTGGTCGACCAGGCGGTCGGCGCCGGCGCGACGCTGCTGGCGCAAGCCCGGACGACGCGCGTGCTGGTGAAGGACGACCGCGCGGCCGGCGTGGAAGCCATCGTCGATGGCGCGCGCCGGCTGTTCCACGCGCCACTGGTCGTGCTGGCCGCCGGCGGCATCGGCAGCCCGCGCCTGCTGCACGCGTCCGGCCTGGGCCCGGCCGACGTACCCTTCTTCAGCGATCCGGTGGTGGCCGTGATGGGCAGCGTCGACGCGCTGGAGGGTGGCGGCGCCGAAGTGCCGATGGCGGCCGGGGCCAGCCATCATGCGGAGGGCATCAGTTACGCCGACCTGACGCTGCCGCGCCCGATGTACCAGGCGTTCGCGGCCCAGGCCGGCCGTTTCGACCGCCTGTTCGCGCACGCGCGCACGCTCACGATCATGGTCAAGATCCGCGACGCGGTCGCCGGGCGGATCGGGCCGCGCTGGGTCGACAAGACCCTGCAACCGGATGATCGTGCCAAGTTCGACCAGGGCATCGAGACCGCGCGCGCCATCCTGCAACAGGCCGGCGCGCACCACGTCTTCGCCAGCCATCATTTCGCCGCCCACCCCGGCGGCGGCGTCCCGATCGGCGCGCGCGTCGGCAGCGACCTGCAGACCGGCACGCCAGGCTTGTATGTCTGCGACGCCTCGGTGATCCCCGGTCCCTGGGGCTTGCCGCCGACCCTGACCGTGCTGTGCCTGGGGCGCCGCCTGGGCTGGCAGCTGTCGCGCGCCACCTGAGGCAAGGCGTCTTATTAAAAAATAAATGTTGCTCGGTTACGGTTTGGCACAAATCCGTATCGTGCGCACCCCTCGACCGGGTTAATATTGACACATAAGCTTTATTTTTTAACAAGACAAGGAGCAGATCATGAACCAGACCACCTTCCTGACCAAGACCACCCTGTCCGGCCTGATGCTGGCCGTCGCCATGCTGGCCACCGGCTGCCACAAGGCCGAGGACACCAGCGGCATGGGCCCGGCCCAGTCCGCAGGCAAGGCCGTCGATGACGCCGGCGCCAAGGTCGCCGCCGAGAGCCGCGAAGCCGCCGCCGACACCAAGGCCGCCGCCGAACGCACGGGCGACAAGATCGAAGCCGCCACCGACCGCGCCGGCGACAAAGCCGACGCCGCCGCCGACCGTGCCGGCGACGCGATGAAGAACGCCGGCGCCGAAGTGCGCCAGGAGTCGAAGGAAGCCGCACAGAACGTGAAGGAAGGCGCCGCCAAGGCCACCGACGCGACCGGCCGTGCCGTCGAGCGCGCCGGCGAAAAGATGCAGGACGCCGCTCACTAAGCGCTGACCCGGTCCGGGTATGCCTGGCGCGTACCCGGACGTCACTTCCACCTCGCTACCGAAAAGCGTTCATTTCCGCGCCATCATATTGCTAACTCGAGTACGATTCGGACTTCACAAGGATTTTACGAATCGCTGAGCCGGAGTTAATGATGAAACATGGAAAACGACGCGCCTCCGCCTATCGCGTGTACATCCGGACGCTCGATGGCGACATACTGCTCTGGACCGAAACCGTCACGGCCGACCCCAACATCGCCGATGAGGCGATCCAGGACTTGCTGACCACCGATTACTTCCAGGGCAGTCCCTTCGTCCTGATCGCCCTGTACCGCGGCAGCCTGTACTTCACGCACGAATTCGGCCCCTTCGAGGACAGCAACCAGGTCGTCCCGACGCTGCTGGCGCGGCTCGGCCGCATCGACTGGCTGCGCTATCCCTTGGTACATTAAGCGTCAATACGCCGTCCGCTCAAGATCATGATTATCTCGAGCGGCGAGCCCCGGAGTCGTTGACGCGGTCGGATGCCGCGCTGATACTCGAAATGCAATTCTGCACTATTCGAGTACAGGCATGGCTGTCAATATCCAGATCGCGTCCCCCTGTGCACCGGCTTCGCGCCGTGCCGCCACCCTGCGCAGCGCACTGCTTACCGCTTTGCTGGTCCTGTCCGGCGCCGCCGGCGCGGCCACGGTGCCCACCGGCAAGCAGGTCGAGAAACTGGACCGCGGCGTGGTCGCGATCCACACCAGCGCCGGCAATTTCATCAGCTGGCGCGCGCTCGGCACCGACCCGGCCCAGCTCGACTTCGACGTCTACCGCGACGGGAAAAAGCTGAACCCGCAGCCGCTGCGCGTCACCAACTTCATGGACCCAGGCGCGCCCGCCGACGCGCGCTATGCCGTCCGTGCGGCCGGCAGCGGCAACGATGGCGGCAGCCAGGCCGGCCCGACCTGGGATAAACCGTATAAAACGATTCCGCTGCAAAAGCCGGCCGGCGGCACCACGCCCGACGGCATGGCCTACAACTACGAGGTGAACGACGGCTCGGTGGCCGACCTCGACGGCGACGGCGTCTACGAATTGCTGGTCAAGTGGCAGCCGACCAACGCCCACGACAACTCGCACCGCGGCTACACCGGCAGCACCTACATCGACGCCTACCGGCTCGACGGCACCCGCCTGTGGCGCATCGACCTCGGCAAGAATATCCGCGCCGGTGCCCACTACACCACCTACCTGGCCTACGACTTCGATGGCGACGGCAGGGGCGAAGTGATGATGAAGACCGCCGACGGCACGGTCGACGGCCAGGGCAAAGTCATCGGCGACGCCAAGGCCGACTACCGCAACAAGGATGGCTACATCCTCGGCGGTCCCGAATTCATCACGGTGTTCGACGGCCGGACCGGCGCGGCCCTGGCCTCCGCACCCTACCTGCCGGCGCGCGGCGAGGTCGCGGCCTGGGGCGACGGCTACGGCAACCGCGTCGACCGCTTCCTCGGCACCGTCGCCTACCTGGACGGTGCGCGTCCGAGCGCCGTGTTCTCGCGCGGCTACTACACGCGCGCCGTGCTCGCGGCCTGGGACTGGCGTGACGGCAGACTCACCAGCCGCTGGGTGTTCGACAGCGACAGCGGCCCGGATGCCGCACCCGCCAACCACCAGGGCGCGCACTGGATGTCGGTGGCCGACGTCGACGGCGACGGCAAGGACGACCTGATCTACGGCGCCGCCACCATTGCCAGCTCCGGCAAGCTCCTGTACAGCACGGGCCTGTGCCACGGCGACACCCTCCACGTCGGCAAGCTCGATCCGAACCGCGCCGGCCTGCAGATCTTCATGGTGCACGAGACCCCGTCCTGCTATCGCGGCATGGGCGCCGAGATGCACGACGCCGCCACCGGCAAGGTCCTGTGGAGCGTGAATGGCGAGGGCCACGACGTCGGCCGCGGCACCTGCATGGACATCGACCCGGCGTATCCGGGCGAGGAATGCTGGGCCTCGGTCGGCGGCTTGATGAGCGCCGACGGCAGGAAGATCTCGGACGCGCATCCGCGCAGCATCAACTTCGGCCTGTGGTGGGACGGCGACCTGCTGCGCGAATCCCTCGACGGCAACCACGTCGACAAATGGAACCCGAAGAGCGGCCAGCTGGAGCGCATCCTCGACGGCGCGGCGGTCGGTGCGAAATCCGTCAACGGCACCAAGTCCAATCCCGTGCTGTCGGCCGATTTGTTCGGCGACTGGCGCGAGGAAGTCGTCTGGCGGAGCGCCAACGACGACGCCCTGCTGGTCTTCAGCAGCACCGTCCCGACGCCCTACCGCATCACCACCCTGATGCACGACCCGCAATACCGCGCCCAGGTCGCGGGCCAGAACGCGGGCTATAATCAGCCGCCCCATCCGGGCTTTTACCTGGGTGAGGGCATGAAGCCGCACGTACAGCAACCGATCCACGTACCTTGATAGAGCCTATGAATCTCCGCCTGAACGCCCGTTTCGTCCTCTTCGCCGTCACCGCGCTCCCGGCCTGCCTGGCCGGCGCCGCCGAACGCCTGACGGTCACCGCCACCCACAGCCTCGACATCGCGCGTCCGTCCGAGACCATCGTCATCCCCTGGACCCAGGTCAACGAGGCGCTGCCGCACGCGCTGGTGCAGAAGCTGGTCATCAAGGACAGCGCCGGCAAGGTGCTGCCCTACCAGGTGACCAACGTCGCGCCCCAGGCCAAGGACCCGAAGAACATCGGCGCGGCCTACGGCGAGCTGCTGTTCCAGCACGACTTCAAGGCCGGCGAGAAGTCCGCCACCTTCACGGTCGAGAAGAGCGAGACCCTGACCGCGCCCTTCCCGCCGAACGCGTTCGCGCGCTACGTGCCGGAACGCCTCGACGACTTCGCCTGGGAGAACGACAAGCTCGCCCACCGCACCTACGGTCCCGCGCTCGAGGCGCCGGACACGGCCAAGACCGGCAAGGAAGTCCTGAGGACGAGCGGCCTGGACATCTGGTTCAAGCGCGTCCCCTACCCGGTCGTCGACCGCTGGTACAACAAGGGCCACGACCACTACCACCACGACGAAGGCGAAGGCATCGACATGTACAACGTCGGCCCCTCGCGCGGCGCCGGCGGCACCGGCATCTGGGACGGCAAGACCCTCTACACCAGCGGCAACTACGCCTCGTGGAAAGTGGTCGCCAACGGCCCGGTGCGCGCCGTGTTCGAACTGAGCTACGCCGGCTGGGACGCGAACGGCACCCAGGTCACCGAAGTCAAGCGCTTCACCACCGACGCCGGCCACTACTTCGACCGCATGGACAGCACCTTCACCTTCAGCGGCCCGTCCACGCTGAACGTCGGCATCGGCCTGAACAAGACCCCGAGCGACAAGGGCGAAGACGGCAAGATCACCTATGCCGAGAACCCGGCCGACAAGTCGCTGGTGCAGTGGGTGGTGCAGAAGACCAAGGGTAACTTCGGCGTGGCGCTGATCGTCCCGGGCGCGGGCGCCCAACCCTTCACCACCGACGCCCGCAACTCGCTCGTGATCGCCCCCGCCACCTCCGGCAAGCCGCTGACCTACTACATCGGCGCCGCCTGGGACCGCGCCGGCGAGATCAAGGACCAGCAGCAGTTCCAGCGCCTGGTCGCCGACGAAGCAGCCCGCGTGCGTGCGCCGGTGCAACTGAAGCTGTCGTCGGGCGGTTGATAGCCCCAGCGCGCAGACCACCAGGTTTCGCGCACATCGCGCCCCGCCAAGCGTAAACGTCGTCCCTGCGAAGGCAGGGATCCAAGTCCGTCGCGTCCACCAGCCCCGGCTGGCGGCCCGCGGCGGATCCCTTGCAAGGATCGATCTTGAGCAAATCCCTGAAGCGCAGCCTCCTGCTAGCGCTCCCCCTCCTCACGGCCATCGGTTCCGCCCACGCCGCCACCTACTACATCGCCCCCACGGGCAAGGACAACGCCGCCGGCACCCAGGACGCCCCCTGGAAATCACTGGCCCGCGCCCAGCAAGCCATCCACCCCGGCGACACCGTCTACCTGCGCGGCGGCACCTACGCCTTCAGCGCCGCCACGACCAGCTGCCCCAGCCGCCGCGGCGTGGTCAGCGGCGTCAGTCTCGACAAGAGCGGCACCGAAGCCCAGCCGATCCGCTACTGGGCCTATCCCGGCGAAACCCCGGTGCTCGACTTCCACGCGATGAAGGACGACTGCCGCGTGAAAGGCATCGAGGTCACCGGAGACTGGATTCACCTGAAAGGCCTGGAGGTGACCGGCGCGCCACAGCAGCCCGAAAACCGCCTGAACCACGAATCCTGGGGCATCTGGGTCAACGCCAGCCACGGCATCTACGAACAGCTGAACCTGCACCACAACATGGGCCCCGGTTTGTTCATCAAGGACGGCAGCTACAACCTGGTCCTGAACAGCGACTCGCACCACAACTACGATCCCTACACCTCGAACGGCGCCGGCCAGAGCGCGGACGGCTTCGGCGCCCACGTCAGCGCCGGGCATCCGGGCAACGTGTTCCGCGGCTGCCGCGCCTGGGCCAACACCGACGACGGCTTCGACCTGATCAACGCCTTCTCGCCGGTCACCATCGAACAATCCTGGGCCTGGGACCACGGCTTCCTGCCGGGCACGCGCACCTCGCTCCCGGCCGGCAACGGCAACGGCATCAAGGCCGGCGGCTACGGCGGCAAGTACGAAGGCAGCGGCGTGCGGCACGTGGTGCGCTTCTCGGTCGCCTTCGGCAACAAGGTGAACGGCTTCTACGCCAACCACCACCCGTCGGCACTCGACTTCTACAACAACACCGCGTTCGCCAACGGCACCGACTTCAACATGCTCGGCATCGCGGCGGACGGCGGCCCGGTCAACTTCGGCCGGCTGCGCAACAACTTGTCGCCGATGCCGAAGTCCGCACAAAAAGTCGACGGCACCGACTCCAGCAACAACAGCTGGGACCTGATGGCCGGCGTGCCCGACACCGAATTCGAGAGCGTCTCGAAGCTCGGCTGGGACGCCCCGCGCAAGCCGGACGGCAGCCTGCCCGATGTCCCGAACTTCCGTCCGCGCGCGGGCAGCGCCTTGATCGACAAGGGCGTCGACGTCGGCCTGCCGTTCAAGGGCAAGGCGCCCGACCTGGGGGCCTTCGAACGCTGAGCGCATCGGCGCCGTGACCGATCACTTCGCTGATTCTTTCCGCCCCTCCCATCCACGCGGCTGCGCCATGCATAGAATAGGCGCAGCCTTCCACTACCGCATCCGACCGATCATGCCCACGTCCCCGACCCCGACCCGCCTGCGCGCCCTGGTGTGCGCACTGGCGCTGGCCAGCGCCAGCCTCGCCCACGCCGCTCCCGCCATCGACAGCGCCAAGCCGCTGCGCTTCGCCTTCGGCCCCGCCAAGGCGCCGGCCGGCTATACGGTGGTCGACCCGGCCGCGCCCTACAGCGCCAGCCGCGGCTACGGCGTCGAGCCGGGCACCCAGGCCAATGCCAATGCGCCCTTCTATTTCACCGCCGATCTCCCCGAAGGCAACTACAAGGTCACCGTCACCCTCGGCGACGACAAGGCGCCCAGCACCACCACCGTCAAGGCCGAACTGCGCCGCCTGATGCTCGAGAATGTGCAGGCGGGCGCCGGGCAATCGGTCAGCCGCAGCTTCACCGTCAACGTGCGCACGCCGAAGATTCCGGCGGCCAACGGCATCGAAGCCGGCGTGGTCAAACTGAAGGCGCCGCGCGAGACCGAGCAGGAAGCCTGGGCCTGGGACTCGCGCCTGACCCTCGAATTCAATGGATCGCACCCGGCCGTGCGCAGCATCGAGATCGTGCCGGCCAGTGTGCCGACCCTGTTCCTGCTGGGCGACTCCACCGTCTGCGATCAGCCGAACGAGCCGTACAACAGCTGGGGCCAGATGCTGACGCGCTTCTTCAAGCCGGGCATCGCGGTGGCCAACCACGGCGAGTCCGGCGAGACCTACCGCGATGCGCTGGGCCGGCGCCGCACTGACAAGATCCTGTCCAGCATGAAGCCGGGCGACGTCCTCCTCATGCAGTTCGGGCACAACGACCAGAAGCAGATCAAGGACGGCAAGGGCGGTCCCTTCACCACCTACAAGGCCGAGATCAAGACCCACGTCGATGCGGTGCGCGCGCGTGGTGGCCTGCCGGTCATCGTCTCGCCGATGGAGCGGCGCCGCTTCGAGGACGGCAAGCTGGTGCCGACCCTGGTCGACTACGCCGAGGCCGCGCGCCAGTCGGCGAAGGAACTGGACGTGCCCTTCATCGACCTGAACGCCATGAGCAAGACCCTGTACACGGCGCTCGGCGACAAAGGCTCGGAACCGGCCTTCGCCGAACCGCAGCCCGGGAAGCTCGACAACACCCACCACAGCCCCTACGGCAGCTACGAGCTGGCCAAGGCGGTTGTCCTCGGCATCCAGCAGGCGAAGCTGCCGGTAGCCGGCTTCATCGTCGACGACTTCCGCTTCGACCCGGCCCACCCGGACCCGTTCGCGAGCTTCAGCGTGCCGCCCAGCCCGAAAGTCACGACCCTGCGTCCGCTCGGCGACGAGGCGAACAAGTGAGGCTGCGCGCGCTGTTTGCCCTCGCACCACTGCTCGCCGCCTGCGCATCGGCACCGCCAGCGCCCACCGGTGACGCCTACGTCTTCGCCTACTTCACCAGGAACGGCGAAGACGGCCTGCACCTTGCCGCCAGCAGCGACGGCTACCACTGGGACAGGCTGAATGGCGGCGCCAGCTACCTCAAGCCCAGCGTGGGCGTTTCGAAGCTGATGCGCGACCCCTGCCTCGCGCGCGGCCCGGACGGCACCTGGCACATGGTCTGGACCGCCGGCTGGACCGAGGGCGGCATCGGCTACGCATCGTCGAAGGACCTGGTGCACTGGTCGGAACAGCGCTACCTGCCCGTGATGGCGCACGAGCCGACCACCCTGAACGCCTGGGCGCCGGAAATCGCCTGGGACGGCAAGCGCGGCGAATTCGTGATCTACTGGTCCTCGACCATCCCCGGCCGCTTCCCGGACACCGACACCAGGGGCGACGGCAAGTACAACCACCGCATCTACGCGACCACCACCAAGGACTTCGCCACCTTCACGCCGACCCGCCTGTTCTACGACCCGGGCTTTTCGGTGATCGACGCGACCCTGCTGCACGCGGCCGGACGCGACTGGCTGCTGGTGAAGGACGAGACGCGCAACCCGCCGAAAAAATACCTGCAGCTGGCCGCCGCCGACTCGGTGCAAGGCCCCTTCGGCCCGCCCGGCACCCCGATCACCCCGCCCGGCCTGTGGACCGAGGGCCCGACCGCGCTGCAGGTCAAAGGCGACACCATCATCTATTACGACGCCTACACGGCCAAGCACTACGGCGCCCTGCGCGCCCGCGGCGGCGATCTGACCAAATGGGAAGACGTAACCGCTCAAATGAGCTTCCCGGACGAGGGCACGCCAGTGCGCATGCGCCACGGCACGGCGATCGCGGTACCGGCGGCGCTGGTGCAGCGGTTGCGCGAGAAGCCGTCAAACTAGAACAACGTCGTCCCTGCGAAGGCAGGGACCCAAGTTCAGTCACCGCAGCCACCGGCACATCCACCGTCGCGCCGCTGCCGGAACTCGGGATTCTCAATGAAAAAGCCAGCGATCGCCATTATCCTCGCCGCTCTCGCCATCCACGCCCAAGCCACCGAACCCTTCGACATCGCCATCACCGTCGACGACCTCCCCGCCCACGGCCAGCTCCCGCCCGGCACCACGCGCCTGCACATCGCCGAATCCTACCTCGCCACGCTCAAGGCCCACCACGTCCCCGAGGCCTTCGGCTTCGTCAACGCGTCCAAGCTGAAGGACAACCCCGACGGCGCCGCCGTGCTGGACGCCTGGCGCAAGGCCGGCTACCCGCTCGGCAACCACGCCTGGACCCACATGAACCTGGCGCGCGCCGCGTCGCTGGACGCCTGGCAGGCCGACGTCATCGCCGGCGAACCGGAAGTGGCCGCGCGGATGAAGGGCCTCGACTGGCACTGGTTCCGCTTCCCGAACCTGAGCGCCGGCGGCGAACGCGGCCCCGCCGCCCTCGCTTTTCTACGCACCCGCGGCTACCAGGTCGCCGACGTCAGCGTCGCCTTTGGCGACTGGGACTACACCGATGCCTACGCGCGCTGCGTGGCGGAGGGCGACCAGGCCAGCATCGAGGCCATGAAACGCCACTACTTCCAGCGCATCGACCGCGGCATCGCCGCCATGAAGGCGCAGTCGACCCAGGTGTTCGGCCGCGTGATCCCGCAGGTGCTGCTGACCCACCTGGGCGGCTGGAGCGCAGTTACGTTGCCCGAGGTGATGGCGCGCCTGGATGCGGCGGGCGCGCGTTACGTCACGCTGGCGCGGGCGCAGTCGGATCCGGCGTATGCGCTGGCGGGTGGCGGCAGCCTGATTGCGCGGGTGGCGAAGGAAAAAGGCGTCAAGCTGGCAGCGGATCCGGGCAATAGCGCTGGACCCGAACTCGACATCAAGGGCATGTGCCGCTAGCCGGTCTGCCACGGATGCGCGCCGAGCGAGGCCTTGAGCAGTTCGAGAAAACGCATCGTGCGCGCCGAGCGCTGGCACTGTTTCGATCCGGGCAGGGCCACGAGGTCGGCGCTGGTACACCCGGACATCGTCGTGCCGGACAGCCCCTTCGACCGCATGGTGGCGGTGAATGCGCTGCTGGACCAGGTGCGCGCCAAGCAGGCGAGGAACTGAGACCGGTTGCCGGTCACGCTCCGCCTGCAAGCCTCAGCGGCAAGGCTTGAGTTCAGGCACCGCCCCCGCCATCGCGCGGTAGCCGGCCGGTGACAGGTGCAATCCGTCGCCCGAATCGAACGCCGCCTGCAAGCGGCCAGGTGCCGCCGGATCGCGCACCGCCGCATCGAAATCGGCCACGCCGTCGATGCAGCTTGCGCCGCGCAGCCAGTGATTGATCGCCTGGCGGTCGGCCTCGTTCTCCGCCGATGGCTTGTACAGCCGGCTCGCTCCATACGGCGTGAGCGTCCCGGCCAGAAGGCAGACCCCGCGCGCATGCGCCTGCGCCGCCAGCCGGCGCCACCCGGCCTGCATCGCGGCCAGCATCGCCTGGCGCGCTTGCTGCGTCTCCTGGCTGCCCTTGTGCAGGCGCCCGAGGTCGTTCACGCCGATCAGCACCAGCGCATGCGTCACGCCGGGCCGCGCCAGCACGTCGCGCTCGAAGCGCGACAGCAGGTTCGGACCGTTCTCGTCCTTCAGCATGCGGTTGCCGCCGATGCCGGCGTTGATGACGGCGACCGCCGCGCCGCCTTCGCTGCGCAGGCGGCGCACCAGGAAATCGGTCCAGCGTTCATCCAGGTCCAGGCCGGCGCCGGTGCCGTCGGTGATCGAGTCGCCGATGCCGACCAAGACGGGCGCGGGCGCGGCGGCCGGCTGCACGTCGACGCCGGTGAGCTGGTACCAGGACGTGAGCGGACGGGCGCCCTCCAGGGCGATGCGCATCGACTGCTCGCCCGGCGCGATGAACTGCATGGCGTGCGCGGCCAGGTGCACGCTCTGGCGCGCCGGTCCGGAAGCCACCGACAGGGATACCGCCAGCGCATCGCCGGCGGCCACCGGGAACGGCAGCGCGTCGCTTACGATGTCCGCACCCGGCGCCACCGTGGCCGTGGCCGCGCCACCGAAACGCAGCGCCGTGGCCCCGCCGGCCAGGTCCGCGGCGCCCGGCCGCGCAGGACGGCCGATGCTCGCTGAACGGATGACCAGCGGCTCGGCGCCATACAAATTACTGATCCGAACCCGCAGCGCGCTCCCGCCCAGCGATAATCGTACCGCCTGGCGCAGCGTGACGTCGCGCAGGCCTTCCGGCAGCGCCGCCTTGTCGCTCGCGGCCATCAGCGCGCTGCCCCAGCTGGCGTACCAGCCGGGCGCGTCCGCCTGCGCGCACCACGGCATGCAAGCCAGCATCGCAACGGCGAGCCAGGCCCGCCTGCTCACGCGCGGCCGCATGCTCAGGACTTGCCCTTGGCTTTCGCTACCTGCACCGCATAGGTCTCGTGCCGGCCCTCGAAGTTCCCGCCGAAGACCACCCAGTTGCCGTCCGGCGTGAAGTGCACGTTCGGCTCCAGGTCGCGGTAGCCGTGGGCCTTCATGTTGACCAGCTTCTCGGAGCGGAAACGGTTTCCCTCCGGGTAGAAGGCGTAGATCCACATGCCGTCCGGCGCCTTGGCGACCTGGGTCGGGTCGCCGCCGTCGCCGGCGAACAGCTTCAGGTCCGGGTTCACCGCGTAGTGGATCGACCACTCATTGGCGCTCAGCTGGTAGCTGGCGATCTCGCGCCCGGTCGCGACGTCAGCGCCGGCAAAGTAGAAGGTTTCGCCGCGCGGCTTCTGCAGATCGAACCAGATCGACTTGCCGTCGGGCGCGAAGCCTTCGTGGCCGGCGATCTCCATTGGCATGGTGCGCTTGTGCATCAGGGTGTTCGACTTGTCCTTCAGGTTGTAGCGCCAGATGCGGTCGACCTTGTGCCACGGGCCTTCGTGGCAGAACATCAGGATGTCGGGGTCGGTCGGCGAGAACTGGATGTGACCAAGCCAGGTGTTCTCTTCATGCACCACCTTCATCTCGCCGGTGGCGATGTTGATGGTGAAGATGCTGTTCAACAGGTGCGCGTCGTAGATGCGGTTGAAGTAGTCGCTCTTCTTGGGGTACTGGCGCAGGATCTCGGCCTGTTCCGGCGCCGAGTAGCTGCCGGCCAGGAAGGTGCCATCGGCGTTGATGGTGCTGAAGTTGCCGCGCTGGCCGGCCGGGAAGGTGTAGAGCTTGCGCGTCTTTTTGGTGTCGACGTTGGCCGCGTACAGCGTGTCGCCCACCTGGTACAGCACCTCGCGCGTCTTGCGGGCGATCATCGGCAGCATGCGCTTCTGGGCCGGGTCGTTCGTGATCTGCTCGGCCTTGCCGTCCTTCAGGTTCAGCGTGAAGACCTGCGTCACGCCGTCGACCTGGTTGGCGAACACCATGCGGTCGCCCTCGCTGCCCTGCTGGTTGATGAAGGGATTGTTGTGGAAGTACCAGTTCGAGATCGGGCCGGTCGGGCCGGACAGGCGCTTGACCAGGTGGCCGGTGTCCTTGTCGATCCATTCCTGGGGCATCGGCTTGCGCGCACCGGTTTCCAGCACTTCCTGGGCCGACGCTCCTTGTGAAAGCAGCGCGGCCAGCGCCAGTGCATATAGTTTATTCGGTTTCATTTTGTCTCCGTCGTTGTCCGGTCCGGGACGACACGGTAGCGCGCGCCCTTGCGGCTGGTGAAGCGCAGCACGTAGCCGATGCTTGATTTCTCGCTGCGCAGTTTCAATTCCGGGATGGCGACCGGCGCCGCCGTGCGGATAGTCAAGGGGCCGCCGCCGCGCGCCAGCAGCTCGCCGGAGACGAGCGCACCGTCGCGCCAGGCCATGTCGACCACGACGTTGCCGCGCGCGACCAGGCCGCGCACGCTGCCGGTCTTCCAGGCCGCCGGCAGGGCCGGCAGCAGGTGCAGTTCGCCGTTCTGGCTCTGCAGCAGCATCTCGATCACGCCGGCCGTGCCGGCGAAGTTGCCGTCGATCTGGAAGGGCGGGTGGGCATCGAACAAGTTCGGGTAGGCGCCGCCGTGGCCGCCCCAGGCCGGGTCGTTGTCCTTGGTCAGGCGCAGCAAGTTACGGAAAAGCGTATAGGCATGGTCGCCATCCAGCAGGCGCGCCCAGAAGTTGATTTTCCAGGCCAGCGACCAGCCGGTGCCGTCATCGCCGCGCAGTTCCAGCGTGCGCCGCGCCGCCCGGGCCAGTTCCGGCGTCGTCAAGGGCGAGATCTCGCGCGCCGGGTGCAGCGCATACAGCTGGGACACGTGGCGATGGTGCGGCTCGACTTCCTCGAAGTCGCGGGTCCACTCCTGTAGCTGGCCGCGGCTGCCGACCTGGAAGGGCAGCAGCCGCGCCTTGGTCGAGGCCACGCGGGCGCGCAGCCCGGGGTCGACGCCGAGCGTCTCGGCGGCGGCCGTCACGTTGGTGAACAGGTCGCGCGCGATGCCCAGGTCCATGGTCGATCCGACCGTGACGCTGCCCTGCTTCTTCCCATCCGCGCCATCGTAGTAGAACACGTTCTCGGGCGAGGTCGAGGGCGAGGTCACAAGGCGGCCCTGCCCGTCGTCCTGCAGCCAGCCCAGCATGAATTCGGCCGCGCCTTTCATCACCGGGTAGGCGCTTTCCAGGTAGCGTTTGTCGCCCGTGTACTGGTAGTGCTCCCACAGGTGGCGGCTCAGCCAGGCGCTGCCCATATACCAGTTGGCCCATTTCGGGTCGCCGGCACCGAACTCGCCGACCGGGTTCGACGCCGCCCAGATGTCCGAATTGTGGTGCACCACCCAACCCGGCAGGTGGTAGAAGGAGCGTGAGGTGTCGCCCCCGGTCACGGCCAAGTGGCGGATCAGGCCGTCGAGCGGCGCGAACAGTTCGCCCAGGTTGGCCGCTTCGACCGGCCAGTAATTCATCTGGACGTTGATGTTGGTGGTGTAGTTGCTGCTCCAGGGCGCCCGAACGTCCTTGTTCCAGATGCCCTGCAGATTGGCCGGCGCGTCCGGCGTGCGCGAGGAAGACATCAGCAGGTAGCGGCCGAACTGGAAGTACAGTGCTTCGAGCTGCGGATCCTGGCCGCCTCGCGCGTAATCCTCGAGCCGGCGGTCGGTCGGCAGCGCGCTGCGATCAAGGCCGCCGAGGTCCAGGCCGACGCGGTCGAACAGGCCGTGCACATCGGCCAGGTGCTCGGCCAGCAGCTTGTCGTAGGATGTGCCGGCCGCCTTCCGCAGCGGCTGTGAAGCCAGCGCGTGCTCGTCCTTGCCTGCGCTGTCCGGGCACTTGTCGAAACCGTTGAAACTGGTCGCCGCCGACACCAGCAGCAGCACTTCACTGGCGCCGCGGATGCGCAGCACCCCATCCTGCGCCTCCACCGTGCCGTCCGTCACGCGCGGCTGCACCAAGGTCTCGAAGCGCATGCCCCGGCAGCCGGCCGGGTCGTCGTAGACGATCGGTTCAGCCTTGGCCTTGTAGTAGCTCGGGTCGACGTGGGCCGGCGCCTTGCCGCGCAGGACGATGGCCTTGCCGGCGCTACGCGCTTCGGCGCGCAGCTGGCTGCTCGCGGCCACGTCGAGCGACAACTGGCGCGGCCGGTCGGCGCTCAGGCGCACTACGATCAGCTGGCCCGGGTGGCTGGCGAACACTTCGCGCTTGTAGCGTACGCCGTCGGCGCTGAAGGTGGTGGTGGCGACACCGTTGCGGATGTCCAGGTCGCGGTAATAATCGGTGGCGGCGGGCGTCTCCTGATGGATGCGCAGGTCGGCCAGCGGCAGGTAGCCTTCGGTGTAAGGGCCCTGCATCTTGCGCAGGATCTTTGCCGCGCCGGCCGAGTCGCCCGCAGCCAGGGCTGCGCGCGCCGGCGCCAGCTGGGCAAAGGCATCGGGGTTCACGTCCTGGCCGACCGGGCCGCCGCTCCACAGCGTCGCCTCGTTCAGCTGCAGCAGCTCGTCGCGGGCGTCGCCGAACACCATCGCGCCCAGCCGGCCATTGCCGACCGGGAGCGCTTCGGTCCAGGTCGACGCCGGTTTGTCGTAGTGCAGCGTATAGGGCCCGGGCGCGGCCACCGCGCCGGGCAGGACCGCCGCCAGCATGATGGCGGCGGCACGGACGAAGCGGGCCCGGGTCGGCATGGCTGGCCTCAGCGCACGCCCTGGTACATCAGCCCACTGTCGTTCAGGCCGAACTTGAACTTCTTGTTCATCTCGATGATCTCGGCGCCGGCCAGCAGCGTCGGGCCGTAGCCGTGCGCCGCCTTCACGCTGGTGGGGCGGTAGGCGTAGAAGGCCGGGTCGAAGGCCATGCCGGTGCCCACGCAGATGCCTTCGATCTGGCCCGCGCTCGTCACCTTGCTGGCGACCGCATTCCAGGCCAGGTTGGCCATCGGGCCATACATCTGGGCCTCGACGTAGCCGCGGTTGACGGCGCGCGCGATCGCGTAGGTGTAGATCGCGGTGGCCGAAGTCTCCTGGTAAGTGTCGTTACGGTCGATCAGCTGGTGCCAGAAGCCGTCCCTGGTCTGGTAGGACGCCAGGCCCTTGACGTGGGCGCGCAGCTGCTCGAGCACCGCGTTGTAGCCCTTGTGGTCCTTCGGCAGCACTTCCAGCACCTCGACCATGGCCATCACCGCCCAGCCGTTGGCGCGCGCCCAGTGGAATTCCGGATGGTCGCGCATGCCTTCCACGTAGCCATGCATGTAGATGCCCAGCTTCGGATTGAACATGCGCTTCGAGAACTGCAGTACCTGGTTGACGGCGTCGTCATAGTACTTGCGGTCCCCCGTGGTCTTGCCGAGGTAGGCCATGGTCGGCACGCCCATGAACATGTCGTCCAGCCACAGCGTGTTCTGCAAGGGGCGCATCTTGACCCCGCCCTGCCCGTCCGGGCCGCCGCGCGCCAGCGTGCCGTCCGGCAGGCGGTATTCCTTTTTCGTGACGAAGTCGCCGCAGATGCCGACCATCTGGCCGTAGTCCACGCCCGTCCCCGCCACCTTCCCCTTCAGGAAGCTGTGGCACAGCGCGCCGGCGTCGTCCAGCGCGTGCGGATTCAGGAAGCTCTTGATCGGGGCGTGCGCATTCTTCGTGTCGGCCTGCACGATCGGATAATAGGTCTTGGTCAGCTGGGCCAGCATCTGGTGGCGGCGCGTCGCGTACTCGGTGTAGCGCTTGTCGCCGGTGGCGGCGCCGGCGGCCAGCATGCCGGTGTAGGTGACGCCCCATTCGTAGCTGGTCAGGCGGAAGTCGCCGGGTTTCAGCACCGCATCCGCATCCACCTTCGACAGATCCGTGATCGCGGCGCCGGTCTTCTGGTTGATGACTTCCGCCGGCGTGCTGCGCTCCAGGTAACCGAGCACGCGGTCCAGCACCGACTTCACCTCGGCCGTCTCCATCACGCGGTAGGGGGTCGGGTACTTCACCTCGAGCGCGTGCAGCATGGCGTCGGCGGCGGCCGGGCCCTTTTCCTGCGCGGCCGGGGCCTGCTGGGCCGAAGCATTGAAGGACAGCGCGAACAAGCCGCTCACGAGCAGGCTGACGGGGGTACGGCGGACATTCATGGAGCGGGCCTCTTTCATTTGAGCTGGTAGATCTTCAGGTCGTCGATGGTCTGGCGCGACCAGGTGGTGCGGTAGCCGAAGTAGCCGCTGGTGAGCGGGCGCGGATCGCGGTAGGAAAACCATTCCTGGCCGTCGATGCGCATGCGCGTGCAGCCCTTGTACACCGCGATCTCGACCGCGTAGTCGCGGTTCGGTTCGATCAGGTGGGCCTTGTCGGTGAACTCACCCAGCAGCACGCGCTCGCCGTCGCCATAGCGGCGCAGGCGCGTGGTCTTGTTGGTGTTGCCGCCGAAGCCGACGTAATACAGCTCGAGATTGTCGTAGTCTTCCAGCTTGCCCGAGCGGGTAAACAAATTCGTATTGCGCGGGTCCTTCGCCATCCAGAAATGATTGAAATCGGACAGGCGGTCGTTCTTGCCGCCGTCGACCACCACGCGGCGCGTGTAGGTGATCAGGATATCGCCCGAGAGCGGTTTGTCGAGCCAGACCGTGGCGCCGCTGTCCACGTCGAGCAGCAGGCGGCCGTCGCGGTTCTCGACCGTGTTGCCGGGCTTCTTCGCATACTCGGCGACGTAGTTCCTGAGCGGGCCGTTGTAGTCGTCCTGGTAGAGCAGCGCGCCGCGCTGGCCCCAATCGGTGCAGGAGGCGTCGGCGGCTTGCGCCAACGGGGCCGCGAGCGCCACGACAAGCGCGGTGGACAGGGCCTTCACTTGGCCACCGCCGCGCTCGGCGTCACTGCGCCCGGTACGGCCGGCGCTGCGGGCGCAGACTGGCGTTCCTGACCGCCGCGGCGCTCCGGCATGGGCGGCGCCGGCGGCAGCTCGTTCGGCAGCGCGTCGCCCAGCAGCGCCAGCGACTCGATCATCGTCAGGCCGCTCTGGGCCGCGTCGTTGGTCGAGACGCCGGGCGCCTCGCTGGTCGGGTTCAGCACGTCGGCGCCGTTCAATGCGCGCGGGGTGGCGCCGCGCCAGCGGCTCATGTTCTCGACCGCGATCTTCGCAAAGGCCGGGTTCCTGGTCTGCGCGTAGGCGTAGGCCGCCAGGCGCGGGCCGCCCTGGGCCTTTTCGACCCAGCGCGCGTCGCCGCCTTCGCTGCCGGTGGTCTTGTCCTTCGACAGCACATCCGCCGGCGCCTCGCCCAGGCGGGCGTACTGCAGCCAGGCGGCGGCGAAGTCCTTGCGGCCGAGCAGCGGCAGCAGTTCGAACATCACCTGGGCGCCGCCCTGGATCGTCGACAGGTTGTACAGCACCGGCACCTGCTGGTGCTCGATCGGGTCCGGGATCGGGAACAGCTTGCCGCTGGCCGGATCGTAACCGACGGTCATGCTGCCGCGCCCTTTCAGCGGGCCGATCTTGTTGCCCCCCAGGTCGGGGTTCAAGCCGTTGTTCACACCCGAGCGCAGCCAGTAGGGCATCGCCAGGATCGAGTCGACGCCGGCATTGATGCGGTCGCGCCACTTCGTATCCCCGGTGCGCTCCCACTCCGTCATCCAGTTCCCGGCCAGCACGTACCAATCCGGGCCCAGGCGGATGCGGCCCGGGTATTTCGGATCCTGCGGCAGCACCGGCTGGGCCAGGCGCATCGGGTCGTACTTGACCATCGCCTTGTCCGACTGCAGCTGCTCGCGCATGATGTCGCCGATGCGCTCATCCGTCGTCAGGTAATAGAAGGGGCGCCAGTGCGCGGCCTGGCTGATGCGGCCTTCCTTGGAGCCGTCGCCCCACTTGACCACGTTGTGGCGTGAACCCAGGCCCAGCATCGGCCCCAGGTGGTAGACATTGGTCTCGCTGGTGTTGCGCGCCAGCGCCTCGGCCAGGCGGAACAGGTCCGGGCGGCCGCTGCGGATGTAGCTGGCCCAGGCCCAGAGCGCCGTGCCCAGTTCCGTGTTGTCCCAGGCGTAGCCGCCGTGGTCGTAGTTCCACACGTGGCGCTTGAAGTTGTAGCTGTGGATGAAGTCGCCGTAGGTCCAGAAGCCGTACCAGTTGCGCTCGTCCTGCTGCTTTTCATAGAAGGCGAGCACTGAGTCGAGCTTGTCCTCGACCGCGGCGCGCGCCGGCGTCGAGCGGTCGACCGGGGCCCAGACGCCGAACACGCCGGTGGCGTGGATGGCGGCCGGGGACGCCGACAGCAGCGCGCGCATCGAGCCCTGCTTCGCCAGCGCCGCCAGCTGGTCGCGTGCCGGCACGGCACCCGTCGGGGTCAGGGTGAATTCGCTGGTCTTGGCCACGCCATAGGCTTGCGACATGCCGTCCTGGACGTCCTCGTAGGTCGCGCGCAGGCCGTGGGCGCGGGTGGCGTAGTGGCGCATGTCCATCGCTGGGGCTTCCGGGGACCACAGCCACGCCGTGAGTTCCGCTTCCGCCTTGGGCCCGACCGCGGATGCGCCGCGGATGTCGAAGGCGGTCGGATAGGCCTGCCAGAAATCCTTGACGCTCACCGCCAGGCCGCCGCTCACGTCGCCGACGAAGGCCAGGCCCGAGGCGCGCTTGCCGGCGTCCGAGAACACCCAGCTGCTTTGCGCATTGGTGCGCTTGAGGATGTTGAAACCGTTCGGCGTCGGCTGCACCAGCTTGTAGTCGCCCCAGATCGCCAGCTGTTCCTTGTCCTTGACGCCGTAGAAGGGGCCACCCTCGATCTTCTGGCCGGCCACCTGGCGCGGGTCGGCGTTCAAATCGCCCGGCTGCAGCGATTCCATCCAAAGCCCACCATCCTGGCCGCCGAAGGCGACGTGGCGGTTGTAGACGGCTTCGCGCAGCGGCACCGTGAAGCGCAGGCCCAGGCCGCGGATGAAGTCCTTCTGCTGGTCGCCGTCGTAGGTGAAGGTGTGGACCACGTGGATGGCCGCATCGCCCGCATAGAAATACAGGCGCAGCGAGAACGGCAGCCAGGCGCGCCCACCCTTGGCCAGCTTGTGCTTGCCCTCGACCTTGACCACGGCGCGCACCGGACCGGATTGCTCGACCGTGACCTTCTCGATGTTCGAGGCGAAGGGCGCGCGGGCCGGCATCGCGCCCTCTTCCGGGTCCGGTCCCTGCTGCACCAGGCCGACCAGGCGGCCGTTCTTCGCCACCTCGCGGCCATCGACCGTGATCGATTCGATCAGGTCGGTGCCGCGGGTGCCGACGCGTACCTTGGCCGCGCCGGTGTCGATGTCGATGTGGCCGCCGGCGTTCTGCACGCTGAGCTTTGCCGCGGATGGCGCGGAGGCTGCCGCGGCCTTGATCGTGTAGGGACCGGCCGCCTGCGCCACGGTGGCGAAGCCGCTGAACTTCAGCGAGCCGTCAGGCCAGTAGGCCAGCGGCCAGCTTTGCAGCGGCAGCGCTTTCCCATCCGGACCGGCCAGGCTGAAGGCCTGGTTCTTCTGCACCGCGCCTTGCGCAAAGGGCACGCCCCAGCTCACGCCGGTGTTCATGGCTGGCGCATCGCCGACCCAGTTCACGGTCACGTCCGCCGGCGCCGCCTTGCTTGCGCCGCTTGCGACCAGCGCGGCCACGGCCAGCGCCGCCCATCCCAGCTTCATGTTCGTCATCACTTTGCCGCCACTGCCTTTTCAGAAAAATAGCCGCCCAGCGGATTGCCGGGCAGGCCCTTGAGACCGCCCACCACGCGCTCGGCGTTGAAGTCCGCGCCCTGCGTATTCGTGTGGGTGCGCGCATCGGAGAAGAAGGTATCGACCTTGCCGGCGCCGATCTGCTTGTAGCCGTCGGTCACCAGCACCGTCAGGTCCATGAACAGTGCGCCACCGTTGCCGGCCACCTGCTTGTCCCAGTCGGCGAAGGTGGCGAAGTCACGGCCCTCCTGCCACTTGTCGCGGTGCGGGATCGGCGAGGCCAGGATCACGGTGGCGCCTTTCGCCTTCGCGTCGGCCACGTACTTGGCCATGTACCAGCCGAAGCTGTGCACCTGCTCCTTGCTGCCGTCCGGACGGGTGTCCTCGACGGTCTCCGGGCCGATGCCGGGCGCGGAAGCGCGGTTCTTCATGGCCGGGTCGCCGATGCGGCCGCCGTCGTTGTGGCCGAACTGGATGATGACGAAGTCGCCGCGCTTGAGCTGGGCCATGACCTTGTCCCAGCGCCCTTCGGTGTAGAAGGTGCGGCTGCTGCGCCCGCCGATGGCGGCGTTCACCACGTTGATCCTGCGGGTGTCGAAGAAGGGTGCGATGCGTTCGCCCCAACCGATGGCGCCATTCTGGCCGCCGCTCTTGACGGTGGAGTCGCCGACCAGGAACAGCGTCGGCAGCGCGGGATTCACGGGTGCTTCCTCGCGTACGCTCTTGGCGTCGACCACCGGACGGTCGTCTTCCGCCGGCTTCATCAGGGACAGCAAGCGCTTGTCGCCCAGCTGTTTCAAGCTCGTGGCGACGATCTGCGCGTTGAGCTGGGCGCCGGCCCAGTTGGTGTGGGTGTGCTCGTCCGGATTCGTCATCGGGAACAGCCCCATGACGGCGTCGCGGCCGAGTTCATCGTACTTGCGCGCGGCCAGCTCGTTCAGGTCGATGAAGCCGGTCTTTTCGCTACGCGCGACTTCCTCGGCCCAGCCGGCGTAGTCACCCTTGTTGCGCCTGACCTTGCCCTGCTCGTCCCAGCTCTTCCTCGGGATCAGCGAGACCACGATCGGCGTCGCGCCCCTGGCGCGAGCATCCGCGATGAACTTGCGCAGGTACCAGCCGTAGCTGTGCACCGTCTCGTGCTTCTTCGTCAGGATGTTGTCGATCTCCTCCGACTCATTGCCTGTGCCGCGGATGGTGCCGCGGGCGCGCTTGTCGTCGTTCAGCGGCGCGGGGTCGTTGTGCCCGAACTGCATCAGCACGTAGTCGCCGGGCTTCACGAAGGCCAGCGTGCGCTCCCAGTGGCCGCTGGTAAGATAGGTGCGGCTCGAGAGCCCGCCGACGGCGCGGTTCACCAGGTTGACCTTGGCCGGATCGAAGTACGCGGCGATCGGATTACCCCACCCCCACTGGCCGGCCGGGCCCTTGCCCTGGCCGTCGTCGCGGCCGTTGCGCACGGTGGAGTCGCCGATCAGGATCACGGAAGGCAGCGCGGGGTTGGCGGGTTCCGGCAGCACCACCTGGGCGCGCGCGGGGTCGGTGTTCACGGCGGCTGGCAGGGCTTGCTGGGCGCTTGCGGGCAGGCTGGCCACCAGCGCAAGGAAACAGGCGATCACGGGACGTGACACGAAGGACAGGAGGTGCATGATGTCTCTCGTTGTTATATTTAGTGAGTTTGCATTCTATGCGAGCCCGCCGCGGCTGCCACGTAAAGGCTTTCAAAGAATCAACAAGATGAGCGGATGGCAGGCGATTGCTGCAGTGCGCTGCTGGGACAATGGCGCATCTTAACCAGCCCGTATGACCGCCATGGCCCACCGTGTTTACGCTTCCGCCCTCCTCGCCGCCGCCCTGCTGGCCTCTTTTGACGCCTCCGCCCAGATCGGCAGGCGCTTCCCGTCCGAAAAGAAGATCGTCAAGGATCCGGTGACCGGCACCATGCTGACCTTCCTGACCAGCAAACCGCATGGCGACTCGAAGATCTACCCGACCCACCCGCAATGGACCGCCGACGGCAAGTGGGTGGTGTTCCGCTCCGGCCTGGTGAAGAACGAAGCGATGGCCGTCAACGAAGCGAGCGGCGACATCGTGCAGGTCAGCGAAGGCGGCTACCAGGGCATGCTGAACCTGGCGCGCAAATCCAACAAGCTGTACTTCATGCGCAAGGGCGACAGCGGCCTGCAGGTGGTCGAGGTCGACCTGGCGCGCGTGTTCGCCGACAGCGCGGCCGGCAAGATGCAGGGCCAGGCCAGCTACCAGCGCGTGGCCGGCACCCTGCCCGACAGCCTGGAAGCCGGCGGCGACATGGCGCTGGACGCCGGCGAGGAATGGGTCTACTTCCGCGTCGGGAAGAACGAAGCGGCGCGCCACCTGGCGCCGGGCACGAAGATCGAGCCGAACTTCGGCCCGCGCAACATGGGCTCGGGCCCGAACGGCATCGCGCGCATGAACATCCGCACCGGCGAAGTGCGCCACGTGGTGTCGGTGCCCTTCCAGATCGGCCACATCCAGGCCAACCTGTACAACCCGGGCGAGATCGTGTTCTGCTGGGAGACCGGCGGCAAGTCGCCGCAGCGCACCTGGACCGTGATGGCCGACGGCAGCGGCCTGCGCAAGCTGTACCCGGAAGCGCCCTACGAGTGGGTGACGCACGAGGCGGTGATCGGCAAGGATGAAGTGGCGATGGCGATAATGGGCCACCGCGCGATTCCGGGCGCCGCCAGCAGCGTCGATGGTCCCGCCACCGACGTCGGCGGCGCCAACCCCGGCCAGGACCAGGCCTGGGGCGAAGCCGGCACGCGCGAAAAGCCCACCGGCCTGGCCATCGTCAACCTGCGCACGCGCCAGGTGCAGATCGCCGGCCAGACGCCGACCGGCAGCGGCCTGTGGCACGTGCACGGCTCGAACGACGGCCGCTGGGCCGTGGGCGACGACTTCTCGCGCAGCGTATGGCTGATCGACCGCCAGACCCGCGAGATGATCATGCTGACCACCGGCCACAAGACCACGGCGGCGGACCATACGCACCCGACCTTCAATGCCGACGGAACCAAGATCGAGATCCAGTCGGCGATGCTGTCGCCGGATGGGCGGACCATGAATATCGTGGTGGTGCCGGTGCCGGAGGCTTGGCTGAAGCGGCCCGTGAAATAAAGAAACCGGAGGCGCCGGCGTTCTTCGACTGCATATCAACGTCGCCCCTGCGAAGGCAGGGGCCAAAGTTTTACGCTATGTCGAGAACCTTGGTCCTTGCCAAGGCGGCCGGCGAGGCCAAGGGCGACGTTGCAAAGCGTACGGCCAATCAGAGTGGCGCAATGGTGACGTTACGCAGCTCGTACGGCACCCCCTCCAGCTGGAACCCGACCTTGCCGCTTGCCGGATTCGAGCCGCTCACGCGGTTCTGCAGCACGCCATTGACCACGACCTCGATCGCACCGTCGCGGCAGACCACGTCGACGCTGTTCCACTCTCCGGCGGCGCGCTCGCTGTCGGCCGCGGTATGGCCCTTGATCGGCGTGACCGCGCCCGGGGCCGTGGTGAGCGGCTCGGTGAAGGCGGCGCCGGCCATCGGCAGCAGGTCGCCGGCCGCGCCGCGCTTGGTCTGCACCTGCTGGCTGAGCGGCCAGACGCGGTCCTTGGGGCCGCCCTGGATGTGCAGCAGGATGCCGCCGTTGCCAGGCTTGCCGGGCCAGCGCCATTCCGCGTGCAGGCGGTAGTTGGTGTAGGTGGCGCGGGTGGCGACATAGCCGGACGGGTTGCCGGCCACCGTGATCACGCCGTCCGCGCCCGGGACCAGCACCTTGTCCATGGTGGACGCGGGCGTGGTGACCAGCTCGAAGTCCTTGATGGTGCCCGCATCGAGCAAGGTCACGGGCGCGCCGGCGCCGCTGCCGGTGCTCATAGTCGCGCACCCGGCCAGCGCCGCCGCCATCGTCAGCGCCACGGGAATCAGTTTCAGCTTTACCATAATCGTTTTCATCGTTTTATCAATTCAAGCCAAGAAGGAGACATCAATGAAGCATACCGTCGCTGCCCTGTTGTTCGCCACTGCCCTGCCCTTTGCGCAGGCGGCGAGCAACACCGTGTTGCCGCTGTGGCCCGAGGGGGTCCCGGGCGCCAAGGCGATCGGCCTTGAAAAGAACGAGGAAGGCCGGACCTCCAACGTCAGCGAACCGACCCTCACCGTCTACGGCCCCGCCGTCGACCGCCCGAACGGCACCGCCGTCATCATCGCACCGGGCGGCGGCTACGTGCGCCTGTCGACCAACCGCGAGGGCGAACAGTATGCCGCCTGGCTGAGCACCCTGGGCGTGACCAGCTTCGTGCTCAAGTACCGCATGCAGGAATTCGGCCACCCGGCCCCGCTGCAGGACGTGCTGCGCGCGGTGCGCCTGGTGCGCGAGCGCGCCGCCGACTATCACATCCGCCCGGACCGCATCGGCGTGATGGGCAGCTCGGCCGGCGGCCACCTCGCCGCCAGCGCCGGCACCCTGTTCGACAGCCCGCTGGGCCGCACCGGCGCCGCCATCGACAAGGTCAGCGCGCGCCCCGACTTCCTGATGCTGATGTACCCGGTCATCACGATGGAGGAGCCGGCCGTGCACAAGGGCTCGCGTACCGCGCTGCTGGGCAAGAACCCGGGCAAGGAAGCGATCCAGCTGATGTCGGTCGAAAAGCAGGTCACCGCCCAGACCCCGCCCACGCTGCTGATCCACACCCAGGAAGACCAGGCGGTGCCGGTCGAGAACAGCATCCTGTTCTACCAGGCGCTGACGCGGGCCAAGGTGCCGGCCGAGATGTATCTGTTCGAGCATGGTTCGCATGGGATGGGGATGCGGGCCGGGCTGGGGACGGCGTCGAACTGGCCGAAACGGGCCGAGGAGTGGTTGAAGGAGCGGGGGTTGCTGGATCCGGTGAAATAAGGCGTTGCCGGCGTCAGGCCCGCGCGTCAGCACGTCTCCCCCGCGCAGGCGGGGGTCCAAGTTCTGCATGCGCTGTCGAAACGCTGGCAAACTTGGGCCCCTGCCTTCGCAGGGGCGACGAGCTGACGATCATTCCATATGAAACATCGGCACCAGCGCCCACTCCTTCGGCCGGTTCCCCGGCTCCACTTCCATCAGCGCCGCCATGCTGTCCCACCAGCGCTTCATCACCGGCAGCTCAGGCAGGGCCGCGCTGGTCTCGCCCGCGCGCAGCTTCAGCACCGCGAACAGGTGCAGCGTCTCCTCGTCCAGGAAGATCGAGTAGTCGTAGATCCCCGCATCGCGCAAGGCGTCCGACAGCTCAGGCCAGATCTCGTCGTGGCGGCGCTTGTACTCGTCCACCACGCCCGGCTTGAGCTTCATGCGGAAGGCGCGCGTGGCGGCCGTCATTTCGCGCCCCGTGCCGCCATCGCCTTCAGCTCGGCCGCGGCCAGCATGAAGCCGCCGACGCCGTAGTTGTAGCTCGAGCTCGGGCGATAGAAGGCCGGTTCGGCGCCGGTCTGCTGGATGTTGCCCAGGCGCCCGTCCGCATACACGTTCTTCAGGATGCCGGCCCAGGCCTTGGCGATCACCGGACGGTACTTCTTCTCGTCCAGGATGCCGCGGTTCACGCCGTACGCCATCGCGTACACGAACAGCGAGGAACCCGAGACTTCGGGCAGCGGATAGGTTTTCGGATCGAGCAGGCCGGCGTGCCACATGCCGTCCGGGCCCTGGAGGCTGGCGATCTTCTCCGACATCTCGCGCAGCTGCTGCACGTAGAAGTTACGCTGCGGGTCGTCCTGCGGGATGTCGTCCAGGATCAGCGCCAGGCCGCCCATCACCCAGCCTTCGCCGCGCGACCAGAAGATCTTCTTGCCGTTCGGCTCGCGCTTGTCGATGTAGCTGGCGTCGCGCGCGTACAGGTGCTCTTCCTTGTCGTACAGCGCGTCGTAGGTGCGCTTCCAGTTCAGGTGCACGTAGTCCAGGTACTTGCGCTCGCCCGTGATCTTGTACATCTTGACCCAGACCGGCGGCGCCATGAACAGCGCGTCGCACCACCACCAGGGGATGCGCGAATCGCCCGGTTTCAGGGTGTTCAGCGGCAGCAGGTCGTCCATCTCGGCCTTGGTCAGGGCCATCTGGCGGCCCTGCTTTTCCTGCTGGTAGAAGTCGAGGTAGACCTGGCCGATCGAGAGGTCGTCGGCGTTCGGCAGGCGCGAGCGCAGCTGCCAGTCGAAATGCTGCGACATCTGGGCCATCGCATCGCGGTACTTGGCGTCGCCGGTGGCGCGCGAGGCGGCCAGGAAGCCGACGTACATCACGCTCGAGGTCCAGATGCGGTCCCAGTGCGGCTGCGAACGCGCCAGCTGCCAGTCGGCGACCTTGCGCAGGGCCTTGTCGATGGCGGCCGGCTCCAGCGCCGGCGACAGGTCGGTGGCCAGCGGACCGGCGCTGGCCGGGGCGTCGCCGAAATGGCGGCCGGTGTCCTTGTCGACGATGGCCTGCATGGCCGGCGTCGGCAGCGGGTAGTTCTGGGCCTGGGCGCCTGCTGCGATCGCGAAGCTTGCGGCCAGCAGTGCGGTTAATTTCAAAGTGGTCTTCATGCCTTGTCCTGTTCTGTTGTCGTTAGCGCTTCTGTCCGATCAGCTTCACCGGTCCCAGGATCCCCGATGGCATCGGCTTGACCAGTTCCGTGTCCTGCGGCTTGAAGCGTTCGCCGTAGCGCACGTTCAGCAGGCGGTAGTCCGGCAGCGTCTGGCCGGCGCGCACGTTGAGCGCCAGGTTGGCCACGCGCACCTCGATGCGGTTGCTGCCCGGGTTCAAAAGGCTGGTGACGTCCACGCTGTATGGCGGACGCCAGACGGCGCCGGCGCGCTTGCCGTTGACGAACACCTGGGCCGCTTCGCGCACCGGGCTCTCCAGCATGGCGCGCATGCCGGCCGGGACCTTCGGCGTGGTGTCCAGCGGCGTGCCGGGGCCGAAGTCGAGCACCACGCGCTGGCCCTGCAGCTGGCCGGCGTCCAGGCGCACTTCCTTGCTGTAGACGGCTTCACCCGAGAAGTAGCGGGTCGCTTCGTCGTCGGTCCAGGAACGCAGCTGCTTCATGGCCTGCGGCTGGGCGCCCGGGAAGGCGACCGTCCAGTCCTGGCTCAGGTCCGCCAGCACGGCCGGCGCATCGGCGTTCGGTGCTTCCGCGGCGCCGTGCAGCGGCGCGTCGCTGAACACCAGCACGCGCGATTCATACGGTGCCAGGTCCAGCGTCGGCGTGGCCGTGGCGCGGGTCAGCTTGCCGCTGTCGGTGTCGAGCCAGGCGACGGCGGGCCGCTTGCTGCCGAAGCTGGCGGTGGCCTTGACCGGGTGGTTGCTGGTATTCGCGACAAAATAAATGTCCGCATCCTTCAGCTTGCGGCGCACGAAGCCGACGTCGGACTGGTTGTTCGACAGCGTCAGGTCCGATGCCAGCACCGACTTCAAAGCCGCGCCGACGGCGGCATCGTCCGCCACCAGCTGCACGTTCTTGGAGGCGAACAGTGCGTTGGACGCAGCGACGACCTGGCCGGAGATGCGCTTGGCATCCTGCAGGCCCGGCGCCGTTGATGGCTTGCCGCCCACGGCGATGATCCTGCCGCCGCCGCGCACATAGTCCTGCAGCTTGGCCAGCACCTGCGGCGCCAGGCGCGTCACGTGCGGCAGCACCAGCACCGGGTGCTGCACGCCCAGCGCCAGGATGGCTTCGGCGTCGATGTAGTCGAGGTTCTGCCCGGCGTCCAGGATCTGGGTGGTCAGGACGGGCGTGACGTGCTTGTGCATCTCGGCCGACAGCGACACCTTGCCCGGCTTGAGCGAAGCGTAGACGTCGTCGTTCGGCAGCAGCACCGCGACCTGGTTGGCCGGCTCGCCCTGGCGCATCAAATAGCTCATGCGCGTAAGATAACCCGTCACGTCCGGCATCACGTTCCACCACGGGTTGTGGTCGTTGAACACGGCCGCGGCGTAGAAGGAGTAGCCCGGTTCTTTCGTACCTGGCGGCGTGTAGGGCCAGCCGTGGCCGATGAACAGGTTCACGCCTTCGAGCAGCATGCGGTCGGCTTCGGCCTTCATGTCCAGCGGCGTCGCGGCGAATGCCGGCGAATGCAGCCAGGTCCAGGTCTCGGCCGAGATCACCGGACGCTTGTACAGGTGGCCGGCGGACGTCGCCAGGCGCGTGAAGGAGAATTCGCGGAACTGCGGGCCCTCGCCTTCCGGCAGCGCCACCAGGCGGTTGCTGGACAGGGAGACGGCCGGCTCGCCATAAGTCTGCGAGCGGAACTGCGTGCCGTGGGCCTTGGCCCAGTCGTTGATCGGGGTCAGGTAGCGCTCGTTGACGAGTTCCGTCTGGGTCAGCACCCAGTCGTGGCGGGCGCCGGCGGCGTCCGGACCCTGCCCGCTCTCGATGGCCGGCAGGTAGGGCCGCAAGTCGTAGCCGCGGCGCTTCTTGAATTCTTCCAGGAAGTCATCGGTCCAGTCGGTGTTGTAGACCTCCAGGCTGTCCGAGAACACGGCGTAGGGCGGCGTGTCGCCGAAGGCTTTCATCAGCGGTTCGGCGACGACCTTCAGGTGGTGGTCGATGGCCTTGCGGCTCAGGTGGTCCAGCACGAAGCCTTCCGCACCCAGCGCGGGACGCTTGACCTGCTGGCCGGTGCGCGAGGCCACGTAGAACACGACGACGCGCTTCTCGCCGCTCGCCGCGATGCCGGCGCGGCCGGTGCCGAGCAGCTTCGGTTCGACCAGCTGCAGGCGCGCCGGGTCGCCGGCGTCGCTGCCCACAAACGTCGCGATCAGCTTTTCGCCGCTCATCACGGCCGGCAGCGCGTAGCTGGTGGCGCCGGCGGGCAGCTCGGCACTGGCGCGGCGCAAACGCGAGGCCGCTTCATCGACCTTGACGTGCGGGCCGCCGTAGGGCCAGCCGCTGGCCAGCGTCATGTCCACGCGCAGGCCGTTGGCGCGGCCGGTGCGGTTGGCAAAGCTGACGGCCTCGAGGAATTCGGGCGACAGGTAGGGCACGTTCTGGATGCCGCGCGCGGCATCGTCGAGTTCCATCGGGTACACCGGCTGGATCTCGAAGCCGCCGAAGCCGCCGGCGCGCATGGCCTTGATTTCGCGTTCGAGTTCGGGATGGGCGACGGAGGGGCCGAACCACCACCAGCGCATCATGGGCTTGGCGTCGTCGGGCGGGGTGGCCAGGCGTGCGGCGACGTCGGCGAAGGCATTGGAAACGGTGGGTGCCGGGGCGGCGGCGTGGGCGGTCAAGGTGCAAAGCAGTGCCGCTGCCAGTGCGCAGGGCGCGACGCGGGCAGCGAACGGCTTGCGCTGGGGGCGCTGGCTCATTCGGGTGGGACTCCTGGACGAGGAAGAACTACGTGTACTTCAACTATGCGTTGGCCATAGCACGTCGCCCCTGCGCAGGCAGGGGCGACGGTTTTACGGCTAACGAACCTGGTCAGGCGATCAGACGATCCCGCTGCTGCTCGCCCCAGCCTTGGCCGGACGCGCACTCGCCACGCGATCGCGGTAACCGCTGGCGCGGTAGCACGACACCGGGTCCGCCGCGCCGCCCGAGCGCATGCGCGCCATTGCCAGGATCGGGCTGACGTCGGTGCGGAAGGCGGCTTTCAGGGTTGCGGCGGCCTGCATGGCGTCGTTGCTGGTCTGGTGCTCGACCAGCGCCGCGCGGTCGACCAGGGCCGACTGGATGTAGGCGCGCTGGACTTCGACGGCGCTGTTCATCAGGCTCTCGATCGGATCGGTCACGTTGTGCGACTGGTCCAGCATGTAGGCCGGGTTGAAGGACGGGCCGTCGCGCAGGGCGGCATCGGCCAGTTCGTTGAAGACCAGGAACAGCTGGAAGGGGTTGATCGAGCCCGAATCCAGGTCGTCGTCGCCGTACTTGCTGTCGTTGAAGTGGAAGCCGCCGAGCTTGCCGAACTGGGCCAGGCGCGCAACGATCATCTCGATGTTGGTGTTCGGCGCGTGGTGGCCGAGGTCGACCAGGCACTTGGCTTTCGGTCCCAGCGCGGTGGCGGCGGCGAAGCTGGTGCCCCAGTCGGCGATGGTGGTGGCGTAGAACGCCGGCTCGAACAGCTTGTGCTCGATGAAGACGTTCCAGTCTTCCGGCAGCGCGTCGTACACCTGGCGCATGCTTTCCAGGTAGCGCTCCAGGGCGCCGCGCAGGTTGTGCTGGCCCGGGAAGTTGGCGCCGTCGCCGACCCAGACGGTCAGCGCCTTCGAGCCCAGCGCGCGGCCGATCTCGATGCATTCGATGTTGTGGGCCACGGCCTGGGCGCGGGTAGCCGCGCTGGTCGAGGTCAGGCTGCCGAACTTGTAGCTGTGTTCCTGGCCGATGGCATCCGAGAAGGTATTCGAGTTGACGGCGTCGAAGCCCAGGCCGAGCTCATCGCCCTTGGCGCGCAGTTCGCGCGCATCGACCTTATCCCACGGGAAGTGCGGCGACACGGTCGGGGTGGACTGGGTCAGCTGGTGGATGACGGCGCAGTCTTCCAGCTTTTCGAACACGTTGCGCGGTTCGCCACGGCCGGCAAAGCGGGCGAAGCGGGTGCCGCCGGTGCCCACGCCCCAGCTCGGGACGGCCACCGCGAAGCCCTGCGCCAGCGCGGTCAGCTTCTCGATGTCCTGGCCGCGGCGCGCGAGCATGCCTCCCAGCGCTTCATAATCGGCCTGGACCTGTGCGGCCAGTTTGTCGTTCTGTTCGGCCACCAGGCCAGCGTCGATCACGTTCGTCATTCTCGTCTCCTTCGTGTGCCGGCGGCTTGCCGGCTGCTGCTTATATATATGTGTCTATCGACTTGTGCTTGGTGGGCACGGGTGCCCACCGAACGTCACCGAGCTGATATATTAGTTATGCAAGACAACTTAACACCAGCTTGGCGATATTGCAACGGCAATCAACGCGTGAATGCCGCCGCATTGCCCGCATCGACGTTCAGCACGTTGCCGGTGCTCTTGCCGGCCTTGTCGCTGGCCAGGAAGTAGACGGCTTCGGCGATGTCTTCCGGCAGCACGCTGCGCTTGAGCATCGAACGCTTGCGGTAGAACTCTTCGACGTCGTCGGTGCCGATCTTGTTCGACGCCGCGCGCTCTTCCTTCCACTTGCCGTCCCAGATGCGCGAACCGCGGATCACGGCGTCCGGATTGACCACGTTGACGCGGATGCCGAATTCGGCGCCTTCCAGCGCCACGCAGCGGGCCAGGTGCAGCTCGGCCGCCTTGGCGGTGCAGTAGGCCGAGGCGCCGGCCGATGCCACCAGGCCGTTCTTCGAACCAACGAACACCATGCTGCCGCCCAGCTTCTGCTGTTTCAGCATCGTGAACGCGGCGCGGCTTGCCAGGAAGTAGCCGGTGACCAGGATGTCCTGGTTGCGCTTCCAGATGTCCAGCGTGGTCTCGTCCAGCGGCGCGGCCGAGGCGATGCCGGCGTTCGAGACCAGGATGTCGACGCCGCCGAAGCGCAGCGCGGTGGACGACAGGATGCCGGCCACTTCGTCTTCGCTGGTGATGTTGGCCTGCACGATGCCGATGGCATCCTTGCCGCCGACTTTCGCCAGGTCGGATTTCGCCTGCTCCAGCGCTTCCGCATCGATATCGGTCAGCATCACGCAGGCGCCTTCCTGCAGCATCTGGCGCGCGACCGCCTGGCCGATGCCGCCGGCGCCGCCGGTGACGAGGGCGATGCGGCCGGCCAGGCTCTTCGGCTTGGGCATGCGCTGCAGCTTGGCTTCTTCGAGCAGCCAGTATTCGATGTCGAAGGCTTCCTGTTCCGGCAGGCCGACGTAGGTGTCGACGCCGTTCGCGCCGCGCATCACGTTGATGGCGTTGACGTAGAACTCGCCGGCGATACGCGCGGTGGCCTTGTCTTTTGCGAAGGACAGCATGCCCACGCCCGGGATCAGGTAGATGATCGGGTTGGCGTCACGCACTTTCGGCGAGGTATCGCGCTTGCAGCGCTCATAGTAGGCGGTGTAGTCGGCGCGGTAGGCTTCCAGGCCTTCGTCCAGGCCGGCGATCAGGCTGTCCAGGTCCGGCGAGGTCGGGTCGAAGTCCAGCACCATCGGGCGGATCTTGGTGCGCAGGAAGTGGTCCGGGCACGAGGTACCGAGTTGCGCGAGCGGGGCCAGGTCGGCGCTGCCGACGAATTCCAGCACGGCGTCGCTGTCGTCGAAGTGGCCCAGCTTGTATTCGGTCTTGCTGATCTTGCCGCGCAGCAGAGGCATCAGGCGGGCGGCGATGGCCGCGCGCTCCGCAGGTGGCATCGGCTGGAATTTCTGCCCACCAAAGACCGGCTGCTTGATGTTCGCGTTCAGCCAGTCTTCGGCGCGCTTGATCATATACAGGGTGTTTTCGTAGCAGGACTTGGCGTCGTCACCCCAGGTGAACAGGCCGTGGCCTTCCAGGATGATGCCTTTCAGGTTTGGCTGTTCCTGCGACAGTTTTTCCAGCTTCAGCCCCAGGTCGTAGCCCGGACGCTGCCACGGCAGCCAGCCCAGTTCGCCCTCGAACACGCGCTCGGTGATGGTCTTGCTGTTCTTGCAGGCGGCGATCGCGATGACCGAGTCCGGGTGCATGTGGTCGACGTGCTTGCGTGCGATGTAGGCGTGCAGCGGGGTGTCGATCGAGGCGGCGCGCGGGTTCAGGTTGAACGTGGCGTGCGGCAGGTAGGCGACCATCTCGTCTTCGTGTTCCAGGCCGCGGTAGCGGTTCTTGAGCGCGTTCAGCTTGTCCATGTACAGGGTCGAGAAGCCGTCCAGCTTGATCGAACCCAGGTCGCCGCCCGAGCCCTTGACCCACAGCACCTCGACTTGCTCGCCGTTGAGCGGATCTTCCATCATGACCTTGGCGGACGTGTTGCCGCCGCCGAAGTTGGTGATGCGCAGGTCCGAACCCAGCAGGTTCGAACGGTACAGCAAACGTTCCGGTTCGCTCATTTCCGCCGCGAGTTGATCATTCCACAGGGATGCGATCGGTTCCTTCGGCTTGGTTTCGCTCATTGCGCTCATACAGTCTCCGTATTTGAAATATGTTGCCACGGTAGTGGCCGTGTTCATTCACTGCCAAACATCCCTTCACCGACCCGTCCTTGTAGGAGCAGCCCGACAACCCGGACAAGTAGAAAGCAGGCGAGCAATCAGTGTCAACTCAGAAACAATCAACTTGCTGACCAAGAATCGAATAATCATGTGGTTGATCGGATTGCGCAGTTGAGTGTTGCGCGATCGAGAAATAATCAACGGTTTGAGCAATTGCTGATTGACTGGGCCTTGCAGTCTGATTAATCTTTAGCAAGGCAAAGCGTTCCTTTTTGGAATGACTTTAGCCGGCCGCAATACAAAAACAGACGGCATACGGAGGAGACAATGGTGAATCACAAACGCCGCAAGCGTTTGCTGAAGCTGCTGGCCGAACACCAGACAGCGACAGTGCAACAGCTTGTCGAATGGCTCAACGCGTCCCCGGCAACGGTACGGCGCGACATCAGCTGGTTGGCCGCGCGTAACCTGCTTACGCGCACCCGGGGCGGGGCCGAGAACCTGCTTCCCAAGAAACGACAATTCGCCCTCACGAGCGAAACCTTCCAGAACAACATCCAGTGCTTCGCGGCGCGCAAGCGGGCCATCGCGCGCCACGCTTCAGGGATGTGCGTCGACGGCGAAACGATCATCATCAACGGTGGCACCACCACCTTCATGATGGCCGAATTCCTGGCCGAGAAACAGCTCAAGATCCTGACCAATTCCTTCCTGATGGCCGAACGTCTGCTGAGTTCCAGCGACAACGAGATCATCGTCCCGGGCGGCAAGGTCTACCGCGAGCAGAACGTGATCCTGTCACCGTTCGACAACGACATCACCCAGCACCACTACGCCAGCAAGATGTTCATGAGCGTGTACGGCTTGTCGCTGCTGGGCCTGATGGAAGCGGACCCGCTGCTGATCCAGGCCGAGAAGCGCCTGATCAGCCAGGCCGAGGAACTGGTCGTGCTGGTCGACAGCTCGAAGTTCGCCAAGAAGGCGGGCCTGATCCTGTGCGGCCTGGACCGCGTGTCCACCGTCATCACCGACACCAATGCTTCGGACAGCGCCGTGCAGCTGCTCGAGCAATACGGCGTGAACGTCATCACCGTCGCGCCCGACCCGGCCGCGCCCAACCTGTGCGCGCCCTACCTCAACCCCGGCTACGACCTGAACTCGAGCTCTTCCTACGAGCTGCAGGCAAACGCCCTGTTCCAGACGGAGACATCGCATTGAGCAACAAGCATTCCAGAACCAAGCGTCTCCTGCTGGCGGTGGCCGCGGCCGGCGTACTCGCCGGCATGGCCGGGTGTGAGAAGAAACCGGAAAAGACCCGCATCGCGATGGTCGTGAAAAACCTCGGCAACGGCTTCTTCGACGCCGCCCACAACGGCGCCGACGAAGCGGCCAAGCAGCTGGGCAACGTCGAGATCATCTACACGGGCCCGACCACCCCGAGCGCCGAGGGCCAGATCGAGATCATCAACTCCCTGATCAGCCAGAAAGTCGACGCCATCGTCATTTCGGCGAACGACCCGAACGCGCTGGTGCCGATCGCGAAGAAGGCGATGCAGCGCGGGATCAAGGTCATCTCCTTCGACTCCGGCCTGGCGCCGGAAGGCCGCCAGATGCAGCTGAACCCGTCGAACGCGGAACTGATCGGCGAGAAGCAGATCCAGATGGCCGCCAGCTCGATGGGCGAGGCCGGCGGCGAGATCGCGATCCTTTCGGCCTCGGCCCAGGCGACCAACCAGAACATCTGGATCGGCGTCATGAAGAAGGTGCTCGAGAAGCCCGAGTATTCGAAGATCAAGCTGGCCGCCACCGTCTACGGCGACGACCAGTCGGACAAGAGCTACCGCGAAGCCATCGGCCTGCTGCGCAGCCATCCCGGCCTGAAGGTCATCATCGCCCCGACCACGGTCGGCATCGTCGCCGCCAGCAAGGCGGTGGTCGACGAGAAGCTGGTCGGCAAGGTCTACGTGACCGGCCTGGGCCTGCCGTCCGAAATGGCCGGCCACGTCAAGAGCGGCGCCGTCAAGGAATTCGCGATCTGGAACCCGATCGACCTGGGCTACGCCGCCACCTTCGCGGCCGAGCAGTTCATCACGGGCAAGGCGCAGGCCAAGCCGGGCGCCGCGGTGTCGGTGGGCCGCCTGGGCAGCGTCACGCTGGACGAGAAAGGCGAAGCGGCACTGGGGCCGCCGTTCACTTACAACGCCGGGAACGTCGAGAAGTTTGCGAAGATGTTCTGAGTCGGCTGCGGCCTGTAGGCCGCGGTGTTGCGTCACTGAGTGTTATCAGTAACCCGTCGTTCCTGCGAAGGCAGGAACCCAAGTTTGCTCGCGTCTCGACGGCGCATGCAAACTTGGACCCCTGCCTTCGCAGGGGCGACGGTTCACCAACCTGTCCGTAAGAGCATGACCAATATGCCCGTCACCCAAGTGCCCAGCCAAACCCCGCACGTCCCCGTCCTGCAACTGACCGGCATCTGCAAGCGCTTCAACGGCATCCACGCCCTGAACGAAGTCGGCCTCTCGATCCGCCCGGGCGAAGTCATGGCCCTGATCGGCGAGAACGGTGCCGGCAAGTCGACCATGGTGAAAACCCTGACCGGCATCTACCGCCCGGACGCCGGCAGCATCCTGCTGGACGGCAAACCGGTCACCTTCAGCAGCCCGCAGGAAGCCATGGCCGCCGGGATCACCGCCGTGCACCAGGAAACCGTGATGTTCGACGAGCTCTCGGTGGCCGAGAACATCTACGTGGGCCGCCAGCCGACCGGCGCCGGCGGACGCATCGACTGGAAACGCATCGAGCAGGAAGCCGAAGCGCTGTTCGCGCGCCTGGAAGTGGCGCTTCCGGTGCGTGCGCGTGTAAAAGACCTGTCGGTGGCGCAGCGCCACTTCGTCGAGATCGCGCGCGCCCTGTCGCAGGATGCGCGCGTGGTGATCATGGACGAGCCGACCGCCGCCCTGTCGCAGCGCGAGATTCGCGAACTGTACCGCATCATCGCCCAGCTGAAGGCCGCCGGCACCGCCGTGATCTTCATCTCGCACAAGTTCGACGAGATCTTCGAAGTCGCCGACCGCTACACGGTCCTGCGCGACGGTAAGTTCGTGGCCGACGGCGATCTGGCCGCCATCAGCGAGTCCGAACTGGTCGCGCTGATGGTCGGGCGCGCCGTCAACGACGCCTACCCGAAGGCGCAGGCCGAGATCGGCGCGCCGCTGCTGGAAGTCGAGAACTTCTGCCACCCCACCGAATTCGACAAGGTCAGCTTCACCCTGCGCCGCGGCGAGATCCTGGGCTTCTATGGCCTGGTCGGCGCCGGCCGCTCGGAAGTGATGCAGGCGGTGTTCGGCATGACCCCGGGCGTGAGCGGCAAGCTGCGCCTGGAAGGCAAGGAGATCAAGGTGACCAGCCCGCGCGAAGCGATCGCCCACGGCATCGCCTACGTGCCGGAAGACCGCCAGCACCACGGCGCCCACCTGACGATGCAGATCCAGCAGAACATCTCGCTGCCGATCCTGTCGCAGATCGGCTTCTTCCTGCGCGGCCGGCGCGCCCAGGAGACGAAGATCGCGCGCCACTTCGCCGAGCAGCTGGAGCTGAAGGCCAGCCACCTGACCCAGCACGTGTCCGAACTCTCGGGCGGCAACCAGCAGAAGGTCGTGCTGGGCAAGTGGCTCGCCACCAACCCGAAAGTCATCATCCTGGACGAGCCCACCAAGGGCATCGACATCGGCTCGAAAGCCGCCGTGCACCGCTTCATCAGCGAACTGGTGACGCGCGGCCTGTCCGTCATCCTGGTCTCGTCCGAACTGCCCGAGGTGCTGGGCCTGGCCGACCGCGTGGTCGTGATGCAGCACGGGCACGTGCGCCGCGAGTTCGCGCGTGGCGAGGCGACGCCGGAAATCGTGGTCGCCGCCGCCTCCGGCCTGGCGCTGGGCAGCGAGTCGACCGAGCAAGCAGAGGAAAACGCAGCATGAAAAACATCCTGAACCTGAAGCAGCGCGAGCCCCTGCTGGCCCTGATGGTGATCGCGCTGGTGCTGGCCGTCGGCCTGAAAGCGCCCGTATTCCTGGGCACCGGCTCGCTGGCCAACCTGGTCACCGACAGCACCTTGCTGGTGATGCTGGCCCTAAGCCAGATGCTGGTCATCGTCACGCGCGGCGTGGATCTGTCGGTGGCGTCGAACCTGGCGCTGTCGGGCATGGTCGCGGCCATGCTGGCCTCGCACAATCCGGGCCTGCCGCTGTTCGTGGTGGTGCTGGCGGCCACCCTCACCGGCCTGGTCCTGGGCTGCATCAACGGCTGGCTGATCGGCTACCTGGGCCTGCCGCCGATCGTGATCACGCTCGGTTCGATGAGCGTGTACCGCGGCCTGGTGTTCGTGCTGTCGGGCGGCACCTGGGTCTCGGCGCACCAGATGCCGGCCGATTTCATCGCCTTTCCCTTGACGACCTTCCTCGGCCTGCCGCACCTGGTGTGGATCGCGCTGGCGGCGGTGGCGCTGTTCGTCTTCATCGCGCGCAATACCCGCTTCGGCCGCGATTTGTACGCGATCGGCAATGCGCCGCAGTGCGCCGGCTACATCGGCATCCCGACCAGTAAGCGCCTGTTCTGGACCTACGGCCTGTCCGGCCTGGTGGCCGGCCTGTGCGGCTACCTGTGGGTGGCGCGCTACGCCGTGGCCTACACGGAAGTCGCCTACGGTTTCGAATTCACCGTGATCGCGGCTTGCGTGATCGGCGGCGTGAGCATCGCCGGCGGCGTCGGTTCCGTGTTCGGCGCCGTGCTCGGCGCGCTGTTCCTGACCGTGATCGGCAATGCGCTGCCGGTGCTGCAGGTCTCGCCGTTCTGGCAGAGCGCCCTGACCGGCCTGGTGATCCTGGCGGCGGTGCTGGTCAATGCGCGCGGCGACCGCAAGGGCGGCCGCCAGATCCTGCCGCTGCACAAGAATCAGATGGAACAGGCTGCGCACTGAGGCGAGCAACACTATAAATAGATTGGAGACCGCGTGAACACCACCGCAATGCCGACCCCGAATTCGTCCGACAAGCCGTCGACGTCCCGCTACACCATCCTCGACCGGGAAACCGTCAAGCTGAAGAACGTGCTGGGGCGCTGGGAAACCCTGCTGGCCCTGCTGCTGATCCTGGTCTTCGCGGTCAACAGCATCGTCCTGCCGCACTTCCTGGACCTGTACAACCTGCTGGACGGCACCCAGAACTTCAGCGAGAAGGCCCTGATCGCGCTGCCGATGGCCTTGTTGATCATCTGCCGCGAGATCGACATCTCGGTGGCCGGCACGCTGGCGCTGTCCTCGGTGGCGATGGGCCTGGCCATGAACGCCGGCTTCCCGCCCGAGACGCTGCCGCTGGTGGCGCTGGCCACCGGCACCGCCTGCGGCTTCCTGAACGGCGTGCTGGTCACCCGCTTCGGCCTGCCGGCGATCGTGGTCACGATCGGCACCGTGTCCCTGTACCGGGGCCTGGCCAGCGTGGTCCTCGGCGACAAGGCCTTTACGGGCTACCCGCAATTCATGGCCGACTGGGGCCAGGGCTACTTCTTCGGCATCGTGCCGCGCGAGTTCGTGGTGCTGCTGGCGTTTGCCGCCGTGTTCGCGTTCATGCTGCACGCGACGTCCTGGGGCCGCCGCATCTACGCGATCGGCAACAACCCGGACGCCGCGCGCTTCTCCGGCATCGCCGTCGACCGCTACCGCCTGGCGCTGTTCATGCTGACCGGCGCGATGGCCGGCCTGGCCGCCTTCTTCCTGACCGGCCGCATCGGCAGCACGCGTCCGAACATCGCCACCGGCTGGGAACTCGAAGTCATCACCATGGTGATCCTGGGCGGCGTCAGCATCGCGGGCGGCGCCGGCACCATCGGCGGCGTGCTGCTGGCAATCCTGACCCTGGGCGTGGCCACCTACGGCATGTCGCTGGCGAACATCCCGGGCATCTATATGACGATCGTGGTCGGCGTGCTGCTGCTGGCGACCATCGCCCTGCCGCGCCTGCTGCGTGGGAAGGGCACCCGCAAATGACCGCGCAGATGAGCGGCGACGCCCTGATCGTCCTCGACATCGGCAAGACCAATGCCAAGCTGGCGCTGATCGACGCCGCTGGCCAGGTGCTGGCGGAACAGCGCCGCCCGAACACGGTTTTGCACGATGGTCCCTATGCCCACCTCGACACCGAAGGCCTGTGGCAGTGGCTGCTGGCCACCTGCCGCGATTTCGCCGGCATGGCCGACGTCTCCGCCATCGTCCCCGTCACCCACGGCGCGACCGCCGCGCTGGTGGATGGCAAGGGCCTGGTGCTGCCGGTGCTCGACTACGAAGCCCAGCTGCCCGGCGTCGACTACGCCGGCGTGCGCCCATCGTATGACGAGACGTGCTCCCCGGACCTGCCGGCGGGCCTGAACCTGGGCCGCCAATTGGCCTGGCTGCAGCAGAACTTTCCGGCCGAATTCGCGCGCGCGCGCCACATGCTGATGTACCCACAGTACTGGGCCTGGCGCCTGTGCGGCGCCGCCAGCGGCGAAGCGACCTCGCTCGGCTGCCACACGGATCTATGGAACCCGCACACCCAGCAGTACTCCTCGCTGGTCGAGCGCATGGGCTGGCGCCGCCTGATGCCGCCGCTGGCCCCTGCCTGGACCGCACTGGGCACGCTGCTCCCGGAAGTGGCCGACGCTACCGGCCTGCCGCGCCAGTGCCACGTCCTGTCCGGCATCCACGACAGCAATGCGTCGCTGATGCGCTACCTGAACCAGGACGGGCAACCCGGCCCGCGCACCGTGCTCTCCACCGGCACCTGGATGATCGCCGCCGCCTTCGGCGCGCCGCTGTCCGGCCTGCGTGAGGACGCCGACATGCTGGCCAACACCAACGCGGTCGGCCAGCCGGTGGCCTGCATGCGCTTCATGGGCGGCCGCGAGTTCGGCGAACTGGCCGGGACCGCGCCGCAATCATGCAGCTTCGAGGACATCGAGCGCCTGATCGACCAAGGCACGATGGCCCTGCCTTGCTTCGCGACGACCGGCGGCCCCTTCGCCGGCCGCAGCGGCAGCATCGAAGGGCCGGCGCCAAGCACGCCCTGCGAACGCTACGCGCTGGCCACGCTGTATTGCGTGCTGATGACGGATTACTGCCTGGAAGCGCTGCAGGCCGCCGGCCCGCTGGCGGTCGAGGGCAGCTTCACGGCGAATCCGTGGTTCGGTCCCTTGCTGGCGGCGCTGCGCCCGCAACAGCCAGTCAGCTATTCGGATGATGCCAGCGGGACTACCTGCGGCGGCTGGATGCTGCGTTATCGCGATGGCGTGCCGCCGGGGAGCAGCAGTTTGACGCCGGCACGTGCCCCGGCCGGTTTGCAGGCGTATCGCGCACGTTGGCTGGAAGCGGTGGCGGGCGTTCATGCCCCTGCACTGGCGCCTGCTTGACCATTTCGCAAATGCCCTGTCAAACGATGGTTCCGGCATCCGCTGGAATCATCGTTTTTCGCATCTACGACAGAAGTGAGACATGAACACGTATGTCAACGGCGAATGGCCGTCAGGCGCCGATCCCTACCGCCAACTGATCGAGGAAGGCGCAGCCTTCCATAAGGTTCCGACGCTCCTGCTGGCCTGGCTGCTTTGGAAGGAATCGGCGTAGCTACTATTGACAGCCGCGGTGGTCATCGCGCCGGCCGCCAAGCCGGCGCAGATGACACCGCGCTTCACTTGGGCGCCGTCGCGGCCGCCACCTTCGCGGCAGGCGCCGCCGCACCCTGCTCCGGATTGAGCACCACCTGCACATAATTCTGCAAGTTGAAATAGCGCCGCGCCGCCTCCTGGATATCGGCCGGCGTCAAGGCATCCGCATCGTCGATCACCTTCAGCATGCGCTGCGGGTCCATGTGGTCGAACTCCGCGCTCTGCAGGGTGCTCAGCCAGAAGGCGTTTTCCTGCTGCGCGCGCTCGAACGAGAGGCGCCGGTTCTTTTTCACCTTGTCCAGTTCCGCCGGCGTCGGCCCCGCCGTCTTCATGCGCTCGATTTCGGCGAACAGCGCGGCCACCAGCTTGTCGACCTTTTCGGGACCGGTCGGCAGCGTGGCGGCGATCGAATAGTGCTCATAGGGCAGGCGCACCACGGCACCGGCCATCTGGCCGCCGTAGATCAGGCCCATCTTCTCGCGCAGCACGTCGATGATGCGCAGGTTCATGACCTGCACCAGGGTCGAGACGCGCACCATCTGCGGGATGTCCCAGGTGGCCGGGCCGCTGAAGGTCAGCGACACGGTGCTCTTCGGCGCGGTGCCGCCGCGCAGCTCTTTCTTCTGCACGCCGGTCGCCAGGCGCAGGCCGACGTCGCGCCAGTCGAGCGGGATGTCCGCGGTCGGCAGCGTGCCCAGGTAGCTGGCCAGCAGCGGCTTGATTTTCTGGACATCGAAGGCGCCGACCAGCACGAAGCTCATGCCCTTGGCGCTGGAAAAGCGCTGGCGGTAGATCTCCATGCTGCGGTCCAGGCTGACCTTGGCGACGTCGTCGAGCACGATCGCACGCGGCTCGTAGGGGTGATGCTGGTACAGCGTGTCCACCACCAGGTCGGCAAAGCGCGCGTCCGGATCGGAGGAACGGTTGCGCAGCACCGCTTCCTGCTTGCCCATGAACGAGCGGTACAGGCCTTCGTCGCGGCGCACGCCGGCGAAGCGCAGCCATAGCATCTGCAGCATGGTCTCGATGTCCTGCTCGCCGGCGCCGGACGAGCCGACCGCGCCTTCGGTGTAGCTGCCCATCGCCAGGCCGGCGCTGGCGCTGCGGCCCGCCATCATCTTCTGCAGGTCGAGCGGCGAGAAATCCTTCAGGCCCATCACCGCCGCCAGGCCGCTGGCGAAGCGCGCGTTCGGGATGTCCTTTTCGTCGAACAGCATCTGGCCGCCGTAGCGCTGGGCCGACAGCAGCACCTGGTCCTGCTTGAGGGTGGTCGGCTTGAGAATGGCCTTGACGCCGTTGGAGAAGGTCAGGCGCGTCACGCCCAGCGCCTTGTCCTGGCTCTCTTCGACGATCCTGCCGGGCGTGGCGGGACGCTCCATCAGGCTGGCGGCGAGCGCCTTTTCCTCGTGCGCCGTCACTTGCTGGTGGCTCGCCTTTTCTACCTCGGCCAGCAGCTGGGCGCCGCTCGGCGCCGGGCTCTTGCTGGCGCCCAGGTAGACCACCAGCTTGCCGCTGTCGGCCGGGATGGTCTTGCGCGCGAAGGCGTTGATCTCGTCCAGGCCGATCCCGGGCAGGAATTCCTTGGCCATGCGGTACTCGGCCTCGACGCCGGGCAGCGATTCGCCGGCCAGGAAGTTGCGCAGGTATTCGCCCGCATAGCTGGCCGAATTCGAGGTGTCGCGCTCGTTGACCATGCGCTCGAAGCTGCGCTCGACGATCTTGCGGGCGCGCTCGAGTTCCGGCGCCGTGAAGCCGTACTGGCGCGCGCGCTGGTGCTCGCGCAGCAGCGCCTCGATCGCCGGCGCGCTGCCGCCGGCGCCCAGGGTGGCGCTGGCGGCGTAGCCCTTGTAGCGCGGGGTCAGGTTGCCGCGGCCGCTGCCGGCGCCGACATACGGCGGCGACGCCTGCTGCGACAGCTCGGCCAGGCGCTGGTTCAGCATCATCGCCATCAGCCGTTCGACCATCTTCTCGCGGTAGCTGCCGTAAGTGCCGGTATCGGGCGCATCCACCAGCGGGTAGCGCAGCGAGACCTGGTTGACCGTGATCTCGTCGTCGGTCAGCACCACTGTGTCGTCACCGCGCAGCGGTGCGATTTCGGGATAGGCGCGGGCGCGCTCCTTGGCCGGGTTGGCGAGGCCGCCGAAATGGGCCTTGACCAGGCGCTCGATCTCGGACGGATCGGCGTCGCCGACCGCCACCACGGCCATCAGGTCGGGGCGGTACCAGTCGCGGTAGAAGCGGCGCAGCGCCTCGGGCTTGAAGTTGCGGATGCTGTCATCCGTGCCGATCGGGTCGCGCTCGGCATAGCGCGAGCCGTTGAACAGCTTGGGCATCAGGGCCTTGTTCAGGCGCTCGCCGACGCCCTTGTGCAGACGCAGCTCTTCCAGCACGATCTCGCGTTCCTTGTCGATGTCGGCACCGTCCAGGCGCAGGCCGTGGGCCCAGTCCTCGAGGATGGTGAAGGCCTGCTCGACATCAATCTTGCGCCCGGTCGGGACCGGAAGGATATAAACGGTTTCGTCGTAGGACGTGTAGGCGTTCAGGTCGGCGCCCATCTTGACGCCGATGCCCTGCAGGGTGTCGACCAGCTCGTGCTTCTTGAAGTGGGTCGAGCCGTTGAAGGCCATGTGCTCGAGGAAGTGGGCCAGGCCGCGCTGGTCTTCTTCCTCCAGCACCGAGCCGGCCTTCACCACCAGGCGCAGCTCGAGCCGGTTGCCGGGGCGTTTGTTCGGGTGGATGTAGTAGGTCAGGCCGTTCGGCAGCTTGCCGACCTTGACCTGGGGGCCGACCGGGATCGGCGCCGCCAGGTCGACGGCGGCGTGGGCCGGCAGGAAGGCCGGAAGAAAGGCAAGGATGCTGGTCAAGACAGCGGTGCGAATGGGGTGGTGCGACATCCGGGTAAGCTCGTGTTGATGGGAGACGCCGCGAGCTTAGCAGCCGGATGCCCTCATGAAATGCGCGGATTGTCACAGCCGCGCATCGTGCCCCTCACTTCGCCGGCAGCACCTCCAGCGGCACCCCACCACGCACCGCGCGCAGCGTCACCAGTTTCACGGCCTCCAGCGCATTCTCCGGCTTGCCGTCGGTCGTCACGGCCAGCGCGATGGTGTTGTTCCCGTTCGGGTCCAGGATCCCAGGCGGGATCACGAACACGCGCTGCGGCCCGATGTGGGCGATGAACTGGCCCATGTTCCAGCCGTTCACGAAGATGAGCGCGCGGTTCTCGCGCTCCGAGCGCGGCTTGGCCGTATCGCCGAATGCCAGGCCGAGCTGGATGTCGTGGCCCTTCGGCAGGTCCAGCTTGACCTGGGTGCGCAGCCAGTAGGTGCCGGGCGCCGGCGGCGCGTCACTGGTGCTGGCGGCTTGCCAACCGTTCGCGTTCGCCGAAGGCAGGTACCAGCCCTCGCGCTCGCCGAACAGGCCGCCGTTGTTCAGCGGCCCGCGCAGTTTATCCGCGATGTCCTCGCCGCCGCGGTTGCCCTGGATGCGCCAGTCGATCGGCACCGCGAAGCGGCGCCCGCCCTTGCTGCCCAGCGAGGCCGAGATCAGGCCACGCGCCTCGCGGTGGGCATCGTCGGCCATCAGGTCCCAGTTGTGCGAGTTGTTGCGCACCATGACGGCGATCACGTGCTTGCCGGGCGCCAGGTCCTTGAAGCCGAACTTGACGCTGTCGGTGGTCTCCGGGAACTGGCGCCCGGTGTCGAGATCCTGCTGGCCGAGGAAGCGGCCGTCGACCCAGACCTGGATCATGCCGCCGCCGCCGCCGCCGAAGAACAGGTCGAGCTGGTTGGCTTTCGCATCCTTGATGTCGACCTGGCCGCGGTACCAGACGTCACCGTGGTGGAAGCCGTAGTCGCTCATCGCCAGCGTCGGCTGGCCGCGTTCCGGCAAGGTCCAGGTTTGCGCCGCCGAGGCGCGGTTGTCGGCCTTGAGCCAGGCGCCGTCGTCGAAATTCGGCTGGGCTTCCGGGCTGTCCATGCGGCGGGTCCAGGCCAGCTTGGCCAGGTCGGGCAGCGTGTAGGCGGCAGGGCCCTTGACCACGCTCGTCTTCAGGCTGCCGTCCGGCTGCGGCGTGGCGTTCAGGGCCTGGCCGTTGAAGCTGACCGAAGTGGCCGCCGGTCCCCAGAGCTCGAGCGCGCCATCCTCGCTGGTGTCACCAATTAGTTGCAGGCTGCCGTTCGCCAGCTTCGCCGAGCGCAGCATCGCACCGCCCAGCTGCAGCATGCGGCCGGCGCCGGTGTCGGCCGTCCAGAAGCGCTGGCTGGTCTTTTCGTCGGCCAGCAGCAGCAGGAGCGGCGCGCGGCCGCCGCCGCTGATGCGCACGCGCGCCAGGCCCGTATGCGTGTACGACAGGCGCAGGTCGCCTCTGGCCGCATCGAACGACGATTGCACCTGCCCCGCCAGCACTTCCACGCGCGGCGCGCCGGTGTAGCGCAGCACGGTCTCGCCGGCTTCGCCATCGCGGCCCTGCAGCAGCAGGATGTCGCGCTCGCCGTTGCCCATCTGCGCCTGCAGCTCGGAGGTCGAGTACACCAGGTGCTGGCGCTGCAGGTCGACGCTCGCCAGCAGCATCTTGGCATCCTGCCCGCGCAAAACTGATGCGATCTTGTAGCTGCCGTCGCGCGTGCTGACGTCGAAGCTGAACGCATCGGCGCTCGGACTGTCTGTCCGCGCATGCACCGCGAACAGCACGTGCGCCCCCAGCGCGTTGTTGACGTTGTGGTAGAGCCTGACCTTGTCGGACGTCGTCTTGATCGGCGTGCCCTTGTCCATCTGCGCCAGCACCGGTTCGGCCGCCTGCACGAACATGCCCTGCTGCTTCAGCGCCAGCGCCTTGGGCCGCAGGCCGCGGTCTTCCGAGATCGGCGCGCCATAGTCGTAGGAGGTGTAGACGATCGGCCCCGGCAGCCAGCCCCAGGACGTGCCGCCGAAAGCCATGTACAGGTTGTGGATCGTGATCCGGTTCATCAGATTGGTGCCGTAGGTGACGCGCTGGTAGCCCGCGCCCTGGCGCACCGCCGTGCAGTCGTAGGTGCCGTTGGAACCCCAGTAGTCGAACCAGCCGGAGCCCAGCTCGGCGGCGAAGCCCGGCGTGTTGGGCGAAGTGAGCGAGCCGGCCTTCGGGCCTGGCGTCGCGTAGATGCCCCAGTCGGGCGCGCGCGCCGGGCCGGACGGGTCGGCGTGCACGTTGCAGGTGCCGCCGGGATAGCCGTCGAAGGCGTACAAATCGGTCGGGCCCCCGTTGGCCCAGGCCGCGCTCGAATCCTTCGGCGCCCAGTCGGGCAGGCGGCCGGCGGCGTTGTGGAACACCGGGACCGTGATGCCATCCGCGCGCACCTTCTTTTCCAGGTGCTGCATCGCGCGCACGTGCTTGGGCTCGACCTTGCCGAGCTCATTTTCCAGCTGGTAGGCGATCACGTTGCCGCCGCCATCCGTCACCTGGTGGCGCGCGATGATGGCGTTGATCTGCCCGATCCACTCGTCGGCCGCGGCCAGGTAGACCGGGTCGTCGGTGCGGGCCTCGGCGCGGTTGCGGAACATCCAGCCCGGGAAGCCGCCGCCGGACAGTTCCGCGTTCACGTAGGGGCCCGGGCGGGCGATGATGTACATGCCCTCTTCTTCCGCGATGCGCAGCAGGCGGTCCATGTCGCGGATACCCGTGAAATCGTAGACGCCGGGTTTCGGCGAGTGGTAGGCCCAGTCGAAGTAGAAGGAGATGCCGTTGAAGCCGAGCGCCTTCATCTTCTGGATCACGTCGCGCCACAGCGCGGGATTCGGCAGGCGGAAGGGATGGATCTCGCCGGACCACACGACGATGCGCTTGCCGTCGACCATCAGCGAGTACTGGTCCCAGGTGACCTTCTTCGGCTTGCCCCGTGCCTGATCGGCGCGCGCCACCGGAACCGCTGCGGCGGCGGGTCTCGCCTGCGCCGGCGCGGCGTCCGAGGCTTGCGGGATGCCGAGTTCCTGCGCGCCGGCGGCATGCATGGCACTCAGGGCCGCCAGGACGGCGAGCCTGGCCAGCGGACGGGCGACGGGTGGACGTGCGGATGGCGGCGCGAGGGGCGGCATGGAACGGGTCACCGGCGAGTCTCCTTGATCGTTATTGGTTGCGTATTGTCGCCGCGATGCCCGGTTTGTTGGCGAAATGCCATGCAAGCGCTCAACAACATGATTATTAGGGGTCTCTAGGGTAACGCTACCATCCAACCGGTCTTGATGGCGGCTACCATCAATTGTCAAGACAGCCAGGCGCCGTCCGGACCCCGCAAGTCAGGTTGTGATCCACCGTACAAAGAAAACAATGGAGACATCGAACAATGCGAACCACCCCGCACTACTCTCGCCCCCTCACCCGCCGCACGCTCGTCAGCCTGGGCGTGCTGGCCATGCTGGCCAGCGTCCAGGCCCACGCGCAGGAAGCCGCGCCCGCCGCCGATCCGGCGGTCCAGCAGGCCGCTCAAGCTGAAGCGCCGCCGCAGACCGCAGGCTCCGCCGCCGCGCAAGCCAGCGCCCAGGCCAGCGGCCAGACGACGGACGCCACCGTCGTCGTCACCGGCTTCCGCGCCAGCCTGAACAGCGCCCTGAACACCAAGAAGAACTCGGACGGCATCGTCGACGTGATCAAGGCCGAGGACATCGCCAAGTTCCCGGACGCGAACCTGGCCGAGTCCCTGCAGCGCGTGCCCGGCGTGGCGCTGGCGCGCGGCGACGGCGGTGAAGGCAAGCAGATCACCGTGCGCGGCCTGAACGCCGGCTTCACGCGCGTGCGCATCAACGGCATCGAGGGCGTGGCGGCCACCGGCGCCTCGGACATCAACGGCTCCACCAACCGCGGCCGCGGCTTCGACTTCTCGGTGTTCGCGTCCGAACTGTTCAACAGCCTGGAAGTGCGCAAGACCTCGGAAGCGGCGGTGGAAGAAGGGTCGCTCGGCGCCACGGTCGACTTGCGCACCGCGCGTCCGTTCGACTACAAGGGCCGCACCGTCAGCATCGGCGGCCAGGCGATGCACAACTCCCTGTCCGGCAAGACCCAGCCACGCATCACCGCGCTGGTGTCGGACCGCTGGGACACCGGCTACGGCAAGGTCGGCGCCCTGCTCTCGGGCGCGTTCCAGAAGCGCCGCGCCACCGAGGAAGGCTACGAGGCGGTCGAGATCCTCAGCGCCAGCAACGACGGCGGCTTCTGCTCCCCGGTGGGCGTGCGCCCGCAGAACCCGGGCAACGACGCCCTCAAGGGCATCACCGCCACCACCTGCGGCACCGGCATGCCGCGCGCGACCGATCCGGCGGCCTACAACGCCGTGATGGGACGCACCGACAACTTCGGCGGCACCGTCGCCAACCCGGCCGCCGGTTCGGGCGCCTTCCACCCGCGCATCCCGCGCTTCCGCCGCTCGCAGACCGACTACGAGCGCACCGGCATCACCAACAGCTACCAGTGGCGCAACGCGGACAGCGAGCTGAATCTCGACCTCATGTACGGCAAGTTCAAGAACGAGCGCTACGACAACTACATCTCGGCGGTCTCCTTCGGGCGCAACCTGGGTTCGAACGGCAAGCCGCAGACCTCGATCCTGGACGCCCACTTCGACGACAACGGCAGCTGGGACTATGGCCGCTTCAACGGCGTCGACGTGCGCTCGGAAGGTTTGCTGGACGTGTACACGACCACCTTCCGCCAGCACGTGCTGTCCGGCAGCCACAAGTTCAGCGACACGCTGAAGGCCGATTTCATGGCGGGTAACTCGAACTCGAACCTGAACGAGCCGATGCGCGCCACCGTGCAGTTCGACGCGCCCAACGTCAACGACTTCTCCTGGGACTTCCGCAACAACCGCAACGTGCCGACGCTGAACTTCGGCATGGACGTCTCGAACCCGAACAACTTCCAGTTCAACAGCCAGGACGCCGCCGGCAACGTGCGCGGCATGTTCGTCGGCCGCTACCTGGACACCACCAACAAGCTGGAAACCAAGGCCGCCAACCTGCACTGGGAGCTGAACGACCACCTGACCACCCACTTCGGCATCTCGCGGCGCAAGAACATCTGGACCAACTACGAGATCGGCAACAGCGCCAATGGCCTGCCGCTGCCGGCCGGCGTGACCATGGCCGACATCTCGCGCCAGATCAGCGGCTTCGGCTCGGGCCTGGGCGGCAGCGGCATCCCCTCGTCCTGGGCGGCGGTCGACCTGAACAAGTTCCTCGGCGTGTACAACATCGAATGCCACTGCAGCGCCGTGCCGGGCTCGGAATACAACTTCCTGGCCCAGACCAACCGCCGCGTGGAAGAGAAGATCGATGCGCTGTACGGCATGCTCGACTTCAACTACGACCTGGCCGGCATCACCTGGCGCGGCAACGTGGGCGTGCGCGGCGCCGAGACCACGGCCACCTCGATGGCCATGATCAACGTGCAGGGCCAGCTGCAGCCGAACACCGGCACCAAGAAATACCGCGACTGGCTGCCGGCGTTCAACTTGACCGCACAATTGCCGAAGGACGTGTTCCTGCGCTTCTCGGCCGGCAAGACGCTGTCGCGCCCGGAGTACACCGACCTGGCCCCGAATGCGACCGTGTCGCCGATCTCGCAATCGGTCTCGATCGGCAACCCGAACCTGGACCCGATCCGCGCGAATACTTACGATCTGCAGGCCGAGTGGTACTACGCGAAGGGCGCGATGATCTCGCTCGGGCACTTCCGCAAGGACATCAAGAGCTTCATCCAGTCGGTCAACGAGCGCGTGCCCTACAACACGCTCGGCCTGCCGAACGAACTCCTGATCCTGAACGGCTGCTCGCTGACCGGCGCGCCGATCTGCCAGACCCTGCCGACCACGGAAGTCAACGTCAGCCGCAAGGTCAACACCGCCGGCGGCCCGCTGAAAGGCTATGAATTCAACCTGCAGGCGCCGTTCAGCTTCCTGCCCGGCATCTGGAGCAACTTCGGCCTGCTGGCCAACGCGACCCGCGTGAAGTCGAAGATCACCTACATCACCCGCGTCGACAATCCGGCCACGCCGGCCAACGAGCAGCTGACCCAGGTGGCCGACTTCACCGGCCTGTCGCCGCGCACGCACAACCTCACGCTGTACTACGAGGATGCCAAGTTCAGCGCGCGCGTCTCGGCGGCGCACCGCTCCAGCTACATCCTGGCAGTGCTGGGCGACGTCAGCGGCCACGACTACACCATCGTCGACGGCTCGACCAACATCGACTTCAGCATGTCGTACAACCTGACCCCGGCGCTGCGCCTGTCGGTCGAAGGCCAGAACCTGAACGACACGCCGCTGCGCTATGGCCGCGACACCCAGCGCAACGACACGCTGCTGTACGTGCATTCGGGCCGGACCTTCGTGGTCGGGCTGAATTACAAGTACTGAAGCGCTCCACGTGTTGAGAAAGAATATTTCATCGGAGGCTGCTTCGTGAAATATTCTTTCATGTCCTTACTGGGTGTTGGCTGCCGGGTCGACCGTGGTGTCCGACACCCTGGCGCGGGTGCGCTCGCTCTGGTCCACCGCACCGGCGTCGAGCGGACGGCCTACGGCTTCCGCGTTCTGCTCGGTGCGCGGGATGCCCTGGCCGAAGCCGGTGGCGCCGGGGCCGGAGCTACCGGTCATGGTGTCGGCGGTGCCGGTGCTGGTATCGCCGGTGCTGGTGCCGGTGGTGCTGCAGGCTGCGAGGCTGAGGGCGATCAGGCTGGCGGCCAGGATGCTGTGGGTGGTTTTCATAGTGTGCTCCTGCTCGTTAAGGATGACGTGCACATGGGGCCATCCGCAGCCGGGAAAATAGGACGGGCCCTCGTCAGCTAGTAGGACCGTCCGCACATTGCTTCGTTTGTCAAATCGTTGGACCTGTCGGCCGCGAATGCGATCCGGGCATCTCCGGCGCGGCTATACTTGCGTCTCCTCGCATCCACGCCGTCAGCGCCAAGCCGCCACCGCGACATGAAAGCCGCCTGCCTTTTCGCCGTCCCACCCCTGTCTTTCATCGGCTTCCCCGCCGCCCAGGAAGTTCCGCATGACCTGCTGCACCGGGACCGCCGCAACGGCCAGCTGCACGAGGCCGTGCTGTGAGCCCGGCGCTGCGCGAACCCGGCGTCGACCTGCTGCGCGCACTGGCCATCGTTGCCGTCATGCTGTACCACATCAGCAGCCACGGCATCGCGATGCCGGCGCTGTTCGAGCATGGCTGGATGGGCGTCGACCTGTTCTTCGTCCTCAGCGGCTACCTGATCGGCTGGCAGCTGCTGCGCGGGCTTGCGCATGGAACGGCGCCGCGCTGGGGCGACTTCATGCTGGGCCGCGCGCTGCGCATCCTGCCGGCTTATTACGCGGTGCTGGCGCTGTACGCGCTGCCGCCCGGCGCGCGCGAGGGGGGCGCGTTGCAGCCGCTATGGAAGTTCCTTACCTTCACGCTCAACCTTTGGCCTGACTGGGAACGGGGCGTGGCCTATTCGCACGCCTGGTCGCTGTGCGTCGAGGAGCATTTCTACCTGCTGCTGCCAGCCGTCGTGTGGATGCTGGCACGGCGACACGGCGCGCCACGGGTGGCGATGATCGCTGCCGGCATCGTCGTCGGGGGCATGCTGCTGCGCGGCTGGCTGTGGCACACGCAGGCGGCGCCGCACCTGGCGAGCGGGGACGCCGGCGCCGCCATGCTCGGCTACGTGTCGACCATTTACAACCCGACTTGGGCGCGCCTGGACGGCTTGCTGGCCGGCGTTTTGCTGGCGGCGGTGCGTGCGTTCCGGCCCGGTTGGTGGGCGCGGCTGCTGCGGCGGTCCTGGCTATTGCTTGGGACGGGCGTGGTGTTGCTGACCGCCTGCACGATGATCCCGCCGCAGGGACCGGCTGGCACCGTGGCGCTGTTCCCGCTGGTCGCGCTCGGGTGCGCCTGCCTGCTGGCCGGCGTCCTGGGCCCCGCGACGCCCTTCGGCTGCAAGCGGCTGCCCGGCGTGCGGCTTCTGGCCATGCTTGCGTACAGCCTGTACCTGACGCACAAGCAGGTGTACGCCTGGCTCGACGGCCTGCTGCCGGGACTGGGACAGCGCACGCCGCTGGTGGCGCTGCTGGTCTACCTGGCGGTGTCGATCGGCGTGGCGGCCCTGCTCCACGTTTGCGTGGAGCAGCCTGGCCTGCGCCTGCGCGCGCTTCTGCAGCGGCGGACGATGCCCGCCGCAACCGTGGATACGGCTTAGTAGGTCTATCAAAACCTCAACTTGCCACGAGAGCAATACGGGCCGTACACTGAGAGTTCCGAACGGCCGAGTTCGGCCAGAAGCGGACCGTCGAGTTGACTAAGCATTTCAACGAAAATTGATGACAACAGATCACATTGTCCATATCTCACTTACTGCTGATGAAGCCGTTGTTTTGTTCGAACTCGTGAGACGGTTCTCTGACACGGATCTGCTGACAATAGTCGATCACGCCGAACGACGCGCGCTCTGGAACCTCTGCTGTGTTTTCGAGCGCGGAGCTTTGAGTTCGCTCGAGGGCGAATGGCCTGACCTTTTGCGCCGAGCTCGCGACAGACTGCGGGACTAGGAATGAACTAGCTTAACTGCTACGCCCCGAGCTTCCGCTCTGGGTCGATTTCAGCCGTACGCAGCCACGGTCTTGGCATTAACATGAAAGCCTGTTTTTAGCCGAACCGATACCATGGCAAAGCAAGCACTCCCGACGAGCTCTGGTCCCTTATCGCAACTCATCTTCCAGTACACCATCCGTCGCCAAAAGGCGGTCGACCACGTATTGGCGAGGCTGACGGTAAGTCAAACGGAATTGCTAGAGATACTTAATGGCTCATCGGCTGCCGCTGGCGGCCGCGCCGTTGTTGCTACCGCTGCTGGTCGACGACGCATCGCCGCCATCCCGCGCGGTCGGCGTGTTGTAGGCGCCAATGCCGGTGGCATTGCCGACACCGCCCGAACTGGCGCCGTTGTCACCGGCGCCGCTCGCGGTCGTGCCCGTCGACGAACTGCCGCTCATGGCATCGCCGCTCGCACCGGTACCGGTCGAGCTGCAGGCAGCCAGGCCGAGGGCCATCAGGCCGCCGATCACTACGTGCTGGTAAATCTTCATGATGAGTCTCCGCTGGATGGGTGATGAACCGATCATGAGCCCCCATGTTCCGGCACCCAATAGGATGCGTCCGGGCGGTGATGTAGGAGCACACGCACAGCCTCTATAATTCATCCATGACTGAAACATCGCTACCGCCGGGCGTCGGTCCCACACCCATCTTCCTGAAACTCGTCGCCCTGCTCGACGCCGAAGGCGCGCGCTACCGCGTGATCGAACACCCGCCCGCCGGCAAGTCCGGAGAAGTCGCGCGCATCCGCGGCACCGAGGTCGGCCAGGGCGCCAAGGCCATGGCCTGCAAGCTGCAGGTGCCGAACGCCCCGGCCAGGCACGTGCTGGCGGTGCTGGCCGCGGACCGCCAGCTCGATTTGGCGGCGCTGGCCGCGCAGCAGGGCGCGAAGAAAGGCAGCCTGATGAGCCCACGCGAGATCGACGCGCTGACCGGCTGCGTGCTGGGCGCCATCCCGCCGTTTTCCTTCCACCCGGACCTGCAGCTGGTGGCCGACCCGGAACTGTTCGAGCGCTACACGGAGATCGCCTTCAACGCCGGCCGCCTGGACGCTTCCATCGTGCTGGCGAGCGAGGATTACCTGCGCATCGCGCGCCCGCTGATGGCCGTCATCCGCCAGCGCTGAGCCGGTTCCACCGCGATTCGTGCAGCTTGTCCGGCGAATCGTGCAGCCTGTCACAAAGCCGGTCTCCAAGTGTGATTTCGAACCTACAATCAAATCACACTAACAAAACCGGGGAACGACCATGCGCCAATTCAGCCGACCGACTCTCATCGCCGCCCTGCTGCTGGCCACCAGCGCCCACGCCGGCGAACAGGCCCGCAGCACACCGCCCTTCACCGCCATCGACATGCAGGGCGCGATCAGCCTGACCGTGGATGCCGGCTCGAAGCAATCGCTGGCCGTCAGCGGCAGCGACAAGTTCATCGACGGGGTGTCGACCGAGGTCGTGAACGGCGTGCTGCGCATCCGCATGCGCGACAAGGAATCGAACCGCAAGCACGGCGAGCAGCGCATCGCGATCACCATGCCGGAACTGCGCGCGCTGACGGTGGAAGGCGCCGGCGTCATCAAGCTGAACAACATCCGCGGCCCGCGCCTGGACGTCGATTACCAGGGTGCCGGCAAGATGGACATCACCGGCGCCGTCAATACCTTCCGGATGAAGGCCGAAGGCGTCGGCCAGGTCGACACGCGCGAACTGATCGCGGATGACGTGAACGTCGACTTCGAGGGCGTCGGCGGCGTGCGCGTGTATGCGAAGCAGCGGCTCGACGCCACCGTGCAGGGCATGGGCAGCCTGACCTATTACGGCCGGCCGAAGATCGTCAACCAGCGCGCGGAAGGCCTGGGCAAGGTCAGCGCCGGGGATTGAGGGTTCGACTCAGGGCTGCGGCGCTTCCTGGGCCATCTGGTGTTCGGCGAGTAGCCGGCTAATGGTGCCGGGTTCATCGAGCTCGCGCCCCGCCACCTCGCGCAGTTCGGCGCTCGCCAGGCCCGCCAGCAGGGCCTCGCGCAGCGCATCGGCCTCGATCGGCCGCCCGAGGCCGCGCAGCACGGCGGTCGCGATGCGCACGTCGCGCGTCAGGTTCATCATCTCCGCCGCCAGGCGCGGCGCCTGGCGGTAAGGCGGCACCAGCGGAAAGTGCTGGGCCGAGTCCTTGACCGGCTCCAGCATGGCCAGCGGGTCGCGGCGGTAGCGGTCGGCCAGCGCGAAATCGCCGACCTCCACGATGGCAGGCAGCGCCCTCCATGCCCTGCGCTGCGCCAGGTCGGGCTGGACGGCTTCCAGGCGCACGAACAGGTCACGGGTCGAGTGCGCGTCCTTCAGGATGTCGTTCATGTCGATGATCAGCTCATAGCGTGCCTGGCGCCGATATTCGGGAACATCCTCGCCCGGCGCGTAGCCTTCGTCGAAGAACAGGTCGCCGGCCAGCAGCCGCGCCGCCTGGGCGTCGCGCGCCTCGGCCAGCGCGGCGCGGGCCGGCTCGAATTCTTCAACCATGAACTGCCACTCCAGCATGACGGCGAACAGGGCCCGCCGCGCCGGCACGTCCGCGTGCGCGGCCTCGGCGAACAATGCCAGCAGCAAGGCCAGCGCCTCGTCGTACTGTCCCGCCTCGCGCAGGCTGATCAGGCGCACCAACCGTTCATCGATCTCGACCATGCCGTTCCCCTCACGAAAACCCCCATCGTAGCAATCGCGGCGCCGCCAAAGATGCGCGCTTTGTCACGCGCCATCCCGCGCCGCCGCACCCGGCCGCCGCGCCCGACCGCGCGCGGAAAACATGCTGCCCTGCGCCGGCACCACGGGCGCGAAGCGCAGGAAGCCGGTGTCGTTCGCCATGTCGTCGTAGACCGCTTCCATGCCGCCGCCCATGAAGTAGCTCTCGTGCCAGAACCCGGTGCCGCCAGCGTCGCGCAGGAACTGCTTCCACCACACGCGGTGCGGTTCCGAGCGCGCCCAGGCTTCCAGGCTGTCGAAATCGCGCCAGTACTGGCGCATGCCCAGGTGCGGCGGGAACAGCGAATACAGCATGGTCTCGTGCAGCAGCAGGCCGTCCGGGCGTGCCGCCACCGAGGCCGATATCTTCGGGCCGAAGCCGAACAGGGTCTTCAGGCCGGCCAGCGTGTTCACGCGCATGCCGAGGTAGATCACGACCAGGTCCGGGTAGGCGGACAGGTCGACCGTGCGTCGCTGGACTTCGCTTGCCATCTTGGGACTCCTGTAACGAACGCGCTGATTGAAACCGGAATGTTATCATTGATACATCGCGAACACTCGGGAAAAGCAGACCGTGGAAGGCGAGATATTGATCGTGGAGCGCGACCCCGACGTCGGGCAGACAGTCAAAATCATGGTCGAGGCCACAGGGCGCCGCGCCGTGAACGTCAGCACAGTCGCCGCGGCATTGGCGGAGTTGTCGAAGAAGAAGGTGGACCTGGTCATGACGAACCGCGCATTCATGAGTTGCGACCAGCGGATTTCCCTTCCCTGGCTGGCGAAGCAGATGCAGCCCGAGGTTTCCGTCGTCCTGACCAGCGCCAATGAACCCATCAATCTGGATGCCGTCGATGCGCTCGACGGCTATTTGCGGAAGCCTTTCACGATCGCCGACATCCAGTCGGTCATCGGCCGGTCAGGCGGAAGCGCTGCATATTGTCGTCCTGAGCGATGACCGGGACGCCGTAACGCATACCCGCATTGCCAGATGGCCGGGCCAGCAGCTACCATCGGCAACATGGACACATTGACCCTGGTTTTCGCAGCCGGCGTCGTCGCCGGCGCCATGAATGCGCTGGCCGGCGGCGGCTCCTTCGTGAGCCTGCCGGCGCTGATCGCGGCCGGCGTGCCGCCGGTGCTGGCGAACACCTCGAGCACGGTCGCGCTCTACCCGGGCGGGCTGGCCAGCGCCTGGGCCTACCGCGACGGCCTGGGGCCGGTCGGCGCCGTGCCGCTGCGCGCGCTGCTGGTGGCGACGCTGCTGGGCGGCCTGGCCGGCGCCCTGCTGCTGCTGCAGACCTCGTCGGCCGCCTTCACCTTCGTGCTGCCCTGGCTGTTGCTGGTGGCGTCGATCGCCCTCGCCTTCGGCCGCCGCATCGGCGAAGCGCTGCGCGCGCGCTTTCGCATCCACGCGCATGCGGTGCTGGCCGTGCAATTCGGGCTGGGCATCTACGGCGGCTATTTCGGCGGCGCGGTCGGGATCATGATGATCGCGATCTGGGGGCTGCTCGACAGCCGCGACCTCAAGATGCTGAACGCGCCGCGAACGCTGCTGGTCAGCGCGGCCAACACGGTGGCGGTGCTCGCCTTCATCGCCGCCGGCGCGGTGCGCTGGCCGGAGACGCTGGCGATGCTGCTGGGTGCCATCCTCGGCGGCTACGGCGGCGCGCACCTCGGGCGGCGCGCAGCGCCGGATCTGGTGCGCGGGCTCACGCTGCTGGCGACGGCCTGCATCACGCTGGCCTTCTTCGTGAAGACCTACGCGCCGGCGCTGCTGCAGCGTCACTAGCGCAGGCCAAAGCACATGCACATCACGCTCACGTCAAGCATGGCGCGCCGGGCAAGCCACGGCGTACTGCGCGCCATCGACTGGTTCGGGGTCGTCGCGGCGCTGCCGCTGCTGGTGTCGGCGGCGGGCAGCGTGTCCGATTCGCCGCTGTTGCCGGAACAGGTCATCCGCAGCGCCGCCGTGCTGCTGTTTCCTCTCCTGTCCCTGATTGGCCTGCTCCGGAAAAGGCTGGACTGGCTCGGCGCCGCCGGCCTGGTCCTGATGGTGGCGGTACAATCGATGACCGCCATGCCCGGCCCCACGGCGGCGGACAACGACGCTTATGCGGCAGTCAAATCCGGCGATGCGCGCTCCCTGCGCACGGCGCTGGCCCGCGGCGCGGATCCCGACTTCTACACCGAAGACCGCGGCTATCTGCTGTCGGCGGCGGTACTCCGCGACGATCCCGCGATCGTCAAGCTGCTCATCGAGGCGGGCGCCGACGTGAACGTCAGGAAGGCGAACTGGAGCACCCCGCTCTTGACGGCGGTTTACCTGCAAAACTGCGAGGCGGCGCGCCTGCTGCTGGAGGCCGGCGCCAGCCTTGAAGACCGGTTCTACGATTACTGGCACTACACGGATCCGCCGACTTACCTGGGCAGGACCGTCAGGGAGATCTACGCCGGAAGGAAGGCCGAGCTGCAGACGAAGCGGACCTGGAACGGGGCCTGCTGGCGCCGCTTCGAGGCGCGCCTGGCCGACCCGCCGCCCAGCAAGTGGACGGCGCGCCGGGTGTTCCAGGAAGCGGTCTTGCCGTTCCTGCGCGTGCCAAATTAATCTGCCACCGGCTCCCCGAAGTCGGGCGTGCCATCCGCGCGCCAGTGGATCACCTGCGCCCGCGTATTGCGGTTCGGGTCGTGCAGCGAATCGCCGACGATGTCGCGGTAGTTGCGCGCGTGGTAGACCAGCACGTCGGTCTTGCCGTCCGGCGTGGTGGTGAAGCTGTTGTGGCCCGGGCCCCACTGGCGGTTGGCGTCACTCGATTTGAACACCGGCTGCGGCGACTTGGTCCAGGCTTTCGCATCGAGCAGGTCGGCGTCCTCGCGCGCGGTGAGCATGCCCATCGCGTAGTTGGCGTCGGTGGCGCTGGCCGAATAGGTCAGGAACACGCGGCCGTTCTTCACCAGCACGGCCGGCGCCTCGTTGACCTCGTACTTCACCTTTTCCCAGGCGTACTCGGGTTTCGTCAGCAGCGTCGCCGGACCGGTGATGGAGAGCGGCGTGTCCATCCTGGCGATGTATATATTCGTACCCTTGCTGCCATCCGGCGCGCGCTGGGTCCACACCAGGTAGCGCTGGTTGCGGTGCACGAAGGTGGTGGCGTCCAGCGCGAAGGATTCCCAGCCGGTCTTCAGCTGGCCGCGCTCGACCCACTCGCCCTTGAACGGGTCGCTGGACGCGTTTTCCAGCACGTGCAGGCGGATCTCCCACACGTGTTCAGCCGGGGCGGCCGTAAAGTAGATAAACCATTTACCGTCGATGCGGTGCATCTCCGGTGCCCAGATGTGGGCGCCCATCGCGCCGCTGGCGTGCTTGCGCCAGACGACCCTGGCTTCGGCCTTGCCGAGGTCGTCGAGCGTGCGCGCGCGGCGGATCTCGATGCGGTCGTATTCGGGCACGGTGGCCGTGAAGTAGTACCAGCCGTCGGGCTGCAGCGTGACCTGGGGGTCGGCGCGCTGCGGCACCAGCGGGTTGTGATACCGCGGGTTGTGATACAGCGGGTCGGCGGCCAGGGCCGGCGCCGCCATGAACAAGCCGGCCGCAAGCAGCGCGGCCAGCCGGGTTGCACGAAAATACGCACGCAACATCGAAGCTCCAGTAAATCAGTTCTTGATCGAGACGCTGATGAAATAGCGCCGTCCCGACCACGCCAGTTCGTTCACGCGGAACAAATCGCCGGCGTCGGTGGTCTGCGCCTGGTCGGTCAGGTTCTTGCCTTCGATCGAGAACGTGACGTGGTCGTTGTAGCGGTACTGCAGCTTGGCGTCCAGGAAGCCGGTCTTTTCCTGGAAGTTCGGGTTGCCCGAGACGTCGTTCCCGCCGGTGAAGAAGCGGTCGCGGAAGTTGTAGGCGACGCGCGCATTCCACGGGCCGCGGTCATACCACAAGGACACGTTGTAGCTGTTCTTCGACATGCCCGGGTAAGGCAGCACACTGCCGTCGAGGACGTTCAGGCGCTCGTTGCCGGCCGCGTACTTGTAGCGCATGCGGGTGTAGTTGACGTCGCCGCCGAAGCCGCCCAGCCAGCCCGGCAGCCAGGTGAAGGCGGTGCGCGCGGCCAGTTCGACGCCGCTGGTGGTGGCGCCCTCGCCATTGACCGCCGTGGTCACATCGAAGCGCCTGCCGTTATTCAGGATGTCGACGCCGGGAACGAGAACCTTTTCCAGCACGTAGCTCGAGATGTCCTTCTGGAAGAAGGCCACCGAATACTGGGTGTCCTTGCCCGGATACCACTCCAGGCTGAGATCCGTATTGGTCGAGCGGTAGGGTTTCAGGTCCGGATTGCCGGCCGTGCAGGTATCGTTGCCGCCGGTACCGCCGTAGGCCGCGAGGCCGCTGCCCTCGGTGCAGACGATGTTCGGTGCCAGCAGGTCGATGCGCGGGCGCGCCATCGCCTTGGCCCAGCCGAGGCGCGCCACGGTGCGGTCGTTGAACCAGAAGGCGCCGTTGAAGCTCGGCAGGACATCGTTGTAGGTGTTCTCGCGGCTGACGATGCTGTTGCTGGTCGCGACATCGTTGTAGGCGTTGCCGGTCCCCGTCGGCACGCGCACCTTGTACTGGGTCAGGCCGGTTGCGCGGGTACGGGTGCGGGTGTAGCGCACGCCCACGTTGCCGTCGATGTCGTAGCCCCACAGCTGGGTGCCGTAGTCGAGGCGCAGGTAGGTCGCGCCGATCTTCTCGTCGGCCTGGAAGGCCGGGATCTGCGGATAGGTGTTGCCGTCGCTGCCGGGCGCCGAGTACAGGTACTGGTGGGTGAACTTGGAGGTGTCGAAGTAGGGTGCGGCGGCGGCGTACACCGGCGAGGCCCAGCCCGACGGCATGTTCTGCACGTCGTTGTAGCCCTTGAAGAAGGTGCCGGGCGAGCGCCCCATCACGCTGCTCACCAGGCTCGCCATCTGGGCCGCGTTCAGGTAGCGCGTGGAATAGCTCGAGTTGATGAAGTTCTGGGTGTCGTTCGGGCGCTGGGCGCTGCCGGTGTACAGCGGATCGTAGATCGCGGTCTGGTTGACGTTGGCGCTCAGGACGTTGATGTCGTCCGCGGTGGAGCCGGCGTTGGCGCCGCCGTTGGCGACGTAGCCGCCGCCGTTGTACTGCTTGGCGGTCGATTTGCGGCCCTGCACGCCGAACCAGACCTTGCTGAAGAAGGGCGTGGTGAGGCGGTACTTGAAGTCCAGCTTGCCCTGGTCCTCGGTGTTCTTGGTCTCGGTCGGGCGGTACTGCAGCTGCGCCTGCACGTAGGACGCCGGGTTGTCCGGGCTGTAGCCGGCCGGGAAATCGAAGTGCGGCAAACCCTGGGAATCCAGCGTCACCTTCAGGCCGGGCGCGTTCTGGGTCAGCACCACGCTGTTGGTGTCGTTGCCGTAGTCCGACTTCGAGGTGTTGATCAGGCCTTCGACCTCGAGCCGGTCGCGCTTGAAGTTGAAGCCGCTGGACAGGTAGCGCGAATCGACGTCGAGCTGGAAGTCGCGCGCGGAGGTGGAGAAGGCGCCCTGCCCGCCCTGCCCGGCCACGTTCAGGCACTGGCCCACCGTGTACGAGGTCACGTAATGGTTCTGCACCACCATGCTGTCCGGCGTAGTGGTCGGCGTGACGCAGGTGCCGGCGGTGCTCGGCACGCCATTGGCGCCATATACCGGCGCGTTGCCGGGATTGGCCAGGCGGTTGGTGGCGCCGAAGTCGGTGCCGAAGTTGCGGTCGTTCAGGCGCTCGCGCTGGCGGTTGGCCTGGTAGCTGGCGAAGGCCGTGAAATCCTTGTCGAACTGGTACTGCGCTGTCAGCTCGGCCGAGGAGCGTTTGTGGTCGCGCGTCCAGATGCCATAGCGCGCGATGCCCGGCGAATAATCGTTCCACTGGTTGGTGCAGGCGGTACGCTGCGCGGCGCTCAAGCCGCTGGTGGCGCAGGCCGCCTTGTTGGCGATCCCGGCCACCGCCGGGTCGGTGCCGGTGACCGTCTTCTCGGGCGAGTTGTCCCAGTCCTGCAGGAAGCGCCAGGAGGTGTTGCGCGCGTAGTCGTTGCGGGTCAGGACCTTGTCGTAGACGAAGTTCCCCAGCAGGCCGAGTTTGCCGCCCATGAACTTGTCGGCCAGGTACAGGTTCCCGCGCGGCTGCACGCCCCCGCGCGACGAAGCCTGCTCGCCCGACAGCGTGCCGCCGATGGTCGGCTTCTTGAAGTCGAGCGGCTTCCTGGTCGTGATGCGCACGGTGCCGCCGACGCCGCCCTCGGTCAGGTCCGCGGTCAAGCCTTTATAAACGTCGATCGAGCCGATCAGCTCGGAGGCCAGTTCGCGCAACTCGGCGCCGCGGCCGGCCGTGCCGTTGGTGCTCAGCACCGACTGGCCGTTGATCTCGATGCGATTCAGGTCCGGCTCGACGCCGCGGATCGAGACCTGCGAGCCCTCGCCGAAATCGCGCGAGAGCTGCACGCCGGTCACGCGCGACAAGGCTTCGCCCACGTTCTTGTCCGGGAACTGGCCGATGTCCTCGGCGACGATGGAATCGACCACGGTGGCCGCGCGCAGCTTGCGGTCGATGGCCGAGGCCACCGACTGGCGCGTGCCGGCGATGGTGACGACGTTGGCCACCGGCGGATTGGCGGCGCCGGCCTGGCTGGCGTCGGTGCCTGTTTGCGGGGTTTCCTGGGCCAGCGCGGACTGTGCGGCCAGCAGGGAAAGGACGGTGGCCACTGCGCGGGCGCAGCGGGTGGGCGTGATGGCGCATTGCATCATGATTTGTCTCCAAGGGATCGGCCCTGTGGGCCTGTTGTCGTGACAGCTCTGCCGTGGAGTCGATTCTATGTGAGCGCCGCGCCGCGTTTTCGCGCGGTCCGGAAAGAATCAGGAAGGTGATCGAATCGTGGCAAAAAAAAACCGGCCATGTTGGTGGCCGGCGAACTTGAGACACAAAGTGAGACGCATCGAAAACATTCTATGCGATGGCGGCGGCCTGGAAAGCCCGCCGCCCGAAACAATCAGCGTACTGAGCGCTCGCTCTCCAATCAGCCGCCGAAGCGGAGGTTGGCGCCGACCATGATGCGGCGGCCCGAGTAGCCGTAGTCCAGCAGGCTGCGCGTGCCATCCGAGAAGGCGCCGTAGGAACCCTGGCTGTTCGAGGTCGTCGCGTTGCCCAGGTTGCGGCCTTCGGCAAAGACTTCGATGTTCGGCGTGATCTTGTAGCCGATCTTGGCGTCGATGTAGCGGGTCGAATCCCGATAGTCCGGGAAGCCCGGGTTGTAGGGAATGACGGTGGTGCGGCCACCGCCGGCGTTCGGCCAGTTGTTCACGGTGTTGGCGCCGTTGGCGGCAATGTAGTTGAAGTAGGACGCCACTGCCTGCACCGCAATGCGTGCCGACAGGCGGCCATCGTCATACCATACCGCCCAGTTGTACGAGTACTTCGACTCGCGCTGCGGCGGCAGTGGATCGCCCGACAGCAGCTCGACCACGTTCATGCTCGAGGTGGCCGAGCGCAGCTTGGTGTAGTTGGCGTCGAAGCCGGTATAGCGCAGGAACCACGGCAGGAAGGTGAAGGCCGTCTTGGTGCTGAACTCCAGGCCCTTGCGGGTCGTGGCCGCGCCGTTCAGGTAGGTCGAGTAGTCGAACAGCAGGCTGGAGAGCGGCGTGCCGGTCACCGGATCGACTTCCGACGAACCCGCGAAGAACGGCACCTGGCTCACGCCCTGCTTGATGGCCGGCCCGATGATGCCCTTCTGGTTGAATGCCGCGATCGAGAACATCGTATCCTTGTTCGGATAGTATTCGAGGCTCAGGTTCTGGTTGACGTTGCGCTGCGCCAGCAGGGCCGGATTGCCGACGGTGTCGGTGCAGCGCTGGTGGCCGCCTTCCACGTCCTGCACGGTCTCGTCATAGATGCAGGTGCCCGACGGCAGCAGGTAGGAGACCGGCGGACGGGCCACGGTCTTGGCCCAGTTGTAGCGGACCACGGCCTTGTCCGGTATCACCCACATCGCCAGGTTGTAGGCCGGCAGGAAGTCGTGCGTGGTGTCGTCGATCGAGGTGTTGCGGCGGAAGCTGCTGGTCACCGTGCCGCCGGTGGCGGTCGGGTTGGCCGGATTGTAGGTGGCGGTCTTGGTGATCGACTGGAAGGTCATCTGGCCGGTGCCGCGCACCTGGGTGCGGACATAGCGCCAGCCGGCATTGCCTTCGAGTTCGAGGCCGAAAGGCAGCGAACGCGAGGTGAACGGGATGCGGTCGATGTTGAAGTCGCCCATCAGGTAGGCGGCCTGGGTGCGTTCCTTCAGCTTGGTGACCGGCTGCTCGTAGACGTTGCCGTCGTTGGCCTTGCAGCTCTTCACGCAATCGAAGTTCACGCCGGGCACGCCGGACAGGGCGATGAACTTGTCGACGTCGATCTGGGTCCAGTTGTTGACCAGGCTGTCCGGGCGGCCGCTGGCGCCGTTGAAGAACTTGGTGTTGGTGGCATTTCCGGTCAGGGACTGGGCGACGATGTCCTGGAACTGCTGCTGGGTCACCCACATGGTGCCCTCGGTGCCGGTCTGCGGGTCGGCGTTCGGCTTGAAGCCGTAGTTGCAGGCCGCGCCGCTGGTGGCGGAGGTCGGCGTGTTCTGGCAGGCCTGCAGGAAGCTGCGCACGATCGAGCGCGGCACCACGACCGGGGCGACGTAGTTGGCGGCGCCGACGTTGCCGGTGCCGGTCTTGACCACCACGCCGCCATTGCTGCCCCACTGGTTGGCGACGGTGTCGCGCAGGTTGAAGCCGCCCTTCAGGCGCGTGATGAAGGGGATCGCGTCCGGCGTCGCCCAGGTCAGGTCGAGCTTGGCGGTACGCTCTTCGGTCGCGGCGATGCGCGGGGTCCAGGTGACCTGGGCGGCCTGGCTGGTCAGCGGCTGCTGTGCGATCGTATAGGCCGGCACCGCGGGCACGTAGTTGGTCGCGGCCACGGCAGACGTGGCGGTCGCGGCCGGCTTCAGGACGGCGTAGTTCGCCGGATTCGACTGGTCGAAGCTCGAGCCCGGCGGGAAGGTGTAGGTCCACAGGCCATTCGGCGCCACCGCCAGGGTCGCGGCGCCGTAGCTGTAGTTGAAGGCGGTACGGGCGTCGCCGCGCTGGAAGTCCGATTTCGAATCGCCGACGAAGAACTCCGCGGTCAGGCCGCCGCGCTTGAAGGTGCCGCCCAGCTGCAGGTACTTGGTGATCGTCTCCGAGCGCATGCGGATCTGGTCGGTGTTGGCGACGCCGTCGGTGATCGTGAACTGGGTCACGTGGTGGGACGGATCGACCGTGACCGACGCCGGATTCACGTTGGCCGTGGTGCCGGTGGCATACGGGTTGTTGCTGCGGAAGCTGGGCGTGTCGTACAGGTAGTAGCCGGTGTTCGGCACCGCGGAGCGTACGCCGGCGGCGGTGTCGGTGAAGGTGCCCGCGGTATTCAAGTTCAGGCCGCCCAGGCCATAGTTCAAGGTGTCGTTGACGACGTTGCGCTTGTTGTAGCTGCCCTTGGCGTACACGGTCAGCTCGCTGTTGACCTTGAAGTCGGCGCGCAGGTCCAGGTTCTTGCGGCGGTCTTCCTCGCGCTTGATGGTGTTGCGGATCAGGGACGGCGTATAGTCGTTCCACTGGTTCAGGCAGCTCATCAGCTCATTGCCGCGCAGGACCGTTGCCGCGTTCTTGTTATTGGTACTCAGGCTGGCCAGCTGCGGCGAGGTCTGGGTCAGGACCGGGAAGGCCGTATAGCAATCCGCCTTGGTCTTGGCCGCCGCCGACTTGGTGAGGATCTCGAGCGGGGTCGCGCCCTGGAAGGTGCCCGCGGTGCCGGTCGGCTGGTTCACCAGCGGATCCGCCATGTTCAGCGTGTTCGGGTTCGCGGTCCAGGTCTTCTCGGCCGAGTGGTCGAAGTCGATGGCGCGCGCATAGCCCTGGGTCGCGGAGGTGGCGACCTGCATCGAGTGCGCCTCGTTCTTCATCGTGGTCGACGAGGCGTTCAACAACAGGCCCAGCCTGTTGTTGAGGAATTTGTCGGCCAGGATCAGGTTGGTGTCCGGCGTCCACTTGTCGTTCAGGTTGTTGTGCTGGCCCGCCACGCGCAGCGAGGCGAAGGGCTTGGCGAAATCGAGGCCGGTGCGGGTCTTGATGATGATGCCGCCGCCCAGCGAGCCTTCGGTCATGTCGGCGGTCGAGCCCTTGACGATGTCCACGCTCTTGATCAGGTCCGCGGAGAGCTGGCGGAACTCGGTGCCGCGGCCACTGTTACCGCCGTTCATGTCGGTGCCGCCGGCCGACAGCACGGCCTGGCCGTCCAGCTCGACCCGGGTCAGTTCCGGACCATTGCCGCGCACCGCGACGTTCACGCCCTCGCCGAAGTCGCCGCGCTCCAGCGACACGCCGGCCATGCGCGAGATCGCTTCGCCGATGTTACGGTCGGGCAGCGAGCCGACGTCCTCGGCCACGATCGAATCCATCGCGGTGGCCGCGTTCTTCTTGCGCTCGATGCTCGACTGCTGCGAACGGCGGGTGCTGACGACCACGGTGGCGACGCTGCTCCCCTGGGACACCGACGACGACGGGGCCGGGCTTGGATTCGGATTCGGCGCCGGGTTTTCCTGGGCGATGGCCAGGTTGCCGGCCACCAGCGAGGCCAGCGCGACCGAAACGGCCACGGCAAGGCGGTTGGGGCGCAGGCCCTGTGAGGATGTTCGCATGTTCTGTCTCCATGGTTTCGGCCTTGGGCGGGCCGGTCTTATCGTCAGCGGCACGGCGGCTGGCCGTCGCGCTGTATTTATGTGTACTTACGACGCTAGTGTATTGCCATGTAATCAGCCTGCAACATGCCGCTGGTAAACAATCACCAACGTGATCGGAAACTGATGCGGGAATGCCAAAGATGATCGTCGCTGCGCGCGGATGCGCGAAAGCGGCCCTGGGCAGCGGGGAAGTGGAATTGGGAAAAGCGCGTCCCGGGGACGCGCTTGTGCCGGGATGGCGGGGATCAGCCGCCGAAGCGGAAGTTGGCGCCGGCCATGATGCGGCGGCCGGAGTAGTTGTAGGCCAGGATGCTCGGCGCGCCGCTCTCCAGCGGCACGTAGGAACCCTGGCTGTCGCTGGTGGTCGCATTGCCGAGGTTGCGGCCTTCGAGGAACACCTCCACGTTCGGCGTGACCTTGTACGAGACCTTGGCGTCGACGTAGCGGGTCGCATCGCGGAAGTTCGGCGAACCCGGGTTGTAGGCCGGCGGACGGGTGTTGCCGCTGGCGTTCGGATAGTTGTTCAGGTAATTGCTGCTCGAGCCCGCGATATTGTTGAAGTAACTGTCCGTGCCCTGCACCGCCACGCGCATCTGCAGGCGGCCGTCGTCATACCAGAGCGCCCAGTTGTACTGGAACTTCGACTCGCGCAGCGGCGGCAGCGGTGCGCCGGTGAGCAGGTCGACGATGTTCTGCGTCGACGAGACCGAGGCCAGCTTGGTGTAGTTGGCGTCGAAGCCGGTGTAGCGCAGCAGCCAGGGCAGGAAGGTGAAGGCGGTCTTGGTGCTGAATTCCCAGCCCTTGCGCGTGGTCGGCACCCCGTTCTCGTAGGTCGGGAAGGAGAACGGCAGCTCGCCCAGCGCGCGGCCGGTGGTCGGGTCGACCAGCGCCAGGCCCAGCGTGCCGTTCTCGGTCTGCACCAGGGCCGGTCCGACCACGCCTTTCTGCTTGAAGTAGGCCAGCGACACCATCGTATCCTTGTTCGGATAGTATTCGGCGCTCCAGTTCTGGTTCAGGTTCTTCTGCGCCTGCAGGGCCGGGTTGCCGATGGTCTTGGTGCAGGTCTGGGTCGCATCCTCATCAAGGCGCTCGTCGAAGCGGCACAGGCCGGCCGGCAGCAGGTAGGTCACCGGCGGACGCGCGACCGTGCGCGCGCGGTTGTAGCGCAGCACCAGCTTGTCCGGGATCGCCCACATGGACAGGTTATAGATCGGCAGGAAGTCGTGGGTGGTGGCATCCACGGCCGTGTTGGTCGCGACCGTCACGTCATTGATGCCGCCGGCCGCGTTCGGATTGCGCGGATCGTAGCTGCTGGTCTTGGTGATCGACTGGAAGGACATCTGGCCGACGCCGTGCACCTTGGTGCGGATGTAGCGGTAGCCCATGTTGCCTTCGAGTTCCCAGCCGAAGGGCAGCGCACGGCCGGTGAACGGGATGTGGTCGATGTTGAAGTCGCCCATCACGTAGGCCGCCTCGGAGCGTTCGCTCATCCGCGTCACCGGCTGGTCGTAGGTCTTGCCGTCGGTGCCGATGCAGCTGTAGATGCAGTTCAGGTTGGCGTTCTGCACGCCGGCCACCTCGAACAGCTTGGGCACGTCGATCTTCGGCCAGTTGGCCAGCGGCGTCGTCAGGTTGCCGCTGGCGCCGTTGAAGAACTGGGTGCTGGTGACGTTCCCGGCGAGCGACTGGGCGACGATGTCCTGGAACTGCGCCGGCGTCACGGTGATCGTGCCCGAGGTCTGGTTGTTGGCGGCGTTGGTCTTCACATAGCCGTACTGGCACTTGTTGCCGCCCGCGCCGAGCGAACCCGCCGTGTCCTGGCAACCGACCAGGGTGCTGCGCACGATCGACGGCGCCAGGAACACGTTCGGGTTGGTATTGATCTGGACGCCGTTGCTGCCGTTGCCGTACTCGTTGTACTTGGTATCGCGGAAGTTGAAGCCGGTCTTGAAGCGCGTGAAGAACGGCACCGCTTCCGGCAGCGCCCAGGTCAGGTCGCCCTTGGCGGTGAGCTCGCCGGTGTCCCTGACCGTCGGCGTGTAGGCCAGCGAAGGCTGCGACACGGTCAGCAGCGGCTGCTGGGCCTTGGTATAGGCCGGGATGCTGTTGATGTTGGCGCCGCCGCCGGTGACCGCGCTCGACTTGTCGGGCTGGTTCAGCAGCACGTAGCGCGCCGGGTTGTTCAGGTCGAGGGTCGAGTTGGCCGGGAAGGTGTAGCTCCACAGGCCGTTCGGCTGGGCGCTGAGCGTGGCCGAACCGTAGTACTGGCTGAACGCGCTGCGGTATTGCTCGGCCGTGTAGCTCGACTTCGAATCCGCCACCACGTACTCGGCCGTGACCGAGCCGCGCTTCCAGGTGCCGCCGGTCTGGAAGTACTTGGTCAGCACGCTGTTGCGCTGGTACAGCTGGTCGATGCCGGCGGTGGCGTCGTTGATGCCCATGCTGGTCACGTGGTGGGTCGCGTCCACCGTCACCGTCGACGGGTTCACGTTGGCGACCGCGCCCGAGGTCGGCGTGCCGCTGACGTAGCTGGCGGTGGTCGGGTACAGGTAGTAGGTGCCGGTGGCCGCCGGCGACACCGCGCGCACGCCGTTGGTGTCGACGTAGGTGAGCGAGTTCGGATTGACGCTCAGGCCGCCCAGGCTCAGCTGCGAGTTGTTGGTCTCCCAGTTGCGCTTGGAATAGCTGCCCTTGGCGTAGATGGTGAAATCGTTGTTGACCTTGAAGTCGGCGCGCAGGTCGAGGTTCTGGCGCTTGTCGGTCTCGGTCTGGACCCGGTTGCGGATCAGCGACGGCGTGTAGTCGTTCCACTGGTTCAGGCAGCTGATCAGTTCATTCTGGCGCGCATTCACCGCATTCGTGCGGTTGGTCGAGCTCAGGTTCGCCAGCGCCGGCGCCGCAGTGGTGATCTGCGGGAAAGCCGTGTAGCAGGCGGCCTTGCTGGTGGCCGCGGCCGACTTGCTCAGGATTTCCTGCGGCGTCGCCGTGTTGTAGTTGCCGGTGCCGGCGGTGTAGGGATATACGCCGATCGGGGTGGTCGAGGCCGGGTCCGCCATGTTCAGCGTGGCCGGGTTGTAGCTGAAGGTCTTTTCCGGCGAATTGTCGAAGTCGATCAGGCGCGCGTAGCCGGCCGCGCCGCTGGTCGCGATCGCCATCTGGTGCAGCTCGTTGACGGTGGTCGACTTCGAGCCGTTCAGGATCACGCCCAGGCGGTTGTCGAGGAACTTGCGCGACAGGATGACGTTGGTGTCCGGCTCCCACTTCTTGTTCAGGTTGTTCTGGGTGCCGGCCACGCGGATCGAGGCGAAGGGCTCCTTGAAGTCCAGGCCGGTGCGGGTCTTGATGATGATGCCGCCGCCGAGCGAGCCCTCGACCATGTCGGCGGTCGAGCCCTTGACCACGTCCACGCTCTTGATCAGGTCGGCCGAGAGCTGGCGGAATTCGGAACCGCGGCCGCTGGAGCCGGTGTTGTTGGCCGATTGCACGGCCTGGCCGTCGATCTCGACGCGCGTCAGGTCCGGGCCATTGCCGCGCACCGCCACGGTCACGCCTTCGCCGTAGTCGCCGCGGTCGAGCGCCACGCCGGCCATGCGCGAGATCGCCTCGCCGATGTTGCGATCGGGCAGCGCCCCGACGTCCTCGGCCACGATCGAATCCATCGCGGTGGCCGCATTCTTCTTGCGGTCGATGCTCGACTGCTGGGAGCGGCGGGTGCTGACCACGACGGTGGCGACACTGCTGCCCTGCGACACCGATTCGGTGTTCGGCGTCGGGTTCGGGTTGGGCGGCGGCGTTTCCTGGGCGATGGCGAGGTTGCCGGCCACCAGCGATGCCAGCGCGACCGAAACGGCCACGCTCAGGCTGTTGGGGCGCAGCCCCTGTGAGGTAGTTCGCATGTCTGTCTCCTTGATGTCGGCCGCTTTGGGGGCCGGTTTTATTGCCTGCGACACGGGGAAAAAAGCTGTCGCGGCTACGTAGTTATTTGTGCTTACGTTTTTTTAGTTTATTGCCGCGATTTAAGGCGAAAATCGGGCTTGAAAAAACAATCACGGAAATGAGCGGAAAATGCGGCGTAAATACCGGCGTTGATCGTCCGTGCGCGAAGCTGAGCAAATGCCGGGTTTACGCGCAAACGCAGTGCGAGCGATAGCGTTTTGCATGAAAAGTTTTAAATCCGCGTGTGAAGCGTTATCGCAGGCCGGCGATCGCCATGCATCCGGCATGCGACATGATTCGATTTGCCGCAGGTGCCGGCTGGAATCGAATCATGTTGCACTGTCTGGATCAGCATAAATGCGTTGTTTTTTCGCCTCACCCGCCGCCAATGTCGAAGCCGCAATGTCAGTGGCGCCGTCGATGCCTCGTTTTTTGCGGCAAAGAATCAAGATCTTGATCGCCATTACTTGTTTCGGCAGAATTTTGTTCAGATACACTGCTTTGCTACATCGCTCATAACATCAAAAAGGAGACGACGATGACCATCCTGAACAACAAGCAGCGCACGCTCGCCCTGCTGCTGGCGAGCAGCGCGCTTGCCCTGCCCGTCCTTGCGCAAACGCAGGCGCCCGCCCCGGCCCCGGCCGCCCAGTCCGGCAACACGGTCGTCGTCACCGGCAACCGCGGCGGCGCGCCGGCGGCGGACACCGTGATCGCCGCCAAGAGCAAGGTGCTGTCGCGCAAATACGCGTCGTCCTGCGCCTTCATGAGCAGCCCCAACGCGGCGGAAGACGACGTGGCGCTGGCCTACATGGCCGACTTCGGCATGGAAGACAGCATCTCGAACGACGCCGAACGCTTCTCCGACCTCGCGCCCGACGGCGACGCCTCGCGCACCGTCGATTCGTCCTCGCTCAGCGGCCTGAACGGCGACGCGCCCACCAATCCCAACGACCCGTCGGTGAAATGCGGCGCCAGCGACCGCCGCTTTGCCGCCGCCCGCAACGAAATCCTGCGCAAGGACAAGTCCCTGGCCCAGGGTTTCGAAGCCCTCGACCAGCGCGACTACCCGCGCGCGATGGAACTGCTCAAGACGGCCTACAACAAGATCGGCTACGACGAAGCGGGCGTCACCCTGGCCAAGATGTATTTGTATGGCATGGGCACGCCGAAGAGCACGCCGCAGGCCGTCGACTGGCTACGCAAGGTCACCGACGCCCGCTTCGATCCGACCAGCGACGGCATGGCCTTCGACCCGAAGGAACCGCAAGCCATGAGCGGCAAGGTCGAAGCCGCCTTCATGCTGGCGCGCATCTACGAGCGCGGCATCGGCACCGCCAGGAACCCGGCGGAAGCGATCAAGTGGTACGGCAAGGCGGCCGAGTTCGGCTTTGTCCCGGCCCGCAACATCCTGGGCCAGGCCTGGGTCAGCGGCTATGGCGGCGCCCACGACGCGCGCAAGGGGCTGGACTACCTGCAGACCGCTGCCCAGGAAGGCTACGTCACGGCCCAGTACAACCTGGCCAAGCTGTACTACAACGGCGACACCGGCGTGCCGCGCGACCTCAAACTGGCCGGCGCCTGGTTCAACATGGCCGCCAAGGCCGGCTATCCGGGCGCCCTGTTCGCGGCCGGCCGCATGTACGACCTGGGCGAAGGCGTGCCGGCCGACCAGAAGCGCGCCATCGTCTACTACAAGGAAGCGGCCCTGAAAGGCAATGCCGACGCCCAGTTCGCGCTCGGCACCTTCTTCTACGACGGCGAACTGGTCGAGAAGAACCCGGCCACCGCGCGCAAGCTGTTCGACGCCGCCGCCAAGCAGGGCCAGGTCGACGCCATGTTCAATCTGGGGGCAATGACGCTGAACGGTGAAGGCGGCCCGGCCGACCCGGCGATGGCCTATGTCTGGCTGACGCTGGCGAAACAGAGCGGCCACGCCCAGGCCGACGCCGCACTCAAGGCGGTCACGCCCAAACTGACGGCGCAGGACCGTGCGAAAGCCGACGCGATCCTGAAGCCGGCAACCCGGTCCTGATTTGCATACAATGGCAGCCCCGACCATTCAACGAGGCTGCATACCATGACTGAACGCGCGATGACCCTGCGACAATTCGGCAAGACCGACCTGGAGGTTCCCGAAATCGGCCTGGGCTGCTGGCAGCTCGGCGGCGGCTGGCGCGACGACTGGGACGACGCGGTCGCGCGCCAGACGCTGGAGAATGCCTATGCCGCCGGCGTGCGCTTCATCGACACCGCCGACGTCTACGGCGACGGCGCCAGCGAGCGCTCGATCGGCAGCTTCCTGTGCGAACGCCAGCCAGAGGGGCTGGTCGTGGCCACCAAGCTGGGCCGCGCCGGCATCTACCCGGACGGCTACACGCGCGAGACCCTGCGCGAGGCCACCCTGCGCTCGATCGAGCGCCTCGGCATGGAATCGCTCGACCTGACCCAGCTGCACTGCGTGCCGACCGAGGTGCTGCGCCAGGGCCACGTGTTCGACTGGCTGCGCGAACTGCAGCAGGAAGGTTTGATCAAGCGCTGGGGCGCCAGCGTGGAATCCGTCGAGGAAGGCATGATCTGCCTGGAGCAGGACGGCCTGGCTTCGCTGCAGGTCATCTTCAACATCTTCCGCCAGAAGCCGGCCGAGGAATTGCTGCCGCGCGCGGCGAGCCAGGGCGTGGGCATCATCGTGCGCCTGCCGCTGGCCAGCGGCCTGCTGGGCGGGAAGATCACGCGCGCCACCACCTTCCGGCCCGATGACCACCGCAACTTCAACCGCGACGGCCAGGCCTTCAACGTCGGCGAAACCTTCGCCGGCCTGGAGCTGGCGCGCGGCATCGACGCGACCGAACAAGTGGCCGCGCTCGTCCCGCCGGGCATGACGATGGCGCAGATGGCGCTGCGCTGGATCCTTGACCATCCGGAAGTCTCGGTGGTGATCCCGGGCGCGAGTTCGCCGACGCAGGTGCAGGCCAACGTCAGCGCGTCAAGCGTGGCGCCG
>Ga0265780_10000151_pt1 | contig 111336 bp, 93 predicted proteins | sample P1T30metagenome_FD_192432 | JGI IMG/M metagenome (GOLD analysis project Ga0265780, IMG submission 192432) | Plant litter microbial communities from East Loma Ridge, Irvine, California - P1 T30 | ecosystem: Environmental > Terrestrial > Plant litter > Unclassified | place: USA: California...
GAGCTGGAGCAAGCCGACAAGCGCCTGCAGGCGCGCTTGGGCGACTTCGATGCCGACAGCGGCGAGGTCAGCCTGATCACGCCGGGCAGCATCGGGCTGGCGCTGTATCCGGTCCTGCTCGATTTGCAGCAGGCGCATCCCGGCCTGGTGATCCGGCACCGCTTCGCGCCCGATCCGGAGACGCGCGAGGCCGTGCTGCAGAACACGTATGAGCTGGGACTGGTCACCTTGAAGCCGGACGATGCGCGCCTGGCCTTCGAACCCTTCATCGAGGAACCGCTGGAATTGATCGCGCCGGCCACCGCGGCTGTCGATGGCTGGGACGACCTGGCCGGGCTCGGTTTCATCGACCACCCGGACGGCCAGGCGATGGCGACGCGCCTACTCAGCCGGCGGTTTCCCGGCAACCCGGGCGTGCGCACGCTGCCGGTGCATGGCTTCATCAACCAGATCGGGCTGATCCTGGAGCCGGTGGCGCGCGGGCTGGGTGTTACGGTGTTGCCGCGTCATGCGCGGTTGGCGTTTGCGCGGCAGGATGCGATCCGGGTGGTGGCGGGCGGTGATCCTGTCGTGGACCAGCTATGGCTGATTCACCGTGCCGAGTGGCCCTTGTCGGCGCGTGCGCAGCGGGTGGTGGCGCATATCCGGGCAAGCTGCACGAGCAATCAGCTTGGCGCCAGTTCGTGACAGGCGCGATGACGCCATGCGCTACCTGACCTTGATCGGCGCTGTGATTGCGTGGCCTTGCGAGTCGAAGAAGCTTCCTCCTGCAAATCCTTCGGCTGCATGCTCGACGAATTCCCTGGCCGTTTCGGCGGCCACTTCTTTCCGGTGCTCCGCCGGTATTTCAACGCGCCACCAGCGACCGGAGCGGCTGTAGTGCGGCTCTTCAATGAGATACTCGAGCCATAGGGCGCCACAACGCTTGCATGTCGAGACCGAGATTTCAGCGCCGTGCCGGTCTTCGCCAATGGGCTCGGTATCGTAATCCTGAAAGCGGAAGGGCGGCCGCCTGCAGGCGCATGAACGCTGTATCGTCGCTTCTGACATGGTTGGAGACTAATTTTCCTCAGCGACGTTACCGCATGCAGATCAGCATGCCATCGCCCCGCTCCGCAGTCCGGTCGATGAAATCTTTCATCGCCGTAAAGCTGCCCGTACAGAATTCCATCGCATCCGGCTCGTCCTGCCAGATCGACGGATAGATTTCCAGCTTTTCCATTTCCTCAGGATCGAAACGCTGTGCGAGCACCGCGGCATCGATCCCCTCGAGCGCATTGGCGATATCCAGCACCTCGTCGGCACCGAGTGCGCGCGCCGGGCCGTAACCGGTGTCGATATCGCCGACTTCCTGCCCGCCCTGGCAGATGAAGTTGAGCGGCGCTTCGCCTTCCCAGGCGCTGCCGGTCAGCAGGTAGTGAATCGCATGCCATGCCTTGTCGAGTTCGAATTCTTCGGCGTCGGCATCTTCGCCATCCAGGATTTCCAGCACCAGCGGCGGATCGGCCAGCAGGTCATCGACGCGCTGGTCGCTCAGGCTGTACAGGCTCAGTTGCATTCCCACGGTGGCGCTCCTTTCGGGCTGACAAAATAGAAAAAAGCCACGTCCCTGAGGGAACGTGGCTTTTTTGATCATACAACGAAGCGCGTTACTGGACGCCCATCTCTTTCAACAGGTTGTCGGCGTGATCCACCTTCTCCATGTTCCACAGGATGTAGCGGATGTCGACCTGGATGTCGCGCGTCGCGGCCTTGTTGAAGTCCCAGTCCGAGATGATCGAATCCAGGGTGCCGTCGAAGGCCAGGCCGATCAGCTCGCCCTTCGCGTTCAGCGCCGCCGAACCCGAGTTGCCGCCGGTGATGTCCAGCGTCGCCAGGTAGTCGACCGGCACGGTCTTCAGCTTCGGATCGGCATAGCGGCCGAAATCCTTGGCGCGAATCGCGGCCAGCTGTTTTTCCGGCGCGTTGAACTCGCCTTCGCCGGTGTGCTTGGCGACCACGCCTTTCACGGTGGTGAAGGCGGTCCAGGCGCCGGTGCCGTCGGCGCCGTAGTCGCGGCCCTTGATGTTGCCGAAGGTCACGCGCAGGGTCGAGTTGGCGTCCGGGTAGACGGCCTGGCCGCGGCTGTTCATGTAGGCGATCTTGGCCTTCATGTAGCTGGCGTAGGCTTTCTGGATGTTGCCGCCCAGTTCTTCCTCTTGAGCTTCATCCTTGCGGTCGGCGTCGTACAGGGCGACGGCGGCCTTGATGAAGGCGTCGTTGCTGGCCTGGAACTCGGCCGGCGACTTGGTCAGCCAGGTGGTGCGGAAGTCCTTGTTGGCCAGCTGTGAACCGGCGTACAGCTTGTCCAGTGCGGCCTTCAGCTCGGCTTCGCCCATGCCCGGCTTGATGCCGAGTGCGGCGTCGAAGGCGGCGTTGTGCTCGCTGGCCGGCTGCGCGCTGTACTGCTTCAGGAAGTTCAGCACCAGCGCCTTGTCGACCTTCTCGACGTAGGTGCGGTCCTGGCCGGTGATGGCGGCGTTCAGGCGCGGCAGGTCGCGTTCCTGGTAGCCCGACTTGCGCTCGGCGTCCGGCTTGGTGCGCTCGTTGGCCAGGCGGTACAGGGTGCGTGCCGAGTTCAGGAAGCGCGGGGTCGAGTAGCCCAGGAAGAATTCACGCTTGGTGCCGGCGTCGCGCTCGGCGATCAGCTTTTCGACGGCCTCGATGTCGGCGCCGAATTCGGCCTTGCGCTGCGGATTGCCGTTGATCCAGGCTTTCAGCGCGTTGTGCTCGGCGGTCTTGCGCGCCAGGATGTCGCTGCCTTCGTAGCTGGCGATCATGCCCTTGCGGTTCTTGTAGTAGTTGTTCACGCTGGCGATCTGGCCGGCGTACTTCAGCTTGGCGGCCGGGTCGTTCTTGGTCTCGCGCTCGATGACCGCCAGGGTCTCGCCCGAGGCCTTCACGAAGGCCGGGTAGTTCCAGTCGAAAGTGAACGCCACTTCCGACGGCAGGCGGTGACGGTTGGTACGGCCCGGGTAGCCCAGCGCCATGATGAAGTCGCCTTCCTTGACGCCTTCCTTGGCGATTTTCAGGACGTGCTTCGGTTCATAGGGGACGTTGTCCTTCGAGAAGTCGGCGGCCTTGCCGTCGCGGCTCACGTAGGCGCGATAGAAGCCGTAGTCGCCGGTGTGGCGCGGCCACATCCAGTTGTCGGTGTCGCCGCCGAATTTACCCACGCCCGACGGCGGCGCGTGCACCAGGCGCACGTCGCGGATTTCCAGCTGCTTGATGCGGTAGAACTCGAGGCCGCCGTAGAAGCTGGCCACGGTGCAGCGGTAGCCGGCATCCTTCTCGCACTCGGCCACCAGCGCCTTCTGGTTCTTTTCCATCGCTTCCACGCGCGCCTTGCCGCTCAGCTTGGCCACGTCCGGCGTGACGACGCGGTCGGTGACGTTGGCGACTTCCTCGGTCACGAACACGCGGCTGCCCGGCGCGGCCGGCAGTTCGTCGGCCATGGTCTTGGCCAGGAAACCGTTGGTCAGCAAGTCGCGCTCCGGCGTCGAGTTGACCGCCACGCTGTTGTACACGCAGTGGTGGTTGGTGATCACCAGGCCCTGGGGGGAGACGAACGAGGCCGAGCAGCCGCCCAGGCTCACCACCGCGCCCATCGGGAATTCGGTCAGTTTGGTCAGGGTGGCCGGGTCCAGCTTCAGGCCGGCGGCTTTCAGTTGCTTGGCTACTTGTGGCAGCTGCTGCGGCATCCACATGCCTTCGTCGGCTTGTGCGGCGAAGCTGGTCAGGATCGCCAGCGTGAGGAGGGTTTTTTTCATCGCTTCTCTTGATGGTTGTGTCGGTCTCGTGGCTCCGGGGAGCCGCGACAGTATCGTGAAGCGATAGTCCAACGTCAACCGTTATTTCCCGACAAGCCTACAGCTGCGCCCCGATCAGGTCGGCCAGCTCGCCGGCCACCTTGTCGGTCAGCGGGCGGTCCTGCCACTGCTGCAGCGAGACCGGGCGGGCGCGGCGCCAGTCGTCCTCGAACACGGCTTCCTGCTGCTTGGCAAAAGCTTCGTCGAGCACGTTCAGGTTGGCCTCGTCGTTCAGGCTGAACGAACGGTTGTCGAAGTTGGTCGAGCCGACCGACACCAGCAGTGAATCGACCACCAGCGATTTGACGTGGAACATGGTCGGCTGGTACTCGGCCATCTTGACCCCGGCCTCGAGCAGCTCGCCCCAGCGCTCGCGCGAGGCGGCGCGCACGATGTCGGAATCGATGATCTTGCCGGGCGTGATGATGCGCACCTCGACCCCGCGCCTGGCGGCGGCGGCCAGCGCGTTCACGGTCAGCTCGTCCGGCACGAAATAGGAATTCGACAGGTGGATCGTGCGGCGCGCCGCGGTGATCGCCATCAGGTACATCAGGTGCATGCTTTCGCTGCCGCCGGTGGGCGAACTGGAAAACATCTGGGCCGGCATGTCACCCTTCGGCGCCAGCGGCGGGAAGTAATCGGGGCCGTCCAGCACCACGCCGGTGGCCTTGGTCCAGTTGTCGTTGAACACGGCCTGCATCTGGCCGACCACCGGGCCTTCGACGCGGAAGTGGGTGTCGCGCCAGTGGTCCGCGTCCTGGCCGTTGCCGCGCCATTTGTCGGCGATGCCGACGCCGCCGGTGAAGCCGATGCGGCCATCGGTGATCAGGAGCTTGCGGTGGGTGCGGTTGTTCATGCGCGCCAGCTTCCACCACACCGGCTTGTGGTAGCGGTGCAGTTCGACGCCGGCCTTGCGCATCTCATCCATCTCGGCGTCGCTGATCTTCATGCTGCCGACCCAGTCGAGCAGCACGTGCACCTTGACGCCGGCGCGTGCGCGTTCGGCCAGCGCCTCGGTGAATTCCTTGCCGATGCTGCCGGACCAGTAGATATAGGTTTCGAAGTTGATCGAGTGCTGCGCCTCGCGGATCGCTTTCAGCATGGCCGGGAAGATCCGGTCGCCGTTGAGCAGCACTTCGACCTGGTTGCCTTCGATGATGGGCGGCCCCAGCAGCACGCCGAGCGAGCGGCGGAACTGGGCGTCGTGGGTATCGTACTGGCGCGTCAGTTGGGTTTCGATCTTTTTCTCGTTCGGCATGAAATTAAGCAGCAGCAGGCCGGCCACCAGGGTGGCGATTACGGAGAGCAAGGATACGATGGGTTTCTTGACGCGCATAAATATTCAGGACATAAAAAAACCAACGCTGGAGGAGCGTTGGTTTTCAGATGGTTGACTGCACCAGCTTAGCGGACGCGGCCGCGGCGCAGCAGATTCACGATGGCCAGCAGGATGACAGCACCCAGGAACGAGACCAGCAGCGACGAGACGCTGAAGTCGTCGGAGTTGATGGTGCCGCTGCCGAACAACGGCGACAGCAGCCAGCCGCCCAGGAAGGCGCCGACGATACCGACCACGACATTGAGAATCATGCCTTGTTCGGCGTCCGTTTTCATGACCATGCTGGCGAGCCAGCCGAGAATACCACCAACAACGATCCAGATGATGAATAACATGGTTGCTTCCTCCTCAAGTTGGAAAACATACTCCAGGCCAATTGATTGCCGAGGCCATGAGCAAAGTCTAATGATGGGAACACCGTGGGGTCGGTGCGGCAACGAACGTTAGACGCGCAAACTGCAGCGGTGTTCTTTCGAGCTTGAAATCTCCCCAATAGAGTGCGTCAGCGAACAGAGGCTACTGTTGTGCAGGCATATCGTGACTCCACTTTGCAGCACCGACGCAAGACAACGCTTTGCACACCGACCTTTGAAAGGACTCATCATGAGCATGTTCGACTCCAACGATCAAAATAAACAGAACCGCATGGTTACCGGCCTTTTCCCTGACCGCGCCAGCGCCGAACGCGCCTACAGCTCGCTGTCGACGCGCGGCTATGGCAAGGACGACGTCAACCTGATGATGTCCGATACCACCCGCAAGACGCATTTCGGCGATACCGAAACCGAACTGGGCAGCAAGGCCGCCGAAGGCGCCGCCGCCGGTGCCGGTATCGGCGGCACCATTGGCGCCGTGCTGGCCGGCATCGCCGCGCTGGGCACGACCCTGGTGATCCCGGGCGCGGGCCTGGTGGTGGCGGGTCCGCTGGCCGCGGCCCTGGCCGGCGCCGGCGCGGGCGGCATCACCGGCGGCCTGATCGGCGCGCTGATCGGTGCCGGCATCCCGGAAGAACGTGTGAAGCACTATGAAGAAGGCATCAACCAGGGCGGCATCCTGATGGGCGTGAACGCGCGCTCGGATGAAGACGTCGCCCACATCCAGAATTCGTTCACCGAACATGGCGGCTCGCACGTGATCGGCACCGGCGTCGGCGCCCTCGCAGGCGCTGCCACCGGCGCCGCGATCGGCTCGGCCGCCGGCCCGATCGGCACCGTGGCCGGCGCCGCCATCGGCGGTATCGCCGGCGGTATCGCCGGCAAGGGCGCAGGCGAAGTCGTGAACCCGAAAGCGGGCGACGACCTGGGCGAGCACCACCTGTCCAAAGGTGTCGGCGCCGGTGCCGGCGCCGCGGTCGGTGCCGCCGCGGGTGCGGTTGCCGGTCCGATCGGCATGGCTGCGGGTGCCGCAATCGGCGGCCTGGCCGGCGGTGCTGCCGGCCGCGGCGCGGGCGAAGTGGTGAATCCGCACTCGGAAGACCGCCTGCATGAACACAACCTGGCCCAGGGCACGGGCGCCGGCGCGGGTGCGCTGGCGGGTGCCTCGCTGGGCGCGGTGGGTGGCCCGATCGGCGCCGTGGCCGGTGCCGTGGCGGGCGGCGTCGCCGGCAGCATGGCCGGCAAGGGCGCGGGCGAAGTCGTGAACCCGAAAGCGGGTGACGAGCTGCATGAGCACAACCTGGCCGGCGGCGTCGGCACCGGTGGCGGCGCGGCAGCCGGCGCGGCGCTGGGCGCGGTCGGCGGCCCGATCGGCATGGCGGCCGGTGCGGCCATCGGCGGCATCGCCGGCGGCATGCTGGGCAAGGGCGCCGGCCACCTGGTCAATCCGACCGAGGAAGACAACTACTGGCGCAGCAACTTCCAGACCCAGCCGGGCTACACCCCGGGCTACACCTACGACGACTACGCGCCGGCCTATGCGCTGGGCTACAACAACGCCCGCCGCTTCCCGAACTACGACATGGCCGAGCCGCACTTCGCCGACGAATGGGATCGCGTGAAGGGCACGTCGCGCCTGTCCTGGCCGCAGGCCAAGTCGGCCAGCCGCGCCGCCTGGGACAAGGTCGAGCGTGCGATCCCGGGTGATTCGGATCGCGACGGCCGTTAAGGTTGCTACGGACGCATAACGGGTAGGTGGACGGCTTGCCGTCACACGTCCAACGACGCATACACTGATTGAACGCGTGGACAGCAAAGCTGTCCACCCTACAAAAAAGCCACAGGTCCCGTTAGGGCCCTGTGGCTTTTTTACTTCTCCTGCTGGAAGCAGGTTATTGCTTCTGGCCTTCTACCTGGATCGCCAGCTTCACTTCCGGATTGAAGCCCATCTGGGTGCCGTAGCTCACGCCGAAGTCGCTGCGGTTGAAGGTGGCCGAGGCGTCGGCGCCGCAGACTTCCTTCTTGGTCATCGGGTTGATCATGCACTTGAACTTGTTGATGGTGAGCGTCACCGGCTTGGTCACGCCGTGCAGGGTCAGCTGGCCGTCGACCGAGGCCGGGTTGTCGCCCTTGAACACCAGCTTGCCCTTGTAGGTCGCGGTCGGGAACTGGGCGACGTCGAACATGTCCTTGCCCTTGGCGTGCTCGTTCATCTTGTCGTGGCCGAAGTCCAGGCTGGTGGCGTCGATGGTGATGTCGACGCTGCCGGTCTTGGCGGCGCGGTCCAGCACGATGCTGCCTTCGGTTTTGTTGAACTTGCCGCGCCAGGTCGACAGGCCACCGAAGTGGTCGGCTTCGAAGCTCGGGTAGGTGTGGTTCGGGTCGATTTTATAGGTGTCGGCGGCGAATGCGCTGGTGGCGAAGGCGGCGGCCAGAAGGGCCAGACTCAGTTTCATTTTCATGGTGCGTTTCTCTCGGTTGATGTGGGTGGGTTTGCTTGCTTATTGTCCGGCTGCAACGCGGAACTTGATGACGACTTCATCGGCGACCATGCTGGTGTCCTTCCACTCGCCTTCGCCGATATTGAAAGCCAGGCGCTTGATCGGCAGCTGGCCTTCGAACACTTGCTGATTACCCTGCGCCTTGACGCTCAGCGGGAAGCTGACGTCCTGGGTGCGGCCCTTGATGGTCAGCTTGCCGCTGACGCTCAGTTTGCCGGCGCCGGCCAGCTTGATCGCCGTGGAGACAAAGGTCGCCTTCGGGAACTGCGCCGAATTGAACCACTCCTTCTTGGCGATTTCCTTGTTGTACTCGGGCGTGCCGATGTCCATGCTGGCCGTGTCGATGTCGACGCGCGCGGTGGCCTTGTCCGGATGCGCGGCGTCGTAGTCGATCTGCGCCGTAAAGCGCTTGAACGGCGATTCGACCGGCACGTCCATCTGCTTGAACACGGCCGAGACGCTCGAGTGCGCGACATCGGTCTTGAGCGGGACGGCGGCGGCCACCAGTGCGGTGGCGGCGAGGACGGCGGCGAGCAGGCTGCGTTTGGGTTTCATGCTTTCTCCTTCAGTTGCGCTCAATTTCATGAGTGGGAACGGCCGGGCAACATGCGGCGCATGGTGCCGTCGCGGTCGACGATCGTATGCTTCAGGGCGGCCAGCACGTGCAGGCCGACCAGCGCGGCCATGGACATGTTGAGCCAGTAGTGCACGCTTTTCAGGGTCTCGGCCAGCGCCGGGTTCTTGGCGATCAGGACCGGCAGCTGGAACAGGCCGAAGTACACCACCGGGAAGCCGGCCGCCAGCGTGTAGAAATAACCGGAAATCGGCACCGCGAAAATGAACACGTACAGCAGGTGGTGCAGACCGTGGGCGGCGGCGCGCTGCCAGGCCGGCATCGCGCCGGTGAATTCGGGCGGGCGGTGCCCCAGGCGCCACAGCAGGCGCAGCATGGCCAGCGCCATCACGGTCACGCCGGCCCACTTGTGCCAGGCATAGTAGCGCAGCTTGGTGGGTGAAAAGCCCGGGATGTCGGTCATGACCAGGCCCAGCGTGAACGCGCCGATGATCAGCAGGGCGATCAGCCAGTGGAGCACGATCGCGGTCGTGGTGTAGCGCTGCATGGTGACTCCATCGATGGTTGGGTTCAAAATGAATCTTAGCAAACAAGTTCGCCGTATTGACTGGCTTTCTGGAAACTATTGCATCGGCAATGGACATGACTGTAAACGTTCCATCTTTTGCTTGGAAGCCAGGCCAGCGGATAACATTGTTCAGCCAACGGCACAATCCCGGCAGTTTCGACAACTATTCTTGTTATATAGATCCACACTGTTGCGATCCTGTCCATGGTTGACTGGGCTGGGGAAGGTAAAATATTGACGAGATCTATTTAAAAAAGATAATTGTTGGATATGTTAATTTCCTGTAAGCCTAGACGTGGGCTCGCCGCGGCCGTGTTTGCCTGCATGCCGCTGCTCGCGTGCGCCCAGGCCGGCGGCAGCGGCCCGCGCCAGGCGGCGGCCGATTTCGCCGACCTGTCGATCGAGGAACTGGCCAACATCGAAGTCACGTCGGTGTCGCGGCGCCCGGAGCGCCTGCAGGACGCGCCGGCGGCGGTGTTCGTGATCACCGCCGACGACATCCGCCGTGCGGGCAGCCGCAGCCTGCCGGAAGCGCTGCGCCTGGCGCCCAACCTGCAGGTGGCGCGCGCCAGCAATACCGGCTACTTCATCTCGGCGCGCGGCATGAACGGCACCAGCAACAGCCCGGCGAACAAGCTCCTGGTGATGATCGACGGCCGCTCGGTGTATTCGCCGCTGTTCTCGGGCGTGTTCTGGGACGAGCCGGACGTCATGCTGGAAGACGTGGAACGGATCGAAGTGATCAGCGGCCCGGGCGGCACGCTGTGGGGTGTGAACGCGGTCAACGGCGTGATCAACATCACGACCCGCCATGCGCGCGACACCCGCGGCGACCTGGCCGTGCTGCGCGCCGACGAGGATGGCGCCCAGGCGGCCTTCCGCCACGGCGGCGGGGATGCGGCCAGCAGCTGGCGGGTCTACGGCAAGCTGTTCGGCCAGGGCCACGGCGAACTGGGTTCGGGCCGGGCGATCGACGACGACTGGACCCAGGGCCAGGTCGGCCTGCGCGCCGACTGGACGCGCGGGACCGACCGTTACAGCGTCAACGCCAACGCCTGGCGCGGCCGCGAGGGCCAGCCGGCACCCGGCATCGTCGCCGCGCCCGGCGCCAGCGTGGGCCTGGGCGACGTCGACACCCACGGCGCCAACCTCACCGGGCGCTGGGAGCGCACACTGGACGACGGCGCCAGCTTTGCCGTGCAGGCTTATTACGACAGGCGCTACCGCAAGGTGCCGCCGACCTTCACGGACAGCGTCGACATCGCCGACCTCCAGTTCCAGCACGCGCTGGCGCCGCTGCACCTGTCCGACACCGTGCATGCGGTGGTCTGGGGCGGCGAGGTCCGCTACAGCTGGGACCACGTCGACAACAGCCGCTTCGTCGCCTTCCTGCCGGCCAGCGACAAGCAGGACTGGGCCAGCCTGTTCGCCCAGGACGAGATCGCGCTGCGCGACACCCTGCGCCTGACCCTGGGTGCGCGCTACGAGCGCAACCCGTACACCGGCACCGAATTCCTGCCCAGCCTGTGCCTGGCCTGGCGCGCCACGCCGGCCCACGCCTTCTGGGCCGCGGCCTCGCGCACCGTGCGCGCGCCGTCGCGCCTGGACGTGGACAGCTACATCCCGGGCGCGCCGCCCTATGTGCTGGCCGGCGGCAGCGGCGTGCGCGCCGAAGTCGCCCGCGTGTTCGAGGTCGGCTACCGCGGCCAGGTGAGCCAGATGCTGTCGTATTCGGTCACGGCCTTCCGCAACCTGTACGACCACCTGCGCACCCAGGAACTGGCGCCGGACGGCCGCAGCGTCGTGTTCGGCAACCTGATGACAGGGCAGTCGCGCGGCATCGAAGCCTGGGGCAGCCTGCAGCTCAGCGAGGCCTGGCGCCTGTCGGCCGGCGCCACCGCGCTGCACGAGGACTTCAAGCTGGCCCCAGGCAGCCGCGACCCGGTCAGCCCCCTGACCGCCGGCCTCGACCCGGCCTGGACGGCCCAGCTGCGCTCCAGCTACGCCTTCGACGCGCGGCGCGAGCTGGAAGTCGCAGTGCGCCACGCGGGCGCGACGCTGCCGGCGGTGCAGGCCTACACGGCGCTCGATGCGCGCTTCGGCTGGCGGGTCAGTCCGGGTGTGGAGGTGTCGGTGATCGGTACCAACCTGAATGGCGGGCACGCGGAATATGGGGCGGCGTCGGTGCGGACCGAGGTGCCGAGGACGGTGGGGGTGAAGGTGGTGTGGATGAGGTAAGACGCGCTGGATGCGTACCACCACGTCGCCCCTGCGCAGGCAGGGGCCCAAGTTCGCAATGACGCGTAAAACTTGGGTCCCCGCCTTCGCGGGGACGACGTTCACACGCTAACGCTTATTTCATGCTGAAGCTTAGATCGCCTTGGCCAGCTGCGCCGCCAGACCAATGTAGTTCGCCGGCGTCATCGCCAGCATCAGGTCCTTGGCTTCCTGCGGCACGGCCAGGCCGCCAATGAATTCCTGCAGCGCCTCGCGCGTGATGCCCTTGCCGCGGGTGAGTTCCTTCAGCTGCTCGTAGGGGTTGGCGATGCCGTAGCGGCGCATCACGGTCTGGACCGGCTCGGCCAGCACTTCCCAGTTGGCGTCCAGGTCGGCCGCCAGGCGCGCCGGGTTCACTTCCAGCTTGTTCAGGCCGCGCAGGCAGCTGTCGTAGGCCAGCAGGGCGTAGCCGAAGCCGACGCCGATGTTGCGCAGGACCGTGGAGTCGGTCAGGTCGCGCTGCATGCGCGAGACCGGCAGCTTGTCCGCCATGTGGCGCAGCACCGAATTGGCCAGGCCCAGGTTGCCTTCCGAGTTCTCGAAGTCGATCGGGTTGACTTTATGCGGCATGGTCGACGAACCGATTTCGCCGGCCTTCAGCTTCTGCTTGAAGTAGCCCAGCGAGACATAGGTCCAGATGTCGCGGTTCAGGTCGAGCAGGATGGTATTCGTGCGCGCGATGGCGTCGAACATCTCGGCCATGTAGTCGTGCGGCTCGATCTGGATGGTGTAGGGGTTGAAGGTCAAGCCCAGGCGCCCCTCGATCACGTCCTTCGAGAACGCCGGCCAGTCGAAGGCCGGATACGCCGACAGGTGCGCGTTGTAGTTGCCGACCGCGCCATTCATCTTGCCCAGGATTTCGACGTCGGCGATGCGTTTCACCGCACGCTGCAGGCGCGCGACCACGTTGGCGATTTCCTTGCCCAGCGTAGTCGGGCTGGCGGTCTGGCCGTGGGTGCGCGACAGCATCGGCAGCCCGGCGTTGGCGTGGGCGATCTCGGTGAGCTTGGCGATCACGGCGGCAAGCGCCGGCAGGATCACGCCGTCGCGCGCGGCTTTCAGCATCATGCCGTGCGAGGTGTTGTTGATGTCTTCCGAGGTGCAGGCGAAGTGGATGAATTCCGAGGCCGCGACCAGTTCCGGCACGTCCTTGACCTGCTCCTTGAGCCAGTACTCGACGGCTTTCACGTCGTGGTTGGTGACGGCTTCGATTTCCTTGATGCGCGCGGCGTCCTGCTCCGAGAACCCGGCGGCCAGCTTGTCCAGCAGCGCGGACGCTTCCGGCGAGAAGGGTTTGAGCTCGGCGAAGCCGGCCTGGGCCAGCGCCTGCAGCCAGGCGATCTCCACCTTCACGCGGTGGTGCATGAAACCGGCTTCCGACAGGATCGGACGCAGTTTGTCGGTCTTGGCGGCGTAGCGGCCGTCCAGCGGGGACAGGGCCGACAGGGTGGAGTAGGGTGCGGTAGAAGTCATGGCGGGCGCTCAGGCTTGAAATAGCAAAGACCGCGATTCTACCATCGGCCGCCCGGCTGGCGCCGTGTTTGTCAAGTCGCATTTTGGCGGCCGTTGCAAGGACTTACGGGCCTGTCGGCGGGCGTAAGGCCGATGCTATACTGTCTGCCACCTCCTTAAACTGAGCATTTATGAAACTCATCGGTTCTGTCACCAGTCCCTATGTGCGCAAGGTGCGCGTCGTGTTGGCAGAGAAAAAGCTCGACTATGTGTTCGAGCTCGAGAACGTCTGGTCGGCGGACACGAAAATCTCCGCCTCCAACCCGCTCGGCAAGGTGCCTTGCCTGGTCATGGAAGACGGCAGCGCCATGTACGACTCGCGCGTGATCGTCGAATACCTCGACACCCTGACCCCGGTCTGCAAGCTGCTGCCGGCCAACAGCCGCGACCGCGCCAACGTCAAGGTGTGGGAAGCGCTGGCCGACGGCGTCGGCGATGCCGCCGTGCTGGCCTACCTGGAACGCACCCAGCGTCCCGCCGAACTGCAGAGCCAGGCCTGGGTCGACCGCCAGCTCGGCAAGGTCCGCAGCGGCCTGCGCGTCATGTCCGAGAACCTGGGCGAGCAGCCCTTCTGCATGGGCATCCACTACACGCTGGCCGACGTCGCCGTCGGCTGCGTGCTCGGCTGGCTGGCGCTGCGCTTCCCGGACATCGACTGGCGCGGCGACTACCCGAACCTGGCGCGCCTGTTCGACAAGCTGTCCGAGCGCACCTCGTTCAAGGACAGCGTGCCGGTCCTGCCCAAGTGAGTCCGCACGCCATGGCGAACGCGCCGTCCACCGTCATCTTTGGCGAAGCCCTGGTCGATGAATTCCCGACCGGGCAGGTGGTGGGCGGGGCGCCGTTCAACGTGGCACGCCACCTGGCCGCCTTCATGGCGCCGCCGCTGACCATCACCCGCATCGGCGACGACCGCAACGGCCTGGCCGTGCGCGCCGAGTTCGAGCGCTTCGTGATGCCGGACACCGGCCTGCAGCTCGACCCGATGGAAGAAACCGGCCGCGTGGTGGTGGAACGCAGCGGCCAGGGCGCCGGCCACCGGGATGCCGGCCACCGGGACGCCGGCCATCGTTTCACCATCCTGCCGCGCCAGGCCTACGACTTCATCGACCCCAAGGCCGCCGTGGCCAGCCTGGCCAGCCTGGCCGGCACCCAGCCGGCGGCGGTCTATTTCGGCACGCTGGCCCAGCGCGAGGAGCGCTCGCGCCAGGCGCTGGACGCCGTCCTCGCCGCCACGGTCGCCACCCGCTTCCTCGACCTCAACCTGCGTCCCGGCCAGCCCGGCGAAGCCATCGCCACCCGCGCGCTGCACGCGGCCGACATCGTCAAGGTCAACGAGGAGGAATTGCAGTCGCTGTTCCAGTGGTATTTCCAGATCGGCCCGGACGACGCGCAATTGTCGACGGACGAGGTGCACGCCGCCTGCCGCGCGCTGATGGACCGTTTCGGCCTGGAAGGCCTGATCGTGACGCTGGGCCACCGTGGCTCGGTGTATTTCGGCGCGGACGGCAGCCTGCTGGCCAACCGCGACAACCCGGCGCCGCCCTTCGTCATCGACACGGTGGGGGCGGGCGATGCCTTCTCGGCGATCTTCCTGCTGGGACGGGTGCGCGGCTGGCCGCTCGAACTGACGCTGGCGCGCGCGAACGAGTTCGCGGGAGCGATCTGCGCGGTGACCGGGGCGGTGCCGCAGGATATGGGGTTTTATGACAAGTGGGTGGGGCGCTGGCGCGAGGCCGCGTAGCCCATGAGCGTCGCCCCTGCGAAGGCAGGGGCCCAAGTTATACGCGTTATTGCGAACTTGGGCCCCTGCCTGCGCAGGGGCGACGGTTTTACGGCAGCGTGTAGAAATTACTCTTCGCCCATCTGACTCTGCAGATAGTTCTGGATCCCCACCTTCACAATCAGGTCCAGCTGCGTCTCCAGCCATTCGATATGCTCTTCGGTATCCGTCAGGATCGCCAGCAGCAGGTCACGCGACACATAGTCGTGCGCCACTTCGGCCGCCGTGATGCCTTCCTTGACCGTGACCTGGGCCGCGCGCTCGAGCTTGAGGTCGCATTCCAGCATTTCCTGGGTCGATTCGCCGATCAAGAGCTTGTGCAGCGCCTGCAGGTTGGGCAGGCCGTCGAGCATCAGGATGCGGTCGATCAGGCGGTCGGCGTGCTTCATTTCGCCGATCGATTCGTCGTATTCCTTCTTGCCGAGCTTGGTGAAGCCCCAGTGCTTGTACATGCGCGCATGCAGGAAGTACTGGTTGACTGCGGTCAGCTCGTTGGTCAGCTGCGCGTTCAGCAGACGGATGATGTTGGGATCGCCCTTCATGGATTGCCTTTTCGGTGTTTGATGCCTGCATGATAGCAAACAGAACGCCGGTAAAAACCATTAAATTGCGGCCAGCGCCAGGCTGCCCGCCGCCAGCAGCGACAGCGCGCCGATCGCCACGCCGATCGCGCGCCGCCTGTTGGTCAAGGCCCACAGCAGCACGCCCGACAGCGCCAGCAGGATGAGCGCGCCGGCCAGCGTGTCGACCAGCAGCACCCAGGCCAGGCCTGGGCCGCTGCCCTTGTGCAGGTTGGACAAGGTGGCGAAGACATTGTTGTCCAGGCGCTTCAGGGTCACGTAACTGTTGCCGACCCAGTATTCGGCCTGCACGTCGCCGGACGGGGAGCTGAAGCTGGCGCTCCAGCGCGCCGGCTGGACCACCGAGCGGTCGCCCCAGGCCACGGGCCGGGCCGGCTCCAGGCGGATCGCGCGCGGATCGGGTTCCAGCCCGAGCGAGGATTTCAGCCAGGCGGCCAGCGCCTGCGGGCTATCCGGGGCCGGCTGCGGCAGCGGCACCTGGACCGTGGCTTCGCGCGCCTGGGCCGCGGGCATCCTGGGCGCGGCGCGGTGGTTGAGGAGGATGGCGGTGCTGCCGAACAGCAGGCCCAGCACGGCGCCCCCGACGCCGATCCAGCCGACCATCCTGCGCAGCCAGGCCAGGACGATGAGGCGGCGCGACGGTACCGGCGGGGGCTCGACCTTGAAAGGGGGTCTTGGTGAGCGGAACGGGATAACAGGCATAAGACGAACGGCTTGGCTGCTATGGAATTCACATAGTACCAAGACGCGCGCCACCCGGCCGTGCACACGCATCGATATGTGCAACGCAAGATTTCAATGCGGAGAGGGCTGATTCAGCGCGGAAAATGCACGCGCGGCCGGCATGGCCGGTGCGCGTTGCGCCGCGATGGCGGGGCGGCTAAGCGGGCGTTTTAAGCGACCAGGCCGCCAGCCGGCGCGCGGCGCAGTTCGGTGACAGTCGTTTTGCTGTCCAGGTGTTCGTTCATCACTTCGCGGGCATAGCTGACGCATTTGCCGCAGCAGGTGCCGACGCCGAGTTCCTTGTACAGGTCGGCCATCGAGGTCAGGCCGAGGTCGACCGCCTGGCGGATTTCGCGGTCGGAGATGTTGTTGCAGACACAGACGATCATGGCGGGATATCGGAAGTTGTTTGATCTATAATGCGAATCATTCTCATTCGGGTTTGTATTCTCCTGAAGTCCGCCAGCGAATGCAAGCGTTTTTGTTGTGTCTGTGCGCGGAATCAGCGTTAACCCGGCCGAAGTAGACAAAGCGCAAATAGAAATAATTCGCATTTAGGTTTATGATGCTCATATCTGTCTCATCAGCGCTACATCCAACCGGACGCGACATCATGACTCTTGCCCCCACCCTGACCACGCTGGACGCCCTGAAGGCCGGCCAGAACGCCACCGTCATCCATCTCGCCCCCGGCGCGCATGGCGGCGCCGGCGGCACGGAACGCAACGGCGACATCCAGCGCCGCCTGATGGAACTCGGCTTCGTCCCGGGCGAACGCATCCGCATGCTCAAGGGCGGCCTGCCGGGCGGTCCGCTCGCCATCAAGGTTGGCCAATCCACGTTTGCCCTGCGCCGTTTCGAAGCGGCGCTGATCTCGGTCCAGCCCGAATAACGGAATCGATACAATGGGAGCAGTAGAACAGCAGGTCCAGGCGGCCGCGAAGCCACCTCACCGCGCGCCGATCATCGCCCTGCTGGGGAATCCGAACTGCGGCAAGACCGCCTTGTTCAACCGCCTCACCGGTTCGCGCCAGAAGGTCGCGAACTACGCCGGCGTCACCATCGAACGCAAGGAAGGCCATTTCACGCTGCCCGGCGGCAAGCCGCTGCGCGTGCTCGACCTGCCCGGCGCCTACAGCCTGTCGGCCCACACCCCGGATGAAGCGATCACGCGCGACGTCGTCGCCGGCCTGCGCGCCGGCGAGCCGGCGCCGGACGCCGTGGTCTGCGTCGTCAACGCCACCAACCTGCGCCTGAACCTGCGCCTGGTGCTGGAGATCCAGCGCCTCGGGCTGCCGATGGTGCTGGCGCTGAACATGGTCGACGTCGCGAAAAAGCGCGGCATCGAGATCGACACCGCGCGCCTGTCGCAGGAACTCGGCATGCCGGTGGTCGAGACCGTGGCCGTGCAGGCCGGCGGCGAAAAGGCGTTGCTGGAGTTGCTGGCCGCGATGTCCTTCGACCACCCGGTCAAGCCGCAGCCGCTGGCCGCGATCGACGCGGTCCCGGTCGAACAGACCCAGCGCGAAGTGCGCCGCATCATCGACGCCTGCGTCAGCTTCGACAAGGACACCGGCAACCTGAGCGAGGGCATCGACCGCGTGGTGCTGCACCCGGTGCTGGGGCCGGTGATCCTGGCCGCGCTGATGTTCCTGGTGTTCCAGGCCGTGTTCAGCTGGGCCGCCGCGCCGATGGACCTGATCAAGAGCGGCGTCGAGGGCCTCGGCGGCTGGGTCGGCGAGAGCATGGCCGAAGGCCCGCTGCGCAGCCTGATCGTCGAAGGCATCTTCGGGGGCGTCGGCAGCGTGCTGGTGTTCCTGCCGCAGATCCTGATCCTGTTCTTCTTTATCCTGATCCTCGAGGATTGCGGCTACCTGCCGCGCGCCGCCTTCCTGCTCGACCGCCTGATGGGCGGCGTCGGCCTGTCGGGGCGCGCCTTCATCCCGCTGCTGTCCTCGTTCGCCTGCGCGATCCCCGGCGTGATGGCCGCGCGCACCATCCAGAACCCGCGCGACCGCCTGGTCACGATCATGATCGCGCCCTTGATGACCTGCTCGGCGCGCCTGCCGGTGTATGCGCTGGTGATCGCCGCCTTCATCCCGGACCGCAAGCTCGGCATCGGCATCAATTTGCAGGGCCTGGTGCTGTTCCTGCTGTACGCGGCCGGCATCGTCAGCGCCATGGGCGTGGCCTGGTTCTTCAAGCGCAGCATGGGGGCGAAAGGCCAGCATCCCCTGATGATGGAACTGCCGGCCTACCACTGGCCGCACCTGCAGAATCTCGCATTGGGCCTGTGGGAACGCGCCAAGATCTTCCTGATGCGCGTCGGTACCATCATCCTGACCCTGATGATCCTGGTCTGGTTCCTGTCCAGCTTCCCGGGCGCGCCGGAAGGGGCGACCCACCCGCCGATCTACTACAGCATCGCCGGTATGCTGGGCCGCGCGCTGGCCGTGATCTTCGAGCCGATCGGCTTCGGCTGGCAGATCTGCATCGCGCTGGTGCCGGGCATGGCGGCGCGCGAAGTGGCGGTCGGCGCGCTGGGCACCGTGTACGCGCTGTCCGCCGGCGGCGACGACATCGCGACCTCGCTGCAACCGCTGATCGCCGCCTCCTGGGGCCTGCCGACCGCGCTGTCGCTGCTGGCCTGGTACGTGTTCGCGCCGCAGTGCCTGTCGACCCTGTCGGTGGTGCGCCGCGAGACCGGCAGCGTGCGCTACGCCTTCCTGATGGCGGGCTACATGTTCGCGCTGGCCTACGCGGCGTCGTTCATCACCTTCCACGTCGCCAAGGCGATGGCGGGCTGACCATGGTCCAGTATCTCGTCGTCGCCCTCGTCGTGCTGCTGGCCGCGCTCTATGCGGCGGGCAAGTACCTGCCGGTGTCGGTGCGGCGCAAGCTGGTCTACAAGCTGCGCGACCTGGGCCGGGGCAACGGCAGGCTGGCGCGCTGGCTGGACAAGGACGGCAGCTGTGGCAGCGGGTGCGATACCTGCGGCAGCTGCGGGCCGGCGCCGATGCCGGAGAAGGATGCGCAGGGCAGGAAGGTCATTCAGCTGCACGTGAAGCGCTGATCTTCGCATCACTGCAATTGCAACGTCGTCCCTGCGGAGGCAGGGACCCAAGTTCTGCGAGCTTTGCCGGAATGCTTGCAACTTGGATCCCTGGCTTCGCAGGGACGACGTCTTCAAGCAGCGGGCCGCCGATCAGGCCGCAGGCTTCCAATCCAGGTCCAGCAACGCCATCAAGCGCTTCGCATCGAACGGCGCCCGCACCTTGATGTCGTTGTCGAAGTAGCAGTACACATCCCGCGTCTTCGCCTGCGGCGGCGGCACCTTTGATATCAGCCGCGCATCGTCCGGCTGCTTCCCCTCGCTCCACAAGCGGATCCGCTGCGCCCAGCGTGCCAGGGAATCATCCTCGTAGCCGCTCGCGTACAGCTCGTGCTCGCCGTGCAGGCGGATGTACATGAAGTCCGTCGTCACGTCCTCGTCGTCCGGCCACTTGCCGGCGGTGTCGGCCACCACCAGCGCCACCTGGTACTTGCGCAGCAGGGCGATGAAGGCTTCATTACGGAAGCTCTCGTGGCGGATCTCGATCGCGTGGCGTAGCGGGCGCACGGCGTCGATCTCGAGCAGCTTGCGGTCCGCCATCTTCTCGTCGTGGCCGCGCGCCATGGCCAGCGCCTGGCCGGTGTCGCGCGGCAGGAGACTCAGGAAATGCTCGATCTTGTCCGCCTCGAAGCGCAGCTGCGGCGGGAATTGCCACAGGATGGGACCGAGCTTTTCGCGCAGCGCGAACATGCCGGAGGCCAGCACGTTGGCCAGCGGCGTCTCGATGCCGCGCAATTTGAGCATGTGGGTGATGAACTTGTTGCCCTTCACCGCGAACACGAAACCGGGCGGTGTGGCCGCGTACCAGGCGGCGTAGCTGCTCGGCCGCTGCAGCGAATAGAAGGAACCGTTGATCTCGATGGTGGGCAGGGTCCGCGACGCGTAATCGAGCTCGCGCGCCTGTGCCAGGCCGCGCGGATAGAACACGCCGCGCCAGGGGAGGTAGCGCCAGCCGGAGATGCCGATGAAGATTGCCATGCCCCGATCTTAGGGGCGGGCCGCGCCTCGCTCGGTGCGCTGACGAACCCTGCTTCGCAGCCCGAGCGCGGCGGCGCCCAGGCCCAGCAGCGCCCACGTGGCCGGTTCGGGCACGGTCGTCGCCTCGACGGCGGCAACAACCGTGGTGGGCGGCACCTGCGTCATCTGCAGCGCGGTCGCGTCGGTCCAGTTCAGGTGATGCTCGGCGATGCCGCCGGGGTTGAACTGGTAGCTGTAGTTGGTGGTGTCGGTCTCGACCAGGGTACCGCCGCCGACCCAGCCTTCCGGGTCGCTGCCGAATTCGCCGAGGCTGAAGGACAAGCCGTTCGATGACGAAAAGGCGAAGCGGTCCACGCCGCAGTGGTAATAGGCGTTGCTGGCGGCGGCGCAGGCGATGTAGTCCTTGGCGCCGACCAGCAGGGAAGCCAGCTCCTCGCGTGCGGCACGCCATCGCCGTCGGCATCGTCGCCGGAAAATGCGCCGGACAGCGTCATGTCGGGCAGGAAGACGCCGGCTTCCTGGTCATCGAAGCCGGTATAAGTGAAGGTCCAGTGGACGGGCTGGGCGTGGGCGCAGGCGCTGCCGAGCAGCAGCGCACAAGTGGACAACAGGGACTTCATGGCGACCTCGCGTGACGCGGACGAGCCGCGGTGAGACTGGGTGAACTGGGCGGTACTGCCTGCGCCAGCCTACGCTTGTCTTTTGCAGAAGTCTCAACTGTGTAAAATGCTTGTCGCCGGCATGCCACAGTTCAACAAGCATGCCGGCGTGTTCGATTTCCCTAGCGAAATCAACGACTTGCGTTCGCTCCGGAAGTCACCACCGGCAGCTCGATCGCGCTTTCCATCCCCGCCGCGTGGTAGACGCGCTGGGTCGCCTTGCGATAATCCCCCGGCTTGGCAAAGAAGATGTTGGGCACGAAGGTCTGCGGGTTGCGGTCGTACAGGGGGAACCAGCTGGACTGGATCTGCACCATCACGCGGTGGCCCGGCAGGAACACGTGGTCGACGTTGGGCAGGGCAAAGCGGTAGCGCTCGGCCTTGTTGGCGGGAATGGCGGCCGGCTTGTCCAGGCCCTGGCGGTAGCGGCCGCGGAAGATGTCCATCGCGATCGGCAACTGGTAGCCGCCCAGTTCCGGCTGGGCCGCCACTTCATCCGGGTACACGTCGATGAGTTTCACGACCCAGTCCGCATCGGTGCCCGAGGTCGAGGCGAACAAATTGACCATCGGCTCGCCGGCCAGTTGCAGCGGCGCGGTCAAGGGCGCGCTCACATAGGTCAGCACGTCCGGGCGGTCCGAGTAGGAACGCTGGTCGGTCACCAGCCACGGCTTCCAGACGGTGCCTTCGCCCATGCGCACCGGACGCGGCACGAAGGGCACGGGCTTGGCCGGATCGGACACGTACTCGTCGAAGGCGGCCGCTTTGCCGTCGGTCTTGTCGAAGCCGAGGCTGAAGCCGGCCTTCAGGTAGATCGGCGTCGTCGCCGGCGCCAGCGGCCACTGCTCCAGCCTGCGCCAGCGGTTCACGCCCGTTTGATAGGACCAGACCGGCGGCGTGTCGAAGCCGGGCGCGCCCTCCTTCAGGTACTGGTTGAAGAAGGGCAGCATCACGTCGCGGCGGAACTGCTGGGCGGTGTCGCCGGTGAACTTCAGCGCGCCCAGCGAGGAACCCTCGTAGTTCACGCCGCTGTGGCGCCACGGGCCGACCACCAGGGAATTCAGTTTGTTGTCCTTGTCCTTCGGCTCCACCGCGGCATAGGTGGCGTAGGCGCCGTAGATGTCTTCCTGGTCCCAGCGGCCCACCACCGTCATGGTCGGCACGCTCAGGGGGCGCTTGGCCAGGATGCGGTCCAGCGCCTGTTCCTGCCAGTAGCTGTCGTAGGCCGGGTGCTCGAAGATCTTCTTCGTGAAATTCAGCCCGTCGACGCCGTAGGCATGGGCGAAATCGCCGGTCGAGCCGGCGCGCAGGAAGGCGTCGTAGTCGTCCAGCACGCCGGTGACGATGGCTTCGCCTTCGCCGCGCGCCGAGTTCTGGCTGGCGATGTAGGCCAGATTCGTGTTGCGGAAGGCGCCGTTGTGGAACCAGTCGTCGCCGCGCCAGCCGTCGACCATGGGGCTCATCGGTACCGCGGCCTTCAGCGCCGGGTGCGGCTCGACCAGCGCCATCAGCACCGTGAAGCCCTCGTAGGACGAGCCGACCATGCCGACCTTGCCGTTCGACTGCGGCAGGTTCTTCACCAGCCAGTCGATCGTATCGTAGGCGTCGGTGACGTGGTCGACGTTCGTATTGTTCAGCGGGCCGCGCACCGGGCGCGTCATCACGTAGTCGCCTTCGGAACCGTATTTGCCGCGCACGTCCTGGAACACGCGGATGTAGCCGTTCTCGATGAAGGCGTCGTCGCCGTCGCCCAGGATCGAGGTGATGTGCGGGCTCTTCATGCGGCCGGCGCGGCGCGAGGCGTTGTACGGGGTGCGGGTCAGCATGATCGGCGCCTTGTTGCCCGCGGCCGTGGCGCTTTTCGGGATCACGATCACCGTGTGCAGTTTGACCCCGTCGCGCATCGGGATCATGACTTCCTGGCGGATGTAGTCGGCGTTCGGGACCGTGGTGGCGAACTTCGACGTGGGGATGTCGGGCGCCATCGGCGCGGTCTGGGCCGCGGCCGTGCCGCAGAGGGTGAGGAGGGCGAGGAGGGTGAGGGGCAAGGCGGACAGGGACGGCAGATACGGGCGCGGCATCAGGATCTCCAGGACGTTGCAAAAAAGCATAGTACCGAAGCCTGGAGCAGGCCGCAATCGGCGGCCTGCACTGCGTCTGTTTGGCGCGTCCTTACAGCGCGACCAGCGCGCGCTCGCGGCTGTCACGCGCGCGGGCGCCGGTATCGACCTTGAACACGCTGAACACCTGGCCCAGGTGGCGCGCCTGTTCGTTCATCGCCGCCGCCGCGGCTGCGGCCTGCTCGACCAGCGCGGCATTCTGCTGGGTCGCATCGTCCATCTCGGCGATGGCCTGGTTGACCTGGGCGATGCCGGCCTGCTGCTGTTCGCCGGCGCTGGCGATCTCGCCGATGATGTCGTTCACGCGGGTGACGCTGGCGACGATCTCGTGCATCGTGCCGCCGGCCTGGCGCACCAGTTCGGAACCGGCGCCGACCTTGCTCACCGAGTCGTCGATCAGTCCGCGCACTTCCCTGGCGGCGGCGGCCGAGCGCTGCGCCAGGCTGCGCACCTCGCCGGCGACCACCGCGAAGCCGCGGCCCTGCTCACCGGCGCGCGCCGCTTCGACCGCCGCGTTCAGCGCCAGGATATTCGTCTGGAAGGCGATGCCGTCGATCACGCCGATGATGTCGGCGATGCGCCGCGCCGAAGCGTCGATCGCGTCCATGGTGTCGACCACTTGCGCCACCACGGCGCCGCCGCGCCGGGCCACGGCCGCCGCTTCCGAGGCCAGGCCGCTGGCGTGGCGGGCATTGCTGGCGTTCTGCTGCACGGCGCCGGTCAGCTCTTCCATGGTGGCCGCGGTTTCCTGCAGCGAACCGGCCTGCTGCTCGGTGCGGCTCGACAGGTCGTTGTTGCCGTTCGCGATCTCGGTCGAGGCGCTGGCGATGGTGCGGATGCCGGTGTCGACTTCGCCGACGATGCCGGACAGGCTGGCGTTCATCTCGCGCAGGGCCATCAGCAATTGCGCGGTCTCGTCCTTGCCCTGGGCGTCGATCACGGTGGTCAGGTCGCCGGCGGCCACCGTGTGCGCCAGGTCGACGGCGCGCGCCAGCGGGATGCGGATGCTGCGCGAGACCAGGTGGCCGGCCAGCATCAGCAGGCCGGACAGCAGGATGGCGGCGCCCGAGAACGCCGCCAGGCGCGGCCAGAACACCGCATCCACCGCATCCATGTAGACGCCGGAACCCAGCACCCAGCCCCAGGCCGGCACGCCCTTCACATACGACACCTTGGGCACCGGCTGCTCGCTGCCCGGTTTCGGCCACAGGTAGGACACGAAGCCCTCGCCCTGGCCGCGCACCACGTCGACCATGGCGACGAACAGGTGCAGGCCGTTGGGATCGGCCTTGGCGGCCAGGTCCTGGCCCTCGAGCTTGGGCGAGGTCGGGTGCATCAGCATGCGCGGCTGCATGTCGTTGACCCAGAAGTATTCCTGGCCGTCGTAGCGCAGGCCGCGCAGCGCTTCCAGCGCCTCGCGCTTGGCCTGGGCTTCGGGCAGGGTGCCGGCGGCGGCCAGCTGCTGGTAGCGCGCCACCACGCCGCTGGCCGTTTCGACGGCCTCGCGCACGGCGCGGCTGCGCTCCTCGATGATGAGCTTGCGTTCCGAAACCAGGAACAGGGCGGCGACGGCGATGATGCCGATACCGGTGATGAGGGTGAGCAAACCGAGTTTTTTTGCGATGCTCAGGCGGGATAGTGTCATGGCGGGCGGATTGAACCGTCAGATTTGGCGAAAAAAAGAAAGTGAAATGACGCAATGTCGGAAGAATTGATGATTATATCAATTTGTTTCCAGACAGATACTTTGATTGGCAAAATATAACGACGCCTTCTGGTGTTTGCACAACAATGCTAAGCTAGCGCCATTTTCCGACCTGGGATTTGCCAATGATCACCGTCCACCACCTGAACAACTCCCGTTCCCAACGCATCCTGTGGCTGCTGGAGGAACTCGGCCTGGACTACGAGATCAAGAAGTACCAGCGCGACCCGAAGACGATGCTGGCGCCGCCCGAGCTGCGCGCCGTGCACTCGCTCGGCAAGTCGCCGGTGATCAGCGACGGCGACATCGTGGTGGCCGAATCCGGCGCGATCGTCGAGTATCTGACGAGCCGCCATGGCGTGAGTGCGGAGGGGGCGGCTCTGGCCCCGGCGCCGGGCACGCCCGAGCGCCTGCTGTTCACCTACTTCCTGCACTACGCCGAAGGCTCTCTGATGCCGCCGCTGCTGCTGAAACTCGTGTTCGACCGCGTCGCCAAGGCGCCGGCGCCGTTCTTCGTGCGCCCGATCGCGCGCGGCATCGCGAACAAGGTCATCGAGACCTTCGTGCAGCCGCAGATCCGCACCCACCTCGGCTTCCTGGAAGGCGAACTGGGCAAGCGCAGCTGGTTCGCCGGCAGCCAGTTCTCGGCCGCCGACATCCAGATGAGCTTTCCGCTGGAAGCGGCGGCTTCGCGCGGCGGGCTGGATGGCCAGTACCCGAACCTGAGCGGTTTCCTCGAGCGTATCCATGCGCGGCCGGCCTACCGGCGCGCGCTGGAGCGCGGCGGCAAGTACGATTACGCCAAATGAGCGCCAAATAAGCGCCAAATGAGCACCTGCCAACAATCAAACGAGCAAAACGGATCGTAAGCAAGCCATGGCAAAGCTGCTGGCCATCGACGGCCTGAACATCGTGCGCCGCGTGTACGAGGCCAGCCCGGAACCGGACTCGGACCTGAAGGCCAGCATCGCGCTGCGCCACGCGCTGTCGTCGTTCCGCAAGGTGCTGGAAGCGCATGCGCCTACCCACGTGCTGGCCGCCTTCGATTATGGCGGCCCGAATTGGCGCCACGCGCTCTACCCGCGCTACCGCGAGGGCAGGGCGCCGATGCCGTCCTGTCTGCGCGAGGCGCTGCCGTCCTTCCACGAACGCCTGCTTGACGTCGGCCTGCACGTGGTGACGGTGCCCGAGGTCGAGGCCGACGACGTGATCGCCACCGGCGTGCTGCGCTGGCTGACCGAAGGACGGGGCGAAGCCATCGTCGCCACCACCGACAAGGACCTGCATTGCCTGATAGCCGATGGCGCGCTGGTGTGGGATCATTTCAAGGGCGAGTGGCACGACGACGCCTGGGTGAGGAAGCGCTTCGGCGTGGCGCCCGAGCGCCTGCTGGACCTCTTGGCGCTGATGGGCGACCCGACCGACGGCGTGCCGGGCGTGTCGAAGGTCGGCATGAAGACCGCGGCGCGCCTGCTCAATGCCTACGGCGACCTGGACGCCGTCATGGCCGGCGCCGGCATCCTCAAGACGCCGCTGGGCGAGCGCCTGCGCGCCGAACGCGCGATCCTGGACGTGTCGCGCCGACTGGTGCAACTGAAGACCGACGTGCGGCTGGGCGTGACCTGGAACATGCTGGCCTACGAGTCCTACTAGAAGCGAGGAATACGATGCTCAAGGCGATCATCATCGACGCCAGCGCGGTCTCGCGCGGCCTGCTCAACACCGTGCTGACCGACGGCGGCTACCTGGTCGCGGGGCAGGGCCACACCGCGGCGCTGGCCTATTCGCTGGCGCTGAAGCACCATCCGCACTTCATCTGCATCGCGCGCGAACAGATCGAGGATGGCGGCGACGTGATCGAGCAGCTGCGCGCCAACCTGCCGAAAACCCTGATCTTCATGGTGTCGGGCACGCTGGACGCGCCCACCATCCAGGCCGCCGCAGGGCGCGGCGTGCACGGCTTCATCGTCAAGCCATTCAAGGCGGATACGGTGCTGCGCACGATCCGCAACACCATTTTGTCGATAGTAAAGAAGCACCAAGCTGGTTGACCGGTAGGGTGGACGCGGACGGCGAGTCGGCTTTGCCGTCCACGCGGTGATACGCGACGGCTCCGCTCACGTGCACGATATCGGTGCCGCTAACTATCACCACGTGGACAGCGAAGCTGTCCACCCTACGTCCTGCGCGCCAACTCCTCCGCCGCGATCGCGGCCAGCTCCGCCAGCGCCTTCAGCTCGCGGTCGCGCAGGCGCCGCGGTTCGCGGTCCAGCACGCACAGCGTGCCGAGCGCCTGGCCGCCGGCATCGCGCAGCGTGATGCCGCTGTAGAAGCGGATGTGGGTGTCGCCCGTCACCAGCGGATTGTCGGCGAAGCGCGGATCCTGCAGCGCATCCTCCACCGTGAACGGCCCGTCCTGCAGGATCGTGTGATTGCAGAAGGCCCAGCTGCGCGGCGTTTCCGGGAAGCCGACGCCGACGCGCGACTTGAACCACTGGCGCTGCGCGCTCAAGACCGTGATCAGGGCGATCGGGCAATCCGTCACCTGGGTCGCGAGCCAGGTCAGGCGGTCGAACACGGATTCCGGCGGCGTGTCGATCAACTGGCTGGCCTCGACCGCGGCCAGGCGCGCGGCTTCGTCGAAGGGCAGCGGATGCGGATGGATGGCGCCGCTGCCGGCGGGCGGGATGCCTGGCGGCGCGGGGGGTGCAGGCGGCTGGGCGCGCGCGCCGGGCTGGCGACCGCGGGCGCGGTCTTCGAGCAGTTTCATGACGGCGCTGAGCCTGACGCGGCGGTGCCCGCCCGGGGTTTTCCATGATGGAAGCGCGCCGCTTTCCAGCCACAGCTGGGTCGTGCTCACCGCCACGCCCAGCAGGCGGGCGGCGGCGGCAGAGGTCAACACGGGGTCTTCGGTGTTGTCTTGTGCGGGGGGATGCATGGCAGTCTTATACATGAGTGAAACTAATTTTACTTCCACCCAATATGCAATATCAATAAATTGATGAATTTGATTACAGCTACTGTAGTACAGAAAAGCTGTCTGTTTCCGGCACAGTCTTGGTCAGTTGGGCGTGTATGCAAACATTTGCGCGAATTGTAGTTGACTAACGGAAATTATACAGTCAAAATCCGATCAAATTCAATTATTTAATCAAATCCGTCAAATGTTGTGAGCGAACGATGAACCTGCCGTCACCCCCTCCGCACTGCGAGGCCAGCAGGCTCGAAGCCTTGCGCAAGTTGAACCTGCTCGACACCCCGCCCAGTGAAGCCTTCGACCGCATCACGCGCATGGCGGCCCAGCTGTTCAATTTGCCGATTGCGGCGGTGTCGCTCACCGACAGCAATCGCCAGTGGTTCAAGTCGCGCGTGGGCGTCGAGCACGATGCGATCCCGCGCATCCAGGCCCCGTGCGGCCAGGTGGCGGATGAAGGCGAGATGCTGGTCATCCACGACCTGCTGGACAACGACGATTACCGCGACAGTCCGCTGGCCGGATCCGGTGTGCGCTTCTACGCGGGCGCGCCCCTGGTCACGGTCGACGGCTACTGCCTGGGCGCGATGTGCGTGCTCGGCACCGAACCGCGCGCCATCACGGAGGCCGAACGCGCGGCGCTGCGCGACATGGCGGCGATGGTGATGGGCCAGATCGAACTGCGCCACGCCATCGGGCGGGTCGACCCGCTCAGCGGCATGCCGAACCGGAACCAGTTCATCGACGACTTCAAGGACATGGCGGCGGACGCCCCGCGCGGCGAACAGCGCCTGGCAGCCCTGGTCAACCTGGCCAGCCCCGAGCAGCTCAGCAACGCCCTGCGCGCGATGGGACCGTCCTACCTCGACGAGATCATGGCCGAGGGCGTGCGCATGCTGAACGCCAGCATCGGCCGCGACAGCACCGTCTACCACATCAGCCCGACCGAGTTCGTGTTCGTGGCACCCCCGGGCACCGACGCGGTCGAGTTCTGCGTCGAGATGGAGAACTGGCTGCGCCGGCGCGCCGCCTCGGTGACCTCGCGCTTCGTCACCTCGGCGCGCATCGGCGTGGCGCCATTCCACGTCGGCGCCACCGCTCATGCCGACCTGCTGCGCAACCTGCACTCGGCGGTGCAGCACGGCGCCGAGCAGGATTGCGGCGTCTCGATGTTCTCGCAGGAGCAGGACGCCGTGTACCGGCGCCGCTTCTGGCTGGTGAACGAGTTCGGCGCCGCGCTCGACGGCGCCGTGCCCGGGCGCGACGGCCAGCTGCGCCTGGTGTTCCAGCCCAAGGTCGACCTCGCCAGCGGCGCCTGCATCGGCGCCGAGGCGCTGCTGCGCTGGACCCATCCGGAATCCGGTCCGGTCTCGCCCGGCGAATTCATCCCCCTCATCGAACGCACCTCGATGCTGCGCGCCACCACTAACTGGGTGCTGGAAAGCGCCATGGTCCAGCTGGCGCAATGGCGCGCCGAAGGGCTGGAACTGGAGCTGGCGGTGAACGTGTCGGCCGTGAACCTGGTGGAGCCGGACTTCTGCATCCGCGTGGTCGACGGCCTGCACCGCCACGGCCTGCCGGCGTCCAGCCTGTCGCTCGAGATCACCGAAAGCGCGCTGATGGAAAACCCGAAGGTCGCCGAGGCCACGCTGCGTGCGCTGGCCGCCGCCGGCGTGCGCCTGGCGATCGACGACTTCGGCACCGGCTACAGCAGCCTGGCCTACCTGCAAAGCCTGCCGGTACAGGTGGTCAAGATCGACCAGGGCTTCGTGCGCGGCATCGAGGCCGACGCGCGCAAGCGCGCGCTGGTCGCGGCCATGATCAAGCTGGCGCACGACCTCGGACACCGCGTGGTGGCCGAAGGCGTCGAAACCGGGGACGTGGCGGACATGCTGGAAGCGGCCGGCTGCGACGAAGCCCAGGGCTACCTGTATGCCCGGCCCATGCCCGCGCACGCGTTCGTGCAGTGGCTGGATGAACGGCCGCTGGACGTGCTGGCCCTGGTCTGATCCACGCCAGTCCTTGTCGCAGCGCCGGTCGCCGCCACAGGGGGCTGTTACGATTGAACAATTAATTGACGTTTGGAAACAACGTGAGCACAATCCGTTGAGCCTTCCCTATTTGTCCACCACAGTGAACACGCGACCATGAGCCCTTCTCCCTCCCTTTCGCCCCGCGAAGCCGACAGGCTCGGTGTCCTGCACAGGCTGAACCTGCTGGACACGCCGCCGAACGCTTCCTTCGACCGCATCACCCGCATGGCGTCCCAGCTGTTCGGCCTGCCGCTGGCGGCGGTGTCGCTGACCGACGTCAACCGCCAGTGGTTCAAGTCGCGCGTCGGGATCGTGCAGGAATCGCTGCCGCGCCTGAAGGCGCCTTGCGCCCGCATCTCCGAAACGGGCGAGATGCTGGTCGTGAACGACCTGCGGGCCAGCGATTACTACGACGACAGTCCGCTGGCGGGGGCCGGCGTGCGTTTCTACGCGGGCGCGCCCCTGCTCACGAACGACGGCTACTGCCTGGGGTCGATGTGCGTACTCGGCACCGAGCCGCGCGAGGTCACCGAAGCCGAGTGCGCGGCGCTGCGCGACATGGCCGACATGGTGATGGCGCAGATCGAGCTGCAGCATGCGCTGGGACGCATCGATCCGGCCAGCGGCCTGCCGAACCGCACCCAGTTCATCGACGACTTCAAGGACCTGACGGCCGACCGTCCGGCCGGCGAGGCGCGCGTGGCCGCGCTGCTGAACCTGGCCAGCCCCGAACAGCTCAGCAGCGCGCTGCGCGTGATGGGCGCGTCCTACCTCGACGAGATCGTCGGCGAGGCGGTGCGCATGCTGGGCGAGACCATCGGCGCCGACAGCACGGTGTACCACGTCACCCCGACCGAATTCGTGTACGTGGCGCCGCCCGGCACCGGCGTCGAGGCCTTCTGCGTCGGCATGGAGCGCTGGCTGGCGCGGCGTGCGGCCTCGGTGACCTCGCGCTTCGTGACCACCGCGCGCATCGGCGTGGCGCCGTTCACGATCGGCGAGACCGGCTCGGCCGACCTGCTGCGCAACCTGCACTCGGCGGCCCAGCACGCGTTCGACGAGGACCGCGGCGTGTGCGTGTTCTCGCAGGAGCAGGACGCCGTGTACCGGCGCAGCTTCTGGCTGATCAACGAGTTCGGTGCCGCCCTCGGCCACGCGGCCGGCAGCCCCGGCGCCCAGCTGCGCCTGGTGTTCCAGCCGAAGATCGACCTGGCCAGCGGCGCCTGCATCGGCGCCGAGGCGCTGCTGCGCTGGACCCATCCGGCATTCGGCGAGGTCTCGCCGGGCGAATTCATTCCCATCATCGAGCGCACCTCGATGGTCCGCGCCACCACCGACTGGGTGCTGGAAAGCGCGATGCGCCAGCTGGCGCAGTGGCGCGCCGGCGGTCTCGAACTGCAGCTGGCGGTGAACGTCTCGGCCGCCAACCTGCTGGAACCGGACTTTTGCGAGCGCATCGTCGGCGGCCTGCGCGGCCACGGCCTGCCGCCTTCGAGCCTGTCGCTGGAAATCACGGAAAGCGCGCTGATGAAGAACCCGAAGCTGGCCCAGGCCACGCTGCGCGCGCTCGACGCCGCCGGCGTGCGCCTGGCGATCGACGACTTCGGCACCGGCTACAGCAGCCTGGCCTACCTGCAAAGCCTGCCGGCCCAGGTGGTCAAGATCGACCAGAGCTTCATCCGCGGCATCGAAGGCGACGAGCGCAAGCGCGCGCTGGTCTCGGCCATGATCAAGCTGTCGCACGACCTGGGGCACCGCGTGGTGGCCGAAGGGGTGGAGACGTTGGATGTGGTGGACGTGCTGAGGGACGTCGATTGCGACGAGGCGCAGGGTTACCTGTATGCGCGGCCGCTGGCGCCGGGAGCGTTCGAGCAGTGGCTGGCGGGGCAGGGGAGTGAAGTCGCGAAAGCGGCTTGAAGCCGTCGCATCTTCAAAAGCTTAGCTCAAAAACCGTCGCCCCTGCGAAGGCAGGGGCCCAAGTTCTGCCTGCGCTAACGCTGCGCGTGCAACTTGGACCCCTGCCTGCGCAGGGGCGACGTTTACAGGAAGCGGGCTTACAAGTACCGCCCACTTTTCGAGCTTTGTTTCAAGCCGCGGCGCGCGCCGCCGCCAGCAATCCCATCTCTTCCGAACCCAGCAGCCGGTCGATATCCAGCAGGATCAGCATGCGCTCGCCCACCGTCCCCAGCCCGCGCAGGAACTCGGTCGAGACGCTGGCGCCCATGTCCGGCGCCGGCTTGATCTGCTCCGGGGTCAGGGTCACGACGTCGGACACGCTGTCGACCACCATGCCGATGGTGTGGCCGTTGATGTTCAGGACGATGACGACGGTGAACGCGTCGTATTTCGCTTCGCCGACCTTGAACTTGATGCGCATGTCGACGATCGGCACGATGATGCCGCGCAGGTTGATCACGCCTTTCAGGTACTCGGGCGCGCTGGCGATGCGGGTGACGGCGTCGTAGCCGCGGATTTCCTGAACCTTCAGGATGCTGATGGCGTATTCCTCGCCACCCAGCCGGAACGACAGCACTTCATGCGTGTCGTTGACGATATCTTCAGCCATGGAAGCTCCTTGATCTTGTTAGCTTTTGCCCTGCGGCAACATAACCGAAGATTACGGCATTTTTGCGTGCAACTCGATGGAGAAATGACAAGTTAACGCAAAAATGCCGCGCCTTGTGGGGCGGTGGCCTCAGACCGCGCTGGCCGTGTCGATGATGCCGCCGCCCAGGCAGACGTCGCCGTCGTACAGCACGGCCGACTGGCCCGGCGTGACCGCCCATTGCGGGTCGGTGAAGTCCAGGGTGAAGCGGTCTTGCCCTTGCGCCGCCACGCTGCAGGCGACGTCGGCCTGGCGGTAGCGGGTCTTGGCCGACAGCGCGCGCGCGTCTCCGGGAACTGCGGGCGGCTCGCCGGCGATCCAGCTGGCCTGGCCGGCACCCAGCTGGCCCGAGAGCAGCCACGGGTGGTCATGGCCCTGCACGATGTACAGCGTGTTGCTGGCGATGTCCTTGCGCGCCACGAACCACGGCTCGCTCGTGCCGTCCGCGTTCTTGTGCGACTTCAGGCCGCCGATGCCGATGCCCTTCCGCTGGCCCAGCGTGTAGAACGACAGGCCGACGTGCTCGCCGACGGTCTGGCCGTTGTCCAGCTTGATCGGGCCCGGCTTGTGCTGCAGGTAGCGGCCCAGGAATTCGCGGAACGGGCGCTCGCCGATGAAGCAGATGCCGGTCGAATCCTTCTTGGCCGCGTTCGGCAGCTGCAGCTTCTCGGCGATCTTGCGCACTTCGGTTTTCGCGATCTCGCCCAGCGGGAACAGCGACTTCGAGAGCTGCGCCTGGTTCAGGCGGTGCAGGAAGTAGCTCTGGTCCTTGGTCGCATCCAGCGCCTTCAACAGCTCGAACTTGCCGCTGGCATCGTTCTGGCGCACGCGCGCATAGTGGCCGGTCGCGATCAGGTCCGCGCCCAGCTTCATCGCGTGGTCGAGGAAGGCCTTGAACTTGATCTCGGCGTTGCACAGCACGTCCGGGTTCGGGGTGCGGCCGGCCTGGTACTCGCGCAGGAATTCCGCGAACACGCGGTCCTTGTACTCGGCGGCGAAATTGACGGCCTCGATGTCCACGCCGACCACGTCGGCCACGCTGGCCGCGTCGATCCAGTCCTGGCGCGTGGAACAGTATTCGGAATCGTCGTCGTCTTCCCAGTTCTTCATGAACAGGCCGATGACTTCATAGCCCTGTTCCTTCAACATCCAGGCCGCGACCGAGGAGTCGACGCCGCCCGACATCCCGATCACGACTTTCTTTTTGCTCATTTCAGGTTACGTCCGGTTTGATGGCCAGACCGCCCTCGAAGACGGTATGGTCGGTGTACAGCAGGTCCAGGGAGGTGCGCTTGCCGGCCAGGTAGTCGTCGACGCATTTCAGCACGATCGGGCTGCGGTGGCGTTCCCGGCAAGCCGCCAGCTCGTCGCGCGTCATCCACAGGGTGCGCAGGATGCCGTGGTCGAGCGGCTGGTCGAACTGCCTGCCCGCCTTGCCGCAGAAGGTGAAGCGCAGGTAGGTCACGTCGGTGTTGCGCGACTTCGAGTGGTAGCGCGACATGTACATGCCGACCAGGGCTTCGGGGATGAATTCGTGGGCCGTCTCTTCCAGCGCCTCGCGCACTACCGCCTGTTCGAGCGATTCGAGCGGGTCGAGGTGGCCGGCCGGCTGGTTCAGCCGGATACCGTCGCTGGTCTCTTCTTCGATCAGCAGGAAGCGGCCATCGCGTTCGATGATCGCGGCGACGGTGACTGACGGTCTGAAGGTATGGGTCATGCGCGTCCTTGGAAATGAGCCGACATTCTACCTTGATGGAACATGCGTTGCTCGCGCGCACGCTGCGGCGCAACAGTTTCCGTCAGGTTTGAACGTTGATCTGATACAAAAAATACGGGGATATCCCTAGGTGTGTAACACGTCAAATATCAAAATGGCCAGCCTGTTTACGAAAAACCACTAAACCGTATTGACGGTGGATTTACGTGCTAGATTGTGTACAGTTTATCAATTTTACGGGGGCATCATGAAAATCGGTGTGCCGGCAGAGTCGAGACCCGGCGAGACGCGCGTTGCAGCAACTCCTGAAACCGTAAAAAAGCTCGCCGCCAGCCACGAGATCATCGTGGAATCCGGCGCCGGCCTGCATGCCTCCGTGCCCGACGATGCCTACGTGGCCGCCGGCGCCGCCATCGGCACCGCGGCCGATGCGCTGGGCGCCGACCTGGTGCTCAAGGTGCGCGCCCCGGTGGCCGAGGAGCGCGCACTGATGAAGCCCGGCGCCGCGCTGGTCGGCATGCTCAACCCCTTTGATACCGACAACCTGGCCGCGATGGCCGACCGGCGCCTCACCGCGTTCGCGCTGGAGGCGGCGCCGCGCATCACGCGCGCGCAATCGATGGACGTGCTGTCTTCCCAGGCCAACATCGCCGGCTACAAGGCGGTCATCATGGCCGCCAACGCCTACGGGCGCTTCATGCCGATGCTGATGACGGCGGCCGGCACGGTCAAGGCGGCGCGCGTGCTGATCATGGGCGTGGGCGTGGCCGGCCTGCAGGCGATCGCCACCGCCAAGCGCCTGGGCGCCGTCATCGAAGCCTCGGACGTGCGCCCGCCGGTCAAGGAGCAGGTCGAGTCGCTCGGCGCCAAGTTCATCGACGTGCCCTTCCTCACCGACGAGGAACGCGAGATCGCGCAAGGATCCGGCGGCTACGCGCGCCCGATGCCGGCGGACTGGATGCGGCGCCAGGCCGAACTGGTGCACGAACGCGCGAAACTGGCCGACATCATCGTCACCACCGCGCTGATCCCCGGCCGCAGGGCGCCGGTGCTGATTCTTGAAGAGACGGTACGCGCCATGAAACCGGGTTCCGTCATCGTCGACATGGCGATCGAGCAGGGCGGCAACTGCCCGCTGACGGAGCTGGGCAAGACCGTGGTCAAGCACGGCGTCACGCTGGTTGGGGAGCCGAACCTGCCGGCGCTGGTCGCGGCCGACGCCTCCAGCCTGTACGCGCGCAACGTGCTCGACTTCCTGAAGCTCATCGTCGACAAGGACGGCAGGCTGGTGATCGACCGCGAGGACGAGATCGTGCGCGCGGTGCTGGTCTGCGATGACGGGCAAGTGCTGCGCAAATAAAAGACAAAGGAGGGGACGAGCATGGGCATCAGTCATACCATCATCAACCTGATCATCTTCGTGCTGGCGATCTATGTCGGCTACCACGTGGTCTGGACCGTCACACCCGCGCTGCACACGCCGCTGATGGCGGTGACCAATGCGATATCCGCCATCATCATCGTCGGCGCCATGCTGGCGGCCGGGCTCACCGAAGGCCTGACCGGCAAGGTGGCGGGCACCCTCGCGGTGGCGCTGGCCGCGGTGAACGTGTTCGGCGGCTTCCTGGTCACCCAGCGCATGCTGGAGATGTTCAAGAAGAAGGCGCCGAAGACAGCCAAGGGCGCTTCCGGCGAGCAGGCCGGCACCGTGCCGGACGCCGCCAAGGCCAGGGAGGTCGCATGAATGCCATCAGCATGAACATGGTCACGCTGCTGTACCTGGTGGCTTCGGTGTGTTTCATCCAGGCCTTGAAGGGTTTGTCTTCGCCATCCTCGGCGCGCATGGGCAATGTGTTCGGCATGAGCGGGATGGCGATTGCCGTGCTGACCACGATCGCCTTGATGTTCAAGCTGAAGCAACAACTCGGCGGCGGCGGCATGGGTTTCGGGCTGGTGCTGCTGGGCGTGGTGGTCGGCGGCGCGATCGGCGCGGTGGCGGCGCGCCGGGTCGAGATGACCAAGATGCCGGAACTGGTGGCGGCCATGCACTCGCTGATCGGCCTGGCGGCGGTGTGCATTGCGATTGCCGCCGTGTCCGAGCCCTGGGCCTTCAACATCGCCGAGCGCGGTGGGGCGCTCCCCTTCGGCAACCGGCTGGAACTCTTCATCGGCACCTTTGTCGGCGCCGTGACCTTTTCCGGTTCCGTGATCGCCTTCGGCAAGCTGGCCGGCAAGTATAAATTCCGGCTGTTCCAGGGGGCGCCGGTGCGCTATCCGGGCCAGCACCTCATCAATCTGCTGGTGGCGATTGCCATCGTCGCCCTGGGCCTGGTGTTCTGCTTCTCGGACGGAACCGCGCCGGCCTGGACGCCCTACATCGTGATGACCGTGCTCTCCTTTGTGCTGGGTGTGTTGATCATCATCCCGATCGGCGGCGCCGACATGCCGGTGGTGGTGTCGATGCTGAATTCGTACTCGGGCTGGGCGGCGGCCGGCATCGGCTTCTCGCTGAACAATTCGATGCTGATCATCGCCGGCTCGCTGGTGGGCTCGAGCGGCGCCATCCTGTCGTACATCATGTGCAAGGCGATGAACCGCTCCTTCTTCAACGTGATCCTGGGCGGCTTCGGCGGCGAAGCCGCCAGTACCGGCGGCGGTGGGACTCAGGAACAGCGTCCGGTGAAATCCGGCTCGCCCGAGGATGCCGCCTTCATCCTGCAGAACGCCGAATCCGTGATCATCGTGCCCGGCTACGGCCTGGCGGTGGCGCGCGCCCAGCACACCGTGAAGGAACTGGTCGACAAGCTCACCGCGCACGGCGTCTCGGTGCGCTACGCGATCCACCCGGTGGCCGGGCGCATGCCGGGCCACATGAACGTGCTGCTGGCCGAGGCCGAGGTGCCCTACGACCAGGTGGCGGAAATGGAAGACATCAACGGCGAATTCGGCCAGACCGACGTGGTGCTGGTGCTGGGCGCGAACGACGTCGTGAACCCGGCCGCCAAGGACCCGAAGTCGCCGATCGCGGGGATGCCGATCCTGGAAGCCTATAAAGCCAAGAGCATCATCGTCAACAAGCGCTCGATGGCCTCGGGGTATGCGGGGCTGGACAATGACCTGTTTTACCAGCCGAACACGATGATGGTGTTCGGGGATGCCAAGAAGGTGATCGAGGCTATGGTAAAAGCCGTCGAGTGACGGCACGGCTGCTTGAACGCGTGGACGGGAAACCCGTCCACCCTACTGACTGCGCCAATGTGGTTTCAGCGCCGCCCGAACATCATCAATTCAGCCAGCAGCGTACGCGCCGGCTTGACGGTATCCAGCGCCGCCAGCGTCAGGCCGAACAGCGACTGCAGCGGCCCGGTGCCCGCGAACACGCGCGCCATCGTGTCGGTGGCGCGGATCACCATGCCGCGGTCGCGTTCCCGCGCCTGCGTGAAACGGTCCAGCGCCGCCGGCGACAAATCGCGCGCCAGCATTCTCGCCAGCACCGCCGCGTCGCGCAGCCCCAGGTTCAGGCCCTGGCCGGCCACCGGGTGCAGCGTCTGCGCGGCGTTGCCGATGGCGACCGTGCGCCCGGTCACGCGCGGATCGGCGTTCAGGCCGAGCGGGAAGGCGACGCGCTCCGATACCCGGGTGAACGACCCGAGGCGCTCGCCGAAGGCTGCGCCCAGTTGCGAGAGAAAATCGTCGGCGCCCAGGTCCAGCAGTTGCTGGGCGCGTTCCGGCCGCACGCACCAGACCAGCGCGTACTGGTGGGCATCAAGCCCGTCCTGCGGCAGCAGCGCCAGCGGGCCTTCGTCGGTGAAGCGCTCGAAGGCGCGGTGGGCGATCGGGGCGCTGGTGGAGACGCGTGCGATGACGGCGGTCTGGCCGTAGTCGCGGGTCTGCGTCTTGTCCTGCTGCTCGCCGAATACTCCGCCTTCGGCCTGCACCGCCATCTTCGCGTTCAGGGTGCGGCCGTCGTCCAGGTGCAGCGCGACGGCATCGCTACCTTCATCGATGGAGGTGACGCGCACGGGGCGCAGCACCTGCACGCGCTCGCGCTCGCAGGCGCGCGCCAGCGCATCGACCACGTCGCCGTAGCGCGCGACGTAGCCCAGGGCGTCGACGCCGTGCTCGCTGCGATCCATGACCGAACGGCCCAGGTGGCCCCGGCGCGAGACGTGGATCTCGTGGATGGCGGTGGCCGAGGTAGACATATCGGGCCAGGCGCCGACGTCTTCCAGCAGCATGCGGCTGCCCCAGGCCAGCGCGATCGAGCGCGGGTCCGAGATCGCCTGGCCCAGCGACCTGGCATCGACCAGCGCGATGCGCTCGCCCGGCATGCCCCTCCTTGCCATCAGCGCCGCCAGCGCCATGCCCACCGGACCGGCGCCGCAGATCGCCACGTCCATCTCCAGCTTCACTTCATCCCTCATGCGTTTCCTTTTCCGACCAGCGCTTCGATCTCCGCCACCGACTTGGGCGCCGCTTCGGTCAGGATGCGGTAGCCGTCATCCGTGACCACCACGTCGTCCTCGATGCGGATGCCGATGTCCCAGAACTGTTCGGGCACTGTAGCAGAAGGTCGCACGTAGATGCCCGGTTCCACGGTGAGCGTCATGCCGGGCGCGAGCTGCCGCGAAGGCTTGCCGGCCGTGCTCAGGTCGCGGTAGGCGCCGACGTCGTGCACGTCCATGCCCAGCCAGTGGCCGGTGCCGTGCATGTAGAAGGGCAGGTGGGCTTTCTCGGCGATCGCATCGTCGACGCTGGCGAAGCCGCTCACCAGCCCCACATCAAGCATGCCCTGCACCAGCACGCGCAGCGCCGCCTCGTGGATGGCGCTGTAGGGCTGGCCCGGCACGATGGCATCAAAAGCCGCCTGCTGGGCCGCCAGCACCAGCTCGTACAACGTGCGCTGCGGGGTGCTGAAGCGGCCGTTCACCGGGAAGGTGCGCGTGATGTCGGACGCGTAGCCATCGAGTTCGCAGCCGGCGTCGATCAGCACCAGCTCGCCGTCCCGGGTCTGGCGGTCGTTGACGTTGTAGTGCAGCACGCAGGCGTTGGCGCCGGAGGCGACGATCGGCGTGTAGGCCGGGAACTGGGCGCCGCTCCTGCGGAATTCGTACAGCAGTTCCGCTTCCAGCTCGTACTCGAACACGCCGGCACGGGCGGCGCGCATGGCGCGCGCGTGGGCCTGGCCGGAGATGATCCCGGCGCGCAGCATCAGCGCCTGCTCGGCGGCGTCCTTGATGAGCCGCATCTCGTCCAGCAGCGGCAACAGGTGGTGGAGCGCGGCGGGCGCGGTGACGCCGCTGCGCGCCTGCGCGCGCACCGCCTTCATCCAGTCGCGCACGCGGGCGTCGAGCGCGGCGTTGCCGTCCAGCGCGTGGTACAGGGCCGGCGCGTTGGCCAGCAGGCGCGGCATGCGGGCATCGAGTTCGGACACCGGATACGCTTCGTCGACGCCGAAGGCTTCGCGTGCGGCTTCCGGGCCATAGCGGAAGCCGTCCCAGATCTCGCGTTCGATGTTCTTTTCGCGGCAGAACAGGATCGAGCGCGCCGGGGTGTCGCCATTGGCGGCGAGCAGCACCAGCACGGCCTCCGGCTCCGTAAAACCGGTGAGGTAGTAGAAATAGCTGTCGTGCCGGTAGGGGTAGTCGCTGTCGCCGTTGCGCGCGACTTCCGGCGCGGTCGGCAGCACGGCCACCGCGCCCGGCTGCATCTGCGCGGCCAGGCGCGCACGGCGTGCTGCGTAATCCATCATGGTTTTACCTTGGGTGCGGTCGAGGCGACCGGGGCGTTGAGTTCTTCCAGCTGGCGCACGGTGCCGACGTTGACCCACTGGCCGTCGTAGACTTCGCCGCCGACGCGGCCCTGCCCGACGTACTTGCGCATCAGGGGGCCGAGCTTGACGAATTCGCCGGGCTGGATACCGTCGAACATCTCGGGACGGTAGACGCCGATGTTGGCGAAGTTCCACTTGGGCGTGCCGTCGTTGGACAGGGTGTACATGGTCAGGCCGAAGTCGCCTTCCGGGTTGTGCCACGGGTTCGGCGTCAGGTACAGCCAGGCGATGTCGCGCTTGTCCTTCGGATACGGCTGGCCAACCGCGTCCTCGTCCTTCAGCGCGTCCATGCACTGCGAGAAGTCGAAGTAGGGCGCGTAGATGTCGCCCGACACCGCCACGAAGGGTTCGTCGCCCAGCAGGTGCAGGGCATTGGCGATGCCGCCGGCGGTTTCCAGCGGCGCCGGCTCGTGCGAGTACTGGATGCGCGCGCCGTAGCGGCTGCCGTCGCCCAGCGCTTCCTCGATCATGTGGCCGAGGAAGGAATGGTTGATGACGATGTCGGGGATGCCGGCGCGCACCAGGTTCAGCACGTGGTGCACGATCAGGGGCCGGCCGCGCACCTTCAGCAGCGGCTTGGGGCAGTCGTCGGTCAGCGGACGCATCCGCTCGCCGCGGCCGGCGGCGAAGATCATGGCTTTCATGGGGCGTCCGTCGTCAGAAGGTGTAACCAACCTGCGGCGCCTTGTCCTCGAGCGAGTCGAGCAGGCGGGCCAGCGGCTTCAGTTCGGTGTAGCGGTTGGCGGTCTTGCGCACGTAGTCCATCACGGTCGGCAGGTCGCCCATGTAGTGCGGCTTGGCGTCGCGGTAATTCAGGCGGCAGAAGATGCCCAGGATCTTGAGGTGGCGCTGCAGGGCCATGTATTCGAAGTCGCGGTAGAAGGCGTCGATGTCCGGATTGACCGGCAGGCCGGCCCCCTTGGCGCTCTGCCAGTAGCGCACCACCCAGTCCAGCACGAATTCCTCGTCCCACTGGATATAGGCGTCGCGCAGCAGCGAGGCCAGGTCGTAGGTGACCGGGCCATACACCGCGTCCTGGAAGTCGAGCACGCCCGGGTTGCCCTGGTCGAGGAACATCAGGTTGCGCGAGTGGAAATCGCGGTGCATGAACACCTGCTGCTGGGCCAGCACGTTGGCGGTGATCGCCTCGAACACCTTGTCGAGCTGCGCCTGCTGGATGTCGTTCAGGGTGACGCCCAGGTGGCGCCCGATGAACCATTCCGGGAACAGGTTCATCTCGCGCAGCACGAAGGCGCGGTCGAATTCCGGCAGCACGCCCGGCTGGCTGGTGACCTGGAACTTGATCAGGGCGTCGAGCGCGTCCGAATACATGAAGGACGCGTTGTCGAGGTCGAGGCGCTGCAGGTAAGTGGTCGTGCCGAGGTCGGACAGCAGCAGAAAGCCGTCCTCGACCTTGCGCGCGACGATGGCCGGCACCGTCACGCCGGCGTCGAACAGCAGGCCGTCGACGTGGATAAAGGCCGGCACGTTTTCACGCTCGGGCGGCGCGTCCATGGCGACCAGGGTGGCGCCGAGCTTGTCGCGCAGCGCGGGCAGGACGTCGAGCCGGAAATAGCGGCGGAAACTGGCATCGGCGGAGGCCGGGCGCAGGCTCCCGGCCTCGACCAGGCCAAGGGTGTCCAGCCAGGCGGTCAGCTGGGCCAGCCGGGCATCCTTGTCCGCGGCGGTGGGAGTGTGTGAAGACAGAGAAGACATGAAGCGTCCCGGGAATCCGGTTGGTGGTGATTGGGGCAGGAGGCCCGGGTGCGGGTTGGCGCACGGGGGCCGGACTTTAACGTTGGAGTTTAGAGCATGCTCCAGAGCATGGCAATCGTGGCACAGCGGGTTTGCGTGCGATCAAGTGACGTGGGCTGTTTATCGGGCCGATGCGCACGAACCGGGCCTGCTTGTAACAGTTGTATCCGACTCATCCATTCGAGCCCTTTAAAATCAAGGGTTTACGCACGATGATGCGTATGGGAAGCGGCACCGCGACACGGCGTTTTTGCGACCGTGCCGCGGATATTCCCATATAATAAGGAATTCAATAGCAAAAATCGCCCTCTATGGTGCAACGCGATCTTTCATGAGCTGGATTACGGCCCTACCTTTTCCGCCGCGGCGAGCTGTCGCCTTGTCCGCCCTCGTCTCCGTGGCCACGGGGCCGCTGTTCGCCCAGACTGCACCTGCGGGTGCGCCGTCGACCCGGGCGGCGTCGCCGTCGCGTGCCGACGAGCAGGAGCTGCCGACCACTGTCCGGGCCGAGGCTTTCGACGGCCGGCCGGACCGCGTGCTGAACCTGCACCGCAACGTCGAGATCACGCGCGGCGCCACCGGCATCACCGCCGATACCGCCTGCTACCGGCGCATCGAGGACCAGGTCACGGCCGAGGGCAACATCAACATGTGGCGCTTCGGCGACCGTTACAAGGGTGACGCCCTCGAGTTGAACCTGGAAACCGGCAAGGGCTGGGTGCGCAACCCTTCCTACCACCTGCAGATGAACAATGCGCAGGGCACGGCCCAGCGCATCGAATTCCTGGGCGAGGACCAGGCGCTGGTGGTGGACGGCACCTACAGCACCTGCGAAGGGCCGGATCCGGCCTGGTACCTGAAATCGAGCACCCTGAGCCTGGACCAGGGACGCGACGTCGGCAAGGCCGGCAAGACCGTCATCTATTTCAAGGACGTGCCCATCCTCGGCACGCCGGCGCTGTCGTTCTCGCTGTCGGGCGCGCGCCGCTCGGGCTGGCTGCCGCCGACCATCGGCCTGGGCTCCAAGGGTTCGGCCGAGGTGATGGTCCCGTATTATTTCAACATCGCCCCCAACCGCGACCTGACGGTGTTCCCGCGCTACATGTTCGACCGCGGCCTGCAGCTGGGCGCGACCGGGCGCTACCTCGGCGAGACCTCGCGCGGCGCCTACAATGGCGAGACCCATATCGAGGTGCTGCCGAACGACCGCATGGCGCACCGCGACCGCTGGTGGATCGACACCCTGCACAACCAGGTGCTGGCGCCGGGCTGGTCGTTCGGCTGGAATGCGCACGGCGCCTCCGACGACGAATACCCGTCCGACTTCTCGCGCACGGTGGCGGCCAGCGCCGAGCGCCAGCTGCTGCGCGAACTGCGCACCGATTATTCGACCCCGTACTGGAGCCTGAACGCGCGGGTGCAGAGCTACCAGGTGCTGCAGGATCCGGCCTCGGTGGACCGGCCGGAGCTGACCGTGCCGCGCCCCTACGACCGCCTGCCGCAGATTAATTTCCATGCCGGCCGCTACGACGTGCTGGGCGGCTTCGACTGGACGCTGGATGCCGAAGCGGTGCGTTTCTCGCACCCGACGGACACCATGGTGCAGGGCAACCGCGCCAACCTGGTGGGCCAGGTCAGCTACCCGGTGGTGCGCCCGGGCTGGTTCTTCACGCCCAAGGTAATGCTGCACGCGACCCAGTACGACCTGGAGAACAACGTCCGGATCGACGCCGGCGGCAACCGCCAGGACGACAACAGGATCTCGCGCGTGCTGCCGACGGTCTCGCTGGATACCGGCCTGATGTTCGAGCGCGAGGCCTCGTTCTTCGGCCGCGCCGCCACCCAGACCCTGGAGCCGCGCCTGTTCTACGTGCGCACGCCGTACAAGGACCAGGGCGACATCCCGAACTTCGACACCGCGGTGGCCGGGTTCAACTACGCCCAGCTGTTCACCGAGAACCGCTTCGTCGGCGCCGACAAGGTGTCGGACGCGAACCAGCTGACCGCCGCCATCACCTCGCGCTTCATCGAGTCGAGCGGCATCGAGCGCCTGCGCCTGGTGGCGGGCAGCCGCTACTATTTCAGCGATCCGCGCGTGCGCCTGGACCCGAACGAAAAGCCCAACGTGACCCGTTCGGACGCGCTGCTGGCCGCCTCCGGCCGCATTTCCGAGACCTGGAGCTTCGACAGCGGCGTACAATACGATGCCCAGGCCCGCAGCCTGTACAGCATGAACTACGGCGCGCAATGGAACCCGGCCCCCATGAAAGTGGTCAATGCCGAGTACCGTTATCAACGCGACACGCTGGGCACCGACACGGGTTTCCGCAACGTCGACGTGTCGGGGCAGTGGCCCCTGTCGATGCGCTGGTACGGCGTGACCCGGGTCAGCTACTCGATGCGCGACCGCAAGCTGCTCGAAGCCCTGGTCGGCCTCGAATACAAGGCGGATTGCTGGGTGTTCCGCCTGGGCGCCCAGCGTTTCGTGACCGCGTCCCAGACGATCTCGACGCCCGTGTTCTTCCAGCTCGAGCTGAACGGCCTGTCGCGCCTGGGCTTCGGCAACAATCCGCTTGAAACCTTTAACAAGAGCATTCCGGGCTACACCCGGTTGAACACCAACGTAGGCCGCCCCTGAACCGGGGCTATGGACAACTAGAAACCCCTGAAATGAGTGCTTTCCTGAATATGCGTACCACCCAAATCAAGCTGGCAGCATCGCTCCTGTGCGCTCTCGTGGCCAACGATGTCCTGGCCCAGGCCGCAGCCCCGGCGGCAGCCGCACCCGCAGCAAGCACCGCGCCTGCCGCGGCCCAGCCCGCAGCGGCCGCCAAGCCCGCCGCGGCACCGGCCGCCAAGCCGGCCGCCGCCGCCAAGCCCTCGACTGGTTTCCTGCCGCCGGCATCGAGCAATGCCCACGTGATCGACTCGGTATACGTGATCGTCAACGACGAAGTCATCACCAAGCGCGAACTCGACCAGCGCGTGAACGACGTCGTCCAGCGCGCCCGCGCCCAGAACGCCCAGCTGCCCGACGAGGACACGCTGCGCCGCCAGATGGTCGAGGCCATGATCACCGAACGCGCCCAGGTTCAATTGGCCAAGGAGATGGGTGTGCGCGTCTCCGATGCCGAGCTCGACCGCGCCATCGGCCGCATCGCCGAAAGCCAGAAGATGAACGTGCAGGAAATGCGCAACCAGCTGGAAAAGGAAGGCATGACCTTCCCGGCGTTCCGCGAGCAGATCCGCAACGAGATCATGACCCAGCGCCTGGTCGACCACGAAGTCGACAGCAAGATCCAGGTGTCGGAAGCCGAGATCGATACCTACCTGGCCGCCTCCAAGGCCGCCGCCGCCGAGCGCGTGGAAATGGACATCGCCCAGATCCTGGTGCGCATCCCGGAAAACGCCTCGCCGGAACAGATCGCCGCCCGCAAGGCGCGCGCCGACGAGGTGGTGCGCCAGGTCCGCACCGGCGCCGACTTCGGCAAGATGGCCGCCACCTATTCGGACGCGCCGGACGCGCTGAAGGGCGGCGCGATCGGCTGGCGCGACCCGGACCAGCTGCCGACCCCGATCGCGAATGAACTGCGCAAGCTGAAACCGGGCCAGACCACGCCGGTGATCCGCGCCAACTTCGGCTTCCTGGTGCTGCGCCTGAACGACCTGCGCAAGCCGGCCGCCGCCCAGGACCAGCAGCAGGCCGCGGTCACCCAGACCCACGCCCGCCACATCATGCTGAAGGTCAGCCCGACCCTGACCGAGGACGAGGCACGCAAGCGCCTGCTCGACTTCAAGGCCAAGATCGACGCCAAGCAGGCGAATTTCGAAGACCTGGCGCGCCAGAATTCGCAGGACAGCTATGCGTCCAAGGGCGGCGACATGGGCTGGCTGTATCCCGAGGATACCGTGCCGGAACTGGCGACCGCGATGGACAAGCTGAAGCCGGGCGAGATCTCGGAACCGGTCAAGTCGCCCTTTGGACTCCACATCGTGCAGGTCATCGAGCGCAAGACCGAGGACGCGTCCAAGGACAAGGAACGTGGGGCGGCGCGCCAGGTCCTGACCGAGCGCAAGCGCCAGGAAGCGCTGGAAGACTGGGCGCGCCAGGTGCGCGACCGCGCCTACGTCGAGTTCCGCGAGGACAAGTAACTCATGTCCATGGCAGGCACGCGTCCCTCGCTGGCGCTCACGGTCGGCGAACCGGCCGGCATCGGTCCGGAAATCTCGATCCGCGCCGCCTGGGCGCTGCGCAGGGAAGCGCGCTGCGTGCTGGTCGGCGACGCCGCTTTCCTCTCGCTGACGGCCAGCCTGATCGACCCGGCCATCCGCCTGTCGGCGATCTCGACGCTGGCGCTGCGCCACAGCGGCCTGCCGCATTTCGGCCCCGACGTGATTCCCGTGGTCGACGTCCCGCTCGACGCCCACGTGGTGCCGGGCCGGCTGGACGCCAACAACGGACGCGCGGTGCTGGCCACACTGGATCTCGCCATGGAAGGCGTGCGGGCGGGGTGGTTCGACGCCATCGTCACCGCGCCGCTGCAGAAGAGCACGATCAACGATGCCGGCATCGCGTTTTCCGGCCACACGGAATACCTGGCCGACAAGACCGGCACGCCGAAGGTGGTCATGATGCTGGCCGGCTCGCCCGGGGAAGCTGAACCTTGGCTGCGCGTGGCCCTGGCCACCACCCACCTGCCGCTGAAGGACGTCCCGGGCGCGATCACGCACGAGAGCCTGACGCAGGTGCTGGACATCCTGCACGCCGACCTGGTCGCCAGGTTCGGCATCGCCGCGCCGCGCATCCTGGTCACCGGCCTGAACCCGCATGCGGGCGAGAACGGCTACCTGGGGCGCGAGGAAATCGAGGTGATCGAGCCCGTGCTGGAGGCCGCCCGCGCGCGCGGCATCGACGCCCGCGGCCCGTATCCTGCCGATACCCTGTTCCAGCCGAAGTACCTGAAGGACGCCGACGCCGTGCTGGCCATGTACCACGACCAGGGCCTGCCGGTCCTCAAGCACGCCACTTTCGGGCGCGGCGTCAACATCACGCTCGGCCTGCCCTTGATCCGCACCTCGGTCGACCACGGCACCGCCCTCGACCTCGCCGCGCAAGGCCTCGGCCTGGCCGACTGCGGCAGCATGGAGGAGGCGATCCGTGTCGCCATCTCCATGGCGGGTGTGCAAAAATCGGCACAACAAGCATCAAAATAAGAACCTCATGAAACACGTAGCCCGCAAGCGCTTCGGCCAGAATTTCCTGACCGACGACCACGTTCTCCATAACATCATCGACGAGATCGGCCCGCGCCAGGGCGATACCATGGTCGAGATCGGCCCCGGCCTGGCCGCGATGACCTCGCTGCTGCTGAAGGAGCTCGAGCACATGCACGTGGTCGAACTCGACCGCGACCTGGTGGCGCGCCTGGAAAAAGCCTACCCGCGCGAAAAGCTGAGCGTCCACTCGGGCGACGCCCTGAAATTCGATTTCGGTTCGATCCCGGTCCCGGAAGGGAAGAAGCTGCGCGTCGTCGGCAACCTGCCGTACAACATCTCGAGCCCGCTGCTGTTCCACCTGGCCGACTTCGCGCACCAGGTCCAGGACCAGCACTTCATGCTGCAGAAGGAAGTCGTGGAGCGCATGGTGGCCGAACCGGGCACCAAGGCCTACAGCCGCCTGTCGGTGATGCTGCAGTGGCGCTACGACATGGCGATGCTGTTCGTGGTGCCGCCGACCGCCTTCGATCCGCCGCCCCGGGTCGATTCCGCCATCGTGCGCATGGTGCCGACCCGGCGCCAGCTCCCGGCCGACGCCGCGACGCTGGAAGCGGTGGTCGCCAAGGCCTTCTCGCAGCGCCGCAAGGTAATCCGCAATTGCGTGGCCGGCATGTTCACCGAACAGCAGCTGGTCGAAGCCGGCATCGACCCGGGCGCACGTCCGGAAGCGGTGGGGCTGGAGCAGTACGTGGCGCTGGCCAACATCCTCAAGCCGGTGGCCTGAGCGCCAGCGCTTTACCTGCCAGCGCCGGCTCGCCCTGTCGAAGGCCAGGGCGCCGACCTCTCTTTCCGGCAGCACAGCTGCGCATTCCTTCCAGTCGCCAGACTGGCGTCCGCGTCGTCGCCATGCCCGTCGCGTTGCGACACCTGCACGTCCGCGGCAGGCGCGGGCAGGGATTCATCCTTTCCGAATGACTCGAGTACCGCCAAGGCCTGCGCCGGGCGGCTATCGCGGCTGCTCATGCGGTAGCGAGCCCTGCGCTGACGCACCGCAGCGGCCCATTTTGCACCATAACAGGGCATGCTCCTGTGTTGTCAAAACTGATCTGAGTCACCGCATCCTTTAATTAATTGATATCGGATTGATCAAAAATTGATCAATTTCACCTACCTTGCGTAACGGAATGTATCAATTATGCGACGGAAGTAACAGAAATTAACATCACTTCCTCCTAAATTGGTAATTACAACTTTGCATTGCAGCAAGCTTGTGCAAGAGTATTTATACGCGTTTCGATTGGCAATCGGCAAAGACTGATCCAAAAACGTAGTTTGCTCCAAAATAAATCACTCTCGGGAGTCGTTGTGAAGCACAAGAGAATCTTGAATAAAAACACTGTTGCAGTCGCGCTGTCCCTGGCATTCCCCGCAATCGTCAGCGCACAAGAAGTGCCTGAACCGACTGGAAAAATCCAGCGTGTCGAGGTCACCGGCAGCAGCATCAAACGTACCGAAGTGGAAGCCGCTGGTTCGATCCAGATCCTGACCCGCGACGACATCGAGAAGACCGGCCAGACGACCGCGCTCGGCATCCTGACTTCGACCGCCGCGGTCGCCGCCGGCAGCAACTCGGCCACGGCCAGCTCGGGCGGTTTCGCCACCGGCTCGTCGTCCGCCAGCATGCGCGGCCTCGGCAAGTTCGCGACCCTGGTGCTGGTCAATGGCCGCCGCATCGCGCCTTACGGCCTGGCCGACAATGCGCAGGAAAGCTTCACCAACCTCGATGCGATCGCCAGCGAAGCCATCGAACGTATCGAAATCCTGAAGGACGGCGCCTCGGCGGTGTATGGTTCCGACGCCATCGCCGGCGTGATCAACATCATCCTGCGCAACAACTTCCAGGGTGCGAAGGTCAGTACCAACTACAAGGAAGCGCAGCACTTCAACGACCTGCGCAGCCGCAACGTGACGGCGATCGTGGGTTATGGCGACATCGACACCAACGGCTTCAACACCTACCTGAGCGTCGAAGGCTACAAGCGCGACGGCTACACGACCGACGATATCCGCGGATTCTACCCGGCCTGGCACCGCCTGACCCCGGGCCGCTCGACCTGGGATGCGAAGAGCGTGTTCTCGCCGACCGGTAACTACTACGTCAGCGCCACCAACTACAAGCCGGCTGGCACCTGCCCGCCGGAAGCGATCGACCCGAGCGACAAGCTGTGCAAGTGGGATGCGCTGCCGTACACCGGCCAGACCACCGACAACAACCGCCATGCGATCGTCAGCAGCACCCACTTCCGCATCGGCAAGGACATCAACGCCAACCTGGAAATCACCAAGTCCGGCGCCACCAACGAATACATCCTGGCACCGTTCAGCACCCAGAACGGCGGCACCACCACCTCGACCAGCGTCTGGTATAACGTCAACGCCGGCAAGATGGTCGGTCCGTTCTCGTATCCGAAACTCCCGGTGGGCAACAACGGCAACACCACCGCCGCCGCGGTGGAACTGCGCGCGCGCCTGATGGACACCGGCAACGGCTTCAACTTCAACCGTACCGACTCCGAGCAGTCGCGCGTGATGCTGGCCCTGGACGGCACCTTCATGGGTTGGGACTGGAAATCGGCCATCGGCTCGATGACCTCGAGCGCCGACAAGGCCACCCGCAGCCCGAGCGCCGCCGGCTACACCGCCGCCATCGTGAACAACACCTACAAGTTCGGCCAGCAGAACGATCCGGCCCTGCTCGAGAGCATGTTCCCGGTGCGTACCACGAAGGGCAAGTACAACATCAAGTTCTTCGATGCGACCGTCACCAAGACCGTCGCGCAACTGCCGGCGGGTCCGCTGAACATCGCAGTCGGTACCGACATCCGCAGCAATTCCTACCGCATGAAGAGCTCGGACAACGTGCTGAACGGCGAGCTGGTCGGCGTGTTCGGCCTGCAGGTGGACGACCAGGTCGGCCAATACGCACTGTTCACCGAAGCCGTCGCGCCGCTGGCCAAGGGCCTCGAACTGGAAGCCGCGGTACGTGCCGACAAGACCGATAACGCCGAAGCCCACCTGTCGCCGAAACTGGGCCTGAAATGGCAAGCGGCCAGCAACCTGCTGCTGCGCGCCACCGCATCGGGCGGCTTCCGCGCACCGAACATCGTCGAATCGGGTAACGGCCTGGGCCGTAGCTCGGTCGCGACCGGTGTCGTCGACCCGCGCCGCTGCCCGATCGCCAACCAGCTGAACGCACTGGTGCAGAACGCCACCGGCGCGACCACCGCCGACAAGTCGCAGGCCAACACCTTCCGCAACGCGGAATGCTCGGCCGGCCTGCCGAGCTTCGTGTCGTCGAACCCGGACCTGAAGCCGGAAATCTCGCGCTCGCTGACCCTGGGTGCCGTGTTCGAACCGATCAAGAACTGGAGCATGGGCCTCGATTACTACTTCATCGAGCGCCGCAATGAAATCGGTTCGCGTTCGGTGACCGACGTCCTGGCGGGTGAAGCCAGCCTGCCTGCCGGCCAGCTGATCCGTATCGACAGCAGCGCCTCCGACAACCAGTTCCTGGCCCTGGTCAGGAAGTATGCGCCGAACAACAGCATCAACTATGGCAATGTCGGCCAGCTGGGCCTGGTGTACAACCCCTACGTCAACAGCGGCCGTTCCCGCGTGTCGGGCTTCGACTTCGATGGCCAGGGCCGTTTCCGCGTCATGGGCACCGACGTGCGCCTGAAGCTCGACGGTAACTATGTCTGGAAATACCAGGACTACAGCGTGGCCAACAACGCTTATTACTACAATGAAGCCGGTACCTACGACTACGGTGCACGCCTGCGCCTGCGGACGCGTGCCTACGTCAAGCAGGGCGACTTCGACCACAGCCTGACCTGGAACTTCCGCAGCGGCTACAGCAGCAACAGCATCTCGTCGCCGAACTACTGTGTCACGCAGAACGTCACGGCGGAAAACATGGGCGATTGCGTGCGCGTGAAGCCGAACAGCACCTTCGACTACAGCCTGGCCTACTCGGGCATCCCGCACGTGCGGCTGAACCTGTACATCGACAACCTGTTCAACCAGCCGGCACCGATCGCCTGGCGCGATGGCTGGAATCCGGCCTCCCCGCAGTTCCGCATGATCGGCGCGGCGGCAAGCTACACCTTCTGATCGTTCAGACCTTCAGTTGGACCACGAGACCAGGCTTCGGCCTGGTCTTTTTTTGGCTGTGTGCTGCGGTACGACAAAGTTAATTCAAACATCTGAATAAGTATAAGGAACGCGAACACAGCCAAAAAAAAAGCCCGCTGTTGAGGCGGGCTTAAATCCAATTCTTTCTGAGGAGAGTTGGAGGAGACAGAAGCATTATGCTGCATCACAGCATATCAATCCAATTTTTGTTTGGAATAGTTGATATAAGCTTCCTTGATGTCTCCCGAGTTAGCTCAGGTCGGGTTCTTGACGCAGGTGACGACCAGGTTGGTGACACCGCCTGCCGCTTCCGCAGCGTCGTTCATGGTACCGACGCCATTCGCGACGGTGCAGGTCTGGCCGGTCGGCTGGCTCAGCACGGTCACGCCGTAGGTGTTGTTGTACACCACCGGATTCATCGTGAACGTGACGTCGGCGCCGGTCGGGGCGCTGTTGGCGTCGACAGCTCGTGGAACACCGGTGGCGCCATTACTGCCGTTGGTCAGCACCAGGCCGTCGGCCGTCAAGCCCTTCACGACACCGCCCAGCGTGTAGGCATTGATGGTGCAGACATAATTGATCTGGATCGTCGCCAGCTGGCCGGCCGTGCCGTAGGTCGGCAGGTTGTCCGGATAGTTGGTGTTCGCGCTGCAGGTCTGGTGTTTCGGGTTCTGGCCGAGCACGACGCCGGCGGTCGTCGCGACCTGGCCTTTCGGCACCACGTCATAGGTCTGGCCGTACTCGATCTGGTTCGGGAACACGGCGTTCACCGGATCGCCCGCCTTGGCCGGCGGGTTGATGACCAGGTCCTGGCCGTTGGTGCTGAGCACCAGGCCCGGGTAGACGACGCCGAGGACATTGACGTTGATCGGGAAGGTGGCCTTGCCGCCGCCGCAGGATGCCAGGGTCAGCGTCGCGGCCAGGGCGATCGCGCCACGCGCGAGGGAAAACTTCATGTGGTCTCTCCTAGATTAGACGCAGGTGACGACCACGGTGCGGTCAATGTCGATGCTTTTCACGGTGCCGGTGCCGGTGCCGGTATCGCCACCGCTCACGGTGCAGGTCTGCTTGGCGCCGGTGGCCGAGTCGGTCGGGTTCTGGAGGACCGTGATGCCGTAGGGGCCGTCTTCATAGACCGGTGCCATCAGCTGGCTGGTGGCGCCCGCCGGCACTTCCTGCTTGTCGGAACCGTTCACGAGGATCAAGCCGCTGCTGGTCGGCTTCAGGCCGTTGACTGCCACCGTGATCTTGTGGGTACGGATGGTGCAGACGACACTGATCTGGGCGATGGTGTAATAGTTGGCGCGCGCCTTGCCGTTCTGGACCGTGCAGCCGCTCGAATTGTTCGGCGGCGTCTTGACGGTCACGTTGAACTGGTCGTCGGTCGAGACGCGGTTGCCGAACTGGAAGGTGGTCTGGCCATTCACGATGGTCAAATCGTCGCCGCCATTGTTTTGCAGTACCATGCCGTCCGCAGTGACGTTGTACAACGAGCCGGTGAGGTACAAATCGCCGTCCCCGCCGCCGCAGGCGGCCAGACCCAGCGCGCATGCCAGCGTCACGCCGGCACGCTTGATCGAACTTTTCATGACATCTCCAAATGGAACAGGATTCAGCGCGCCAACAAGAACGCCGCCACCGCTGAGTACAAAATTGCCCATCATTTTAGTGCATTTGCCAAGCCCTGGCCGCATTTGCCATGCATTTGACTTTGTATCATGGTGTAACGGCAGTGCGGCATTGCATTTCAAGGACAGCCTCGTTATGCTTGAATCGCCTCTTTTGTATTCTGCCAGTACCCACCCCGCACCCACCCCAGCATGACGACCCGCCGCGCCTGGCCGAAAGCCATCCTGTTTGATCTGGACGACACTTTGTGGCCAATCGCCCCGGTGATCCTGCAAGCCGAGCAGACCCTGTTTGCCTGGCTGCGTGAACACGCGCCGCGCGTGGCCGAGCGCTTCACCATCGACAGCCTGCGCCAGGCGCGCCTGGAACTGCTGGCGCGCCAGCCGGAATTCCATCTCGACCTGGGCAAGCTGCGCCGCGCCGGCCTGCACGCCGCGTTCGAGGCGGCAGGCGAGGAAGCCGCCAAGGTCGAATTGGCAATGGAACAATTTTTTGCCGCGCGTAACACGGTCCTGCCCTACGACGACGTGCTGCCCGGCCTGCAGCGCCTCAAGGACCTCTGCATCGTCGGCTCGATCTCGAACGGCAACGCGGACCTGGCGGCGATCGGCCTGTCGCATCATTTCAGGGTGTCGGTGGCGGCGCACCAGCTGGGCGTGGCCAAGCCGGACACGGCCATCTTCCTGGAAGCCTGCCGCCTGCTGGACGTGGCGCCCGAAGACGCGGTCTACGTCGGCGACGACGTGCTGCTCGACGTGCAGGGCGCCCAGCGCGCCGGCCTGCGCGCGGTCTGGATGAACCGTACCGGTTCGGCCAGGCACCTGGAGCACGATGTGGTGCCGGATGCGATCGTGAAGGATTTCGACGAGTTGCTGGACTGGCTCAAGCAAGAGCATACCCGCGAGGGCGGATAAGCCCACGTTCCTCGGCCCGAACAGGCATAATGATAATTGGATGACATGAAAAGCGGACCCCGTCCGTATTGTTTGGATTATGCAACTCGATAAGCGTGCACAAACCCTGCTGAAGGCCCTGGTGGAGCGTTACATCGCCGATGGCCAGCCGGTCGGTTCGCGTGCGCTGTCGAAGATTTCCGGACTGGACGTTTCCCCGGCCACGATCCGCAACATCATGGCCGACCTCGAGGAGATGGGCTACGTCGCCAGCCCCCACACCTCGGCCGGCCGGGTGCCGACGCCGCGCGGCTACCGCATCTTCGTCGACAGCTTGCTGACCGTCCGCCAGATCGACGAGCACGCCGTCGAGGCCGGCATGCGCCTGCCCGCGCACCAGCCGCAGAAGGTGCTCGCCAACGCGGCGCAAATGCTGTCCTCGCTGTCGCAGTTCGCCGGGGTGGTGCAGAGTCCGCGGCGCGAATCGGCGTTCCAGCAGATCGAATTCCTGCGCTTGTCCGAAAAACGCATCCTGCTGGTCATCGTCGACCCGCGCGGCGACGTCCAGAACCGCCTGCTGCTGACCGACGTCGACTACAGCCCGTCCCAGCTGACCCAGTCCGCCAACTACCTGAACCAGAATTTCGCCGGCCTGTCCTTCGACCAGGTGCGCTCGCGCCTGACCGGCGAATTGCGCCAGTTGCGCGACGACATGGGGCGCCTGATGCAGGCGGCGGTCGAGGCCGGCAGCGAAGCGATGCAGGAGGGCGACGACATGGTCATCGCCGGCGAGCGCAACCTGCTGTCGGTGTCCGACCTGTCGTCCAACATGAGTTCGCTGCGCCAGATGTTCGATATGTTCGAGCAGAAGACCGGGCTGATGCAGCTGCTGGACGTTTCCAGCAAGGCCGGCGGCGTCCAGATCTTCATTGGCGGGGAATCCAAGCTGGTGCCGATGGACGAGATGAGCGTGGTCACCGCGCCCTACGAAGTCAACGGCAAGATCGTCGGCACGCTGGGCGTGATCGGGCCGACCCGCATGGCTTATGAACGCGTGATCCCGATCGTCGACATCACGGCCAAGCTGCTGTCGAACGCGCTCAGCCATTCCTGAACGCTTCCCTGGCGCGCTGCCGCCAGGAAAATTTAATATGCATTTGGTATTTTTTTTCGCCGGTCCTGTTACATTGAGGACATTGCGCACCTGCGCGCTCCAGCGAGGAAATGCCATGTATCCACTACGCCACAGCCTGGCCACCGCCGTCCTCATCCTCGGCACGGGCCTGGCTTGCGCCCAGTCCGCGCCATCCGCCACGGCGGCGACCGACCGTATCGCGGTCGGCAATTACCAGGTGCAGATGGCGAGCGCCGGCAGCGGCCGCTATACCGTGATCTTCGAGTCGGGCTTCGGCACCGGCATGGGGACCTGGCGCAAGGTGATGCCGGACGTGGCCAAAGGCGCGCATGTGGTCGCCTATTCGCGCGCCGGCCATGGCAGCTCGGATCCGCAGCCGGAGCCGCGCACTTTGCTGCAGAGCAGCCTGGAACTCGACCAGCTGGTGGCGGCCGCCAAGCTGAGCCCGCCATTCATCCTGGTCGGCCATTCCTATGGTGGGCTGCTGGCGCGCGCCTTTGCAGTACGTCATCCGGAATGGGTTGCCGGCATGGTACTGGTGGACCCGTCCGACGAGCGCTTCAACCCGGCACTGCGCAAGCTCGATGCCGCGCGCGCAGGGAGCGACGACAAGCAGTTCGCCGCCATCGTGCCGCCTAAATTCCAGCCTGAACTGGCCTTGCTGCAACCGATGCTCGACAGCGGCACTTTCCCCGTCGCGGGCAAGCTGCCGGACGTGCCGGTGGTGGTGCTGACCTCGGTGGAGCAGGTCGAGAAGCCGGAATTCTTCCTGCAGACGCCGCAGGCGGTCGCCATCAAGCGCGATCTGCACGCCGATTTCCTGCGCCAGTTCAGCGACGGCAGCCAGGTACTGACGGACAAGAGTGGCCACGGCATCCAGCAGGACCAGCCGGAACTGGTGGTCGCGGCGGTGAACAAGGTCATTGCCGCGGCCGACAAGCGGGCGGGGCTGGCTGGAAAATAAGAGGAAGAGGGGACCGGCCGCAAGGGCGCGGCCGGGGATGGAACTCAGTGGCGGTGCGGGCAGTCCGTCTTGAGGCAGTTGCCGTAGATCGCCAGCGCGTGCTCGGCGATCTTGAAGCCGCGTTCCAGCGCGATCTTTTGCTGGCGGCTTTCGATTTCCTCGTCGTAGAACTCTTCCACGTGGCCGCAGTCGAGGCAGACCAGGTGGTCGTGGTGCGAACCGGCGTTCAGCTCGTAGATGGCCTTGCCGGTTTCGAAATGGTTGCGGTTCAGCAGTCCAGCCTGTTCAAACTGGGTCAGCACGCGGTAGACGGTGGCCAGGCCGACGTCCATGTTCTCGTTCAGGAGGGTTTTGTAGACGTCTTCCGCCGTCAGGTGCCGCACCGCGCTGTTCTGGAAAATCTCGAGGATCTTCAGGCGCGGCAAAGTCGCTTTCAGGCCGCTGGCCTTCAGGTCGGTTGGGTTGTTGCTCATGTTTTGTTACTCGGATATGGGCGGAGTGCTTTATGATATAGCGTTTTCGGAGCTCCCGCTCGATCGTTTGAGGCCTGCTTTAAGAGCTTTGGCTCACTGTTTTGGGGTTAGATATGCGCATCAAGAATGCCGTTTTCCATCGTTTCCACGCGCGGGCAGCGCTCGTGGCCGGCGTCGCCTGCACGGCGCTGCTGGTGTCCGGCTGCGCGTCCTGGCGTAACCAGACCAAGCCGGCCGCTCCGGTGAGCACCGCGCCGGGTGCGGTCGCCACCGACACCGACAAGAGCGCGGCCGCCGCGAACGCCGGCGCGCAGACCACGCAGGTCACCAAGCTGCAGAAGTTCCTGTGGGTGTTCTCGCCCTACCGCCCGGACATCCAGCAGGGCAACTTCGTGTCCCAGGAAATGCTGAACCAGCTGAAGACCGGCCAGACCCGCGACCAGGTCAAGTTTATCCTCGGCACCCCGTTGCTGACCGATGCCTTCCACGCCGACCGCTGGGACTATCCGTTCTACCTGGCGCGCGGCAACGGCGAGCTGACCTCCAGCCGCGTGAGCGTGTATTTCAAGGAAGACAAGCTGGCCCGCATCGATGGCGGCAACCTGCCGAGCGAACGTGAGTACATCAACCGCCTGATCGGCATCTCGAAGTACGTCACCAAGAGCGCCGAAGAAGACATCGACGAGGTCAAGGCCAAGCAGGCAAAGGCGAACAAGGGCGATTGAAGTGAGTACTGAAATGAATCAACTGAAGATCGCCGTCGCCGGCGCCAGCGGCCGCATGGGGCGCATGCTGATCGAGGCGATCGGCGCCGCCCCCGACGCCGTGCTGTCCGGCGCGCTCGACCGCGAAGGCTCGCCCTTCATCGGTGCCGACGCCGGCGCCTTTTCGGGCCAGCTGACCGGCATCGTGATCCAGTCCGACCTGGACAAGGGCCTGGCGGACGCCGACTACCTGATCGACTTCACCCGTCCGGAAGGCACGTTGCGTCACCTGGAAGTCTGCGCCGACAAGGGCATCAAGGTCATCATCGGCACCACCGGTTTCGATGACGCCGGCAAGGCCGCGATCCGCGCCGCCGCCGAAAAGACGTCCGTCGTGTTCGCCCCGAACATGAGCATCGGCGTGAACGTCACGCTCAAATTGCTGGAAATGGCTGCGAAGAACTTCTCGGAAGGCTACGACATCGAGATCATCGAAGCCCACCACCGCCACAAGGTCGACGCCCCGTCCGGCACCGCGCTCAAGATGGGCGAAGTCATCGCCGATGCGCTCGGCCGCGACCTGAAGGAATGCGCCGTCTACGGCCGCGAAGGCGTGACCGGCGAGCGCGATCCGTCCACCATCGGTTTCGCCACCGTGCGCGGCGGCGACATCGTGGGCGACCACACGGTCCTGTTCGCCGGCACCGGCGAGCGCATCGAGATCAGCCACAAGTCGAGCAGCCGCGTCAGCTACGCCCAGGGCTCGCTGCGCGCCGCGCGCTACCTGGCCGACAAGCCGACCGGGCTGTACGACATGCAGGATGTGCTGGGGCTCAATGCCTCGGCCTGAATGGGCTGGGGCTCAAGGCCTCGGCCTAAAGGAGCTGGGCCTGAAAGCCTGACGCCTTGACGCGCTCCGCGCGCGACGCCCGCCGAACTGGACGGCTTGACCGGCAATCTGCTGGCATACTGACCGGAATGGCGGGCGTTTTCTATTGTTACCGCTAGTACACCGTCGCCTCTGCGCAGGCAGGGGCCCAAGTTCATGGCTCTGCAGAAAAACTTGGGTCCCTGCCTGCGCAGGGACGACGTGATCTCTACATTGCTTCAAGAGGAACTCACATGCCCACCGTCGAACTGAACGGCGCCGCCATCACCGACGCAGAAAGCTTCCACATCGAGAGCGCCCGCGCCTTCGGCTTCCCGGACTCGTATCCGCACACCATGGATTCCTGGGTCGATTGCCTCAGCTACCTGCGCGACGAAGACGGCATGAGCAGCATCCGCCTCAATCCGGACGAAACCCTGCACATCGTGGTCACCCATTCGGAAACCCTGCGCGAACGCGCCGAGGACGTGCTGGAAGAAATGGCCTTCTGCATCATCGGCATCAACGAGCGTTATGAGGACTACGGCGAAAAGCCGGCGCTGGAACTCGAATTGCGATAAAACCGGTGGGCACCGGGTGCCCACCCTACAGCGGTCCCGCCGTGCAAATGTAGGGTGGGCACCCCGTGCCCACCGCGCCCGCTGGCCGAATGTACCAGTATAATGTTCTGCTCACCTCCTTCAGTCCGCAGAACATCATGCAAGATAAATATAGTCCAGCCGAAGTCGAACAGGCCGCCCAGGCCTACTGGAAGTCGATCGACGCCTATAAGGCGGTCGAACACGACCCACGTTTCCCCAAAGGCAAGTATTACGCCTGCTCGATGCTGCCTTACCCGTCGGGCAAGCTGCACATGGGTCACGTGCGCAACTATACGATCAACGACGTGATGTACCGCTACCTGCGGATGAACGGCTACAACGTGCTGATGCCGATGGGCTGGGACGCCTTCGGCATGCCCGCCGAGAACGCGGCAATGGCCAACAACGTGCCGCCCGCCGAGTGGACCTATTCGAACATCGCCCACATGCGCGGCCAGATGGAGTCGATGGGCCTGGCGATCGACTGGTCGCGCGAGATGACCGCCTGCAAGCCGGACTACTACAAGTGGAACCAGTGGATGTTCCTCAAAATGCTCGAGAAGGGCATCATCTACCAGAAGACCGGCACCGTGAACTGGGACCCGGTCGACCAGACCGTGCTGGCCAACGAGCAGGTCATCGACGGCAAGGGCTGGCGTTCCGGCGCGACGGTCGAGAAGCGCGAGATCCCGATGTACTACGTGCGCATCACGGACTACGCCGAGGAACTGCTGGACTACGTCGACAACAAGCTGCCGGGCTGGCCGGAGCGCGTACGCATCATGCAGGCCAACTGGATCGGTAAATCCACCGGCGTGCGCTTCGCCTTCCCGCACGTGATCACGGACGATGCCGGTGAGCCGATCAACGACGGCAAGCTGTACGTCTTCACCACCCGCGCCGACACCATCATGGGCGTGACCTTCTGCGCGGTGGCCGCCGAGCACCCGCTGGCGGCGCAGGCGGCCAGGAACAATCCGGAACTGCAGGCCTTCATCGCCGAGTGCAAGCAGGGTTCCGTGATCGAAGCCGACATGGCGACGATGGAAAAGAAGGGCATGCCGACCGGCCTCACGGTCATTCACCCGGTCACCGGCGAGGAAGTGCCGGTCTGGGTCGGCAACTATGTCCTGATGACCTATGGCGACGGCGCCGTGATGGGCGTGCCGGGCCACGACGAGCGCGACTTCGCGTTCGCCAAGAAATACGATCTGCCGATCAAGCAGGTCGTGAAGGCCGGCGACCAGGCGTTCTCGCTGGACGGCTGGCAGGAATGGTACGGCGCCAAGGAAGGCATCGAGATCATCAACTCCGGCAAGTACGACGGCCTGGACTACATCGCCGCCGTGCACGCGGTGGCCGGCGACCTGGCCGAGAAGGGCCTGGGCGACAAGAAGGTCACCTTCCGCCTGCGCGACTGGGGCATCTCGCGCCAGCGTTACTGGGGCACGCCGATCCCGATGATCCACTGCGAACAGTGCGGCACCGTGCCGGTCCCGGAAAAGGACCTGCCGGTGGTGCTGCCGGAAGACTGCGTCCCGGACGGCAGCGGCAACCCGCTGAAAAAACACGAAGCCTTCCTGAAGGTCGACTGCCCATGCTGCGGCGCGCCGGCGCGCCGCGAGACGGACACGATGGACACCTTCATCGACTCGTCCTGGTACTACATGCGCTATACCTCGCCGGGCTCGAACGACGCCATGGTCGACCAGGCCAGGAACGATTACTGGATGCCGATGGACCAGTACATCGGTGGCATCGAGCACGCCGTGCTGCACCTGCTGTACGCGCGCTTCTGGACCAAGGTCATGCGCGACTTCGGCCTGGTGAAATTCGACGAGCCCTTCGTCAACCTGCTCACGCAAGGCATGGTGCTCAACGAGACCTACTACCGTGAAGAGGAATCGGGCAAGAAGACCTGGTTCAACCCGGCCGACGTGGACCTGGTGTTCGACGACCGCGGCCGCCCGCAGGCCGCCGCATCGAAACTGGACGGCAAGCCGGTCATCATCGGCGGCACCGAGAAGATGTCGAAGTCGAAGAACAACGGCATCGACCCGCAAGCCCAGATCGAGCAGTACGGCGCCGATACCGCGCGCCTGTTCACCATGTTCGCGGCCCCGCCCGAGCAGACCCTGGAATGGTCGGAGTCGGGCGTGGAAGGCGCGAGCCGCTTCCTGCGCCGCGTCTGGGCCTTCGCTTACGCCCAGCGCGAGCGTATCGCGTCGTCGCTGGCCGCGCAGCAGCAAGGGACCTCGGCCGGCGCTCCGGGGAACGACGACCAGAAGGCGCTGCGCCGCGAAGTGCACAAGATCCTGCAGCAGGCCGACTACGACCTCAAGCGCATCCAGTACAACACCGTGGTGTCGGCCTGCATGAAGATGCTGAACACCCTGGAGTCGGCCAAGCTGGCCGAGGGTCGGGACGCCGCATCGGCCGCCAGCGACGCGGTGATCGCCGAAGGCCTGTCGATCTTCCTGCGCATGCTGAACCCGGTGGCGCCGCACATCACCCACGCGCTGTGGACGGAACTCGGCTACGCCGCCAAGTACGGCGACATCCTCGACGTCAAGTGGCCGGAAGTCGACCCGGCCGCGCTGGAGCAGTCCGAGATCGAACTGATGATCCAGGTGAACGGCAAGCTGCGCGGTTCGCTCAAGGTGCCGAAGGGCGCCGACAAGGCCGCCATCGAAGCCGCCGCGCTGGCCTCGGAAGCGGCCCAGAAGTTCGTCGAAGGCACGCCGAAGAAGGTCATCGTCGTGCCCGGCAAACTGATCAACATCGTGGTGTAAGCATGGCCATCTCCTCCATGAAGAGAAGGATGGTGCTGCGCGCGGCCGTCGCAGTGGCGGTGGCCGCCGCCTTGCCGGGCTGCGGCTTCCAGCTGCGCGGTTCGAACGGCAGCTACACGATGCCGTTCAACAGCATCTACGTCGGCTTCCCGGAAAACTCGGCGCTCGGCACGGAACTCAAGCGCAACCTGCGCGCGGGGAAGGTGACCATCGCCGATACGCCGACGGCCGCCGAGGCGCAGCTGGTGGTGCTGGGCGAGAACCGCGGCAAGGCTATCCTGTCGCTGAACAGCCTGGGGCGCGTGCGCGAATACCTGCTGACCTACACGCTGACGTTCACGGTGCGCGATCCGAAAGGCGTCGAGCTGCTGCCGGCGACCGAGATCTCGCTGCGCCGGAACATGGCCTTCGACGAGACCCAGGTGCTGGCCAAGGAGTCCGAGGAAGCGCTGCTGTACCGTGACATGCAGGCCGACCTGGTCCAGCAGATCATGCGCCGCCTGGCCGCGATCAAGACCACGTCCACGACGACCGCGAAGTGAGGATGCGCCATGCAGTTGCGGCCTGAGGCGCTCGACGGGCACCTCGCCAAGGGGCTCGCGCCCCTGTACGTGATCACCAGCGACGAACACCTGCTGGCGCTGGAGGCGGCGGACAAGATCCGAAGCAAAGCGCGCGCGCAGGGCTATTCCGAGCGCGACGTGCTCACGGTCGAGCGCAACTTCAAGTGGGGCGAGCTGCTGGCCGCGAACCAGGCCCTGTCGCTGTTCGGCGACAAGAAGCTGATCGAGCTGCGCATCCCCGGCGGCAAGCCAGGCAAGGATGGCAGCGCGGCCCTGCAGAACTACGCGAAGGACCTGAACCCGGACAACCTGACCCTGGTCACACTGCCCAAGCTGGACTGGCAGACCGCCAAGGCGGCCTGGGTCGCCGGCCTGCAGCAGGCCGCGGTCTACATCGAGATCCCGAACGTGGAGCGCCCCCAGCTACCGGGCTGGATCGGGATGCGCCTGTCGAGCCAGGGGCAGAGCGCCGAGCGCCAGAGCCTGGACTTCATCGCCGACCGGGTCGAGGGCAACCTGCTGGCGGCGCACCAGGAAATCCAGAAACTGGGCCTGCTGCACCCGCCGGGCAAGCTGACCCACGAGCAGGTCATCGACGCCGTGCTGAACGTGGCGCGCTACGACGTGTTCAAGCTGTCCGAAGCGATGCTGGCCGGCGACCCGGCGCGCCTGGTGCGCATGCTGGAAGGCCTGAAAGGCGAGGGCGAGGCGCTGCCGCTGGTGCTGTGGGCGGTCTCGGAAGAGATCCGCACGCTGCTGAAACTGAAGGCCGGGATGGCGCAGGGCCGGCCGCTGGGCGCCTTGATGAAGGAATACCGCATCTGGGGGCCGCGCGAGCGCATGATGGAACCGGCGCTGCGCAGGATGTCGCTGCCGGTGCTGGAAGCGGCGCTGCAGCAGGCGGCGCAGGTCGACAAGATGGTCAAGGGCTTGCGCGCGAAGCAGTTCGCGGGCGATGCGTGGGACGCGATGCTGCAGCTGGCGTTGCGGGTAGCTTCATAAGGACGAGGCACGATGGACATCACCGAATACATGCACACGATCGGCCGCCAGGCACGCGGCGCTTCACGCGCGATGGCGCGCGCCGACAGCGCCACCCGCAACCGCGCGCTGCTGTTGATCGCCGACGCGATCGAGCGCGATGCCGCGACACTGGTCGAGGCCAACGCGCGCGACCTCGCGGCCGCCCGCGACAACGGCCTGGCGCCGGCGCTGCTGGACCGCCTGGCGCTGTCCGATAAAGCCATCGCCACCATGGTCGAGGGCCTGCGCCAGATCGTCGCGCTGCCGGACCCGATCGGCGAAATCTCGAACATGAAATTCCGCCCGAGCGGCATCCAGGTCGGGCAGATGCGCGTGCCGCTGGGCGTGATCGGCATCATCTACGAGGCGCGTCCGAACGTGACGGTCGATGCGGCCGGCCTGTGCATCAAGAGCGGCAACGCCGCCATCCTGCGCGGCGGCTCCGAGGCGATCCACTGCAACCGCGCGCTGGCGCTGCTGGTGGCAGAGGGTTTGAAAGGTGCCGGCCTGCCCGAGCACGGCGTGCAGGTGGTCGACACGGTCGACCGCGCCGCCGTCGGGGCCTTGATCACCATGCCTGAGTATGTGGACGTGATCGTCCCGCGTGGCGGCAAGGGGCTGATCGCGCGGCTGATGGAAGAGTCGACTGTCCCGATGATCAAGCACCTGGACGGCATCTGCCACGTCTACATCGACGCCAAGGCCGACGTCGCCAAGGCCCTGCCGATCGCCATGAACGCCAAGACCCACCGCTACGGCACCTGCAACACGATGGAAACGCTGCTGGTGGCGCGCGCCATCGCACCCACGATCCTGCCGCAGCTGGCGCAGTTGTATGCGACGAAAGAGGTCGAGCTGCGCGCCGATCCGGAAGCGCTGGCCATCCTGCAGGGTTACCCGCACCTGACCGCTGCCACGGAAGAAGATTGGCGCACCGAGTACCTGGCGCCGATCCTGGCCATCAAGATCGTGGACGGCATCGACGCCGCCATCGAGCACATCAACACCTGGTCGTCGAAGCACACCGACGCCATCGTCACCGAAGACTACAGCGACGCCCTGCGCTTCCTGCGCGAAGTCGATTCCGCCTCGGTGATGGTCAACGCTTCGACGCGCTTCGCCGACGGCTTCGAATACGGCCTGGGCGCGGAGATCGGCATCTCGAACGACAAGCTGCACGCGCGCGGTCCGGTGGGGCTGGAAGGATTGACGTCCTTGAAATACGTGGTCTTTGGCCACGGTGAAGTACGTCAGTAACGCATGCATCTAAAAACCTATTAATCAGTTGGGGTCAGAGCCCACCCGCGTGAACCGGGCTCTGACCCGCAAGGAGTGACATGTACCTCTGGATCAAAGCCTTCCACATCATCTTCATCGCCTCCTGGTTCGCCGGCCTGTTCTACCTGCCGCGCATCTATGTGAACCTGGCCCAGGAAACCAACCCGGCGGCCATCGAGCGCCTGCTCGGCATGGGCCGCCGCCTGTTCCGCTTCACCACGATGCTGGCCGTGCCGGCCCTGTTGCTGGGCATCTGGCTATGGCTGGGCTATGGCATCCGCGGCGGCTGGCTGCATGCGAAACTGGCGCTCGTGATCCTCGTGATCGGCTACCATCACGCCTGCGGATCGCTGCTGAAAAAGTTCGAGCGCGGCGTGAACACGCGCAGCCACAAGTGGTTCCGCGTGTTCAATGAAGTGCCGGTGCTGCTGCTGGTTGCGATCGTGATTCTGGTGGTCGTGAAGCCTTTCTAAGCTTCCGTCACTATTGTAGTAATGGCGGCCGGGCTCATTCCGGCCGTTTGTTTTTTTATTCATAACTCAAAGGGGCCTCGCAAACCGTCGCGAGCGGCAGCAGAAGTGGCCGAGAAGCGCAGCCGTACCAGGGTACGGCGAGCATCGCAGGCCGCTTATGCAACGCGCAGCAGGTTTGCGAGGCCCCCACCACAACGGACAAAAGGTTCCCCTGATGACTTCCTACTTCTGCCCCTGCCCGCGCGGCATGGAACAAGCCCTCGCCGACGAACTCGCCGAGATCGCCCAAACGACCCAAAGCTCCACGCTGAAGGTCCACAACCAGGTCCCCGGCGGCGTGCACTGCTCGGGCGACATGCTCGACGCATACCGTCTCAACCTGCACTCGCGCATCGCCTCGCGCGTGCTGATGCGCATCGCGAACAAAAACTACAGCAACGAGAACGACATCTACGACCTGGTGCTCGAGCAGCCCTGGGAAGACTGGTTCGGCGTCGACCACACCATCCGCGTCGACCTCACGGCCATCAAGTCGCCACTGAAAAGTCTGGAGTTTACGACGCTGAAGATCAAGGATGCCGTGTGCGACCGCTTCCGCGACCAGTTCAACAAGCGCCCATCGGTCGACACGAAGGAGCCCGACATGCGCATCGTCGGCTTCCTCGACGCGCGCAACTTCACGATCTACCTGGACACCTCGGGCGAGGCGCTGTTCAAGCGCGGCTGGCGCGAAGAGACCGGCGACGCGCCGCTGCGCGAGAACCTGGCCGCGGGCCTGCTGCGCGTGGCCGGCTGGAAGCCGGGCGTGCCGCTGTTCGACCCGATGTGCGGCTCGGGCACGATCCTGATCGAGGCGGCGCAGATGGTGCAGGGCATCCCGCCGGGCGCGCGGCGCCGCTTCGCCTTCGAAAAGTTCGCCGACTTCGACCGCCAGGCCTGGCAGGACATGAAGAACGCGATCAAGCCGCACCCGCTGCCCGCCGAACCCACCATCTTCGGTTCCGACATCTCGGGCGACATGGTGGCGATGACGCGCCACAACCTGCGCGCGGCCGGCATCCTGTTCGAGGTGCCGCTCAAGCAGATCGAGGCGCAGCAGGTGCAGCCGCCGACCGAAACGCCGGGCCTGCTGGTGACCAACCCGCCCTACGGCGAGCGTATCGGCGTGCGCGGCGACTCCACCATTCCGCAGGACGAGATGGCGGTCGGCTTCTACCAGCAGCTCTCGAGCACCCTCAAGCAGCGCTTCGCCGGCTGGACCGTGTACCTGTTCACCGCGGACCTGGGCCTGCCGAAGATGCTGCGCCTGAAGGAATCGCGCAAGACGCCGTTCTTCAACGGCGCGCTCGAATGCCGCCTGTTCCGCTTCGACATGGTGGCCGGCTTCAACCGCCGCGACGCGGCCAAGCCTGACGCCAAACCCGCTCAATCACAATAACCATGCTGCCCGAACCCGAACCCGACAACCTGCCCAAGGACCCGGTCGTCCCGGTACCGCTGCCCACGCCGCACAAGGTCACGATGCTGACCGCCGGCGGCCTGGCCACGCTGCTGGCCGCGCTCTCGATGCTGGGACCGTTCTCGGTGGACGCCTACCTGCCGGCCTTTCCGGCGATCCAGGCCAACCTGCACGCGACCTCGATCGAAGTCCAGCAGACGCTGACCGCCTACATGCTGGCCTTCGCCGTCATGTCGCTGTGGCACGGCGCGCTGTCGGACGCCTTCGGGCGCCGCAACGTGGTGCTGCTCGGGCTGATCGTGTTCGCGGTCGGCACCCTGGGCTGCGCGTCGGCCCATTCGGTGCACTACCTGTGGATCTTCCGCATCATGCAGGGCATCTCGGCCGGGGCCGGGGTCGTGGTCGGGCGCGCCATCATCCGCGATTTGTATTCGGATGCGCCGGCGGCGCGCCTGCTGTCGATGGTGACGATGATCTTCTCGATCGCGCCGGCGATCGCGCCGGTGCTGGGCGGCTGGGTCGTGACCCTGTTCGACTGGCGCGCCATCTTCCTGGGCCTCTTGATCTTCAGCGTCGGCCTGTGGTGGGTGTGCTGGCAGCACCTGCCCGAGACCATGCCGCCCGAGCGGCGCCAGCCCTTCAATCCGCGCTTCCTGGCCCAGAGCTACTGGGACATCTTCAGCTCGGTGCTGTTCCAGATGAAGTCGGGCGTGGTCGCCTTCAACTTCGGCGGCATGTTCCTGTTCATCGCCGGTGCGCCGGTGCTGCTGCCGGAGCACCTGCACCTGGGGCCGTCGGATTTCGCCTGGCTGTTCGTGCCGGCGGTGGGCGGCATCTTCCTGGGCGCGCTGGCGGCCAACCGCCTGGCCGGCAAGATGCACTTCTCGCGCCAGATCGGCATCGGCTACGCCTTCATGCTGGCCGCGGTGGCCTTCAGTGTGACTTACCACGCGGTCCTGCCGCCGGCGCTGCCCTGGACCGTGCTGCCGATGTTCTTCTATAACTTCGGCAGTTCGATCATCAATCCCAGCGCGACGCTGCTGGCGCTCGACCTGTTCCCGCACATCCGCGGCACGGTGGCGTCCTGCCAGTCCTTCGTGACGACCCTGATGGGGGCGCTGGTGGCGGGCATCATCGCGCCGGCGCTGACGCATTCGGTGCTGGCGATGGCGCTGGGCCAGGCCGGTTTCGCGCTGGCCTCGCTGGCCTGCTGGATGATTTCGCGGCATTATCGCCGCGCGAAGATGCTGGCGTGACGATCGTCATGGCGTTTGCACAGTTTGAAGGGGGAATTGTGCGGAATCTTTGTGCTAGCTCAATACACAAACGTGGAGTTTTGACTCTAAAACGCATCACTTTGCTCTGAAACTGTTGTTCCCGGACAGAAATGTATATATGCTAAGATGAGTGATTAATGTCATAAAAAGAGTTACCAACTTTGCTCTTTTTGCAAAATTAAAAGAACACACTCTGTGGTAGTTTTTTCATAAAAAAAGCTGCCACCCCACCCAGACCACGTGGCGGCCGTGCTTGACACCCTAGAATCAGACCAGGATATCCGCAATCGTTTGCTGATCGCGAGACTGCCGGCCATGCCGCAGATCCTCATCAAGCTGCTCGCGCATCTGCAGGCCGACGACCTGGGCATGGCGGAACTGGCCGCGCTGGTGGCCAAGGATGCCGGCATGACCGGCAAGATCCTGGCCGTCGCCCACAGCTCGGCCTACCACCGCGGCGCACGCCAGGCCAGCCTCGAGCAATCGATGGTGGCGCTCGGCACCGACATGATCAAGATCCTGGTGATCAGCGATTCGGTATTCCAGACCTTCAACAGTTTCCCGAATTCCGGCGCGACCGACCTGCGCGGCTTCTGGAAACATTCGCTGACCACGGCCGTGCTGGCGCGCGAGATCGCGCGCCGCATGGAGTATGGCCAGCCCGAGGAAGCCTACCTGGCCGGCCTGCTGCACAACGTCGGCCGCCTGGCGCTGCTGGCGGCGGCGCCCAAGGAGTATGCCTTCAATTTCACCGCGCGCGACGACGAGGACCTGTGCGCGGTCGAGCAGCGCACGCTGCAGATCACGCATACCGAAGCCGGCGCCTGGCTGATCGAACGCTGGCAGCTGGATTCCTTCCTGGCCGATTCGGTGCTCTACCACCATGAGCCGAGCGCGCGCCTGGAGGCTAGCCATCCCCTGATCCGCATCCTGCGCACCGCCCACGTGCTGGCCCACCATGCCGACGACCTGGCGTTGGTGATCGAAGCCTGCATGCTGTGCGGCCTGGATCCGGAAGAGGCCGACGACATGACGGCCGCCGCCGCGCGCCAGGTCGAGAAGTCGGCGATCCACCTCGGCATCGACCTGGCCGGCGCCGACGAGATGCCGGCGCCGCCGGCCTACGCCCCGCCGGCGCCCGTCGACCCGGTGCAGCAGCGCCTGAACGAAGAGGTGCGCAACCTGGTGCTGGTGTCGGAGATCGGCCAGGTCTTCACGCGCCAACAGGGGGAGGGCGGCGAGACCGGCCTGCTTGAATCGATGACGCGTTCGGCGCGCATCCTGTTCGATTTCGAGAACGCGGTCGTGCTGCTGGAGAACCCGACCGGGAAGGCGCTGATCGGCACGCCGACCGGCAACCAGCAACGCATCGCCGAATTCGCGATCCCGCTGGTGAAGGGCAAGGGCGGCGCCGTGGCCCAGGCCGCGCTGGAGCGCAAGCCGGCCTTTGTCCGGCGCGACCGCCCGCTCGGCATGCCCGAAGAGCAGCTGCTGCGCATCCTGGGCAACGACGCCATGGTATGCGTGCCGCTGGTGGCCGGCGCGCGCTGCCTGGGCGTGCTGGTCGGCGGCGTCGCCAGCTGGCAGCTGCCGGCCTGCCAGAAGCGCGAGCGCTTCCTGCAATCCTTCGGCACCCAGGCCGCGGGCGCGCTGGAAACGGCGATGCTGGAGCGCAGCCAGGCGCGCCGCCAGCTGGCCCACGTGACCGAGGAATACCGCGAAGCCTCGCGCCGCGTGGTCCACGAGGTCAACAATCCGCTGTCGATCATCAAGAACTACCTGTCGGTCCTGGACAGCAAGCTGGAACGCCAGGAACCGGTCAGCGCCGAGCTGTCGGTGCTGCACGACGAGATCGACCGCGTCGGCCAGCTGGTCAACAGCCTGACCGAGATCCGCCCGCCGGCCGAGGGCGCGCCGCTCACCGCCGACGTCGCGCGCGTGGTGGACGACGTGCTGCGCCTGTTCCGCACCACCGACTTCATCCCGCCCAACGTGCGCATCGTGGTCGACATGGCCGGCCAGGACAACCGCATCGAGGGCGACCCGGATCTGCTCAAGCAGATCCTGGTCAACCTGCTCAAGAACGCGGTCGAAGCGCTGGGTGCGCATGGCGGACGCATCGAGATCGCCAACCGCGGCCACGTCAACCGCGAGCGCCGCGTCTACCTGGAGCTGGTCGTGTCCGACACCGGCCCGGGCCTGTCGCGCGAGGTGCTGGCCAACCTGTTCTCCGCCGTGCAGAGCGCCAAGGAGGGGCCGCACCACGGCCTCGGCCTGTCGATCGTGCACAGCCTGGTCAAGCAGCTGAACGGGCACATTGCCTGCCGCAGCGGCGCGACCGGCACCAGTTTCGAAATTCTGCTGCCGGCGCATGCCGGCGCCGGCGCCCCGGCCACGCTGCCGGCGCGCGCGCTTGGATCCGCATAAGGTAACAATGAATCCATTCTCCGCGCCCATTCCCTACGACGCCGCCGCACCGTCCGGCAACGGCAACGACCAGCCGCGCCTGCTACTGGTCGACGACGAACCGCGCCTGCTCGCCTCGCTGTACGAGCTGCTGCGCAACCGCGGCTACCAGTTGATCACCGCCTCCACCGGCGGCGAGGCGCTGGCGCACCTGTCGAAGCTGCGTTTCGACCTGGTGCTGCTCGACCTGCGCCTGCCGGACATCGGCGGCCACGAGATCATGGACTTCATCAACGAGAAGGGCATCGACGCCGACGTCATCGTGATGAGCGGCGAAGTCGGGATCGAGGCCGCGATCGGAGCCCTGAAGCGCGGCGCCTACGACTACCTGCGCAAGCCCTACAGCCGCGAGGAACTGCTCAAGACCGTGGCCAACGCGCTCAAGCAGCGCCGCCTGGCCCAGGCCAACGCGCGCATGGCGACCCAGCTGGAAAACTCGGAGAAGATGTACCGCTACCTGGTGGACTCCTCGCCCGACATCATCTACACGCTGAACCACGAAGGCCGCTTCACCTTCATCAACGACCGCGCCTACCAGCTGCTCGGCTACAAGCGCGACGAGCTGATCGGCCAGCACTACTCGATCCTGGTGCACGACGAGGACCTGGAGCGCGCGCGCTACGTGTTCAACGAGCGCCGCGTCGACGAACGCGCCTCGCGCAACGTCGAGCTGCGCCTGAAGTGCCACGCCGCCACCCACCACGAGCGCACCTTCAACACCACCCTGATGACGATCTCGCTGAACGCGATCGGCATGCACGTGCCCGACCAGGAAGTCAAGCGCCTCGAGTTCTTCGGCACCTACGGCGTGGCGCGCGACATCACCGACCGCAAGCGCGCGGAAGAGGTCATCTCCTACCAGGCCTACCACGACATCCTGACCGACCTGCCGAACCGCATCCTGTTCAAGGACCGGCTCGGCCTGGCGGTCATCCAGGCCAAGCGCAAGCAGACCGAGCTCGCGGTGATGTTCATCGACCTGGACCGCTTCAAGCTGGTCAACGACACCCTCGGCCACGTCAAGGGCGACGAGCTGCTGCAGCAGGTGGCGGGCCGCCTGAAGGAGTGCCTGCGCCGCGGCGACACGCTGGCGCGCCAGGGCGGCGACGAATTCACCATCGTGCTGCCGGAACTGCGCGACCGCGACGACGCGCGCATGGTGGCCGACAAGTTCCTCGAGTGCCTGCACCTGCCCTTCGACCTGGACGGCCACGAAGTCCACATCTCGGCCTCGATCGGCATTGCGATCTACCCGGGCCACGGCGAATCGATCGACGAGCTGCTGCGCCATGCCGACATCGCCATGTACCAGGTGAAGGGGCAGGGCAAGAACGGCCACGCCTTCTACGACCCGTCGATGCAGGACGTGTCGCACCAGAAGATCGCGCTCGAGCAGAGCCTGCGCAAGGCGCTCGAGCACGACGAGCTGGAGATGTACTACCAGCCGCAGATCGACGCCATCAGCGGCCGCATCGTCGGCGCCGAGGCGCTGATGCGCTGGAACCACCCGCTGCGCGGCGTGGTCTCGCCGGGCGAGTTCCTGCCTTTCGCCGAAGAGAACGGCCTGATGCTGCCGATCTCGGACTGGATGATCGGCGCCCTGTGCCGCGACATGCTGCAGTGGAAGGCGATCGGCGGCAACCAGATCAAGCTGTCGCTGAACCTGTCGCCGCAATACCTGGACCGCGGCGACTTTTTCGAGAAGATGCGCGGCGCCCTGCTGCGCCACGGGATCGCGCCGAGCCAGATCGAGGTCGAGATCACCGAGAACATCTGCATCCGCAACCCGCAGCACGCGATCGAGCAGCTCAACAAGCTGGGCCAGCTGGGCGTGTCGGTGGCGATCGACGACTTCGGCACCGGCTACTCGTCGCTGGCCTACCTGCACCGCTTCCCGGTGCACACGATCAAGATCGACCAGTCCTTCGTCAAGGAGATCCACGACGAGCACGGGCACTATCCGGTGGTGCTGGCGATCATCTCGATCGCGCGCGGGCTGGGCCTGAACCTGATCGCGGAAGGTGTCGAGACCGACGCCCAGGCGCGCTACCTGCGCGCCAACGGCTGCCTGACGATGCAGGGCTACCTGTATCACCGGCCGATGGCCCTTGGCCGCTTCGTCGACGTGCTGCGCGCCCAGGGCGTGCCGGCCGGCGCGCTTGCCCAGGCTTGATGCCGCCGGCCGATGCCCGCCGCTGACAAGGACAGCCTGCACACGGCGGAATTCCTGCGCGTGAAAGCGCTGGCCGAGCGCGGCGTCGCCACCGCCCAGCACAGCCTGGGCTTCATGTACGTGAACGGCCAGGGCGTGCCGCGCAACGACGAGCTGGCCGTGGCCTGGTACCGCATGGCCGCCAGCAGCGGCCTCGAACAGGCGCAGTACAACCTTGGCGTGATGTATCAAAAAGGGCAGGGGGTGGAGCAGGACCTGGCCCAGGCCGTCTACTGGTACCGCCAGGCCGCCGAGCAGGGTTATGCGCAAGCCCAGTACAACCTGGGCTGGCTGTACGCCAAGGGCCAGGGCATTCCGGCCGACGTGCAGCAGGCGCTGCACTGGTTCAGCCTCGCCGCGGCGCAGGGCGACCCCGGCGCCCAGCACAACCTCGGCATGATGCTCGAGGGCGGCAAGGGCGTGGCCCAGGACGTGGCCGCGGCGATCGGCTGGTACCGCAAGGCCGCCGAACAGGGTTACGCGCGTTCCCAGTTCAACCTGGCGCTGCGTTACGATAGTGGGCAACTGAGCGGACAACTGAGCGGCCCAGGGATCGAGCGCGACGTCCAGCAGGCCCTGCACTGGTTCCACAAGGCCGCCGAGCAGGGTTACGCGCCGGCCCAGTTCAACCTCGGGCTGCGTTACGACAAGGGCCAGGACCTGCCCCAGGACAGCAGCAAGGCGATCCTGTGGTACGGCCGCGCCGCGGCGCAGGGCCACGCCAGTTCGCAGTTCAACCTGGCGCTGATCCACGACAGCGGCCATGGCCACAACATCGAGCCCGACCCGGTGCTGGCGCTGCACTGGTTCCGCAAGGCGGCCGAACAGGGCCATGCCGGCGCCCAGGACAACCTCGGCCTGCGCCATGAGAACGGCCTGGGTGTCGACCAGGACGACGCCCAGGCCGCGCACTGGTACCGCCAGGCCGCCGAGCAGGGTTTTGCAGGCGCCCAGTACCATCTCGGCCTGCTGGTCGATGCCGGCAGGGGCGTGGCCCGGGATCCGGTCGAAGCCGCCAGCTGGTACCGCAAGGCCGCCGAGCAGGGCCACCTGCGCGCCCAGTTCGACCTGGCGCTGCGCTATGAGAGTGGGCAACTGAGCGGCAACGGCGTCCCCGACGTCCAGCAGGCCATGCACTGGTTCCGCAAGGCGGCCGAGCAGGATTACGCGCCGGCCCAGTACATGCTGGGCCAGCTGCTGGACCGCGACGACAGCGGCACGGTCGACGCGCGCCAGGCCGGCGACTGGTACCGCAAGGCGGCCGAGCAGGGCCACACGCTGGCCCAGTTCGCGCTCGGGCTGCGTTACGACAGCGGCCACGGCGTGGCGCGCGACTACGAAGCCGCGCATTTCTGGTACCTGGGCGCGGCGCGCCAGGGCCATGCGCGCGCCCAGTTCAACCTCGGCCTGATGTACGCCGCCGGCCAGGGCGTGCAGGCCGACCTGGTCGAAGCCTACGCCTGGCTGCACCGCGCCGGCAGCGCCGGCCTGGCCGCGGCCGACAACTACCTCCAGCGCATCGCCGCGCGCATGGCGCCGGCCCAGCTCGAGCAAGCCGTCGGCTACACTGGTGCGGCTTGACGAGAACCGACCACCCCCACAAGAAGCAGAGAGAGAAACCATGAGACTCAAGAAGATCGTGCTTGCGCTCGGCCTGGCCGCCGCCGCCGCAGCGCCGACGCTGGCCACCAGCGCCGAGAAATCCTCGCCCGCCGCGGCCTTCGACCGCAAGGCCTACGGCATCGCCTATAAAAAATTCGTCCTGCCCAACGGCCTGACGCTGCTGGTGCACGAAGACCACAGCGTGCCGGTGGTCGGCGTGAACGTCTGGTACCACGTCGGTTCGCGCAACGAAAAGCGAGGCAAGACCGGCTTCGCCCACCTGTTCGAGCACTTCTTCTTCAACGGTTCGGAAAACTATCCGCACGGCTTCCGCGAGGCGATGGACGACCTCGGCGCCAACAACCGCAACGGCACCACCAACACCGACCGCACCAACTTCTTCGAGGACGTCCCGACCTCGGCGCTGGAGCGCACGCTGTACCTGGAATCGGACCGCATGGGCTACCTCGGCAACTACATCTCGCAGGCGATGCTGGAGCGCGAGCGCGGCGTGGTGCAGAACGAGAAGCGCCAGGGCGACAACCAGCCCTACGGCAAGGTACGCTACGAATTCTCGGCCAAGATGTACCCGTACTCGCACCCGTACTCCTGGTCCACGATCGGCAGCATGGACGACCTCAACGCGGCTTCGCTGGAAGACATCCGCGAGTGGTACCGCACCTATTACGGCCCGAACAACGCGGTGCTGTCGCTGGCCGGCGACATCACGCCGGAACGCGCGCTCGAGCTGGTGAACAAGTACTTCGGCGCGCTGCCGCCGGGCCCGCCGTTGCCGCGCACCGAAACCTGGATCCCGGTCCTCGACCGCGACATCCGCGACGAGATGGAAGACCAGGTGCCGCAGGTGCGCGTCTACCGCCGCTGGCACGCGGCCGCCTGGAAGGATGCCGACGTGGCGAAGCTGCAGCTGCTGGGCGACGTGCTGGCCGGCTCGAAGAGCGCGCGCCTCGATAAACGCCTGGTGTACGAGAAGGGCGTGGCCACCAGCGTCTCGGCCGGCATGCAGGATAGCGAGTTGGGCGGCACCTTCGGCATCACGGTCACGCTGAAGAACGGCGCCGACCAGGCGGAGGTGGAGCGCGAAGTCGACCGCATCGTGGCCGATCTGCTGGACAAGGGCCCGACCGCCCAGGAACTGCAGCGCGTCAAGACGCGCGAACTGGCCGATTTCTCGCGCAGCATCGAGCGCCTGGGCGGCTTCGGCGGCCGCGCCGACGTGCTGGCCGAAAGCATGACTTACGGCGGCGCGCCGGACGCCTACCTGACGCGCCTGGAGCAGATGGCCGGCGCCACCCCGGCGGACGTGAAAGCGGCCGGCAATCGCTGGCTGCGCGCCCACCACTACACGATGACGGTGAAGCCGTTCGCCAAGCTGGCGGCGGTGAAGTCGACCCTCGACCGCAAGCAGTTGCCGGCCCTGGGCCAGGCGCCCGACGTCGCCTTCCCGGCCATGCAGCGCGCCCAGCTCAAGAACGGCCTGAAGGTGGTGCTGCTGGAGCGCCACGGCGCGCCTATCGTCAACGCCGCGCTGGTGGTCGACGCCGGGGTCGCGTCCGACCCGGCCGGCAAGGACGGCCTGGCCTCGCTGTCGCTCGGCCTGGTCGACAAGGGCACCAAAACGCGTAACGCGTTCCAGCTGTCCGATGCGCTGGAGTCGCTCGGTGCGCAGATCGGCACCGACACCACCCGCGACCAGTCGATCGTGCGCCTGGAGGCGACCAGCGCCAACCTGGCGCCGTCGCTGGCGCTGCTGGCCGACGCCGCGCTCAATGCGAATTTCCCGCAAGACCAGGTCGAGCTGGCCAAGCAGCGCCGCCTGGCCCAGATCGGCCAGGAGAAGGCGCAGCCGAATGCGCTGGCGCTGCGTGTCGTGACGGGCCTGCTGTACGGCGCCGATCACGCCTACGGCAAGCCCGCGTCGGGTACCGAGGCGACCACCCAGGCCGTCACGCGCGAAGATGTCGCGCGCTGGCGCGACGCCTGGTTCAAGCCGGGCAGCGCAACCCTGGTCGTGGCCGGCGACACCACGCTGGACAAGCTGGTGCCGGCGCTGGAAGCCAGCTTCGGCGCCTGGCAGGGCGGCAGCGCGCCTGCCAAGCAGGTCGCCAGCGTGCCGGCCAACACCGGCAAGCGCATCTACCTGATCGACAAGCCGGAGGCGCCGCAATCGACCATCGTCGCGGCCCACGTGTCGCAGCCGGCGGGCCAGCCGGACGAACTGGCGATCCAGGCCGTCATGACGAATTTCGGCGGCATGGCGACCTCGCGCCTGAACCGCAACCTGCGCCTGGATAAACACTGGAGCTACGGCACCACCGCGCGCCTGTCCGAGATGCGCGGCCAGCGCAGCCTGATCACGGTCGCGCCGGTGCAGACCGACAAGACGGTCGAGGCGATGCAGGAAGTGGCGAAGGAAATCCGCGACATCGCCGGCCAGCGTCCGATCAAGGGCGAGGAGTACGACAGCGTGATGCGCAACGTGACCTCGCGCCTGCCGGGCCGCTTCGCCACGCTGGACGCGCTGGAAGGCGCCGCCATCACCAGCATCAACCTGGGCCTGCCGGACGATTACTGGAGCCGCTATGCCGGCGGCATGCGCGCGCTGAACGACCAGCAGCTGGCCGGCGCTGCCGGCCGCTACATCCATCCGGACCAGGTGGTGTGGGTGGTGGTGGGCGACCTGCGCAAGGTCGAACCGGGCATCCGCAAGCTGGGCTGGGGAGAAGTGACGGTGCTGGACGCGGACGGCAAGCCGGTGCGCTGAACGCCGTCCCTGCCGTTCAGGCCCCTGCAGCCGCGTGCCCGCGCATGCGGCTGTACACCTCCACGTCCCTGAACTCGACCAGCAGCGTGGCGCCGGTGGCGAACAGGATTTCGTGCCGGAGGAAGCCGTCGCCGCCATCGGTGAGTTCGTGGCAGGCGACGTCGCCGAAGCCTTCGCCGTCCTGATGGAACAGCGGCTTGTCCGAGGGAAAATCGACCAGGATGCGGCGGATCGCGCCGTAGCGCAGGCCCCAGACCTGTTTGTCGTAGCTGTCGAGGATGGCCAGCTCGACCCGCACCGGATGGTTGCCCGGCACGATCCAGGGCCGCGGCAACTGGTCAATCGGTGCCGGACGGCTGCCGTCGCGGATGTCCAGGTGCAGCAGTTCGCCGTCATGGATGTCCGCGCGGTCGAAGAAGGCGAAAACTTCGGCCGGCAGCGCGCCGCGCAGGGTTTCCAGTTGTTCGCGGTAGGCGCGCAAGGCCTTGCCCCAGCTGGCGGCATGGGCGTCGGGCTGGCCGCTGCGCACGCTCGCCCAACGTTTCTTGGTCAGATATTTCATGATGTCCCGGCAGTGTGCATATTGACGACAAAGGTGCGCTCGCGCACCGCAGTCGGATATTGAACTGAGGTATACTGTACATCCATACAGTATTTCTGCCAAGATGGAACTCAAAGACAAGCTCGAGATCCTGGCCGACGCCGCCAAGTACGACGCCTCCTGCGCCAGCAGCGGTGCGCCCAAGCGCGATTCGGTGGACAAGGATGGCCTGGGAGCCACCAACGGCATGGGCATCTGCCACAGCTACACGCCGGACGGGCGCTGCGTGTCGCTGCTCAAGATCCTGCTGACCAATTTCTGCATCTACGATTGCCAGTACTGCGTCAACCGGCGTAGCTCGAACGTGCCGCGCGCCCGTTTCAACGTCGAGGAAGTGGTCAAGCTGACCCAGGATTTCTACCTGCGCAACTACATCGACGGCCTGTTCCTGAGTTCCGGCATCATCCAGTCCAGCGACTACACGATGGAGCAGCTGGTCGAAGTCGCACGCCGCCTGCGCGTGGAGCACAAGTTTCGCGGCTATATCCACCTGAAAACAATCCCGGACGCCGACCCACGCCTGATCGAGCTGGCCGGCAAGTACGCGGACCGCCTGTCCGTCAACATCGAGCTGCCGACCCAGGACAGCGTGCAGAAGCTGGCGCCGGAAAAGAGCGTGCACACGATCAAGCTGGCGATGGGTTCGATCCGCACCAAGCTCGACGAGAAGGACGCGCACCCGAAGGCGCCCGTGTTCGCGCCGGCCGGCCAGAGCACGCAGATGATCGTCGGCGCCGACGCCAGCGATGACCACACCATCCTGAACACGGCCCAGACCCTGTACGGCAGTTACAAGCTCAAGCGTGTCTATTACTCGGCCTTCAGCCCGATCCCGCAGAGCCCGTCCACGGTGCCGTCGGCGCCGCCGCCGCTGCAGCGCGAGCACCGCCTGTACCAGGCCGACTTCCTGCTGCGCGGCTATGGTTTTACGGCCAAGGAACTGATGCCGGCATCGGGCAACCTGGCGCTCGACATCGACCCGAAACTGGCCTGGGCGCTGGCCAACCGCGACCATTTCCCGCTCGACCTGAATCGCGCCGATGAAACCATGATCGCGCGCGTGCCCGGCATCGGATTGCGCTCGGCAAAGCGCCTGGTCGACCTGCGCCGGCTGCGCCGCATCCGCTGGGAAGATCTATCCCGCCTGCGCTGCAGCCTGAAAAAGCTGGCGCCCTTCGTCGTCACCGCGGACTACAAGCCGGCGCAAGGCGCGGCCTCGTCCGAACTGCTCAGGCGCAACATGGCCGACGCGCCCGAGCAGATGAATTTGTGGCCGGAATTGCAGGCCGTATGAGCGCCAGGGGACCCGCCATCGAGCAGCTGCGCGCAGGCCAGCCGCTGCTGGTCGAGACCTTCGCCGAATGGCGCGAAGCCGCGCGCGACCTGCTGGTCCACGGCGTGCCGCCCGAACGCGTCACCTGGAGCACGCCGCACGCCGGTGGCGACCTGTTCACGAGTGCGCCGCCCGCTGTCCAGCCGGCGCATGATCTGCCGGACCTGCCGCAGGGCACCCGGCCGCCGCCGCACATCCCGCGCTCGTTCATGGACATGCTGCAAAGCGCCGCCTGCTGCCGCGTGCCGGACCGCTGGGCCTTCCTGTACCGCGTGATCTGGCGCTGGCAGCAGGGCGAGCACGACGTGCAGTCGCCGGCCGACGAAGACGGCGCGCGCCTGAACGGCATGGTCAAGGCGGTCCGCCGCGAGGAGCACGACATGCACGCCTACATCCGGTTCCGCGAACGCCCCGCAGAAGCGGGCCCGCCGCGCTTCGTCGCCTGGTACGAGCCGCAGCACGACGTGCTGCCCCAGGTGGCCGAGCATTTTATTTCGCGCATGGGCAAGGTCAGCTGGATGATCGCCACGCCCGAAGCCTCGGTGCTGTGGGATGGCCAGACCCTGCACAACACCGGCCCGCTGGTGAAGAACGCGGACGACCTGGAAGACACGGGTGAGGCTTTATGGCTGACCTATTACCGCAGCGTGTTCAACCCGGCGCGCCTGAACACCGGCGTCATGCAGCAGCACATCCCTTCGCACCGCTGGAAGAACCTGCCGGAAGGGAAAATCGTGACGCAAATGGTCAGCGATGCCGCCATGGGCGCGCGCAGGACCGGCCAGTTCCAGGCCGTCGGCCAGAGAAAGGGCACGACGATCCCGATCGCCGCCGAGGATGCCCAGCCGGAACGCCAGCAACCCTCGAAACTGGACGAATGCCGGCGCTGCGAACTGTGGGAATTCGCCACGCAAGCCGTGCCCGGCACGGGCCCGCAACAGGCGCGCATCATGTTCGTCGGCGAGCAGCCGGGCGACCAGGAAGACCTGGCCGGCCAGCCCTTCGTCGGCCCCGCCGGCAAGCTGCTCGACCAGGTGTGCGCGGCGGCCGGCGTCGACCGCGACACCATCTACGTCACCAACGCCGTCAAGCATTTCAAGTGGGAGCCGCGCGGCAAGCGCAGGCTGCACAAGACCCCGGCCCAGCGCGAGATCGAGGCCTGCCACTACTGGCTGGACAAGGAGCTGGCGCAGGTCAAGCCGGACGTCATCGTCGCGCTGGGCGCCACCGCGCTGAAGTCCGTGCTGCGCACCGCCAACGTGACGCTCAAGGCTTCGCTGGGCAAACCGATGCAGGTCGACGGGCGCTGGGTCGTCACGACCTATCACCCGTCCTACGTGCTGCGCGTGCCGAGCGAGGAGGCCAAGCGCGAGGCGTTTTCGACGATGGTGGCGGGCCTGAAGCTGGCGCACGCGTTGCTGGAACGCCCGCTCGGCATTCCCGAGCCGGAGTGACATGCATACCAGGTATGCATGTCATAAATGTAATATTTTGTTGCGGAAATAGGTAAGGCCGTGGCATAAATGTAGTCTCTGGTGATCATATTTACACAGGGATGCATGATGAAACGGACTGCCTGCGCGCTCTACCTCGCTTGTCTGGCTGTGCCTGCCTTGGCACAGACCGAAGCCGCTCCCCCCGCCGCCGACGCCGCCGAGGCAGTGACTGCCCAGATCGTGGTATCGGGCAAGCGGCCCGGCCCCGGCCTGTGGAAGGTATCGAAAGGCGAGCACGTGATGTGGGTATTCGGCCTGTATTCGCCGCTGCCGCAGAAGATGGAGTGGGACAGCGCGCGCGTCGAACGCCTGGTCGCGCAATCGCAGGAAGTGCTGGGGCCGCCGGTGGTGAGCGTCGGCACCGGCTACCTCGGCATGCTGACCGCGCTGCCCAACATGATCGGCATGAAGAAGATGCCGGATGGCGCGCAATTGCACGACGTGGTGCCGGCCGAGGTCTACACCCGCTGGCAAAGCCTGAAGCTCAAATACATCGGTGACGACGCCGGCATCGAGCGTTACCGCCCCATGTTCGCGGCCGACGAATTGATGGATGCGGCGCTCAAGAAAAACGGCCTGACGAAATCCTTCGTCGTGCGCAAGCAGATCGAAGCGATCGCGAAGAAAAACGGCGTCAAGCTCACCGACACCGGCGTGCACATCATGATCGACAATCCCGGTAGCACGCTGAAAGATTTCAAGAAGTCGCAGGTGGACGACATGGCCTGCTTTACCAAGACCCTGGAGCGCTTCGAAGGCGACATGGATGCGATGCGCGGGCGTGCCAACGCCTGGGCCAACGGCAAGATCGCCGAGATCAGCCAGCTCGACTACGCCGAACGCGAGGATGCCTGCAACAACGCCGTCATGAATGGCAGCCTTGCGAAAAACCATCCGGCGATGCAGAACATGTTCGAACGCCGCTTCGCCGCCTGGATCAAGGCGGCGGAAACGGCGCTGGACAAGAACCAGGCGACCTTCGCCATGCTGCAGATGAACGAGATCATGGGGTCGAAGAGCTACCTGGCGGCCTTGCAGGCGAAGGGCTATACGGTCGAGAGCCCGAAATGAACGCAGGCATCATGATGAAACGGATCGCCGCGGCCGTGGTGCTGGCCAGCCTGGCCTTGCCGGCCCTGGCCCAGGCCGACGCCGCCCAGGCCGGACTGGAAAACCTGCAAACGCCGCCCAGCCAGGTCGTGGTGTCGGGCAAGCGCCCCGGCCCCGGCGTGTGGAAGGTCTCGAAAGAGGGCCACGTGATGTGGGTGTTCGGCCTGTATTCGCCGCTGCCGCGCGACATGGAATGGGATGCGGGCCGGGTCGAGCGCCTGCTGGCGCAATCGCAGGCCGTGCTGTTGCCGCCGTCGGCCGGCGCCAGGGTCGGCTTCTGGAAAGGTTTGACCCTGCTGCCCCAGTTGCCGCGCCTGATCGGCATCCAGAACAATCCGGACGGTGCCACCTTGCACGAGGTGCTGCCGGCCGAGGTCTATGCGCGCTGGACCGTGCTGAAGGCGAAATACATCGGCGAGGACAAGGACATCGAACGCCAGCGGCCGATCTTCGTGGGACAGCGCCTGATGCGTGCCGGCCGCGACAAGTATGGCTTGGCGACCAGCGGCGTGGTGTCGGACAAGATCTACCAGATCGCCAAGGCGAACAAGCTCAAGTTCTACACGTCCGGATTCGAGATCCCGCTGGACAATGTCGGCAAGGCGATCACGGAATTCAAGCAGAACCGCTTGAACGACGTCGCCTGTTTCAGCAAGACCATGGACACCATGGAAGACGACATCGACGCCATGCGCGTGCGCGCCAACGCCTGGGCCAATGGCAACATCGCCGAGATCGAGAAGCTCGATTTCAACACGCTGGAAGACGCCTGCGACGACGCCATCCTGGGCAGCACCATGGCGCAGCAGGTCGACCAGGATGCGCGCTCGATGCGCGAGCGCCTGCGCGCCGCCTGGCTCGACGCCGCGGAAAAAGCGATGGCGAAGAACGACGCGATCTTCGCCGTGCTCGACCTGAAGGACGTGTTCGACCAGAAAGGCTACTTGGCGGCGCTGCAGGCCAGGGGCTACACGGTCGAAGCGCCGAAATAGTACTCACCTGAGTCTGTGGACCAGCTCAAATGAGCAGCGCGCCGGGTTCAGGCCGGATCGGCTTGCCCGTTGACCGCATCGTCCTCGCGCGATGCCGCCTGGGCCACGCGCCCGCCCGGCGCCACGTCGTGGGTCACCCAGACGTTGCCGCCGACGACGGCGCCCTTGCCGATCGTGATGCGGCCGAGCACGGTGGCGCCGGCATAGATGACGACGTCGTCCTCGACCACCGGGTGGCGCGGCAAGCCTTTCTGCAGCGTGCCGTCGGCATGGGTGGGAAAGCGCTTGGCGCCCAGCGTGACCGCCTGGTACAGGCGCACGCGCTGGCCGATCACGGCGGTCTCGCCGATCACGATGCCGGTGCCGTGGTCCATGAAGAATCCGGCGCCGATGGTGGCGCCGGGGTGGATGTCGATCCCGGTTTCCGCGTGCGCCTGCTCGGCGACGATGCGCGCCAGCAAGGGCAGGCCGAGCCGGTACAGGCAATGCGCCATGCGGTGGTGGATCATGGCCAGGATGCCCGGGTAGCACAGCAGCACTTCGTCGACGCTACGCGCGGCCGGGTCGCCCTGGTAGGCGGCCAGCACGTCGCTGTCGAGCATGATGCGGATTTCCGGCAGGGCGGCGCCGAAGGCTTGCGTGGCCGCCAAAGCCTGGCCGGCGATGTCGGTATCGGTGCGCTGCTGCAGGGCGGCGCTGTAGCGCAGCTCGATCTGCACCTGGCGCAGCAGCGCGTGCAGGGCCGAGTCGAGCGCGTGGGCGACGTGGAATTCCTCGCTTTCCTGGCGCAGGCCGGGCGGCCCCAGGCGCATCGGGAACAGCACGCCCTTGAGTTGCGCGACGATGCCGGCCAGCGCGTCGCGCGACGGGAATTCGATGCGCTCCTCGCCGGGCGGGCGGTGGGCCTGGCGCCATTGCTGGCGGGCGTCGTGCAAGCCCTGCACGATGCCGGCGATGTCGAAATTGGCCATCAATGTGTCTCCATGCGGCGTTCAAGGGTGGGGCGGCCGGGCGTGTCCGGCCCATCCATTCTATTTTTGCCAACCGTGCCGCGGTTCAGATTTGTCAAATGCGCGCGAAGACGCGTAGAATGCTGGCAACGCGGGTGTAGTTCAATGGTAGAACGGCAGCTTCCCAAGCTTCATACGAGGGTTCGATTCCCTTCACCCGCTCCAGTCTTCCACCTTTCCCCATCGCTACCAGCCCCGGCTCAGCAAGCCGCCGGCTTGACCCGCTCGACTTCCAGCCCGAACAGCGGACGCAGGCGCGTACCGAACACGTTGCCGACAAAGGCTGCGACCAGCCACAGCCAGCCGTGCAGGCTGCCCGACACGATGCCGCTGAAGTAGGCGCCGATGTTGCAGCCGTAGGCCAGGCGTGCGCCATAGCCCAGCATCAAACCGCCGACCACGGCCGCCAGCAGCGAGCGCAGTGGCACGCGCCAGACCGGCGCATAGCGGCCGGCCAGGGCCGCGGCCAGCATCGCGCCCAGCACGATGCCGATGTCCATCACCGAGGTCACGTCTTGCGTCACCGGCGCGGCCAGCGCGGCGGCATTCGCCTTGGTCGACCAGTAGGCCCAGCTGGCGGTGTCGATGCCCATGCCTGCCGCGGCCTTGGCGCCCCACAGCGCGAACGCCGAGGTCACGCCCCAGGGACGACCGGACAGCGCCAGCGTGGCGAAGTTGAGCACCACCAGCGCCAGCGCGCCGGCCAGCAGCGGCCACGGACCGCGCAGCCAGGGCGAGGTGCGCGAAGGATGCACCGGGTTCACCAGGCGGCCATGGCGGCGCTTTTCGACGACGATGGTGATCGCCGCGATGGCCGCGAACACGATCCAGTTCAGCAGCAGCGCCGGCGCCAGGCCCAGGGTCTTGACCAGCGAGACGGGTTTCAGCTGCGGCAGCGAGGTCCAGAACGGCATGTGCGCGGTGGCGATGACGGAGCCGGCGATGAAAGCGAGCAGGGTCACGATCATGCGCGTGCTGCCGCCGCCGACCGTGTACAGCGTGCCCGAGGCGCAGCCGCCGCCCAGCTGCATGCCGACGCCGAAGATGAAGGCGCCGACCACGACCGAGGTGCCGGCCGGCGAGACCAGGCCGGTGACGGGCGTGCCGAACAGGGTGCCGGCGGCCAGCGCCGGGAAGAACAAGGCCACGCCGACGGCGAGCATGATCATTTGCGCGCGCAGGCCGGCGCCGCGGCCGTCGGCGATGAACACGCGCCAGGACGAGGTGAAGCCGAACGCCGCGTGGTACAGCGCGACGCCGAGCAGGGCGCCGACCACCCACAGGGCGGCCTGGCGCGCGCTGACGGCCTGCATCAGGTAGAGGGCGCCGAGTACGATGAGCAGCAGGGCCACGCCCATCGGCACGGGGTTGATGTCGGCGCGCTGGCGCACGGGCAAGGAAGCAGTATTAGACATAAATAAATGTAGCCAGAGAATCGTAAGTTCTTATTTTCCCTCGTTTTTTTGTTTCGTGCAGGCGAGCGCTCCGCTTTCCGCCAAGCATGGCAGAGACCGGCTGCCCGGCCGTGCGCGCCCTTGCAGGGACCTTATGGCAAACTGACACCGTCTCCCCGGCAGTATTGACCATGCAAGACGACCCAAGGCCCGACGATCATCACGACAAGCTCGATTGCCCTCCCGGCGCGCTCATGTTCCTGAGCGGCGGCGGACAGATGGGCGCGATGATGCGTGCGCACGACTGGTCGGATTCGCCGCTCGGCCACCCGCGCACCTGGCCGCAGGCGCTGCGCACCGTGGTCGGCCTGATGCTCAATTCCAAATTCCCGATGTTCGTGGCTTGGGGGCCGCCGCAACTGGGCTTCCTGTACAACGACTCCTACATCGACGTGCTGGGTGAAAAGCATCCGCACGCGCTGGGGCGCCCCTTCCACGAGATCTGGGCCGAGATCTGGGACGACATCCACCCGCTGATCGAACGCGCGCTGGCCGGCGAAGCCACCTACGCCGAGCGCATGTACCTGGAAATGAACCGCCATGGCTACGAGGAGCCGACCTGGTTCACGTTTTCCTATTCCCCGGTGCGCGACGAGACAGGCCGCATGGCCGGCATGTTCTGCGCCTGCGTCGAGGTCACCGAGCAGGTGCTGTCCGAAAAATACCGCGAGGAGGAGAACGAGCGCTTCCGCGCCCTGTTCGAGCAGGCGCCCGGCATCATGGCCGTGCTGCGCGGCCCCGAGCACGTGTTCGAACTCACCAACCAGTCCTACCTGCAGCTGATCGGCCACCGCAAGGTGGTGGGCAAGAGCGCGCGCGAAGCGCTGCCGGAAGTGGTGGGCCAGGGCTTCTTCGAGCTGCTGGACCGCGTCTACACCAGTGGCGAACCGTTCGTGGGCCACGCGCTGCCGCTGCGCCTGCAGCTGGTGCCGGGCGGGCCGATGGAAGAGCGCTACGTCGACTTCGTCTACCAGCCGATCCGCGACGCCGGCGGCGCCGTCTCCGGCATCTTCGTGGAAGGCAGCGACGTCACGCCGCGCAAGCTGATCGAGGACGAGCTGCGCGCCGCCAACCGCCAGAAGGACCAGTTCCTGGCCATGCTGGCCCACGAGCTGCGCAATCCGCTGGCGCCGATCATGACCGCGGCCCAGCTGCTCAAGCTCGGGCGCCACGATCCCAAAAGCGTGGCCAACGCCAGCGAGATCATCGCGCGCCAGGCCGCCCACATGACCGACCTGGTGAACGACCTGCTGGACGTCTCGCGCGTCACCCGCGGCCTGGTCACGCTGGAGAAGGAAGAACTCGACCTGAACGTGATCGTGGCCGCCGCCGTGGAACAGGTGCGCCCGCTGGTCGACGCGCGCCGCCATGCGCTGACCCTGCAGCTGTCGGGCCAGCCGGCCCACGTCATCGGCGACCGCACGCGCCTGGTGCAGGTGATCTCGAACATCCTCAACAACGCCGCCAAGTACACATCGCCGGGCGGGCGCATCGTGCTGGCGGTGACGACCGACCGCGAGCGGGTCCACGTCACGGTGCGCGACGACGGGGTCGGCATCTCGCCCGACGTGCTGCCCTACATCTTCGACCTGTTCACCCAGGCCGAACGCACGCCGGACCGTTCGCAGGGCGGGCTCGGGATCGGGCTGGCGCTGGTGAAGAGCCTGATCAACCTGCATGGCGGCACGGTCCACGCCCGCAGTCCGGGACTGGGACGGGGCAGCGAATTCGAGGTCTGCCTGCCGCGTCTGGAGATGCCGGCACCAGGCGGATCCGGCGCGCGCGACCAGGCCGCCGCCGCCGCCGGCAACCTGCGCGTGATGGTGGTCGACGACAATGCCGACGCCGCCCAGATGCTGGCCGCCCTGCTCGAGGTGCAGGGCCACGCGGTGAGCGTGGAGTACGACGGCGCCGGCGCCCTCGAACGGGCGCGGCGCGAGCATCCGGACGTGCTGCTGCTCGACATCGGCCTGCCCGACATGGATGGCTACGAACTGGCGCGCCGCCTGCGCGCCCAGCCCGAGAACACCGGCGCGACGCTGGTGGCGCTGACCGGCTATGGCCAGCGCCAGGACCGCGAGGAGGCGCAGCAGGCCGGGTTCGACCACTACCTGGTGAAACCGGCCGACCTGGCCGAGGTCAACGAAGTGCTGGCGCAGGCGCAGCAGGGGCGCTGAACGCCGCCCTGTCATCAGGGCGTAACTTTCCGTCACTAGACTAATTGCTCATGAGAAACTAGCCGTCCCGGACAGGACCCCGCATGAGCAAACCCAGCGCGCACACCGCCCCGCGCACCCACCGCTTCCTGGCGCTGCTGTGGCCCGCGCTCGCGCTGCTGGCCTGCATCGCGTTGTGGGGGGCCGCGGTGCTGCGCGCGAACGCCGAACACCGCCGCGCGAACGAACAGGCGTTCAAGGAAGCCGACGCCTACGCCGAAGCCTACGAGCAGTACGTGACGCGCTCGGTCGCGCAGATGGACCAGATCACGATGCAGCTCAAGCACAGCTGGGAGCATTCGCACAGTCCCACGCTGGTCGAGGACATGCGGCGCGACGGCATGTTCACCGATGCCGCCTTCGTCAACGTCAGCGTGATCGGGCGTGACGGCAGGGTGCGCTCGTCCAGCCGCATCCTCGGCCGCAACCTCGACATCTCCAGCACCCGCTTCTTCATCCAGCACCGCGACAGCAACTCGACCGCGCTGCGCATCGGCAGCGCACCGCCGGAGCTGGACGGCGCCGCGGAGGCGGACCTGCGCGACACGATCCTGTTCACGCGCCGCCTCGACACCGGCGACGACGAATTCGACGGCGTGCTGCTGATGGCGGTCGATGCCGCCTATTTCACGTCCTTCGTCAGCGCGCCGACGCTGGGACCGGGCAGCCTGCTGGCGCTGGCCGGCATCGACAACGGCCTGCGCATCGAACAGGACGGCGCCGGCGCCCTGCGCACCCGTGCCGCCAGCTCGATCCTGCCCGCGAACGCCGGGCGCTGGCCGGCGGCGCGCGGCGTGCAGCTGCTGCAAGGGCCGGAGGGCTTCAGGGACGGCGCCGCGCGCGTGCTGGGCTGGCGCCGCTCCAGCGCCTATCCGCTGGTGGCCGTGGTCGCGCTGTCGCACGACGCCGCGCTGGCCGCTGCCGAAGCCTACTGGATCGACAGCCGCAATCACACGCTGGTCGCCACCGTCGTGCTGCTGGCGCTGGCCCTGGTCGCCACCATGCTGTCGCTGCGCGCGGCCGGCCGGGCGCGCGAGCAGGACGCGGTGCAGCGCGCCTACCGCACCGCCACCGAGAGCGGCAACGACGGCTTCTACATGGTCGCGCCGGTTCGCGACCGCAAGGGCCAAATGGTCGACTTCCGCATCGTCGACTGCAACGAGCGCGGCGCCTTCTTCTACGGCCTGACGCGCGAGGTGCTGGTCGGCAGCCTGGTGTCCGAGGTCGACCGCGGCGTCGACAGCGCGGCCCTGATCGCCAACTACCGCCAGGCGATGACGGCCGGCTTCCACCAGGAAGACCGGCGCATGCCGGACGATAACCGCCTGAACATCCGCTGGGGCCACCGGCGCCTGGTGCGCGTCGGCGACGGCCTGGCGGTCACGCTGCAGGACATCAGCCAGCGCAAGGAACACGAGGCCCAGCTGGCGCGCCTGGCCAACGAGGACAGCCTGACCGGCCTGCCGAACCGCCACTGGTTCCTGAACTTCGTGCCGGCGGCGCTGGCGCACGCCAAGGCCCATGAGCACGAGGCGGCGCTGCTGTTCATCGACCTCGACGAATTCAAGCAGGTCAACGATTCGCACGGCCACGCGATCGGCGACCGCCTGCTGAAGGCCGCCGCCACGCGCCTGCTGTCGCAGCTGCGCCCGAGCGACCGCGTGGCGCGCTTCGGCGGCGACGAGTTCATCGTGCTGCTCTCGCCTTTTGATAGCGAGCACCAGGTGGCGGCGGTGGCCGGCCGCATCATCCAGGCCTTCGGCAAGCCCTTCACCATCGCGCAAGAGCAGCACATGATCGGCGCCTCGGTCGGCATCAGCGTGTTCCCGCGCGACGGCACCGACGCCGCGACCCTGATCCGCCACAGCGACATCGCAATGTACGCCGGGAAGAACGAGGGCAAGGGCCAGTACCGCTTCTTCGACCCGGCCCAGTCCAGCACCCTCAAGAGCCGCGCCCAGCTGCGCCAGCGCATGCTGGAAGCGATCGAGAAGAACCAGTTCGTGCTGCACTACCAGCCGCGCGTCGACACCCGCAGCGGAGAACTGCTCAGCATGGAGGCACTGCTGCGCTGGGAGCATCCGCAGCTGGGCATGATCCGCCCCGACGAATTCATCCCGCTGGCCGAATCCAGCGGTTTGATCGTGCCGATCGGCGCCATCGTGATCGACCAGGCCTGCGCCCAGCTGGCGGCGTGGGCCGGGCAGGGCGCCGGTCGGGATCACTTCGCGGTGCCGGTCTCGATCAACGTCTCGCCCAAGCAGTTCCTGCGCGGCGGCGTCGAGCGCGAGCTGGCCGAGGCCCTGCGCCGCCACGGCGTGGCGCCCGGCCTGCTCGAAGTCGAGATCACCGAGTCGGCGATGATGGGCGACCAGGAAGAGATCCTGGCCGAACTGGCGGCGATCCGCGCGCTCGGCATCAAGCTGCACGTCGACGATTTCGGCACCGGCTACTCGTCGCTGTCGCAGCTGCAGCGCATGAAGATGGACGTGCTGAAGGTCGACCGCTCGTTCACCGCGGAGCTGGGGCGCTCGAAGGAAGGACAGGTGTTCTTCCAGGCGATCGTGTCGATGGCCCAGGCGCTGGGCATGGAGGTGGTGGCCGAGGGCGTCGAGACCGCCGAACAGCTGGCGATCCTGCGCGCGCTCGGGTGCAACGAGGTGCAGGGCTACCTGATCGCGCGGCCGATGCCGGCGGGGGCGGTCGGGGCGCTGCTGGCGCAGCGGTATCTGTTGGAGGAGAAGGCGGCGGCGTAAGAGTTTGCCCTTGGTTCCAAGACCGTCGTCCCTGCGAAGGCAGGGACCCAAGTTGTACGAGTTACTGCATACGTTCGCGCTGATCGCCGAACTTGGGTTCCCGCCTTCGCGGGAACGACGTGCCGGGGCAGCGTGGCAAATTCAGCAGCGCGCTCTTTATTGCCCCAGCAAACTCCCTGTACGCCAGGCTTCCTGCCCGGCGATTTTACAAACGTGCATCCCGCGCAGCAGATGCCGGTGCGCGGTGCTGGCAAACAGGATCCCGGTCTGTGTTGCACGCAAGGTCGTCACCTGCCCGCTGACCGGATTGACGATGTCGGCCACCGCATCCCCCGACTGCACCCGGTCGCCCAGGTTCTTGAGGAACACCAGCACGCCCGAATGCGGCGCCGCGATCGGTTCCACGCCTTCCAGCGGCGTCGGCTCGGCCACCAGCGCCGGCAGCGGGTCGAGCGGGATATCGAGCACGCCGTGGCGCGCCAGGTATTGCAGCAGGGCGCGCGCATCCTTCCCGGCCAGCGCGTAGCGCACGTCCATCTCGCCGCGCAGCTCCACCGTCACGCCGATGCAGGCCATCGGGATGGCGGCGCCGGGAAAGGCCGCGGCCAGGTCCCACCACAGGCGGCTGCAGGCTTCGTCGAAGGGTTCGCCGCCGGATTCGCGCGCCAGCAGCGTGGCGTGGGCTTGCAACAGCGCGGCCAGCGGCTTGACCGCTTCGGCCAACGGCGTGCCGGTGTACAGGTGCAGCACCGCCTCGTTGTCGCAATGGAGGTCGAGCATGATGTCGGCGTCGATCGCCATGCCGAGCAGGGTTTTTTTCAGTGCCTGGGTCGCGTTCTCGGGTTCCCATGCCGCTACCGACTGGCGCGCGTGCGCACGGATCAGGTCCACGTTGGCCTGCGCATCCTGGCCCAGGCGGCCGGCCAGGGACGCCTTCAAGTCCTCGGCGACGTGCTTGTACGAGCGGTTGAAATTGATGCCGTTGGCCAGGTCGAAGCGGCCGAACGGAATACCGTGCACGACCTGCGACAGGCCGATCGGATTCGCGGCCGGCACCAGGATGATCTCGCCCTTGACGCGGCCCTCGGCCTCCAGCCGCTCCAGTTCGCGCCGGAGCGTGTGCGCCACCAGCATGGCCGGCACCTCGTCCGCATGCAGCGAAGCCTGGATGTACACCTTCTTGCCCGCAGCCTTCCCTGCCGCGGGCACGCCGAAGTGGAAGGAGGTCAGCTGGAAGCTGGCGACGTTGTCTTCGGTGGCGATCGGATGGTTCTGCTGCTGCATGGGCGTCTCTCCAGTCTGCGAAGACGACATTATGTCCGAGAACCCGGCGCGACAGCGCCGCGCAGTGCCGGACGGGCGGTATAATGACCGCCGTTTTTTCGTCCTCATTGTGATCCCATGTCCGCAGATACGCCCACCAACAGCCAAGGCCGTCCGATGCTCTACGACCCGACCGAGCACCGCATCCGCAGTTTCGTCACGCGCGCCGGCCGCCTGTCGACCGGGCAGGCGCGCGCGCTCGAGGAATTCGGACCGCAGTTCCTGGTCGAGTACCGCAAGGAAGCCTTCGATTTCCACGCCCCCTTCGGCCGCACCGCACCCCTGATCCTGGAAATCGGCTTCGGCATGGGCGGCACCACCGCCCATATCGCCAAGGTGATGCCGGACAAGGATTTCATCGGCGTCGAAGTGCACACGCCGGGCGTGGGCAGCCTGCTCAAGCAGATCGGCGAAGAGGGCATCACCAACCTGCGCCTGATCCAGCACGACGCGGTCGAGGTGCTGAACAACATGATCGCTGACGGCTCGCTGGCCGGCGTGCACATCTTCTTCCCGGACCCCTGGCACAAGGCGCGCCACAACAAACGCCGCCTGATCCAGCCGGATTTCGTCAAGCTGCTGTGCAGCAAGCTGGAAGCGGGCGGCTACATCCACTGCGCCACCGACTGGGAAGATTACGCGATCCAGATGCTGGACGTGCTGGGCGCCGAGCCGCAGCTGGCCAACACCGCCGAAGGCTATGCGCCGCAGCCGGCCTACCGCCCGCTGACCAAGTTCGAGAACCGCGGCATCAAGCTCGGCCACGGCGTGTGGGACCTGGTGTTCACGAAAAAATAAGCCGTTTCGTCGTTCGTTCCACTGGAGTCGTCGCTCGTCCCTTTTCTCTGGTGAGCGCCGGCCGATCTGCCTAGACTCTAATCGTTACTATATATTAACGATCACGGGAGGGTGGTATGTGGACCAAAGTAAGCAACTGGTATCGCGAGTGGGAAGACGAGCAGGTGGCGGTGCTGAGGGCGCCTGAGCTGGCGGCGCAGGTCAAGCCCGGCTACCGGCGCTATTTCGCGGATCGGCTGGCGGCGCTGGACGCACCGAAGCGCCAGCAGATTTGCGAATTTTCCCTCAAATACCGTGGCGCACGCCTGCGCGGCGCCATCGCCTGGCTGGCACTGGTGTTCACCCTGTGCGGCGTCCTCCTGCATTTCACGAGTGAGCGCTACGGCTGGATCGGCTCCATCCTGTTCGCCAACACCATCGGCTTTTCCTTGACCCTGGCCCTGATCGGCGCCTGGTTCGACTACGACCGCATCCTCAAGCAGAAGCGCAGGATGGCACTGGCCGTCGTGGCTTTCTCGATAATGGGCCTGGCCTTCGGTATGGTGCTATGGGGGCAGGCGCCGGACAGTTGGCTGGTGCGGTTGCCGAACATGATGTGGGGCATGCTGGTGGGCATACTGTGCGTCAGCGCGCCGGTGCTGGGCATCAGTCTGTGGCGCCACAGCCAGGCCAAGGCGACCCAGGCCCGCCTGGAGCAGCAAGCCGAGCAGGACCGCCTGGCACGCGAACTCTCCGAATCCCAGCTGCGCCTGCTGCGCGCCCAGATCGAGCCGCACTTCCTGTTCAACACCCTGGGCGCGGTGCAGCAGCTGGCCCAGCACGGCGCCCCGCGCGCCGCCGAACTCACCGCCAATTTGATCGCCTTCCTGCGCAGCAGCATGCGCGACATGCGTTGCGAGCAGGTCAGCCTGGCCACCGAATTCGCGCTGGTCGAGTCCTATTTGAAAGTGATGCAGGTGCGCATGGGCGAACGCCTGCGCTACACCATCAGCCTGCCGCGTGCGCTGGAACAAGTGAAACTGCCCAGCATGATCCTCCTGACCCTGGCCGAGAACGCGATCAAGCACGGCATCGAACCGTCCCTGCGCGGCGGCGAAGTGGCGCTGTCGGCGCGCCTGGAAGACGGCGCGATCCGCATCAGCGTGGAAGACAGCGGCGTCGGCATGAGCGCCACGCCGGGCGCCGGCACCGGCCTGGAGAACGTACGCAGCCGCCTGCAACTGGCTTTTGGCGCGGCGGCCGGCCTGGCCCTGCTGGACGGCGATCCCACCGGCCTGATCGCCGACATCACCATTCCCCAACTGACCCCATGACGATGACGACGATCCTGGTTGCCGAAGACGAACCCCTGATGCGCGAACGCCTGCTGGAGATGCTGGCGCAATCCTGGCCCGAGGCGCGGGTGGTGCAGGTGGCCGAAAACGGCAACGACGCCTGGGACGGCTTCCTGGAACACGAGCCCGAGGTCGCCTTCCTCGACATCCGCATGCCCGGCCTGTCCGGCCTGGAGGTGGCGCAGCGCATCGGCAAGCTGGCCCACGTGGTGTTCGTGACGGCCTACGACCAGTACGCGGTCGATGCCTTCGATGCCGGCGCGGTCGACTACCTGCTCAAGCCGGTGCAGGCCGACCGCCTGGAGCGGGCCGTGGGGCGTTTGCGCGAAAAACTGGATGCGGCCAGTGCGCCGCCGGCCGACCTGGGGCATTTGCTGCAGCACCTGAAGTCGGCGCTGCCGGGCATGCGGCCGGAACGCATCAAATGGCTGAAGGCCAACGTCGGGCGCCAGATCCGCCTGATCGACGTCGAGGACGTACTGTTCTTCCAGTCGGACACCAAGTACACGCGCGTGAAATTGCGGGATTCGGAAGCGCTGGTGCGCACGCCCTTGAAGGATTTATTGAGTGGGCTGGATCCGGACCGGTTCTGGCAGATCCACCGCGGCATCGTGGTGAATGCCGGGGCGATCGCGGCGGCGGAGCGGGCCGATGCCGAGCGGCTGCAGGTGCTGCTGCGCGATTGCGAGGAGAAGCTGCCGGTCAGTCGGACCTTCGCCCACCTCTTCAGAGATTAAACGGGATTAGATCATTTCCTGGATGATCGCCACGATCTCATCGCCATACGACGCCAGCTTCTTGGCGCCCACGCCCGATACCCCGCGCAGCTCGTCCAGCGAAGTCGGCTTGGCCTTGGCGATCTCGCGCAGGGTGGCGTCGCCGAAGATGATGAAGGCCGCCACGTTGTGCGCCCGGGCGGTTTCCATGCGCCACCAGCGCAGCTTCTCGAAGATCTGCTGCTCGGACTTCGACAGGTCCATCTCGGCATAGCCGCGGCTGGGCGTGCTGGCGCGCTTCTGCTTGACCGGTTTCTGGTACTGGCGCAGCTCCACCTTGCGCTCGCCCTTGAGCACCCCGCGCGCCGCCTCGGTCAGCTTGAGGGAACTGTAGGAATCGTGGTCGACCGTGACCAGGCCGAGCGCAATCACCTGGCGCACGATGGCGCGCCATTCCTGCTCGCCGCGGTCGGCGCCGACGCCGTACACCGACAATTTATCGTGATGCCACTGGGTGATGCGGTCGGTTTCCACGCCGCGCAGCACCTCGATGATGTGGCCGGCGGCGAAGCGCTGGTCGCAGCGGTAGATGGCCGACAGCAGCTTCTGCACCGGCACCGTGGCGTCGAACGAGACCGGCGGCACCAGGCAGGTGTCGCAGTTGCCGCAGGGGCCGGAACGCTCGCCGAAATACTCCAGCATGCGCATGCGCCGGCAACTCAAGGTCTCGCACAGGCCCAGCATGGCATCGAGCTTGGACGACAGCACGCGCTTGAAATTCTCGTCGGCCTCGGATTCGTCGATCATCCGGCGTTGCAGCACCACGTCCTGCAGGCCGTAGGCCATCCAGGCATTCGAGGGCAGGCCGTCGCGGCCGGCGCGCCCCGTTTCCTGGTAATAGCCTTCCAGCGACTTTGGCAGGTCGAGGTGGCAGACGAAACGCACGTCCGGCTTGTCGATGCCCATGCCGAAGGCGATGGTCGCCACCATCACGATGTTTTCCTCGCGCAGGAACTGGGCCTGGTTCGCCGCGCGCAGCGCGTAATCCATGCCGGCGTGGTAGGGCAGGGCACGGATGCCGTTCTCGTTGAGGAAGTCGGCGGTCTCCTCGACCTTTTTACGGGACAGGCAGTAGACGATGCCGCAATCGCCCGGGTGCTCGGTCGTGATGAAGTCGAGCAGCTGCTTGCGGGCGTTGGTCTTCTCGACGATCGAATAGCGGATGTTCGGGCGGTCGAAGGACGAGACGAACTGGCGCGCTTCTTCCAGCTGCAGGCGCTGCGCGATCTCGGCGCGCGTCATCTGGTCCGCGGTGGCGGTCAGGGCGATGCGCGGCACCTGCGGGAAGCGCTCGTGCAGGATCGACAGGCGGATGTACTCGGGGCGGAAATCGTGGCCCCATTGCGACACGCAGTGCGCCTCGTCGATCGCGAACAGCGAGATGTGCGAGTCCTCGAACAGGTCCAGGCAGCGCTGCGTCATGAGGCGCTCGGGCGCCACGTAGACCAGGTCGATGTCGCCGGTGCGCACCAGGCGCTCGATGCGCAGCGTCTCTTCGAAGGTCTGGGTGGAATTCAAAAAGGCGGCGCGCACGCCGACCTCGGCCAGCGCATCGACCTGGTCCTGCATCAGCGCGATGAGGGGCGAGACGACCACGCCGACGCCGTCGCGCAGCAGGGCCGGGATCTGGTAGCACAGCGACTTGCCGCCGCCGGTCGGCATCAAGACCAGCGCATCGCCGCCGCTCGCCACGTGCTCGACGATGTCGGCCTGCTGCCCGCGGAAGGCGGGGTAGCCGAATACCGTCTCGAGCACGTGCAGTGCGCGTTCCTGGATGTCGCTGGCCTGGGTGTCGCTGGTCATGGTGGTGGTGTCGTCCGGCACGTTTGCCTCTTGTTAAATATGTCCGCTCAGTCGGCCCACACCACCCAGCCGAAATGGGCGGTGACCAGCACGACGATGCCGAACACGATACGGTACCAGGCGAATCCCGTGAAGTCGTGCGAACTGATGAAGCGCAACAGCCAACGGACGCAAAGGAAGGCCGAGACGAAGGCCGCCAGGCCGCCGATGCCGAACAGCGGCAGGTCGGCCGCCGACAGGTCGTGGCGTGCCTTGAACACGGAATATACGGTCGCGGCCAGCAGGGTCGGGATCGCCAGGAAGAAGGAGAATTCGGTGGCCGCCTTGCGCGACAGGCCGAACAGCATGCCGCCGATAATGGTCGCGCCGGAACGGCTGGTGCCCGGGATCAGGGCGAAGCACTGGGCGCAGCCGACCTTCAGCGCGTCCAGCACCGTCATGTCGTCGACGGTGGCGATGCGGTGCGAACCCGCCAGCGTCTTGTGGCGGCGTTCGGCCCACAGGATGATCAGCGCGCCGACGATGAAGGCCAGCGCGACCGGCACCGGCGTGAACAGGTGTTCCTTGATCGCCTTGGCGAACAGGAAACCGAGCGCCGCCGCCGGCAGGAAGGCGACGATCAGGTTGAGCATGAACTTCTGCTGGCGCGGGTCCGAGCCGATGCCACCCAGCACCGCCGCGATGCGCGCCCGGTATTCCCACATCACGGCCAGGATCGCGCCGGCCTGGATGGCGATATCGAATACCTTGGCCTTTTCGGTGGTGAAATCGAGCAGGCTGCCGGCCAGGATCAGGTGGCCGGTGGAGGAAATCGGCAGGAATTCGGTAAAGCCCTCGACGAGGCCCATGATGATCGCTTTCAGGGCGAGAATGATGTCCATGAAATTCTGGTAAGGATGTTATTGTGGTTCGGACGCCGGATGCCGGACGCGGAAGGGATATTGCGCGGGCTACAGCAAAGCAGGGCGCAAGCTTACCACGGGTGGCTTGCCGGCCGTCGAGTTACCCGCATCAAGTGGTGGCTTTTTTGCTGGAGGCAAGAGTCTGCGGCAGCGTGGGAGGGGTGCCGTGGGCGAGCCCGGCCAGGGCCCGCATGCAGCGGTGGCGTGCCCGGACGGCCTGCCGGCCCCGGACTTGCGCCGTACAGGCTGTTATCGGAAACGCGCCTTGTCGATGCGGCTGGCTTCGATTTGCCCGGCATTGCGGATCAGGTCGCGTACCGCTTCGGCATTGCGGATTCCGCTCAACCACAGTCCGACCCAAAGATTCGAGCGCCCGCAGAGCCGGGGAAAGAACGGGCTCTGGATCTCGCCGGTGGAACTGAGTTTGTGCAGTTCGTGGGTCGTGGTCTTTTTGCTGAAGATGCCGGATTCGATCATCAAGCGCTGCGAAGACATTTTGTATTTGATGTTTTTCAGTCTCAAAGCCCATACGCAGTGCTGATACACCTGATAGACGATGACCAGGATGCCGATTGCCAGCGTGAGGAAGTATGCGGTGTCCTCGCGCTTCCCGGGCGACGCGGGTTGCGCCGCACTTGCGGCGGCGTTGGACTCGGCTGGGGCACTCGCGGCCTTGCCGCGCGTCTTCGTCTTCTTGCCATGGGCGTGGCTGTCGGCGGCAGGCACCGGCGCCGGCTGGGCGCTTGCGGCTTCCGGCAGGGAAGGGTGCGGCGCAAGATAGGCAAGGGCGCCTATCCACACGAGAATGAGGATGGCCCACTTGAACAGGCTGGAGAACATCAGCGACAGCGAGGGCGAATCCTGCCATACCTGGGCTTCCGGGTCGTAATTCAGGATATTTTGCGCAATACCGGTGACACGGCCATCGCCGATGTTGGCCCCCACATTGGTCCGGAGGCTGTCGACATGATGAAGCGGCATCACATTGTCGGGATTGGCGACACTACCCTGGTTTTGGTCACTGCGAACATCGAGAGCACCGCTCATATGAAGAATCCAAAAAAAAGTAAGAAAAAGGCTAGACAAAAATAGTATATACATCGCATCTAATTTTGCCAACAAGCAATACTTTTTCGTGGTGTTTCTCACGCATGCCGCGCATTCGATGGTGCAGTCGCCTTCTCCAGGTCGCCGATCCAGTGCAAGGCATGTTCCCGGCTGGCGCCACACATGTCGGTGTCCGGCTGGAGCGAGCCGCATACATGGGGACGCTCGGGGCGGCCGAAGATCCTGCATCGCATTTCGTCGTCCAGCTGCACGCAGCGTACGCCGGCTGGCTTGCCATTCGGCATGCCTGGAATCGGCGAGCTGATCGAGGGTGCGGTGCAGCACGCACCACAGCCTGGACGGCAACTCGGCGGATTTGATGGGGAATTCATACGGTAAAGACTGACAGGAAGCAGCGCGCCAGTATACTACGGGCTGGCCCTTGATTTTCTTGACGGCCCCCGGACCCGGGTCTATATTTGCTGACTCAACAGTTAGTTGTCGGACAGAAGCATGCCATGCCCTTTTGACACCAAGCCACGCTGGGAGCGCCGCAAGGAAGCGCGGCCACAGGAGTTGCTGGAGGCAGCCATCGACCTGTTCGTCGAACGTGGCTACGCCGCCACACGCCTGGAAGACGTGGCGCGCCGCGCCGGCGTCTCGAAAGGCACGCTCTACCTCTATTACGAGAACAAGGAAGAGCTGTTCAAGGCCGTCGTCCGTTCCAGCATCGTGCCGGCCATCGGCGAGGCCGAGGTGTCGGTCGCCGAATTCGACGGCCACAGCGCCGACCTGCTGCGCCACCTGATCCACAACTGGTGGCAGCGGGTGGGCGCGACCAAGGCCTCCGGCATCATCAAGCTGGTCACCGCCGAAGCCAACAATTTCCCCGAGCTGGCCAAGTTCTACCAGGAAGAAGTCATCAACCGCGGCACCGCGGCCATGTCGGGCATGCTCGAGCGCGGCGTGGCGCGCGGCGACTTCCGCCCGATCGACGTCAAGCTGATGACCCAGGTATTGACGGCGCCGATGCTGATGCTGATTACCTGGAAGCATTCGGTCGGCCCGTGCCCGCGCGCCGAACTCGAACCGCTGGCCTTCCTCGACACCTTCCTCGACATGGCGCTGCACGGCCTGCTTCCCCCGGAAGCCCAGGCCGGCCCAGGCGCCAAGTGAGCTGCGCGACGTCGACACGCCGTCATTCCGGCGTTTCAACCCCGCCAAATTGCAGACTGTCGCAATTTCCGCTGGTCTCGGCATGCATGTCGTTAAGATATGTTTGCTGAAGCCGTTCAACGATAAAATGTCGGATTATTTCTTTTACCACCGAGTATCAAGATGAATATCGAACAAGCCCGCTTCAACATGATCGAACAGCAGATCCGCCCTTGGAACGTACTGGACCAGGATATCCTCGACCTGCTGCACGTGGTCAAGCGCGAACACTTCGTGCCGGCCGCCTACCAGAGCCTGGCGTTCGCCGACGTCGAAATCCCGCTGCCGGGCGGCGACGTGATGCTGGCGCCGAAGTTCGAAGCGCGCACCCTGCAGGAACTGAATGTGAAGAAACACGAGACCGTGCTGGAAATCGGCACCGGCTCGGGCTACATGGCCGCCCTGCTGGCGCACCGCGGCGCCCGCGTGACCACGGTGGAAATCAACCAGGACAACAAGGACCTGGCCGACAAGAACCTGGCGAAGGCCGCGATCGGCAACGTGAAGGTGGAACTGGGCAATGGTGCCGCGGGCTGGGGCCAGGAGCAGTACGACGTGATCGTGGTCTCGGGCGCGCTGGAAGTGCTGCCGGAAGCCCTGCTCAAGCAGGTGAAGGTGGGCGGCCGCATCGCCTGCATCACCGGCCAGCCGCCGGTCATGGAATTCAGCATCATTACCCGCATGAGCGAAACCGCTTACAACACGGTGAAAGTGTTCGAGACCAATATCCGCTACCTGACCGGCGCCCCGGTGCCGTCGCATTTCCAGTTCTGAGGACAGCCGCGATGCAGCACATTACCGCTCCCGAGTTGGCCGCCTGGCTGGCCGACCCGTCGCGCCCGAAACCGCTGCTGCTCGACGTGCGGGAAAACTGGGAAGTCGAGACCTGCCATATCGAGGGCTCGACCCGGATCCCCATGAATCTGATTCCGATTCGCGTCAGCGAACTGGATGACGACCGCGAGATCGTCTGCGTGTGCCACCACGGCGCGCGCAGCATGCAGGTGGCGGCTTTCCTGGAACGTAACGGATTCAGCAACGTAACGAATTTAACGGGCGGCATACACGCCTGGGCCGTGCAGGTCGATCCTTCGATGCCGAAGTATTGAAGACCTGTTTCCAAAATTAGACTCCGATGGAGAGACGTAATATGCAGAAACCCCTCATCGCCGTGCTGTTGGCTGGCGCGTTCTTCTCGCTGAATGCCCAGGCGGCCGATTTGCTCCAGGTGTACCAGCAGGCATTGGCGAACGACGCCACCTTTGCCAGCGCCCGCGCCTCCGCGGATGCGGGACGCGAACGCAGCACCCAGGGGCGCGCGGGGTTGCTGCCGACCATCGGCATCAGCGGCAGTTACGGCAAGACCGACTCGGACGTGACGCCCTGGAACCTTTCCTCGGCGGTGAACACCAACCTGCGCAGCAACCAGGTGCAGGTCGCGCTGACGCAGCCGCTGTTCCGCTGGGACCGCTGGGAGACCTACCAGCAGAGCAAGCTGCAGCAGGCGATCTCCGAGGCCCAGTTCGCCCAGGCCCAGCAAGACCTGATCACGCGCGTGGCCCAGGCCTACTTCGACGTGCTGTCGGCCCAGGACACACTGGAATCGACGCGTTCGCAAAAGGTCGCCACCACCGAACAGCTGGCCTCGGCCAAGCGCAACTTCGAGGTCGGCACCCAGACCATCACCGACACCCACGAAGCCCAGGCCGCCTATGACCTGGTGGTGTCGCAGGAACTGGCGGCGGTGAACGACCTGGAGAACAAGAAGACGGCGCTGCAGGCCATCATCGGCACGCCTCCTAGCGCGCTGGCCACGCTGCGCGCCGGCGTGACCCTGAAGTCGCCCGAGCCGGTCAGCGTCGACCAGTGGGTGTCGGCCGCCGAGAACCAGAACTATGCGGTGACCGTGGCCGAACTGTCGCTGGAAACGGCCAAGCGCGAGATCTCGCGCCGCCGTGCCGGCCATTACCCGACGCTGGATTTGAATGCCACCTCGGCCTACAACAAGGTCAGCGGCCAGACGGCGCAGTCCGGCAAGAATACCAGCAATGCCATCGGCATCAGCTACTCGATCCCGCTCTTCAACGGCTTCGCGGTGACCAGCCAGGTGCGCGAATCGATCGCGCTGGAAGACAAGGCGCGCAACGATCTGGAAGCGAACCGCCGCAATGCCGCCCTGAACGCACGCCAGTCCTTCCTCGGCGTGAACACCGGCCTGGCCCAGGTGAAGGCGCTGGAAGCGGCCGAGGTGTCGAGCAACTCGGCGCTGGAATCGAACAAGCTGGGCTACCAGGTCGGCGTGCGCATCAACATCGACGTGCTGAATGCGCAGCGCCAGCTGTACCAGACCCGCACCGACCTGGCCCGCGCGCGCTACAACACGATCCTGGCCGGCCTGCGCCTGAAGGGGGCCGCGGGTTCGCTGCGCGAGGAAGACCTGCAGTCGATCAATGCGCTGTTGCAGCAGCCTTGATTTGTCGTTGATGTAAAAAAAGGCGCCGAGGCGCCTTTTTTTGTTGACTGTACTTTGTTGGCGGTAAGGCCGTCACCCCTGCACAGGCAGGGCCCCCAGGTTCAAGCCGCCAGCTTTTCCTGGCGCTTGCGCCACTCGATCAGCTCGGCAATCGTCAGGATCGGGTAGCCGCGCGCGCGCGCGAAGTTTTCGATCGCTGCGCCGCGCATCATGGTGCCGTCTTCGTTCATCAGCTCGCACAGCACGGCCGAGGGCTGCAGGCCGGCCAGGATCGACAGGTCGACCGAGCCTTCGGTATGGCCCTTGCGGCCCAGCACGCCGGCCGGGTTGGCGCGCAGCGGGAACACGTGGCCCGGGCGCACCAGGTCGTACGGCTTGGCGTCCGCTGCGATGGCGGCGCGGATGGTGGTCACGCGGTCCAGCGCCGAGACGCCGGTGGTGACGCCTGCGCGCGCCTCGATCGAGACGGTGAACGGGGTACCGTACTTGCTGCCGTTCTCGGCAGCCATGGGCGGCAGTTCCAGCGCGCGCACCCTGTCCTCGGTCAGGCACAGGCAGACGATGCCGCTGCATTCGCGGATCATGACGGCCATGGTGTCGACGCTCAGCTTTTCGGCGGCGACGATCAGGTCGGCCTCGTTCTCGCGGTCGAAATCGTCGAGCAGGATGACGGGGATGCCGGCCTGGGTGGCTTCGATGGCGGCGGCGATGCGGCCTTCCAGGTCATGGCTCTCGAGAGTGAAGGTATTGATGGTCATTTGAGACGCTCCTCGCAATGGGAAAATATCCACGCACGCTCAAAGCGGGCGCTTCTTGGCGAAAAACGCATCAGGGCAAAGCGAAACGGCGCGGTCCTGCATACCTCGGGGATACGCGGGTGCGTAATGACGCTACATCTTCTTTCATCCGGACTATACCGTCGGCTTTGGCTTCTCACCAAATCTGCTGACCCCGCATGGCGGGCGCTCGCGGGCTCGGCCGTGATGGCCATACCGCCGGTGGGGAATCGCACCCCGCCCCGAAGACGTAATAATGGTGTCCGCAGGAAGCGGACCCGAAGATTGTAGCAGGCCCGGCAGAAGCTTGCCGGGACCGCCGCATTTCCGGCTTGCTGGCTTAGTTGCTCAGGCCGCCACCGCCGGCCTGGTCGGCGCGCTCGATCAGTTCGACCTTGTAGCCGTCCGGATCGGTGATGAAGGCGATCACGGTGGTGCCGCCCTTGACCGGGCCCGGCTCGCGGGTGATGTTGCCGCCGGCTGCGCGCACTTCGTCGCAGGTTTTATAGATGTCTTCGGTCGAGAGGGCGATGTGGCCGTAGGCGCTGCCCATCTCGTATTTGTCGGTGCCCCAGTTGTAGGTCAGTTCGAGTTCGGCGTGGTCCGGGTTGTTGCCGTAGCCGACGAAGGCCAGGGTGTACTTGTATTCCGGGTTTTCACTGGTGCGCAGCAGTTTCATGCCCAGCACCTTGGTGTAGAAGTCGATGGAACGCTGCAGGTCGCCGACGCGTAACATGGTGTGCAGGAGGCGCATTGTTGTCCTTGGTATAAGTTGCGGAAAGCAGGAATTCTATGCGCTCGGGCGATTCCTTGCAGGCGGGTGCGCGGTAATGGCCCACGCACCCGCCCGGCTCAGGCGTGGATGCTCAAGCCTGCAGCTTGGCGTCCAGCGTGATCTCGGCATTGAACAGCTTCGACACCGGGCAGCCTTCCTTGGCCTTGCGCGCCGCTTCCTGGAACGCCGCTTCGTCGGCGCCCGGGATCGTCGCCACCAGCTCCAGGTGCACGGCGGTAATCGCGTAGCCTTCGCCGACCTTGTCCAGCGACACGGTGGCGCTGGTTTCCAGCTTTTGCGCCGTCATGCCGGCCTGGCCCAGCTGGCCCGACAGGGCCATCGTGAAGCAGCCCGCGTGCGCGGCCGCCAGCAGTTCTTCCGGATTGGTGCCCGGACCGTCCTCGAAGCGGGTGTTGAAGCCATACTGCTGCTGGTTCAGCACGCCGCTCTGGGTCGAGACCGCACCCTTGCCGTCCTTCAGTCCGCCGCTCCAGACGGCGTTGCCCTTGCGTTTGATTGCCATGATTGCTCCCTGCGTTGGTTATTTGGCTGCCGGCGTGATCCGCCAGACGATGTTGCCGACGTCGTCGGCCAGCAGGATGGCGCCGGTCTTGTCGATCGCGACGCCGACCGGGCGGCCGTAGGCCTTGCCATCCTTGCTCAGGAAACCGGTCAGCACGTCTTGCGGCGGGCCGCTCGGTTTGCCGTTGGTGAAGGGCACGAAGATCAGCTTGTAGCCCGAGTGCGGCTTGCGGTTCCAGGAACCGTGCTGGCCGATCAGGGCGCCATTTTTGAATTGCGGCATCAGGTCGGCGTTATAGAACGCCAGCCCGAGCGACGCCGTGTGCGCGCCCAGTGCGTAATCCGGCGCGATGGCCTTTGCCACCAGGTCCGGGTTCTGCGGTTTTACACGTGTATCGACGTGCTGGCCGTAATAGCTGTAGGGCCAGCCGTAGAAGGCGCCTTCCTTCACGGACGTCATGTAGTCCGGCACCAGTTCGTTGCCGATCTCGTCGCGTTCGTTGACGGCGGCCCACAAGACCCTGGTCTGCGGCTGGAAGTCCAGGCCGTTCGGATTGCGCAGGCCGCTGGCGTAGATGCGGCTCTTGCCGCTGGCGATATCGTATTCCCAGATCGCGGCACGGCCCTTTTCGATCTCCATGCCCTTGTCGGCGACGTTGCTGTTCGAGCCCACCGTCACGAACAATTTCTTGCCGTCGGGCGAGGCGACCACGTTCTTGGTCCAGTGGTGGTTGATCCCTGCAGGCAGGTCCATCACCTTCACGCCCTTGCCGGACAGCGTGGTTTCACCGGTCTTGTACGGGAAACGCCACAGCGCATCCGCATTCGCGATGTACAGGTTGCCGCCGACCAGCGTCATGCCGAAGGGCGAATTCAGGTCCTGTGCGAAGGTGGTTTTCGTTTCGGCCGTGCCGTCGGGCTTGAAGCCGCGCAGCAGGATGATCTTGTTGGGCGATTCGACGCCGGCGCCGGCTTCCTTCTGCACCAGGCCCTGCACCTTGGCGCGCACGCCGCTTTCCTTCGGCGCGTTCTTCGGCTTGTTGCTCTCGGCCACCAGCACGTCGCCATTCGGCAGCACGTACAGCCAACGCGGATGGTCCAGGCCGCTGGCGTAGGCGGTGGCCGCCAGGCCGGCCGCCGGCGTCGGGCGCGCGCCCTGCGGCCAGGGTTCGGCCGGCGCGATGTTCATCGTCGGGATCACCGACTGTTCGGGCGCCGGCAGGTTCGGATTCGGACCGAAGCCGGCAGGGTACTGCTGGGCCGTGGCGGAAAAGGCGACGGCCGCCAGGCCGAGGGTGGTCAACGCATGTGCGAGCGGCGCGCGTGTTCTCATCGGTTTTTCCCTTCATCGACGGGGACGACGGAATCGTGGTCGCGCATGTCGCGGTTGCGGTCCGGCTGCGGATTGGCCTGGCCGTTGCTGTCCGGACGGACTTCGACGGCCTTTTCCACGCCCGGCGTACCGCGGCCTTCGTAATTCTCCGTGTCGACCAGGCCCTGCTGCAGGTCTTCCGCCGCCTGCTTGATGATGCCGCGCGGCTTGATGCTCTGGCCGTCCGGCGATTCATCGCGCTCGTGCGGTTCGCGCTTGTAGCTTTGCTCTTCGATCTTGCGGTCGGTGTTGACGACGCGGTCCTTTTCTTCCTGCGGCATGGCAATCTCCTTGGGTACACTCACATTGCTTAAATCCTAACGCGCGTTCTTGATCGCAGTCGCGCAATTGAATGTCGGTTTTATATGATGCTTTTTTGCAATTAACTGGCTAACATAGAAGTTTGAGTGTCGATTGCCGGGAATTGCCGTGAATAACGAAGTTACCCTCCCTCATGCCGCCAGCGATTGCGCCAACTGCGGCGCGACCGTCTCGGGACATTTCTGCCACGCGTGTGGCCAGGAAACCGTGCTGCATCCGCCCAGCGCGCGCGAATTCATGCACGAGTTCATCGGGCATTACGTCGCACTCGAAGGCAAGCTTTGGAAGTCGCTCGGGCTGTTATTGTTCCGTCCGGGACGCTTGACTCTCGAATACATCAAGGGACGGCGCGTACGCTACGTGCAGCCCTTGCGCATGTACCTGACTTTCAGCTTGATTTTCTTTGCAGTGCTGAAGTTTTCGATGCATGGCGATGCGCCACCTGCCAGCGAAGGGAAGGCGCATCCGGCATCCGCAGCGGCCACGCACGCGCCCAAGAGCGGTGGCGGCGCCCAGTCCGCTCATGCCGAGGCCGGCAACACGGCCGTGCTGGTCAAGGAAGACCGTCCAGGCGAGATCAGGGATGGAACCATCGTCGTGAGCGACTGGCTTCGGCCCTACAGTAACTTCCTTGCCAGCAAGGTCGAACATTTCAGCACACTCTCTTTCGATCAAAGAAAGGAGTTGCTGGAGAATTCCTTCTATCACTACACACCCTATGCGATCTTCTTCATGATGCCGGTGTTCGCCTTTTACCTGAAGGTGCTTTACCTCGGGTCGGGACGGCGCTATGGCGAACATTTGCTGTTCGCCCTGCACAGCAACGGTTTCGCGTTCCTGTTGATGAGCCTGATGATTCTCGTGCGGGGCAAGAGCGCATTGGTCGACTTCCTGCTGTGGGTGTGGCTGACCTTGTATCTTCCGATGGCGATGCGGCGCGTGTACGGCGGTTCGCGCACGCTGACGGCATTGCGCTGGGTCGTGCTAATGGTGCTGCACCTGGTGACCGTGGTGCTGGCCCTGTTTGGCGCGGTGGCGTTCGGACTGCTCCACTGACTCGCTTGCCGGAAGCCCACCAGCCCAACTATACTGTGCGTTTGTACAGTGTTTGATGAGTTGCGATATAGCAGAAGCCGAACGAATCGGTTAATCTTCTGTGTCCCTACCACCTGCTGCCGAGACCCGTATGCCCGCAACGCCTGAACCGCAACAAATTATCGCGCTGGTCGTACGGCAAAATACCGCCGGCATCGACGAGCCGGTACAGGCCATCGTCGACTTCCTGCGCGGCGCCGGCTACCGTCCCGTGCTCGAGGCGGACACGGCCACCTACGTGCAGGTGGCGGGCGTGGACGCCATGACGGTGGAGGAATTCGGCGCGCAGGCCAGCGCCGCCATCGTGATCGGCGGGGACGGCACCATGCTGGGCATCGCGCGCCGGCTGGCCGGCTACAAGATGCCCCTCATCGGCATCAACCAGGGCCGCCTGGGCTTCATCACCGACATCCCGATCGAGCGCATGCTGCCCGCGCTGGGCGAGATCCTCAGCGGCAAGACCAAGGCCGAGGAACGCACGCTGCTCGAGGCGCGCGTGGTGCGCGGCGGCGTGGAAATCCATTGCTCGGTCGCGGTCAACGACGTGGTGGTGGCGCGCGGCACCGGCGCCGGCATGGCCGAACTGAAGGTCACGGTGGACGGTGCCTTCATGTACAACCAGCGTTCGGACGGCCTGATCATCTCGACGCCCACCGGTTCCACGGCCTATGCGCTGTCGGCCGGCGGCCCGCTGCTGCACCCCTCGCTGGCCGGCATCGTGCTGGTGCCGATCGCGCCGCACGCACTGTCCAATCGCCCGATCGTGGTGCCGGACACCAGCGACATCGTGGTCGAGATCGTGAATGGCCGCGACATCAGCGTGAACTTCGACATGCAGACCTTCACCAGCCTGCAGCATGGCGACCAGATCATGATCTCGCGTTCGCCCAACACCATCACCTTCCTGCATCCGGAAGGGTGGAGCTACTACCACACGCTGCGCGAAAAGCTGCACTGGAACGAGTACCCGTCCAGCGACGGCAAACTCAAATAAACCGCATCCGCATCCGACCCTGGAGACACGTCTTTTCATGTTGCGCACACTGACCATCCGCGACTTCGTCATCGTCGACACGATCGAACTCGAGTTCTCGAATGGCTTCTCGGTATTCACCGGCGAGACCGGCGCCGGCAAGTCCATCCTGATCGATGCGCTCCAGCTGGCGCTGGGCGGACGCGGGGAGGCGAGCATGGTGCGCGAGGGCGCCGCCAAGGCCGACATCAGCGCCGACTTCGCGCTGACGCCCGCGGCCAGCAGCTGGCTCGAGCAGAACGAATTCGGCACCGAGGACGGCGGCGCGCTGCTGCGCCGCGTGATCGACAATGCCGGCCGCTCCAAGGCCTACATCAACGGCATCGCCGCCACCGCCGGCCAGCTGCGCGAGCTGGGCGAGATGCTGGTCGACATCCACGGCCAGCACGCGCACCAGTCGCTGCTCAAGGGGGATGCCCAGCGCGCCCTGCTGGACAACCAGATCGCCGTGCGCGATCCCGCCGCCACCGCCGAGGTGCAACTGGTGGCCAGCACCCATAAAGCCTGGCGTGCGCTGGCGCGCCAGCGCGAGGAATACGAGACCAACGCCAAGAACGTGCTGCTGGAGCGCGAGCGGCTCGAGTGGCAGGTCGGCGAGCTGGACAAGCTGGCGGTGAAGCCGGGCGAGTGGGTCGAGATCGCCAACGAGCACAGCCGCCTGTCGCACGCGGCCAGCCTGATCGCAGGGGCGCAGGAAGCGCTGAACGCGATTTCCGAATCCGAGCAGCCGATCCTGTCGCAGCTGTCCTCGCTGAACCAGAAGCTGATCAAGCTGGTCGACGTCGACGCCGGCCTGCAGGCCGTGCTCGACTGCATGGAACCGGCGCGCATCCAGCTGCAGGAAGCGGTGTACGCGCTGAACAACTACGTCGACAAGGTCGAGCTCGATCCGGAGCGCCTGTCCCAGGTCGACGCGCGCATGGACGCGATCCACAGCACGGCGCGCAAGTTCCGCGTCACGCCCGAGGACTTGCCGGAAGAGCACGCCACCTTGAAGGCCAAGCTGAAGCAACTGGCCGACGCCACCGACGTCGAAGGCCTGCGCCGCCAGGAAGACAAGGCCAAGGGTGTGTACATGGAAGCGGCGCGCAAGCTGTCGGCCACGCGCAGCGCGGCCGCCCAGCGCCTGTCGGCGCAGGTGTCGGAAGCGATGCAGGAACTGTCGATGTCCGGCGGCCGCTTCGTGGTGGCGCTGAACCCCTGCGAGCCGGCCGCGTACGGCCTCGAGCAGGTCGAATTCCTGGTGGCCGGCCACGCCGGCGTGGCGCCGCGGCCGCTGGCCAAGGTCGCCTCGGGCGGCGAACTGGCGCGCATCTCGCTGGCCATTTCCGTCATCACCTCGCATGCGACCACGGTGCCGACCCTGATCTTCGACGAGGTCGATACCGGCATCGGCGGCGGCGTGGCGGAAGTCGTCGGGCGCCTGCTCAAGCGACTGGGCCAGCGCCGGCAGGTGCTGTGCGTGACCCACCTGCCGCAGGTCGCGAGCCAGGCCAACCAGCACTTCCAGGTGGCCAAGGGCACGACGGATGGCGGCAAGACCGTCTCGCGCATCGACGTGCTGGACAAGAAGGAGCGCGTGGAAGAGGTGGCGCGCATGCTGGGCGGGATCGAGATCACGGAAACCACGCGCAAGCACGCGCGCGAGTTGCTGGCGTCCTGAGCACGTCAAATTGGACCCCTGCCAAGGCGGCCGGCGAGGTCAGGGGCGACGCAGGTTGCCACCTGCGTCGGCTATCGCGGCAATCGTAAATATTGAATCCGGGTCGAGGACTGTCAATTTATAATGGCACTCCCGAGTGCCTCCAGCCCTGTCATGCCTTTTCGTAAAGAACCGTCTCACCAGCACGGCACCACGCCCAAGCACGCCATCGTGCTCGTCAACCTCGGCACGCCCGACGCGCCGACCCGCAAGGCGGTGCGGCGCTACCTGAAGCAATTCCTGTCGGACCCGCGCGTGGTCGAAATCCCGCGCGCCGTCTGGAGCCTGATCCTGCACCTGGCGATCCTGCCGTTCCGCTCCGGCGCCTCGGCCAAGAAATACGAGAGCATCTGGACCCGCGACGGTTCGCCGCTCAGGGTCTACACCCAGCAGCAGGCGGTCCAGCTGCAAAAGATGCTGGTGGCACGCGGCCACCAGGACGTGGAAGTCGCGATGGCGATGCGTTACGGCTCGCCCGCCTTGCCGGACGTGCTGGACGAACTCAAGGCGCGCGGCTGCGAGCGCATCGTGGTGCTGCCGGCCTATCCGCAGTATTCGGGCACGACCACGGCCTCGATCTGGGACGCGGTGTTCGCCCACTACAAGCAGGTGCGCAACGTGCCCGAGCTGCGCCTGGTCAGGAATTACCACGACCACGAGGGCTACATCGAAGCGCTGGCGCAGTCGGTGGAAAGTTACTGGGAAACGCATGGCCGCGGCGAGAAGCTGGTGATGAGCTTCCATGGCGTGCCCAGGCGCACCCTGGAGCTGGGCGACCCCTATCACTGCGAGTGCCACAAGACGGCGCGCCTGCTGGCGGCGCGCCTGGGACTGGGGCCGGACCAGTACATGGTGACCTTCCAGTCGCGCTTCGGCCGCGCCGAATGGCTGCAGCCGTACACCGCGCCGACCGTGCAGCAGCTGGCGCGCGACGGCGTCAAGCGCATCGACGTCATGTGCCCGGGTTTCACCAGCGACTGCCTGGAAACGCTGGAAGAGATCAACATGGAAGTGCGCCACGACTTCGAGTCGAACGGCGGCGAAGCCTACCACTACATCCCTTGCCTGAACGGCAATCCGGCCTGGATCACCGGCCTGGCCGAGATCGCCGAACAACACCTGGTCGGCTGGCCCACCATCCTGACGCCGGCGCAGCAGGCCACCCGCAAGCGCGACGCCCAGATCGGCCGCGAATACGCGATCACCCTCGGCGCGTGAGCCGCCGCTATTGAGCGGGCAGGTCCGCTGCTTGTTTTTTTGGCAGGGTCCTGCTCTTCAAGCGCCAAGCTGTTAGAATGGCACGTTTATCGCGCCGCTTATCAGACGCAAATCCCATGACCGTTCCCTTGTGAGCAAGATGGAACGGATGGCCGATGCAGGATCCGGCTTGCCGGCTTTCTCGTGTTGGATGCGCAATTCCCCTTGAAAATGTAGGAGATTGCCTCATATGCGGGCCTGTGTGACCAGCAGGACACATCCTATTCATCAGCTAAGTCCTTGATTCCAGGAGTTTTTTCGATGCAAGACCAAGAAAACCAAGAGGTGACCAACCAGCCCGAGGGCGACGCTGCAGCGCAAGCGCCGCAGGCAGCCCAAGCCACGGAACCCGGCCTCGAAGAACAGCTGAGCGCAACCGAAGCCAAGCTGGCTGAAATGCACGATGCCTTCATGCGCGCCAAGGCCGATGCCGAAAACATCCGCCGCCGTGCCCAGGAAGACGTCAGCAAGGCGCACAAATTCGCGATCGAGAGCTTTGCCGAAGCCATGGTGCCGGTGCGCGACAGCCTCGAGATGGCCCTGAAGGTCGAGGCCCCGACGGTGGACTCGATCAAGGAAGGCGTCGAGATGACGCTCAAGCAGCTCACCACCGCGTTTGAAAAGAACCGCCTGGTCGAAGTCATGCCGCAGCCGGGCGACAAGCTCGATCCGATGAAACACCAGGCCGTGGCCGTGGTGCCGTCGGAGCAGGAAGCGAATACCGTGGTCGCCGTGCTGCAGAAGGGTTACATGATCGCCGACCGCCTGCTGCGTCCGGCCATCGTGACTGCTGCGGCACCGAAATAAATGTTGCACGAGGGCTGAATAAGCTCTTGAAAGCAAGCGTTATTTCCCTATATTCGACACATCTGAAAAACTGAGTACTAAAAAGGAAAATATTATGGGCAGAATCATCGGTATCGACCTGGGCACCACCAACTCGTGCGTTGCGATCATGGAAAATGGTCAACCCAAGGTCATCGAGAACGCGGAAGGCGCCCGTACTACGCCTTCGATCATCGCTTATCAGGAAGATGGCGAGATCCTGGTCGGCGCGCCGGCGAAACGCCAGGCCGTCACCAACCCGAAAAACACCCTGTTCGCGGTCAAGCGCCTGATCGGCCGTAAATTCGACGAGAAGGAAGTCCAGAAGGACATCGGCCTGATGCCGTACGCGATCGTCAAGGCCGACAACGGCGACGCCTGGATCGGCGTGCGCGACAAGAAGCTGGCGGCACAGCAGGTGTCGGCGGAAGTCCTGCGCAAGATGAAGAAGACTGCCGAAGACTACCTCGGCGAAGAAGTGACCGAAGCCGTCATCACCGTCCCGGCCTACTTCAACGACTCGCAGCGCCAGGCGACCAAGGACGCCGGCCGCATCGCCGGCCTGGACGTCAAGCGCATCATCAACGAGCCGACCGCGGCCGCGCTGGCCTTCGGCCTGGACAAGACCGACAAGGGCGACCGCAAGATCGCCGTGTATGACCTCGGCGGCGGCACCTTCGACGTGTCGATCATCGAGATCGCCGACGTCGAAGGCGAGAAGCAGTTCGAAGTGCTGTCGACCAACGGCGACACCTTCCTGGGCGGCGAAGACTTCGACCAGCGCATCATCGACTACATCATCGACGAGTTCAAGAAGATCAACGGCCTGGACCTGTCGA
>Ga0265780_10000152_pt1 | contig 110772 bp, 108 predicted proteins | sample P1T30metagenome_FD_192432 | JGI IMG/M metagenome (GOLD analysis project Ga0265780, IMG submission 192432) | Plant litter microbial communities from East Loma Ridge, Irvine, California - P1 T30 | ecosystem: Environmental > Terrestrial > Plant litter > Unclassified | place: USA: California...
TTGGGGCACATCACCACCGTGATAGCAGACATCACTGTTCGAAATTCTATCCAAGGTTGATGTTCTTGGTAACGATCGGTCGTCGTCACCAAAACCTTCATACATAATGGGTAGTGTTTGAGATTCAAGGATTTCTCATCAATTTGCTGTCCAACGCAGCCGATTACTCGGGCACAGCCTGTCCACTCACACGCCGATAAAATCACCATGATCATGGATGGATGATGAGGCGCAGTCTCGTTGCACTCGCGTAGGACTGGGAAACTGTGTCACCAACCATGTACCCAGACCAATCGTCAGTCCAAGCCGTACGGTCGCCGAATCTACTGGTAACAAAGGTGCTGCCCCCAACACGCGATTTGTTTAACAATTGCTTGCAGTCTCCCACATTGTGATTACAGCAGGCGAGTCAAAAGTCGACTGACATCAGCTTCCAGCGCTGGGAATGATGCACACGAAATCGATTTTTTTGTACACCAATTCTAGTCGATGGGACTCGACTTTGCCTGACAATCTGGGTTTGAAGTCTCGATGGTGAGATCTTACCTAAACCATATGGCCTCCGTGCTTTCTCGAATGTCACGCCAATTGCTTTGATGGCTATGTATAAATGTTTCGGCGTCCATTTCCAAGTGACATGGCAGCATGGTTTCTTTGACCCGATGCGTTCGACAACTCGGTCTTTCCGGCTTGCCGTTATGCTGCGGCTTCTCGCACGATCGAGTCTAAGATGTCCCGGGAGAGTCTCGATACATGACCTGAGTTTCCCAAGTTGCATGAATATTGTAGCTGAATGTGAATTTAATGTCCATTGCGATTATCAGAATGACTTGATCATCTCTCTTCTTTGACGAAACCGGTCTCATCAGTTAGAGAACATTTTCTTTGGCGTCAGGACTAAGTAGTTATTCCGACGTTTTTGTTGAGTACACCAGACCATAGCCCGCCTATGTCCCCGGAGAAGGCCCACGCCCAATAGCTCTTAATTGATGAGGTTTACTCGAAGGTGCTGTGAAATGGTAGAGGTACATGTATAGATACACGCAACAACTCAGCTCACACTCTCATTTATAGCTGCATGCCATGAGCGCCAGCACTCACAACTGCTGTTCTAATTGGCCAACGAAGCAGTGCTAGGCAGTTAGAGCCCGCGCGCTAGACCTCCTGAGCTCAGTGGGATGAGCTGTGTTGAGTTGCACATGCTCTGACTGCCTTGACATGTACTCGGAATTGACATTTTATCAATCAAAATCCATATTAACCAGTATTGATGTACTTCACTTCACATGGTTAAAGTTTTCGTGCCTTCCTCACAAAATCAACGACTCCTGAAATGCAACATGTCGAGTCGAAGCTGCACGTGCCAAGAGAAGCGTCGCTAGGCCGGAGGCGAGAACCGTGCACCTTTTCCGTGCGCGAGAAGAGCTCCGATCTGAACCGCAAACCTCTCCCTTGCCCGTCAACCTCTCTCAAGCTACACCTCCCTCTCCTCTCCACCCATACCACCCCCATCACACCGCCAACATGCTCAAGAAGTACGCCATCGCCGCCCCGAGATGCCATTGAGCCTAATACTGATGATGAACCTCCCACAGCGGTGTTGCCAGGACCCTCCGCGCTGCGGCGCTCCGCCCGGCTGCCACGCCCGTCAGGTCTTTCGCCCCCGCCGTCCAGCGCTTCGCCAGCACCGCCTCCACCGGCCAGGATGGAAGAATCCACCAGGTCATTGGTGCCGTCGTCGACGGTATGTCCATCGCCACCTCACCAGCGCCGCCATCGCCAGCTCTGCGCGCGAAGGGAGAAACAGCCAGCTAACGTCTGTGCGCAGTCAAGTTTGACACCGAGGAGATCCCTGCCATTCTGAACGCCCTGGAGACCGAGAACAACGGCAAGAAGCTCGTCCTCGAGGTCGCTGTACGTGAATATCACACACCCGATGATGGAAATGGATGGATATATGTTGAGAACTGGCGCTGATTCGCTCATAACAGCAACACTTGGGTCAGAACGTCGTCCGCTGCATTGCCATGGAGGGTACTGAGGGTCTCGTCCGTGGCCGCAAGGCTACTGACACCGGCAACCCCATCATGGTTCCCGTCGGTACCGGTACTCTTGGTCGCATCATCGACGTCACTGGCGAGCCCATTGACGAGCGCGGCCCCATCAAGCACGAGAAGAAGATGCCCATCCACGCCGATGCTCCCGCCTTCACTGAGCAGTCCACTGCCGCTGAGGTCCTCATCACTGGTATCAAGGTCGTCGACCTTCTCGCCCCCTACGCCCGTGGTGGTAAGATTGGTCTTTTCGGCGGTGCCGGTGTCGGCAAGACTGTCTTCATTCAGGAGCTGATCGTGAGTATCTTTGGAAACTTGAAGTCCGCACTCGCAACTAACGCATTCCCAGAACAACATCGCTAAGGCTCACGGTGGTTACTCCGTGTTCTGCGGTGTCGGCGAGCGTACTCGTGAGGGTAACGATTTGTACCACGAGATGCAGGAGACTGGTGTCATCAACCTCGAGGGCGAGTCCAAGGTCGCCCTTGTCTTCGGTCAGATGAACGAGCCCCCGGGAGCCCGCGCCCGTGTCGCCCTTACTGGTCTTACTGTGTAAGTTTCCCCGCGTTTTCCACGTTTCCCCCAAAATCTCGCCTCTCTCAGCGGAGGTGTGGCAAACTTTTTTGACACCACCATACCAATAACACATCACGACGACATTCCATCAACGCATACACTAACATCTCTGCCTTCTTAGCGCCGAGCACTTCAGATCGCAAGGTCAGGACGTGCTTCTCTTCATTGACAACATTTTCCGTTTCACCCAGGCCGGTTCTGAGGTGTCTGCCCTTCTTGGTCGCATTCCCTCCGCCGTCGGATACCAGCCCACTCTGGCCGTCGACATGGGTATGATGCAGGAGCGCATTACCACCACCCAGGAGGGTTCCATCACATCCGTCCAGGCCGTCTACGTGCCCGCTGACGATTTGACTGACCCTGCTCCCGCCACTACCTTCGCTCACTTGGACGCCACTACTGTGCTTTCCCGTGGTATCTCCGAGTTGGGTATCTACCCCGCCGTCGACCCTCTCGACTCCAAGTCCCGCATGTTGGACCCCCGTGTCATCGGTGAGGACCACTACAACACCGCCACCAAGGTCCAGATGATGCTCCAGGAGTACAAGTCCCTCCAGGATATCATTGCCATTCTTGGTATGGACGAGCTGTCTGAGGCCGACAAGCTTACCGTCGAGCGTGCCCGTAAGCTCCAGCGTTTCCTGTCCCAGCCCTTCACCGTCGCCCAGGTCTTCACTGGTATCGAGGGTACCCTCGTCGACCTCAAGGACACCATCCGCTCCTTCAAGGCCATCATGAACGGTGAGGCCGACGACCTCCCCGAAGGTGCCTTCTACATGGTCGGCAACCTCGAGTCTGCCCGCGCCAAGGGTGAGAAGATCATGGCCGACCTCGAGAAGAACGCATAAATTATACCAACTGTGCCTTCTTGAGCGTTTTGCAATGAGATAGAGAGGAAAGGATTGGAAGTTGAGAAAAGGAGTGGTTGCAGCCAGACCCTCACATCAGCCTCGCCTGGTCAGACGCGCGGTTTATTAGTGGAAGATGTTTACTGTACAAAAAGCGCGCTCTGTGTACTAAGGGTGCCAGGGAGAGTCGATGGTGGACGATTAGCTGCACCTGTGTAGATTATTGCGAAAGCGAATTTCTCTTTTGTCCCAATTGTCCATGAAAACTTGTGCCGCTTTTTCAGTCGTCGTTGTGACTTCTGTTGTAGGAAACACTCGTCGGACTGATTTGTGTCTATCGATCGACAATCGAGGTCTATCCACGGGATGTTTTCCACTGGAAACCCAATCTCAGAAGCTAATCTGCACGCCCGAACGACGAATATCTCCTTTTCTTCTGGAATGTACTGTACTGCTCACTTGACGAGCGTGACGTATAGACTGCTTCTGTGGCCTTGTTTCGTCTGTCAAACGTACTACCGTTCGGCCTCACTCAGAATATGATCCAACATCGATCCAGAGAACACATCAACGCAATTCTTCTCATCGTTCTTACAAGGAAACATCTCGTCGCGCCGGAAGGGATATGACATTGCTGCTACCTAGTCAAGCGTTGGGCTCTTGGGATGATACAGATCTTTCTTGACGGTTAATACCTCGATAATATCATCGCTACGGGAGAAGGTAGCAGCTTCGGTCCTATGAAAGAGTAGCCGGTCACGTTTGCAATGCCCGGGTTCGATATCTCTCGTATCGCCTCGAGACCGGTATGTTGCGAGAGTTGATGGTAGTACCTTGAGTCGCGACGTGTCGATTCATCGTTGGTTGAGTAGGGCAAAACGCCGGTGACGGTAACGGTGACGGTGGTGACGGTGGTGACGGTGATGGTGATTGAAAGGGCTCAAAATTGCTCTGAAGGGTCATTCTGGAAGATCGTTTCGACTGATCGTTCCGAATGATCGTCGTAAATGTTAAAAGTACTATCATCTTTCCCTTGCCTCATGGCCCTTCGATGGATCCAGAGAGATTACGTACGTTGACGTCCACTTCGCCTAGCTGACAGGTGCCGCTGTCCACAGTGACATCGCAGCCTCATTCGGATACGTATGCATTCTAACTGTGAGGCCTGTTTTATTTTTTATATAAGCGCAATTGTAAACACTTTCTTCCCTATCACTCGGTAGTACAGCATTGATAATCTGTCAGAGCGGATATGTACGATCCAAATCTCGCGAGCGTTGCTGGTACTACCACGATTTGACTGCTGTAGTCGGCGTTGTCGACTCAGAACGCTCTTCTTGACCAATATGACCTTTATGCTGCGGTCGGCGAGCCTCTCTGCTGGTCCCGTGGCGCAGAAACTAACATTATCATTAGCTCACCACGAATCGCGCCTGTACAGTGACAACCTATCTCAGCTGCTCCAACTCTTATAGTCGATCACCCGAAAAGCATCGCCTAAGATCTTTCACTGTCCTGGCGAGAATGGCTTTGAATTCTCTCGAAGTCAGATACCGGGAGGGTTCTCGATGGCTTCGTGAAGGTAGTCGCTGGCTTGGCTAGCTCGTCAAGAAGGAGGGCCGTTGGGACTGCGAATGAAAGCATAGATGTGGTACTGCCACACTCCGCAAGGTCGGCTCGAGTTCTTCTTTGCAGTGTCGCTGAGTTATTTGGTCTGTTAAGAACTAGCAAGACTGTACGTTCCCATCACAGTACGTCCAACTGTTGAGGATCGCTGGCACTTCATACTGGAATTGTCATTTGGCTCCCATCCCCCAGATGCTCGAGCGAAATCCCAGGTCACGAGTTTAAGAAGCAATGGAGAATTCTTTCTGAAAGGAGACCATTTACATTTTGCGCTCCAGTCAATCAAAAGCGTCTTTGAACGCTAGTAGGTACGAATCCGATCCATGTTCTTACCGAGAGAAAAACGGCTCCGTCTAATGCCCAAGATCTCATGCAAGCAAATGCCAACCCATTTATTCTCCCGAGTAAGGACTTTGGACAGTACGTTCTTGCATGACGGTCTACTGATGAATCGGACTAAGTAGGTTACATGATGAAGGATTTGTATTGTGGTCCAGGTATGCTCTGGAGGGGTATCTCGTGAGATCTATTGACTCTTTCTAAAGCAGAGATGAGAAAAGAAATCAGCCAGGTAATCGATCAATGCGCGCTTTCGGCATCTCTCACCGGACAACGGGATCTGAATGCCCGCGGCAGGAGATGGAATGACATGCGCCGCTCTCGCTGAATCCAACAACTGTCCGCCAGACGATGCGTAATGTACAAAAGAAAAACCAATCAACCCAATGACACAAAGGCAGGGTTGTCGCCTTCGTTCAGGACAACGCTTCCTTTTCCATGCCCATTCATGCCGTCGTCGCCATTGCCGCGTCCACGGCCGCCATTGTTGTCGTCAGTCTGAGTCTGCGAGTTTCGCATCTTCGAGCGGCGTTTACGCTCGATCTCCTTCTCGTGTACCGAGTTAGAGTACAGTTTCAGGCTGCTGACGACCATCATGACAATGATGCCAAGTGTAAGGATGACTCTTCGGGTGAGCACCCATCGTACACCCTCAACGTCAGACTTGGAGTCGGCTTGCAAGTTGACCGTAATCTTGTAGTTGAGCTCCTGCACCTTGCTCTCCATGTAGCGCTGCTCATTGCGCACAGCCATCTTGCGGTCGTCGAACATGCCTCTCAATTCGTCTTTCATTCCTGCCGTCTCTTGTCCCAGGCGCTGCTCGAGAATGTCGACTTCATGTTGCAGCTGATCGCGCTCCATGCGCATCTTCTCGTGGATGGCGGTGCGGCGCGCGAAGACCTCGGTGCGCAGCTCTGAACAAGCGGCGCTGAAAAGGTAGGTTTCGTTCTCGACATCGGACTTGCTGACCAGCGCTCGCCTGGCTTTGTCAAGGTTGTCGTTGAGCAGCAGGCGCATGGATTTCATGACTGTGATGGCTTGCGGTTTGGTCCAGTCGCCGGCGTTGAGGCGGCGAACCAGGCTGTATGTGTCGAAGTGGTGGACGTAGCGAGGAGCGTCGATGTGTGGGGGATGTTGGAGGGAGGGAGTGTGTTCTTCGGTGATGTTTGGATTGATCCATTCAAGCGAGGTACTGGCCTCTGGTTCTTGTGCTGGCTTGCCGTGTCCGTCTTTCTCATGCTTGACCGGATCCATGACTGTGTCGAGCAGCGAATCTGCAGACTTGTTCTCAGGTGTTGCTGGCTTGTCAGACGATGCTGATTTTGACTTTGACTCGGAAGCTGATGCTGAGTCGGATGGTGTACTCTGGTCCTTGGGTGATTGCGCCTCAATCGCATCGAACATAGGATCGCGAGAGGCGGGCCTGCTCTGTCCCTCTACTGTGATCGCCTCTCGTTTCCTGTTGTCTTCCCTCCGCGATTCAGCCTCGTGATCGTCGTCGACTTCCCTCTCGCCCTCTTTTTGTAGGTTCTCGCCAATCTTGGGCAGTGCCGTTTCTTGCTCCTTGGTTGTAGAGGGACCATAGGATTTGCCTCCTCCGAGATAAGGCGGTGGCTCATTTGCTTGACCGTAGCGACGTGCCACTGTACTGTCTTGGCATTTGCGATATGTTGTATGCAAGGCCCGGCGTCGGCCAGCGTTTCTGGATATGGGTATGGCCTGCTCGCTCGCCCTGAACAGCATGGGCCATAGGAATGGCAGTCTGGGTGCCGCCATGGTCGTGAGTATGTTGTGATTGGACTGGTAGATAGGAGGAGAAGTATGCGCCGAGGGGTAGATAGTGAAGATGGAGAGGATAAGATTAAGATTATGGTTGAAAGATGGAAACGCATGCCATGCCACCTTGGCGGTGCAGTCATAGGGCTCCCAAGGTCTGAACCCTGTCAAGCTCGCCTGTGCCTGCAACAGCCGAGGACGATCACCTGCCGTGCATCAACCCAATATAGATAGATATACGTACATATACATGTCTGCGGTATGAACAGCTGATGCATTAAACCGACAACCATGGCCAGCAAGCGCCTGATCAAAGAGCTGGACCAGTACAACAAAGATCCCTCGCCTGCCGTCACCAGCCTCGAGCCCACCAACGACGATGATCTATTCCACCTGACCGCCGTCTTGAGAGGGCCAGACGGTACCGCCTACGAAGGTATACCTCGCCGGAGCAGCATCAACGTCTTATCAATGTACTAAGCAACACTCCCAGGCGGCATCTTCACCCTCAACCTCTCAATCCCATCGACTTACCCCAACAGCCCTCCCACGATAACCTTCAAGACACCTTGCTGCCATCCCAATGTCTCCTTCACCACCGGCGAAATCTGTCTCGACCTGTTAAAGACATCATGGACACCTGCGTACGGCATGGTCAGCTCGCTGGAAGCTGTGCAGCAGCTGCTGAGCGCTGGAGGTGAAGCGGATAGTCCGTTGAACCTGGACATTGCGAAGCTCATCAGAGAAGGCGACTTGGTTGGCGCCGAAGCGCTGGTCAGATTGTACACCAGGATGTATGCCATGGACGAGTGAAGAGGTTGGAGTGCGATGCCTGTTTGGCTTGCATCGTGTGTATACGCTTTGAATTGGCTACGGAAAACATGTCAAAATCTTGAGCATGAGTATGGACGGCGGAGCTGTAATTTGAGAGATTTTATCTACAGTAAGAGAGGCCGGATGCCTTGGAGTGCTTACGAATAACGACCTGTAGAGAAACTAACATGCACCAATGAACAACCTTGACTGGGACTCCAAGAGTCAGCGCGTCGAGTCGAACGCTTGCTGATGTCAAGTTTAGCGACGGACAAACTTGGTGAGACGGTAGGTTTTGGAGAGCACTCCCATGGGCACGCCTTTGGTTTTGATAAGTGCGGACTGCTGATACTACCACCAATGAACACATATTTGGGTGAGATACTAGAGGAGCTTGAAGCTACTCTCTCACCGGAATGTCGAGGGTTTTCATGTTGAAGCTTGGTGATATTTTCAGCTAGGCCCTGCTGTACTGTACCCATTCGTGGTGCATTTGCAGCGTGATGCCGACCGTTTGTTCCTTGCCTCACTCTAACTACTTTCACATGTGATGCCAAGTCTTGCACAAACACCAGCATCATTCACACCCCTCCGCATCTCTTCATTTACAAGATCTCCTTCTTCTTTGACTTCCCAACGCTCTCGGTCTTTCGTTTCTCGGGGTTCTTCAGCGCAGCTACGCACGCACGCACAACCATCCAACGTCTGTCTACTCCTCAAGATGGTCCAGGACCAGGGTATCGAGGTGTACCTCGCGCCTTTCAGCGACATCACCAAACGCTATAAGGAGTACTCCATCCCCACCACCTCACCCAGCTTCACCGGCAATCCCAACGAGGTCTACATCGAGGCAGTGGATGGCGAGCGTTTTGTGATCGTTGCCGACACTTGGAACATAACCGACGTCAAAGGCAGAGAACGGCTCAAGATCTCCTGTCAGACCGACTCAGCCGACGACCCTACTGGACCGTGGCGATGCGACTTTGCGTATGCAGGATGGCTCCCATTCGGCTCACCCATACAAGGCCGCTACATCTACACATGTCAAAGGCAAATCCAAGAGGGCGAGGGCACGTGTGGAAATGTATTCGTACCTCTTCAGATAGGCGAGTCTTTACAATCTTTACCGTCTAATACATTGTCCGTTCAAGACACTAACCTACTCGAAGGGGATGAAGAGCTGACCCATGATGAGGTTAAGTGAAGTGTAGAGGATTACGGCAAGATCGTTGTCAAGATGTGGCGTACCAGCCTCAAGAAATCAGGTTCACCGTTCATAACGAAGGCCCATGTGCCAGATACCACCGTCTCTTCAAAGGTCGTCGTCGAGGACAGCCATATATCTCACACAATTGGGTGAGTAGTTCCATAAACAACAAAATGCGCTTCTCTGACATCGAGGTAGTCATACTGCGGTCGTCCTGACAAACAACTCTCGTGGGTATACATTCGAAACATAGAGGGCCGGCACGAAGTACCTATCACCTTCCCAATTCGCTGTCGCTCCCGCGGTGAGTGCCATGATGGAAGCTCTACTTGCGGATTTTACTGACTGAGCTTCCAGATGCTTTGCGGAAGCTCAAGATTATTACGAGCGACATACCTTGTATCGACTTGACTGCAGACCGAGACACCTCGCCACATGTCACACTCGAGCAATACGATGACAGCTCCGCTTCCGAGGCTATTCGGAGACGTGTTTGGAGCAGGCAAGAGTTCGTCGTTAGCAGAAGCAGATGGGGCCGTAGACGTACGGTATCCGTCAGTTACAAACAGCCCACCGATGCCGAATTCGTTGCCGAGCTCAATGCTATGAGAGATGCTCCGAAGGAAACCAAGGTAAGAAAGTTGCCCGCAACTTCGGGGTGTACTACAGCGTCTCAACCACTGGAACCCGATCGGAGGCCTGCGACCATCACCTCACAAATCAGCCAGAATAGTTCAGCACCTGCGCCTATTCATGACACAGGCACTACAAATGCCGCTCTACCAAGCAGGAATGATCGTACCAAGAAGCGTCGAGCACTGGAAGATGCCCTCGAGGACATCGAATTTGAGCAGCGAAAGCGCCGTGTGCAGAGGGAGTTGGCTCGGCTTGAGGAGGACGCAGAGTGAACGCTGTCGGAAGAGGCTCGATGAGACTCGGGAGGCGCAGAGTCTCTCTACAACGAGCTCGTATTGATCACTCTGTATGACGACTACCGAAGTCAATTAAAGAAGAGTTTGGGAGATTGAAGTTGGAGAGCGTTCATGGACCAGGTTTCATGTAAAGCTTTTTGATTCTTGATCTTTGAAGGGCGAATGAAAAACATGAGTAGAATTGCACACATTCAAACAAATTTCTTCGCGAGTGAAGTCTATTCTTGTATAGCCTTTTGTCACACGGCCTGCGATCGAGTTGGCTCTACAGCCCTACAGTATCGGAGAAACCTGAAGTGACAGCTGTAGTAGCATATCGAAAACGACTCCGTATTGAGGGCATATGATTGCTCGACCACATCACTCTCAATGGCACTGCACGTTGAAAATGACCGAAGTCATGAGTTATTCACTTGAACCCCGATCGTCGTATGAAAAGATTAATGACTTGATTTGATTGCTCTCAGTGGCACTTTGGGTAGAAATGGATCAAGGATTTGAGGCAGTACCATCAAAGACACACTCATGTTTCAGAGATTTGACCACTCAATTGTATCACTCTCAGCTGGCACTGCATTACCTGAAGGGCTCGGGTTTCTGACATGGTACCATCGCGGCGCCCCTTTGCCTTCGAGAGGTACGGCAGATTTACAAACTTGACAAAACATGATCCCTCCCAACACCCAAAACTCCAAAACTCGAAAGACCACAAACACTGTGACGATTTGACATAGACCTCTTTCTCAACCAGCGACATCAAATATTACCCCAACCGCCATGACCTCCATACCCCCCGAACGGATCCCCCATCATCCCACCCCTCCATCTCCCCCTCCCACCACGCCCATGAGAGCAACAATGCGAAATCGTCGTGCAGCAATGCCCCGGATCATAATCATCCTCGTAAGGGTACCCATAAGCAACAGGCTTCTGATGGATGACAGGGTAAGGCATGGGAACGGGGATCTGAACGGTGTGAATCTGCGGCGGGTGACGGTAGTGGATCGGCGGCTGGTAGCAGGGGTAGTTGTAGCGTCGGTACGGGGCAGGATGGTAGTTGTAGGGCGAGTTGGTGTAGTTGGGGTAGTTGGGGTAGGGGTAGGGACTTCGCGGCGAGTAGGGGACTAGGCTGTTGATGGGGCTGTGGATCGGGCTGTGGTAGGGGCTGTTGGGGCTGCCGTTGTTGTTGCCTATGTTGCCGTAGTTGTTGTTGTTCCAGCCGATCATTCTGGGTGTTCGGGGCATAGTCCAGCCGAAGCGGGAAGCGTTCGTTTGTTCTGGTTCTTGCTATAGCTTGATGTTGTTCCGACCGTGCTGGATGGGAAGGATAGTGAGAGGCTGTTGGTCAGCGCTGTGCTGTGTTGGCTAGCTGAAAGAAGCCGTGGCCGTTGTACATTTGTGGCGGTATCTGCGTTTGTTCAGGCGATATCCACGCAAAGCTGCAGGTTTGATGAGAGTGAGAGAACTTAAGGATGGGAAGACATAGTAGGGGATATCAGCCATCATAGTCGAACAAGTCCGCAAGGTCGCCTTTTTCGGGCAGCATCGGATTTTGATCATTGCCTTATGCATTGTGCTACATACCAAGCTCAAACGGTCAGCGGAGCGATGTTTGTATTCCACAATCATCAATATACAAGATGTTCACAAAGGCAATCTTGCAGAGTCGATGAGCCTGAGGGCGCGCTGCAAAGTACAAGTACACAAGGCAGTGCTGCCTGCGCTTTTGTTTTGTGCTGCAGTCAGCGGACCTCGTTTGAAAAATGTTTGCTTCGAATCCGTAATCTTGATAGGGGAAGTTGTCCAACAAGGCAACCCTTACAACAACCCCGGTGTGCCCCAAACACCGCGCCTGCTTTTCCTCTGTGCCATGTGCTGCTACGCCTGTGCTATACAAAAGATTGCCATCCTACTGGGTCAGGCCCCAAAATCACGCGCCATGCATGCGGGTAATACGACGGAAGCATATACCGACTGCCGGGAACACAGCAAGCCCATTCCCGTGAACTCCCAATCAACCCATCAATCGATCGATCACACCTCGTCGTTGTCGACCAATCCCACAAGCCTGCGCTCAGCAAGCTGCGTGATCTTTTCGCCCAAGATGTCTCGCTGGAACCTCGAGGCAATTCTACCGGCCGCAGTCAGCATCTGTCCCGTGCGGTCTCTCATCAGTGTAGCAATCTCTAGGGCCTTCATTCCCCGCTCCTCGCCTTCCCTGCACTCGTTGGCTAGCAGCTGTAGGAGCACCTTGTCCACCTCGCGCTCAAGTGCCGGCACTTCTGACTTCTGGGCTGAGGTAGCGTTCGTGTTATTTACGAGGTCTGACACGAGGCTGTGGCGTAGTGCTGTGCGGACGTATTGCTCTTCGAGATTCTTCTGTTGGGCGACATCGGTGTCTTCACCGTCATCGTCGACGGGGGTATTGTCGGACACTGGCACGCGGAAGTCAAAGTCCGACAAGAGTGGGCGGGGGAAGTACGGTGAGTCTTCGCCGCCCTTGAGAATGATACAGTGGAATTTGTCGTTTGCGACCGCAACAGGCCAGTATGTTTCCTCTTTTTTGCCACTGGCAAGACGCTCCATGGTCTTGGTGTCGAGTAGGGGAACCCACTTGGCCTGGCCTGGGGTTCTCCAGTGCAAGCAGATTAGTAATACTCCCGTCGAATCGTAGATGCACGGATCTCCTTTGTCGCTGAAAAACACACTCTTCAGTCCAGCGCCCGAAGGAAGGGCGAGGATGTCTTCGCTCTGACAGAGCTCGTCGCGTTTGACGTTCTCGATCGTGTATAGTAGACGAGTAATGCCGTCGCCACCCATCGGGCCGTTTCCAATCGTCATCACATAGTCGCGCCAGCTTGCGCAGGTCACAGCGGGCGTGCTCTTCTGGCGGTACATCTTCAATGGCACTCCAAACAAGCTGTAGATTCGCACATAGCCGGCGGAGGTGGTTGCGACGATGCATGATTCGCTCAATGACATCGACGTTACCTCCTCACCAACAGGGAGCTGGGTCCGCCAGTCTGCACGGGCTGTCCAAGTCTCGTGTGGTCGATAGTATAGTAGTGCAGGGTGTTGACTTGATGAGTTGCAAGAGAACAGGGTGCCCTTGTCGTTCAGACACGCTTTGTCATACTTGTAAGGATCTGTGAAGTGGAAGTCTCGGTGCTGGTATCTGTCGTAGAACTCGACTGTGACGGTGTGGTGGGTCTCCTGATCCACGGTCCAGACAAAGCCAGTCAGGTTGAGACAGAGGTAGCGTCGATTGCCCTTCCATGGAGTACTGCCCGGTTGGAAGGGAATGTGCACCTGTGGCTGCCACGGGTTGTTGGCGTTGTATCTTGCTGGACGCTTGGGAAGAGGTCCGCTGATAGTATGTGCTGGGCGTTTACCGTGATCATTCGGAGCCTCCGCGTAGCCTGCGCCATCATCGTCTTCAATGAAAGCTGCCTCGTCCTCAGACATGGCATCCGGTCCAAGCAGGTCGTCCAGGTAAGAATCTTCGTTTCTTGATCTGCCCTTCAATCCATCTGTAGCTGACCGACCTGCGTTGCCGGATACTTCGCCGAGAGGGTCCTTGTTGAGTGGCGACGGTTGTAGCTCGATCTTGAGAAGACCACGGTGGTCGTTGGGTACGAAGTCCTCGCGCATGAAGAGCTCTCCGTTGTTGTTGGTATATGAAAGCACGTTGTCTGTAGGGTGCCATTGTAAAGTGAGGATAATGTCGCGGATGTCATCGTATCTGTGAGACGGTCAGCAGTGTACAGGGCCTACACTTCGACATCACCTACTTCTTCAAGATCTTCTGTGTCCTGGTCTCCCAGAGAATGAGGCTCTTATCCGCGGCCGCAGTTGCCAGAAGAGCACCGTTAGGGGACCATGCAGATGCAGTAATCTTTGCGCTGTGGCCGTTGAAGCCCTTTTGTGAAAGCCAGTCGCTTCGTGCAACAGTTTGGAAGTCGTTCAGAGCATTTGGTGCACCGAATGCCCTCCCATCTGGATGCCACGCAACTTTGGCACTAGCTTCGGATTCGCTGTCAAGAAGACTGATGAGACCATCTACTCGTTTGACGAGCTGAGGTTCTTCCGAGCTCAGAGAGTAGACGTATACAACACCATCTGTGCAAGAAACGGCAAGTAATGCTCCGCTGTAGTCGAAAGAGACATTCTTGACTGGTCGGAGCTGATCTCGAAGATACATGACCCTCTGCATGTTGCTTGTGTTGACGACCTTGACTTCCAACTCGCTGCTCGAGTGTCAGTGTGGTAATTCTCCTGTCAAGACTGATTGGTTTCACTTACTCGCTAGCGACCGCACACCATTGCCCATCAGGAGAAATTGCAACATCTCGCACTGGAAGAGAGCACCGGACCAAGATCTCGTCCATTGAATTGGTTGCAAGCGAATACTTCGTGACCGAACCATCTTCGCAGCCAACAACAAAAAAGTCGTTGCGGGCTGCTATAGCCAGATGGTCTTCCGTAGATACATCGATAATGGCTGGTTCATCTGCTGAAAGGTGGTCGAATACACGAAGGGCTCCATTGCCTCCGACAGTGACAAGTTTCTTGCCGTTGGGGGTGTAGCTAAAGAAAGTAGGCCCAGGAGGGTCTTGGGAGAAACGTTAGCCAAGTATCGCTGTTGAAGCATCAATGTGAGACTTACGAGCAGGACGTCCGCGTAATCTGACAGCCATTTTCACTTGCCGTCTCGTTGGACTGATGTTCAGAATGTTGCAGCCGCTGGCACAGTAGACGTCGGGGCACGCGTAAAGTAAGCGCGTAATTCAAGTGGGTCCGCGCTTGTTTCGCGAAACTACTGCTTTCCACGTTCCCACCGCAACCTCACTCTCGACGCCAGAATCACAAGCCAATCGCAAACACAATACCGCCAATCACAGTACCAAAGGTAGCACCAAGTTCAACTCAACTCACGCCTACATATCCCGCGACTCTTTCCCCTCGATACCGCATTCACACCGACAACTCTCACCGACAACCACCCCCACTTCACAAACCGCAAACATGAGCAGCTCTATCCAGGACCAGAACATGGCCGAGAACAAGGTCAACGATGCACCCGTTGAGGCGCCGATAGAGAAGGGCAAGGGCAAGACTGAGGATGCCATGGACGACGATGAGGATGACTCCGAGAGCGGTGAGGTGAGTGAAGTCGCGCAAACACATACGCCTTTTGCTTAGCTTGAGCGACGGAACTGACATTTCTTGTTACAGGAAACCGGCGCAGAGCAGGTCGAGGAGGCCGATGAGGACAACATGGAGGAGATCGACGAGGACAACATCATGGGCAGGCGCACGCGCGGCCGCAACATCGACTTCGCCGAGGCCGCCAAGAACCTCGACGAGGACGATGAGGACGAGGACGAGGATGAGGACTTTGTCGATGAGGATGACAAGATGGAGGAGTAGAGGCCTCAACTCCCACTTTCTACATGGTACGTTTCCTTGCTCTGCTCTCCAGCCGCAAAGCTAACGTCACACCAAAGAAAGCGGCCTCTTCTGACGAAGTCCACGAAAAGCATATCACACCCGCGTCACTCATGGAAGCCCAAATCAGCGATTTTCGTCATGCATTTACCGCGCGCGCTGAGAGCGAAAGGCGTTCTTGGAAGAAGCGGGAGAAGGCACTGAGGATATTCGATTGAATTGGAAGCATTCTTTTACGGAGTTACGCCGCGAAAAAAGCCATGCCGGAATTCGCTGGCTGGCCTTCATTGAGCATTACGTAGTAGATACCATTACAGAAAATGACAGAACTGATGTTAGACGTGCTTTGATTCCTGTGATTGTGTATTGAAGGATCGTCTTCTCAGTTTGTGCTTGCCGTCATTGCGTTCCTCGTTGGCCAGAGTGTATGGTGGATACCTTAGTACTCACATGTATACTGCGTCCTAGTGCCTGCGATCTTACAACCTGCTGGCAGTGCTGCGAGCTTGGTACTCGAGACAGAAACTCGAGCGTATCTTTTATTTTTGCCTCTGTTGAGAAGTGACCTATGGTCCTGCATGTGTACAGTGCCCGTTTTGATGGCGATGACGATTGGAGACTTACTTACATGTATACAGTGTCGATACATGTGTGCTGTTGACTTGGAGATGGCAAGCCGACTGGCCAACACGATCCACAGCTTTCCAGTCGAAAACGCAACCAACGCAACCATGCCACCGTCAAGACATCTACATGCAGCAGTTCAAACAATAAGCAGACAGATATGGATAGTTTTCCAACAAAACTCGCGTACAAAGATGCAGTCGTGGAGCTTAGGAGCACAAAGCGATTTTGAGGGCAACCCCAACCCCAACCCTCTTTACCCCAAATGTCGACGTGGCTCCAGATTGTCGAGTAATCGAGAAGAATGGTGTCATATAATCAGCTTGAAATAGTCCTTTCTATCATATCATAAGCCATGTCGAAAAGCGATACTACTGCCGGTCTAAGTTATCTTCAGACTCCTTCCGTGGACCTCACCACGGCCGACTCCGACGGACAGCTTCTAGTCTCCCAAGCAAAGCGATCGTGCACGTGAGTAGACATACTCGGCAGTAATGCGGTCTTACTACCTCCGTCAGTCCGAGTATGGATACAGATCATATGAGGCGGTTAACAGCATCGATCGCCTGGATAATAACAGGGAGACCGCCAAATAGATCACAAATTCGAGAAAGCGAGGCTGCATTAAAGGAAGTCCGACATCGGGCATTTTTTTCTCCCTAGGAGAGCAAGCGATGGAAGCAAGCAAAAGGTACATGCATACATTATTTCCTCCCCCCTGTCCAGTTCATGCAGATGCGCATAGAAATAGCCGAGATGGTTTCTTGTCTAGGCCTCGTGTTGAGAAGCGGAAAGTCGAGTCGCGATCGAGCGAGCGACGGGAGCCTTACAGCCGGTTTGATCTGGGGCCTCCCTCCTCAGCAGATTGATTGTCGCGTCGGCATCCCGATTATTCCCGACCGAAGGCTGGGCTGGGCTGGAAGGAAACAGAAGAAAGGGAAAAGTGATTGACACGAACGATGGGCAAGAAGGGAGTGATAAACAAAATGGATGATGCTTCCATCTGTAGAGACTGCACAAGAGTACAAAGTGACAAATTGTGCAGTAGCGCGTGGACTGGTTGATCGATTGCTTGCTTGCACCGGAGTGCTCTTACTCGAGAGTTCTGATTTACATATGAACTGCATGTCCGACACGCAAGTTGCCTGGCGCCGGATGAGACAAGCGAGGTCCCGGAAACGTGGTCGACACCCATGAGCTTTCTTAGCCTGGCACACTGGCACACGCCTAGCCGGAGCAGCATCCTAGACGAACGAGACGAAAGACGAACACGAGCGTGGCATGTGATGCCCTGTGGCCCCTTCAGAACAACGAGATCCGCATATTTCCTGCAGGCAAAGAGGGCAGATGTCATGTCCGTCCGCACCTTAATCGACCAAGGGCCCAAAGGGACCACAGAGCGCGAGCCTGTCACAAGCAAGCGATAAGGCAAAGATAGCGCTCGACAGGACAAGAGAGGTCGGGCGAGGCAGCAAACAAAGCAATTCAGCTGACTGCACGAAATGACCCTCGGAAAAGCCAAGTCATCCCTTCGGCCACGCGCCGGCCAATGGCAGCGCCGCCGGTCAGCACTCGACGAAAGCACGGTAGATCTGGCAGCAGGGCGGCCGTGCGATGCTTGCGTCTGCGGGATGCGTTCATGGTTAGAGATCTGGCTGGCGAATCACATGTCGTTGCTGCTGTTGCAGATGTGGGGTCGTGAGTTAGAGTGGCTGTTAGCTTGTTAGCGGCAGGTGGGCAGGCTGGGGAAATCATTGTTGGTTACTACGTGGGTGCGTGAGGTTACTTTTTATGCTGTGCAGTGTTGTGGTAGAATGGAAAATATTTCACTTGCTAGGCTGTGCTGACTATCGCGCTGGCTGACAGGCTGCCTCTATGGCAAACCTTCTACTCACAACGATCGTTGCGTCGGGACATGAACGAAGATCGATCCAGAATGGACTCGAGAGCTCATTGGAGGGAATTGTCTAGATGTACAGGTAGCTTTGAGATTGTATGCTTAACCTTTGCGTGGCTCGAGATGTAAAAGTGAGGGCCTGATGTTTGTTACTCGGCTACAGTACACAGTCTCCCATAGCAGAGAATGTCCCATATCTCCCAATCCCCCCATATCTCAACACCACAATGGAGACGGTGGATACTTGAACAGTGGAAAGATGGCACGACTGGGGAGTCGCCCCGGAAAGCAGAGACACCGTGCGTAGGCAGTCTGCGAAACCGCATGGGCCGGGCCAATGTGGTGGTTAGGATTATTGATGCCGCTCGACGCTAAATTATGTCCCCACCTGTAGAGAGCGTCCCCAGCGTAGAGAGAAAAGGGCCGCCGTGCCCGCGACCACAGTCCGACCTCGCCGTGTCCTCCTGTCTTCCACTCTTGCACTCATCTCGCGACCTCGTCTGCCTGTGACCGTCCGCGAACGAAAGCCAACAAACGTCCTGTACATACCTACATACCTTACTGAGTGAGTTGCCGGCCCCTCCCAATTGTCAAGTGCTTTGTCCCCATCTCGCCAGCCCACCTGGAAACCCACGTGCACCGACATTCCCCCCCACCATTGATCGAACCGACGACGACAGCGTTATCGTATATTTCCCTGGACGAGGCGTAAGAGAGAGACTCGTCAATACTGGGAAAGTGAGGTCAACAGTCAACAGTACCTATCTGCATTCACTCCCCAGCCACTCACCCGGACGGCGACATCATCAATCGACTTTCTACTCACGCTCACTTGGCACACTGCGATCAGCGCCTCGGCAGCTTTTTTGTCCTGCCCTTGCGCCTCGTCGACCTCCCCCAGTCCTAGCTCCGAGTCTCTGGCCTTGTCCGACACCGCTCTGCTTCAAATATCCACCCACCCACCCATTGATCTTTTTGCCACCACCCCACGCTCGCACAACACATCAACTTGCCACACGTGCAACACTTGTGACTAACCTCTTCCTTGCCATAGCTGCATACCCCTCACTGCATATCTCCCACCGCCGCCGCCACCAGGACCACCACCACCGCCTCGACAGCGCCAATCCTGCAGACCACCGATAAACAAACGATTCGGCTTCTTGCCGATAGGATGGGTCGAGTCTCGTTCGCAGACCATGTAGAAGAGCGCGCGATCGACGAGATCGAAGAAGAGCCCGCGAACATTTACGAGTATCAGAACATACCTGAGAACAAGTCATGGGCCGGTGCGCTCCCCATGAAGCAGGGTCTTTACGACCCAGAGCTTGAGAAGGATGCCTGTGGTGTCGGTTTTGCCGCCCACATCAAGGGCAATGTCAGCCACAAGATTGTCATCGATGGTATGTACATGCCGCAAATCCAACAAATTCACGAGCGATATTGATAGTCCACAGCACGAAGCTTGCTCTGCAACATGACCCACAGAGGTGCGGTCGGTTCCGATGCACGAGACGGTGATGGCGCAGGCGTCATGACCTCGATCCCGCACAAATTCTTCCAGAAGAACTTCGAGCGCGAGCAGGGCTTCAAGCTGCCGCCCCTCGGCGAGTACGCCGTGGGAAACGTCTTCTTCAAGCCTGAGGAGGAGATGCTCAAGAGCACTCTGGACACATTCGAGGATATCGCGGACCAGCTCGAGCTGAGAGTCTTGGGCTGGAGAGAGGTGCCGAAAGACACCACCCTCCTCGGACCCGCGGCCAAGTCTCGTGAGCCCATCATCCTGCAGCCGTTTGTCGTTCTAAAGAACGTCTACGGCCCTGGAAAGGAGCCCAAGGAAACTTGGGCGGAGGAGTACAACGCTGGCTACTTTGAGCGCCAGCTCTACGTGCTCCGCAAGCGCGCCACCCATGTAATTGGTCTCCACAACTGGTTCTACCTTTGCTCGCTCAGCAACAGGAACATTATCTACAAGGGCCAGCTTTCACCCTCCCAGGTCTATGAGTACTACCACGATCTTGTCAACGTCGACTACGAGGCTCACTTTGCCCTCGTCCACTCGCGTTTCTCGACCAACACATTCCCCTCTTGGGACAGAGCCCAGCCACTCCGATGGGCCGCACACAACGGAGAAATCAATACGCTGCGAGGCAACAAGAACTGGATGCGGGCAAGAGAAGGCCTGCTCAAGTCTGGTCTTTTCGGAGACGAGCTGGAAATGCTCTACCCCATCATCGAAGACGGTGGATCTGATTCGGCTGCGTTTGACAACGTGCTCGAACTGCTCCTCATCAACGGCGTGCTTTCTCTCCCAGAGGCTGTCATGTTGATGGTTCCGGAGGCATGGCAGGGCAACGACTCCGTCGATCCCGCAAGGCAGGCATTCTACGAGTGGGCTGCTTGCATGATGGAGCCTTGGGACGGTCCTGCTCTCTTCACATTCTCCGACGGCCGCTACATCGGAGCCAGTCTCGACCGTAACGGTCTCAGGCCTTGCAGATACTACGTTACAGACGACGACCGTATCATCTGCGCTTCCGAAGTCGGTACTATCCCCGTTGAACCTCACACCGTCGTCCAAAAGGGCCGCTTGCAGCCTGGCCGTATGTTGCTGGTCGACACCGTCGCCGGCCGTATTGTCGACGACGCAGAGCTGAAGAACCAGGTCTCGACCCGTCAGGACTTCAGAGGCTGGCTCAGCTCGCAGCTGATCACCATGTCGGCCGTGACTGAGAAGCTCACTGCCAAGGGAATCGATCTCTCCAACCAGCTCACACCCGAGAAGGTTCAGGAAGACCCCAGACTGAAGGCCTTCGGCTACTCCCTGGAGCAGGTCACGCTTATCCTGGCACCCATGGCTGCCGACTCGAAGGAGGCTCTTGGTTCAATGGGTAACGATGCACCGTTGGCTTGCTTGGCTAAGCAGCCCCGTCTGCTTCCTGAGTACTTCCGTCAGCTCTTCGCGCAGGTCACCAACCCGCCTATTGACCCTATTCGTGAGGCCGTGGTCATGTCGCTTGGTACCTACGTCGGTCCCCAAGGCAACTTGCTCGAGATGAAAAAGGAGCAGTGCCACAGGCTCTACCTCCCGTCGCCAATCCTCACTACTGAGGAGTTCAACGCCTTGACCAAGGTCAATCAGGTCCACCCTGACTGGACCACCGCCACGATTGACATCACCTTCCCCAAGGTCGATGGTATTCCCGGCTACATCGAGGCACTCGACCGTATTTGCGATGCGGCTTCCGAAGCCATCGAAGACGGCCACAAAGTTCTCATCTTGTCCGACCGCAAGGCTGGTCCTGACCGCGTTGCCGTCTCCTCCCTCCTCTGCACCGGCATGGTTCACCACCACATGGTTCGCAACAAGTGGAGGTCCCTCGCCGCCCTCGTGGTTGAGACCGCCGAAGCCCGTGAGGTTCACCACATGTGTGTCCTTGTTGGCTACGGTGCTGATGCTGTCTACCCCTACCTCGCCTTCGAGTGTATCTTGAAGCTTGACCGTGAGGGCCTCATCAGGAAGAAGATCTCTCAGCAGCAGCTCATCGACAACTACAGGCATTCCGTTGATGGTGGTATCCTGAAAGTCATGAGCAAGATGGGTATTTCCACCCTTCAGAGTTACAAGGGTGCTCAGATCTTTGAGGCTCTTGGTATTGATGACAGCGTCGTCGACCGCTGCTTCACCGGTACTGCCACGCGCATTCGTGGTATGACTTTTGAGCAGATCGCACAGGACGCCTTTGCTCTCCACGAGAAGGGTTACCCGAGCCGTGGCATCAAGGAAATCCCCGGCCTCGCCGAGACTGGAGAGTACCACTGGCGTGATGGTGGTGAGCCTCACATCAACGACCCTACCTCTATCGCCAACATCCAGGACGCTGTCAGAACCAAGAATGACAAGTCGTACGAGGCCTACTCCAGGTCGGCTTACGAGTCTATCAAGGATTGCACACTCCGTGGTCTTCTCGACTTTGACTTCGAAGCCACCAACCCCATCCCCATCGACCAAGTTGAGCCTTGGACCGAGATTGTGCGCCGTTTCGTTACTGGCGCTATGTCTTACGGTTCCATCTCCATGGAGTCGCACTCTACCATTGCCGTCGCCATGAACAGACTTGGTGGCAAGTCCAACACTGGTGAGGGTGGCGAAGACCCCGAGCGTAGCAACCCGATGGAGAATGGCGATACCATGCGCTCCGCCATCAAGCAGATCGCCTCCGGTCGCTTCGGTGTTACTTCCGCCTACCTCGCCGACGCCGACGAGCTCCAGATCAAAATGGCTCAGGGTGCCAAGCCCGGTGAGGGTGGTGAGCTGCCTGGCCACAAGGTGTCTGCCGAGATTGGCAGAACACGTCACTCCACTCCTGGTGTCGGTCTGATTTCCCCGCCACCTCACCACGACATTTACTCCATCGAGGATCTGAAGCAGTTGATCTACGACCTGAAGTGCTCCAACCCCCGCTCTCGTGTCTCCGTCAAGCTGGTCTCTGAGACCGGTGTCGGTATCGTTGCATCCGGTGTCGCCAAGGCCAGAGCTGATCACATCTTGATCTCTGGTCACGATGGTGGCACTGGTGCCTCTCGTTGGACTGGTATCAAGTATGCCGGTCTGCCGTGGGAGCTCGGCCTTGCTGAAACCCACCAGACGCTCGTGTTGAACGATCTGCGTGGCCGTGTCATCGTGCAGACTGATGGCCAGATTCGCACTGGTAGAGATGTCGCAATTGCTTGTCTGCTTGGTGCCGAAGAGTGGGGCTTTGCTACTACGCCTTTGATCGCCATGGGCTGCATCATGATGCGTAAGTGCCACCTCAACACGTGCCCGGTTGGTATTGCCACTCAAGATCCCGAGCTCCGCAAGAAATTCAAGGGTACGCCCGAACATGTCATCAACTTCTTCTACTACATTGCCAACGAGTTGCGTGCCATCATGGCCAAGCTCGGATACAGGACGATCAACGAGATGGTTGGCCACACCGAGGTGCTCAAGGTCCGCGAGGATCTCAGGAACGCAAAGACCGAGAACATCGACCTGTCTCTGATTCTCACTCCCGCCCACACCCTGCGCTCTGGTGTTGCGACATACAACGTTCGCAAACAGGACCACAAGCTCCACGTCCGTCTCGACAACAAGCTCATCTCAGAGTCCGAGTTGGCTCTCGAGAAGGGTCTGCCCTGTCGCATTGAGTGCGATGTTGTCAATACCGACCGTGCTCTAGGTGCCACCCTCTCCTACCAGGTCAGCAAGAAATACGGCGAGAAGGGCCTTCCCCAGGACACCATCCACGCCAACATTCGTGGCTCTGCTGGTCAGTCCTTTGGTGCCTTCCTCGCCCCCGGTATCACTCTCGAGCTCGAGGGTGACTGCAACGACTACGTTGGAAAGGGTCTGTCCGGTGGTCGCCTGATCGTCTACCCACCTCGGTCTTCCGTCTTCAAGGCCGAGGAGAACATGATCATCGGCAACGTCTGTCTCTACGGTGCTACTGCTGGTACCTGCTTCTTCCGCGGTGTGGCTGCCGAGCGTTTCGCCGTCCGTAACTCCGGTGTCACTGCTGTTGTTGAGGGTATGGGCGACCACGGTTGCGAGTACATGACAGGTGGTCGCGTTCTCTGCCTTGGCAGCACTGGTCGCAACTTCGCCGCTGGCATGTCTGGCGGTATTGCTTACATCCTGGACATCCACCAGGACTTCGAGGGCAAGGTCAACCAGGAGATGGTTGAGCTCTGCCGCGTTGAGGACCCTCATGAGATCGCCTTCGTGCGTGGCCTGATCGAGGACCACCACCACTACACCGGATCTGAGCTCGCTGCTCGCATCCTTCTCGACTTTAACCGCGCTCTGCCACGCTTTGTGAAGGTCTTGCCCACCGATTACAAGCGTGTCATTGAGGAGGAGGCCAAGAAGGCTGCCGAGGCCAAGAAGGCTGCTTACCCGCTTCCAATCATCCCCGGCACTTCTGTCCGCAAGGCGGCCACCCCTGACCCGCACGACCACGAGAAGAAGGGCAAGAAGAGCGACCTCCTCGACATTGAAGAGAGCATTCAAGACGGCGCTGCCGAGAAGAAGCGCTCTGCTCTCGTCCTCGACAAGACCAAGGGCTTCATGAAGTACCAGAGGCGCGCTGAGAAGTACCGTGGTGCGAAGACCAGGACCCGCGATTGGGCTGAGCTTTCCTCGCGCCTCAACGAGGACGAGCTGAAGTACCAGTCTGCCCGCTGCATGGACTGTGGTGTTCCCTTCTGCCAGTCGGACACTGGTTGCCCGATCTCCAACATTATCCCCAAATGGAACGAACTGGTCTTCCAAAACCAGTGGCAGGATGCCCTCAACCGTCTTCTCATGACCAACAACTTCCCCGAGTTCACTGGCCGTGTCTGCCCGGCACCTTGCGAGGGTGCTTGTGTGCTCGGCATCAACGAGGATCCCGTTGGTATCAAGTCCATTGAGTGCGCCATTATCGACCGTGGCTTCGAGATGGGCTGGATGGTCCCGACTCCGCCTAAGTGGCGTTCTGGCAAGACCGTTGCCATCATCGGCTCCGGTCCTGCTGGTCTCGCTGCTGCCGACCAGCTGAACAAGGCCGGCCACGAGGTGACTGTCTACGAGCGTTCTGACCGTATCGGTGGCCTTCTCATGTACGGTATTCCCAACATGAAGCTTGACAAGAACGTCGTCCAGCGTCGTGTTGACTTCATGGCCGCCGAGGGTGTCAAGTACGTCACCGGCTGCTTCGTCGGCCAGGGTGACATTACCTTGCAGTCTCTCAAGGAAGACTACGACTCCGTGATCGTCGCGACTGGCGCCACCGTGCCTCGCGATCTTCCCATCCCCAACCGCAACCTCGAGGGTATCCACTTCGCCATGCAGTTCCTGCACAAGAACACGAAGTCGCTGCTCGACTCCGAGCTCGCTGACGAGGCATACATTTCCGCCAAGGGCAAGAACGTCGTCGTCATTGGTGGCGGTGACACTGGTAACGACTGCATTGGTACTTCCGTTCGCCACGGTGCCAAGAACGTCGTCAACTTCGAATTGCTCCCGCAGCCGCCTGCGCAGCGTGCCAGTGACAACCCGTGGCCGCAATGGCCTCGTATCTACCGTGTCGACTACGGCCACACTGAAGTCAAGACTCACATGGGCAAGGACCCGCGTGAGTACTGCATCATGTCCAAGGAGTTTATTGACGACGGCGAGGGTCACGTCAAGGGAATCAAGACCGTTCGCGTTGAATGGACCAAGTCCGCAAGCGGCGGCTGGGACATGAAGCAGGTCGAGGGCAGCGAAGAGATCTTCGACGCCGACCTTGTCTTGCTTTCCATGGGTTTCCTCGGCCCCGAGGAGCAAGTCATGGCCGGCGTGATCGAGAAGGATGCTCGCAAGAACATCAAGACTCCTCCTGGCAAGTACAACACCAACATGGAGGGTGTCTTCGCCGCCGGCGACTGCCGTCGCGGCCAGTCTCTCATCGTCTGGGGCATCAACGAGGGTCGCATGTGCGCTCGCCAGGTCGACTCCTACCTCACCGGCATGGGCAGCAACCTGCCTGTCACTGGTGGTATCGTGAAGCGTCCTCCCTACGAGCTTCTCGGCAAGGCCAACGGCGCTCAGCCTGAGCTGATCACCGCCGCCGCCTAAGCGCAAGTCTGACCCACGGAGCTTCGCTCACTTTTCTTGTGCATACACATTCTGCATTCTTTGTTCTCTGGCGCGAATACCCTCGTTGCAAGGATACCCCTCCTCTTACTCTCTTTTTGTTCTGCCATCCAAAGCGTTTTTACGACAACGATCATAGACGGAAATGTGCGGCCGGGGACTGCCTCTCACGAATCTTGAGCAAAAAAATGCCTTTGCGCTTGTACGATCGGGAACGAAAAGGATCTCGAAGGATGCAAAAAATATTGGGATTCTCTGGCTGATGTCATCTTTTGGATATTGTTTTGCTTTTGCTTTTGCTTTTGTGTTTGGTTGATGTTCTGGATTGCAGATCTCATGCGGCTGGGAGTATTAGTTCAGTTGTTTATGATTATATGACATTTTTTGTCCTACCAATGACTCGTTCTCCTGCCTCAGTTCATGCTAAAGTTTGTCTGTTGATGCGGTGGTATCGGCAACTGTCGTATATCGAAAGCATCTTGATACCAATGAGACGCTAGGTAGGAATCACGAGTATCTCACCGGAGTACGATCACGTAGGTAGTAGTACCAATAGCTCTAGGATACTTTAAACATGTCAGTGCCGGTGAGATCGTGCGTTCGACAAACTTATGCATACACGGAGGTGCAATCAATTACACCAAAAGGTGTGCCTTTCTCTTCCCGACCAACCAGTGACTCGGCTCGGTTTACACGCTGCCTTGGATCACCACACGGCCACAGTTAACGAGGCTATCGATGCACGATTCTCGTACGCTGCATGTCCCTTCCCAAAGTAATGAGAGAAGTTAGCTCTTCGCCTCGTCGTAGACAGTGCCGTAGACGTTGTGCGTCGGTATCGGACACGGCGACGAGGAGCTTGAGGAATTCCTCCTGGTCGCTGGTGTGTTCTTGCAAGGCTTCGTAGTGGCGTTCTAGTGTGGCGGCGAGAGGAGAAGCGTCGGGATCGTTTACACGATCATAAACGTTGCTGCTGTCTTCAACATTTGAGCGGCGTGTACGCTCGCATTCTGCGTTGTGTGTGTGATGTTCGTCGCCTTGGGATTGGATTGGATCAGTTTTCCGTTTGCTCGCTATATTCAAGTTAGGTTTCGCTCTTACATGTCATGGTTAATGGTGGAAGGCGCGAACGGTCTGCACTTCTCTTCAGTTGGAAAAAACGAGTCGTGGGTGTGGTTGTTTGTGGTGTCCGCGTGTGTGAATTGTCAGTTGACTCTTGAGCCAGTCGTACTTGGAGTTAGTTCAGGAGAGAAAAGCGATCGGAGTGATATGAGTTCGAGTCACGGCGAATTGGTATCATTCAAGTCATACTTACGTTCGTTTAGCGAATGTGTATAGGACCATTGTGATGATACACGGCTTCTCCGTTGAGAGAGCCGTGTTGAAGCGACTTCTGATTGGTCAATCGGACCCGCCGGGACTTGCCATCGGCGCCATGTCCGCTTCGATTCCACGATTTCGCATCACCACCTGACTTCACTTATACCTCCTGACAACATTCTTACGCGTAAGGTCGCCTACCATATTGCTGCATCGAGATTGACGCCTGTGGCTCTCTTGGCCGCCTCGTCTCAAGCGGCTAGACTTCGATCTGCATATCCAGAATTTACCAACTCCGACCCCGAGTCTTGACATGGACCACCTCCACGAGCAAAAGTTTAGGAAACGCTTCTAATGAATATTGTTCCGAACATGACTCAGCAGTCTATCCAGCATCACAGCTCATTCTGTGCCGTACCTTCGCCCGAGTAAGTCGCACAAGTGCGCTTTGCGAGCCACCAACTCGGTTCGCTCGAGCCAACGAAATAGCCATCTTCCAAACTTGGCATCACTGGAACCTGCGCTCCACTTACTATCCGAGTACCAAGTGTACCCTCAATCTTTCCCCTCTGCAATGCTCTCCGGGGTCCTGGCATGCCGCTTGGATGAGAGTTCGGAGATGTGCCAATAATCTGCTGCGGGTCCATGGTGCCTTCATCCGCGTACGGATTACACAGCTGGCGTGAAAGCTCCTCCGACGTCCCGTAAAGCGATGTGTTCCTGGGACGCGCAGCGAACAAGTAAACATCGGGCTCTGGGTCCGCCGAATCTCTCTTGCCAGCAGTGCCAGGATCGGTGCGAGCAAACTGTTGCAAGTGCCCGTAATGCCGCAACAAAGACGCGAAGAATTTCCGCGCGACCGGATCCCGCTTATTGCAAAACTCCAGGACGTCAACGACTTTCTTCGCCAATTCAGAGCTCTTGGCGCAGTGTTCTTGAGAGAAGCCGGCGATTCTGAGCTGCACTGCATGGTAGATGAGAATCATGCCAGAGACGTACGCTTGGTATCTGAAGCGAAAATGTGAGCAACTAAAATCGACTCGAGTGTATTCGCGAGTTGCGGCAGCTTACATCGTAAGCCAGCAGTGTGGGGGACTCTTCGAGGCTTGGCCAATGATGTCCACTATGCGCGCCGACTGCTGTGCTGCGATTAACCCGTCACTCAACGCCCCGTTCATGAGATTTTTCTGCTGGGGCGACAGAGTCTCGCGATCCTCCCGAGGTCCGAGACCAGCGAGACAATGGCGGAAAATCAACATGACAGCTCCCAAGTGCAATAGATGAAGGCTGTATACCGAGGTTTTCAACGGAAAATGGGCGTCACTTCCCAGCTGAACAAGGTGAGCTTCCTGTGGAAGATGGCCGTACCACTCCTGGAGCTGCCCTTGCAGACCTTGGATCGAGATCAGCAGACCTGCGGCATCCGAACAGACGCACAAAGTTCGCATCACTTCGGCTTTCAGGTTTGCAATGGCGGCAACAGCGTCGTGGACCATATCGTAATCTCTTGCGAAGGGCCAGCGGTCTGCCTTGCGAGCTGTCAGTATTTGGGCTTTGCTTACGTGCTAGTGATAGCTACCTCTTTCAGAACACCATCTGGTCTTATCGGCATGGGGGATATGTAGCCCAGTGTCGCTTGAAGCCACCTGCATTTGGTCAGCGGAGTCTCGAGAAGTTTCCGCACATAATAAACTTACGCGTTGCAGAAAGCAAGCGCTTTCTGCGTGCGGATAACTTCTGACAATTCCCCGGCCGGGACGCCAACGCCATGTCCGGTTCGCTGTTGGATATATGTTGCGGCCAGCCCGAGACCCATTTCTTCTACAAGTCAGCTGCTGTACCGCGTCTCCAAACACAGTGTATCTGACTCACCGAAATACGCAATAGCAACTGTCGATTTGTTCACCACGTTGCACAGGCCCAACAGGGTGGAGACTTTGATGGCACTCGCTGGCGAGGATTCAATACAATCATCGAACTGCTGTCGCGCGGCATCTGGAACGAATCAGCTTTACTCTCCACCGAACACCGACTGCACACTCACAACAACATACCATACCAGTAATCGAGCACGCCTGGCTCTATCGATTCCCGCACAAATTGTCCGCAAGTCACCGCCACCGCGCACATTTCGCAGAGCATGGAGCTTGTGATCGGATTTGCCATTCCACTGTTCAATTTCATGAAGAGCTCTTCGAAGGCCTTGGGCTCGTAGCAATAGAAGAGCTCAGAGGCGAGAGATCTTTGGGCCTCAAAGCCCTCCCGGACGGCGATCAGGTTGGACTGCAGCGACTGTTGAAGCAAGGCGTTGCTGCTCCAACTCTGATGTGGCGCAAAGCGACTATCGGTCCAGGAACCTTGGGATAGCGACGTGCCGGCACTTATGCCTGTAGTGGCGCTTTCTTGCGAGTAAATTTCCCTGGGTTGATATTCCATGAACGGCGAAAATGAGAGACCTCTGCAGAACTCCGGGCTGTCTTCCGAACTGTTTGGCATGTCACGTTCGCCACTAGCCGTTGTTGCCAATTGCTTTCTGGAATTAAGGTACGCTGTGTCGCTGGACGAGACTATCGACTGAGCAGTCGGCGCTCCATAAGCACCTCTCTGCCTAACGCCGGCAGGAGATGGTATGTCGAGTGTCCTTTCCTCCGACCGAATTTGCTCAACGATCGCATACGCCTCTGATTCGCTGCCATGTTTGAGTTGCCAATATAGCTCGACAAGACTTCCATTGTTCGTTTTGAGCTGGGAGACCTCAGACTTCAATGCGGCGGTCCGGGTGAGGCCTGGTAGGGAGGAAAAGGTGCATTGCGCACTCTTGTCGTTGCAAGCACCACACACCGGTCTCACACCATCGCACTAGGTTGAGTCAGTCTGTGTCTGCTTGGGCAGCACGAACCCGAGATGCTGGTTATTACATATTGATGCTTACTCGGACCTTTTTTCGCCTACACGGCTCACAGGCTGCCAACGCGAGTTTACCGCGCTTTGGCATCTTTCGCCACCTTCACCTCTCCAGGCGACACGGATTTCTTGGTCGCGGTGTCGATGACAGGCCAAATGCATCAAAGCTTGGATGATAGAAACAGAAGACTCATTTCGTGTTAATGCGGCGGGTTGAGAAGAGGACGAGAGCTTCAGGACGTCATTGTTGCTGAGTTGCTTTGTTATGTACTTCGCTTGACTTGCAACCGCTCTGCCGGAAAATTGCAAGTCCCGGAGCATACAACCAGGAGTAGCACGAGGCTCAGTCCTTGCAAGGCGGGGTCTCAGCAGCCTGTGCAGCTATAGCTTTGTGCGCATTGAGCCTCATCTTCGCGTGGCGCCGCACCCGGTTGCAAGTGATCAAATCGACCAGGAAAGGGACTCGAACTCCACAACACTCGAGAGACCCAGGCAAACAAATCCTGGAAAGATTGATTTTGCTTGGGATGCTGAGGTCCAAGAGTCGTATGACGACTGGAAATGAGGACCGAGACTCCGTACACATAAAGTGACAGAGCAGACACCGGGGAACTGAGCCGTGGACTTTCCCGCATGTGATGGCGGGCTGTGTGGTAGTTCCACCCGGAGTCCAGACGCACCACATCTACCCACATGTTGCAAGCTGCATGCTGCCACCCCTGCGAAATTGCATCCTTATCTACGAGAGCCTGGATTCTCCGCGTCAGAACTTCTCGGGCGAGTGGCCGCCTCCGCGGTTGTTGCAAATCGACAGACATGTGATGCCACACAAAGTTAGCATTGTGCCAGGTCTGCTGTTTTTCTTTGTCAATTTGCCGTCTTGTCGATCTTCTTCTCATTGGAATTGTGATGAAGGCAAAGATAGAATGTGACATTCTTGCTGGAGCTGGCCCAGTATCAATTGTGCATCAAGCTACTACTACATCACAGGATTGGAACCTTTTGCTATTGGCCAGACGCCGCCATCTCAAACCTTTTCCGACGAGTCCCCTGGCGATCAATAGTTTCACAAGACGGACACCTGCACCGATCTTCTCAAATCCCTCGAGCTGCTTCCAACATGAAGCGTATAGATCCCGTCTGCAAGAGCCCACTTTTGGGCCACGGTGTCCCAATAGCTTAAATCCCGGCGGCGAAGCTGTATAGAAATATTTTTCTCCTGGCTTGCCGGCAACGCCACCTTCTCGAAGCCGCGCAACTGACGCGGTGGCTGCTCGGCTTCCGCAGGGTACTGTACATAGACTTGTACGACCTCAGCACCATTCACATCGCCGATGTTCTTCAGCGTAAAGTCGACAGAGATCACCTCATCGAAAAGGTCTTGAGGTCCTCCAAGGCCAAGCTTTCCGGTTGCGTACTTTGACTCCAAGGCAGCTCCATTAACTTTTGCGGCCGAAACCTTGCCGTACTCGAAAGTGGTGTACGACAGGCCGTGCCCGAATGGATATCTGACGCTGATGTTCTTTGCGTCAAAGTAGCGATAATCGATGTGAACTCCCTCGTCGAAGTCGCACTCGGCGGTATAGCAGATCGACACTGGATAATCGATCTCATCCTTCGCGATCGTATGGATGAGCTTTCCATTCGGATTGATGTCGCCGTAAAGGACGTCTACGATAGCGTTGCCAGATTCCTGTCCGAGGTAGCCGCCATACACGACTGCCGTCACGTTGTCGTTCTCGATCCACTGGTCTAGCACACGTGGCCCAGCGGTATTGATGACTACAATTGTGTTGTTGCAGTTCTCAGCGACGTCGCTGATGAGGGTGTCTTGGTCTTGATCGTAAAGCTTGCTGCGATCGCCGCCCTCACCAGACCATGAGTTGATGAAGACCATGCACACTTCGGAGTCCGAGGCGTAGTTGGCGATGGACGGTGTAGTGGTCGTGCCTGTGCCAAGTGATCCAAGGTTCATGCCACCGCCTCCAGCTGATCCACCCGCACCATTAGACATACTGGCATTTCCGGTTGAAGAAGCTGCACCAGGGATACCACCAATAGATGTGGTCGAGTTATCACTCATGCCGGGGGTACCATCGCCCATACCTCCACCGCCGAGACTGGAAGAGCTGCTCGATTCTGAGTAGGTATCATTCATGATCCACCGGAACATGGACCCATCTTGGGCGGCACGCAAACTCAAGGCTTGGAACGGTGTGGCCAAGTAACTGTTGGAAAGACCTCCACTGCCGACGGCTGACGCCAAGTGGCCCTGGTAAACATCACTCTCGGTACCCTGGACAGAGAAGGCAAAATTCGGGCCTGCGAGGGCCGGTCCAGCATGTGCGCCGAAAATGCTGATGGTACGAGGACGGTTCAAAGGAAGACCGGCGCCTGCAGAATTGCTGTTCTTCAACAGGGCCAGAGAGTCAGCTCCGACCTTGCGGATCAACTTGGCATGGTCGGCGCGAACATCTCTGTACTCAGTCGTGGCGGCTACTTCCGGTTGCTTGCCGTCGTCGAGACCGGCGTGGAAGTATCCAATGGTGTTGCGGACAACCATGTCATCAAGGCGGGCATCAGAGAACGAACCGTTGGCGATGCCTGCCTCGAGGACTGATGTGGTCCAGTAAGAAGACGAGCCATAGTCGAGTCCAGCGTTCGCAGAGCCGAAAGCAGTACTCTGCGAGTTGACATCCGGCAGGACAAAGCCAGGGAAACCAAGTTCAGTCTTAAGCAGTCCGCTGAGGAGTTTTTGGTTCTCACAAGCGAGAGTGCTGTTGACTCGATTCATTGCGCACATCACAGCGCCCATGCCAGCACGTACAGCATCAACGAAAGGCCACAGATAAAGCTCGTGAATGGTCTTGTCGTCGGCGTTGCTCGAGTAGTGAGTGCTTGAAGACCTGTTCGTCTCCTGTTCGTTCAAGAGAAAGTGGCGTCCGACGGTGACTACTCCGGCACTGTTCATGCCAGTGACCGCTTTTTCCATGATGATACCGCTGAGGTACGGATCTGGAGAGAAACCTTCGGGCAAGCGACCTCCGTACGGTGTTCGGCCAAGAGGGCTAGACACGGGGCCATTGATCAGGTTGTATCCCATGAGATAGAACTCGCGACCAGACGCTTTCGCCTCATCTTCGAAATGCTGACGACTCCAGGTCATTGCCAGCGCGTTGCCCATGGGGAAGCCAGAGACGTAGTACTGGCTGTTGATGCCCGCGAAGCCATCTTTGTTCTCGAGAGCCGTCCAAGTGAAGTCGCTGCCGTTCACGTCTCCTCCAGTAATGATAGACACTTTCTGGGCGGTGGTGAGTTTCGAAACGAACGTCTTCGCCTTCTGGTAAGATTCTTCGTAGATTCCCAAGTTCACTAATTTCTTGTCAGTACAGGGAATCTATTTCGTTGTTGCAGATCGGTTTTACCTTCTCCAGACGACAAGAGAGACGCAGAAGATGCATTCGTAGCGATGACTAAGCCGAAGCTCAAGGAAAAAGGTACGAAATTCTTCATTTTGCAGATTAATCTTGAGTTGAACGAGCGTCTGAATGGTATGAATGGAAAGCAAATGACTGGGAGCTCACAGCGACACCCTTTCTTATATCACATATTCTACATAGGCCATTTGACGTACACGTAGTCCTCCGCCGCAGTCGCTCGCAGTTCTAATGCGTCGTCAGCGCTTTGAACGGTTCGACAACCTGCTTGAAGCATTGTGTCAGGTTAGCTGGTAGTAAGAGGGCTGCCACGTGTGCAGCTGTCGTCCTCCCGCCCAAGGCTCGCGGAGAGTCATGGCACGTCCTGTGTCGAGGCCGTGGAAAATTCCTGCGGATATCTGCCGTTCTTTACTGTTGATGTTCGGCCGCGTGGCCGAGCCCTAAGTAGTACTTAGGGCTATTGGAGAGACGGCCAGACACAGATGCAAACCAAATGCCGAGGTCAGTGCTGGTGAATTGTACAGCGATTATGGCTTTCTGGATGAAGGAAGTTCGATCGTTTCTCTTTGAATTGGCAACTCGGCCTTGCGACTAGGAAAGCTTATCGTTGTAGACTTGGGGGGGTCCTATCGGTTCTAGATGGACTGAACATCGTCAAGAACAATCCTTCCAGCTCTTATCCTCCAGGGCCGGAGAAGAAGGCTTTCGAGATTAGTTCAAGATGCTAGCGGAAAAGGCTTCAATTTGCAATTGACGACGGGTATGGAATTTATGTGGGTCAGCTTAGGGCTTCGGTGTTTCGCAGCCGAGTCTCGGTCGTGCCCAGCCATTTCAACGTCGTCGACATCGATAGACTTTGGCACCATTGTTTCTTGAGGCATGATCTTCAGGACGGGCTCTTAAAAACCCTCCTGAGCGATGACAGCAGGCGGATAACCAGCATACAAAGACGACTTTCCAAGATCACTTCGGTCTGATGCACGCCGAGAAGTGACAATCAGTTTGAACATTGAGGTCTGAAGAGATTGCTACCGCTCAAGATCACCAACACGATACTTGCACCGATACACCTAGTTGGAACCAAGCTTCCTCGGCCCTAAGCTCATTTTTAACCTGCTCCTTGTAGCGCGAGTGAATACCCATGAGACCCGCAAGATTATTGGCAGGCCTCAGCATCATTCGGCAGTTGTCCGACTCGGACAGATACGATGGCAACATATAATTAGTACACATGCCCAACTTCTCCCACTTCCTTTACCTCTCCGCACCCCCATTCCTCCATTTTCTCCAAAATATGCGTTCGGTCGCTTTTTCCGCTCTCGTCGGGCTTGCTTCATGCCTTCCCTCGTACACAAATGAACCCGAAAGCCTCGAGGTCTCGATAGTTCCCAACTACGTACGCCCTTATGTGACTCGCGCATATTCTCTTCCTGGAGTTGTCGTTGGACAGCAGATATACCGTTTCCCAGTGACCGGTCCCTCTTCCGACTATGCTTTCACTTTGATCAGCACAGCTACGCCGGCCAGCAATGAGCTTGGTGTCTTACCACATGTGAGTCTCCAGCCCACTTGCTCGGATTAATACACTGCTAACTCCCTGCACAGACTCACCTGGAACACTACGAGAACTTCTACTGCCTCCGGGGCAGATACAACCTCTGGGCGTCCAAAGACGGCATCGACTCCGGCCGATCGTTCACGCCAGGCGACTACGGTGCAGTCCCTCACAACACAACCCACACCTTCCAAATCACCGACCCTTTCACCGAGCTCGTCGGCGTAATCTCGCCCGGCGGCTTCGAAGACCTGTTCTACTTCCTCGGCTCAGCAAACATCTCGTCCAAGACCCAAGCCCCGTACGTGCCCAACAGCAACGCCACGACGCCGGGCGGTGACAGCACCGTAATCACCACCCTGGAGAGCTACGACGTGCATGCCCAGCTGATGTACTCGCCGCCCATGGCTTTCGACGCCAACGGCACTACCGATTCGTCGGCGGCGTGGCACAACGGCGACAACGAACTGGCGGCAGACGAGTCGACTCCGTTCTTCGTGGCCAAGGACTACGGCCCTAAGTATCTTTCCGGAGACGCTCAGAGCGGCTACATCATAACCCAGCCTCTCATCACTTCCGTGCAGTCCGCCGGGAATTTCACCGAAGGCACACTCACGCTGTCTAAGTCTGCGTCAAACTCCTCGGCGACTTCTTGGAACCTGCCTGGCCACACTGCTTTGGAGGTTGTTGATGGTATCGTTTACGTCAAGGTCGAGGGTTTCGCTGAGGCGACTTTGCTCGCGATTGGGGATGTGGTCTTCGTCCCGGCCGGCACTTCGTTCAGCTTCTGGGGTGGAGCGGCGTTTTCCAAGGTGCTGTATGTTGGGCAGGGCAATGATACGTTGGATTCGAGGATTATGAGCGAGAGCAAGGCTTGGAATTCGCCGATTTGGCCGGCATAGGAAAGAGCAGGAAATAGTCAAGGGGTCATTTTGATCTTTGAACTGTTAGTTATGTGGAAAATCATTTACTTTTGATCTTATATCTCCGTCCCGAAGGCAAGTCCTCAACGCCGGAGGATAGAAAGCTATGAATCCAGCCGACCAGTTTTTGTGCCCTGAGATGTCTCCAGCCATCGATCCAGGACATCGCTGCCTACCTACCTTCAACTCAAAGACTTCAAGAACCCACAATATCGCCCCGCCCCAAAAATTCACTACTCACGCTCACACACGTCAAAAGCAGCCATCGGTGAACTACCCCGTGTTCGACTACCAAACAGGCTCCTGACCCTCCCAGTCCTGCCCTTCTTTCTCAACAGGATGGAAGAGCCTACGCGATGCAGCATTGAAATCTCTCCTCTCGTAGCCGAGGACGCCGGTCGCCAAACCGTCCTTCTGAAGATATGTGAGAGAGACCCGAAGAGCCTCGGCGTGGGTCTTGTTTCTATTCTTGATCTCGGTGGGAATGAAGAAGCGGGATCCCAGATGGTTATTGGCGCGCTCGCGGGTGCCGAAAGCAATGACCTGGAGTGAGGCCGAGTATGAGCGGTGGATGGCGAAGATGTCGTCGGCCAGACGACGCAGAGCCGTGTCTTTGGCGGCATAGCATTCACTTGGTTGGATACATGTGTAGTCGGAAGGCAGACTGAGCATACCGAGAACTTCCAACTTGCAGGACTTTGCGATGTTCCTGATGTAAGACTCGAATTCGGGATTTTTGGCGGAGAATACGTTGTACTCGAGACTGACTTCGGGTAGAGCAATCGCGAGCTCCCGGAGTTGGACGGACGCCTCCAGGAGGTCTTGGAACTCGTCCTCGTCGTAGACAAGTCTTCCCGAAGTGATGCGCCACGCTCCCATGCTTGATCTAATATCCAAAATGAGTCGGCGAAGACTGCCGCCGTGGTGGACAATTGAGGTGATCTTGGGCAGTTTTGGCGCGTTGCGCAAGCACAACTCCAGCTCCACGATGCCGTTGCTAGTATCCTGGAGGAGCTCCTCGATGCCCAAAATCGAACGATCAGGGGAGTGTTCGCCGATATCATGCACGAACGTGAACGTCTTGAGAGGCGGGACGTGAGGACTGTTAGTAAGTCGCAAAAGGAAGACGTCGGCGCCTTTGCAGTAGTGCAGCCCGAGGTGTTGCAGTTTCGACAGGCTCAAGTAAGTGAACCATGTGTATTTGCTGACGTCCAGTTTGACGTCTCTGAGCGAGAGCGCGGTCAGGGCTTCAAAGGGCCCTTTCTGACCAGGAGAGGCGCGAGGGAGATGCGCGAAGAGGCTCTCGAGGAGCTATTTCTTTGTCGCCATACTGCCTTGAGCATGTGTGAACTCTGCAGCATCGACCCAGTGGCGTGCGTCAACCTCCAGCCAGTTGACTTTCGAAGGTTTGCCACTAGACAAAGTAATGCTGCACAGTAGCGCAGTTTGGGGCATGTTAGGGATGACGCGGATGGAGTTTAGCTTTCCCAGGCTTGCGCGCTTCAAGTAACCGGCGATGGCTTTGCGACTGTCTCCACCATCAGGGCCGTAAGTATCAATGGCGCCAGACGGGAGAATTTCGAGGTGTTGAAGGTTCCTTTGCGTTTCCAAGAGCCTCTTCAAGAGGTGTTGGGGGAGAGGGCGATGTGAAGTTGACCTAATCAACGTCAGCATGTTACTCCAAGTTCTCGGTGCATCTTTCTTACCTGGAAATGCACCAGTTTGTCTGGCGACAAGTTCTCTAGAAGTACGCCGAGCCACTGATAAGGGATCCTCGGGTCGCCATCATGTTCGACGTCTAAGGATACTGTCAGTCGGCGCATAAAGTCGCGACCAACGTTGCGGCTCGAGAGCACACGTGAGAAGCTGTTGTCCATTTGGGGCGCCAGCACCAAGTCAAAGTTCTCATACAGCAGCCCAGTTGTGAGCGCCTGCATACGCTTGCTTGAAAGGGGCGGATGGAGCAGATCGACGGAATGGTTCAGCTGGTAGGAATTTAGAATTCGGGTGTGTTGAATGCAGGTTCGAGTGACTTACGAGACCGACGATCTGAAGCCACACCTCTCCCGGCAGTTCTGGGAATCGCGGTGTAGCGTTGGAAGAAAGGCCATGAGTGGACGTAGCGTTGGTGTCCTGGCCAGCCTGGTCAGGTAGCATGGATGTCGCGTCGCTGGCCGATGTTACAGGAAGAGTGTCGAACGACCACTCTGCCTGAGAGAGGGCCATGGCGTTGAGATTCAAAGTACTACGTATTGGGTGGCCAGGGGTTGTCAAGGCCCAGATGTATGGGGGTCAGTAAAGTTCCCAGGTCTGGTCGAAGTGGTGGAGTGGTTGGCCAAATTGTGTCGGTGGTGGAGGGACAGAAAGGAGTATATAAACCAGCGTGGGCATTGCGAATAAGGAAAAGGCTGGAGGGAGTAGCGTCACAACGAGTCGATCATGTGCCATTCGCTAGACAGGTGCAGAGTTAGGCATGCAGAGCACAGTGGATCTGGACTGTGCCACAGTGGTGTATTGCACGTGGTGATGTCTGCAAGCTGGCAGGTCCCTCAAAGCCTATGGAATCGAGAAGGAAGTGGCTGGGAAGAGTGAGGTGAGGTCCTGATGAAAGGCCCTGGGAGGTGCGAAAAGCCGACTCAGAGCTCCTTCACTGTAGAGTGGCGGCGGATGGCGTCCGTGCTCCTCGAAGTCCTTGTAGTTGTCCGTGATGAGGCTGCAGATAATATCCGATGAAGCGGTGAAGTTGAAGAGAAGAGTGAGGCCAGATGCGCGAGAAGAAAGCAAAGAAGAAAGAAGAGGTCTTGGAGTATGGTTGCAATTGCCAGCCTGGAGGGAAGCAATGGTGTCAGCGTCCGTCCAGAGCAAGGCAAGGACTTATGCCAACATCATTAGAGTTGCTTGCTTTGCCTTTGGTGTCTTTTTAAATACGACAAAGGTCAAAACCGAAGTGCTCAAAGAAAGCTTGCCAACAGCACAAGACGGCCAGTCCATGGCTGATGGCAAGAGGCTTTCGTCTCAGAAAGGGTCTATGAGGTGTGATTAGCAGAAGAAGTCTAGTTTCAACTTCCTCACGGACATTGCTGCCAATCTAGCGCATGCTCACATGTCCCTGTAAGCCAAAGTCCGCGTTCTGCATCCGTTGTCGCAAAGCTGAGGCGCATAGCTCGGAGGTGAGTGACATAGCACCGGGAACTAGTGCGCTAAGTTCCGGTGATGCTGTATGTGTAGAGGGATGTTGCGTTGTCATGACTGCAAATTGATTTAGCTTTCACATGCTACGAGATGTCGAAGAAAGTTGGTCTTGGGATCAGTCCATTACACGTTCTCGATGGTTGTGTCTGATGATTCGTAAGCGTGGATTTAGCCATGATATGACCTGATATCGAAAAGATGTTGGTAATTTTACATGGCTGAGGAGACCTCGCATCCCAGCATCCCTCAAGTTTCTAGATTCGTAATCTCTTACAAGCTGTATCCACGATACAATTCTTATACAAGACCACTACTCTTCGCCCTTCGCGGTGTAGTTGTCAGCCTCATACCTCTTTCCTCGGAAGCCCCAGACGCCAAAGTTGCCGCAGCTGACATCACCAGGATCCAGGTCGTTCAAGTCCCACCTCAGACTCCTGAATCTGTTCTCGCCAGGCTCGATCAACAAGTCCATCTCGCCTCGTGCTTCCTTCTTCACCCATTCGATATCCCTCTTCATGTCGAAGTCAGTGTATCCGGTGCAGATGATGGGCACCTTCATGTCCAATAGTTTTGGCAGAGTCTCCTTCCACTCGTGAGAGCTTGCTGGGTGACCGAGACCGGGGTGGAAGCACACGACTGCGTCGAAGTAGGGATCAAAAGGTCCAAAGTGCTGAGCGTCGTACAATGTGTGGAAGTATTCGACATAGGTGCTGATCTTCATCTGACCTCCAAGGCGATCTTCGACGATGGCACCGAAAGGGTTGGAGGGTGTGCGAGGCGGGAGCGGGAATTCTGCGTCACGGCCAGTCATACTCTCCGGACCAATAAAGATCAGGTGGAATGAAACGCGAGGGAACAGGTGGGATAGTTGCAACCAGACCTCACGAGGGAGAGAGGACTCGGCACGGGCGCCGAGAATGAAGAGGCGGACCGGAGGGGGGTTGGGGCGGAGACCCTTGATTGTGATGTCCGCGCCTGTGCGTGGTGGATGGAGAGTGTATCGGAGTGCTGCAGTGATTGTTAGCATCATCGTGTTTTGAATGTTGCAGTGGCGATATTTTACCACTCATTGATCGCAGGCCTTCCGAGGTTAATCTTCCAGACTTGGAGATGTTGTATGGGCTCAGCTCGTGCAAAACGCTACCAATCGTTATAGGGTAGGTCAACAACCGGGTCACTTGTCTCATGGCACGCTCATCATCGATCGCGTTGAATTCACGAGAGTACAGCATAGTATCCCAATTTGTCAGGTTGACCTGCGCCTCGTCCATAGTCGCTCCAGGGTATTCGAATTCGGGAAAGAAGCGTCCCGAAACTAGGTCGTGGTCGTCCTCGTTGATCTCTCTCAGCTGGTCGCAAATCTCCAAATGTGCCTCGTAGTCGTCGGCAAAATGATCCTCGGAACAAGAAACAGGGATACCGCAATCGGGGCACTCGTAGCGGACATGTGCGGGAGGAAGAGATCCTGTCTTGCGAGCCTCGAGATCATTGGGCGAAGCAGGAGTTCGCGTCGCCTGGTGCTCCGGGTGTGGGCAGTATGCGTTCTGCTTCATAACAGCCGCTCGTTGGCGAATGGCGGGTGAGGGCGAGTTGGAGAAGGAATGGAACAGGTTGTTTGGCTGCAGCATTGCACGGATCTCATCTTCTCTCTGCTTGTCGGTCGTCCTGCCTCTCGGTGTGATATTCGGAGGGATCTCATTTGCGGGCTGGTGCAGCGAGTCTACGCCAGGCGCAGCTCGTTGGCGGGCGGAGTTGTGTATCTGTCGTGGTTTCGAGGATTGCTTCGAGGCGGCGGATGATGTGAATGTGCGGCGGAGCACGGCATTTTGGGCGACAGGGCGCGCAGTAGGCACTGCAGCTATACGGAGACAGCGAGTGCAAATGTTCTTGGAAGCCATGGTATATTGTATGTACTTGGACCAGGCACGACTCCGACCAGGCGATTGGACTAGTCGATGCGCAATAGACGTCTCGACGTGCCCAAAGGAGATGGTTCGCCCGCCCACGACTTCGGCTGGATAAGGCAGGAGAGAGTGTCGATCATCTGTCGGCAAGCTCCCCGCCTCGACCGCGATCTGAGGCCAAGAGTTAGAGGTCTGAGGTCTCTCCGATCGCGTCGCCGTGAAGACCGCGTAGTACACGCCTCTACTATACCAACCAACGACCTCACTTACCAGTGCTTGATTCGGAGAGGAACCAATACCAAGGCGCTTGGAGGGGCATACACACGCCTAAAGCGCATCCGCTCGGCGCATCCGGAACAGCGCAGTTGAACGCCGAAAAGCGATAGAAATAATTGTCGAGACCACTTCGGCCATTCGCTGTTAAAAGCAACACCCCGACGCACCCACCCTCGACCTCGTGAATTGTGGTTTCTTAGCTGTACAAAAGTCTGGACCTCGATCGACCTCATATCGAATTCGCGCACCTGTCGCAACGACAGCCACCGCCAACCACGGACGGAAACATCAAGTCCAACGACAACTGCTAGCGCTCCCTCAAACAGCGCAAGCTCGCGCGAGCATTCGCCATCATGGCCAACACTCAGTCCACCCAGGCATTCTACTCGCTCACCCTCGAGGCTGGCTCAGCACCGACTGCAGCTTGCCTATGCAATGTCATTCCCGGGCTCAAAGCCACCGACCAGCAAATCTTCGAAGCGCGAGGTGAGCGGGTATACCTACGACGTCTGGTCAGCAATGATCAAGGAGAAGTAAAGGCGGAGACGGTCCTGGAGCACGATGTCTTCAGCATTGTCAGAGGCGTAGGGGCATTCAAGATTCCTGGAACAAAAGAAGGTATGTTCACACCCTGTGCCTCGCATGTATAAAGGATGCATAATGATGGAGCGTCCACGCGCAGCGCGTTTCGAGAGGTTTCTCGCGCCACCTTGAGTGGGATGGCTGCCGAACTTGTAGCCACATACTTCACAAGTGGCTACACAGCCCTGCAAGTTCACCGGCCGAGCGTGTGCGCGCAGTCCATACGCAATCGTGCAATTGAACTTTGACTGACCAATGGTGCTAGATTTGCTTGCTGTATCTTCCGATTCGGGGAGGATGGTCATGCTGAGATACAACGCCGAGCGCAATCGCCTCGACAAAGTCCACTTGGAAACTTTCGGAAAGTCTGGTATCCGCCGCACAGTACCCGGACAATACCTCTCCGTCGATCCCAGAGGCCGCTGCCTTATGATGTCTTCGATCGAGAAGAACAAGGTTGTCTACATCTTCCAGCGCACCATCGATGGTGAAATCAACATCTCCAGCCCACACGAAGCCAATCAGGCCGGTCTGTTATGCTACGACACATGCGCCCTTGACACTGGTTGGGAACACCCAGTCTTTGCTGCTCTCGAGGTCGACTACACGCAGGTCGAGAGCGATCCTGAGACAGCTAACGCTCCGGACAAGCACTTGAACTACTACACCGTCGACCTTGGTCTCAACCACGTTGCCAAATCTTGGAGCGGTGCATGCGATCCTACCGCGAACAAAATCTTCACTGTTCCTGGTGGTCAGGAAGGTCCCTCAGGTGTCATCATCTGCGCGGAGGGCCGCTTGTACTACATGCATAAAGGGCAAAGAGCACCTCTTAGCATCCCTATTCCTCAACGGCAAGGAGCCCTGGAACAAGCGCGCAACCGATATATCGTGGGCGGCTGCATGTTCTCAAACAAGAGCAAGCGATCGTTCTTCCTTTTGCTGCAGACCGACGACGGCGATGTCTTCAAGCTCACTATGGACATGGAGGTCGACGAACGTGAGCGCATGACCAACAACGTTCAGAGCTTGAACTTGCGATACTTCGACACTCTGCCCGTCGCTCGTCAGATGATGCTCATCAAGAAAGGTTATCTTTATGTTGTTGCCGAGAGCGGTCCTAGCATGGTCTATCACGTTGATGGACTCGCTGACGATGACGAGTTTGAGCCTTGGAACAGCTTCTCATCATCTTCGCAAGCGGATCACCAGGAAACCCTTGAGCCTCTTTCGTTCAAGCCTCGCGAAGAACTCCACAACCTCTCAGTGGCCAGTGAGGTCAGCAGTTTACATCCTCTCACACGCACCGACGTTGATAATCTGACTGGAGAAGACATGCCGCAAATATACGCCATCCAGGGCAAGGGCGACAAATCGGTGTTCAAAACAATCCGTCACGGCATGTCTGTCGAAGACCTCATCGCATCTCCAATGGGTAATGTCCCTTATGACAAGATTTGGTCAATGAAGAGAGCCGTGGAAGATCAGTGGCATTACTATGTTATGCTGAGCAGCTCATACACCGATCGCACCACAGTTTTGGGCATCGGCGATGATGTTGAAACTCTGGACGACACTGCCTTCATCACAACCCGCGCAACAATCACAGCTGCACAGATGGGTGATAACTCACATGTTCAAGTACATGCTCGCGGTGTGCGGACGATCCACGCAAGCGGTAAAGTCGATACGTGGGACTCTCCTGCTCACCGCACTGTTGTTGCGGGCGCTGCCAACCAACGCCAATTGCTGCTTGGTCTCAGCTCCGGCGAGCTGGCCTTCTTCTTCATGGATCAAAACGGTGCTCTGAATGCGCTTGAAGAATACCCAGAAATGAGTGATCGCGTTACTGCTATCGGCATTGGCGCAACACCAAAGGGTCAACAACAGGCCAAGTACGGTGTCGTAGGCTGCGAAGACCGCACTATCCGTGTCTTGTCTACTGACATCGAGACACCACTCGAGCCTCGAAGTGTACAAGCCCTATCAGACGTGCCTACGAGTATCGAGGTCGTCGAGATGATTGACCCGAGCTCTGGCAGCGCTGTCAACTTTGTCCACATTGGGCTGAAGTCTGGACTCTACCTTCGCGCCATCATCGACGAAGCCACAGGAGAGTTGTCTGATGTACGCTCAAAGTTCTTAGGCCACAAGCCGGTTCGCATTTTCCCGATCGAGATCGAGGGACAGCAGTGCGTACTGTGCTGTTCATCAAGACCATGGCTTGGCTTCCACCACCCCATCACGAAGCAATACACCATGACGCCGATAGTAACGGGGTCATTGACCGCTGCCTCTCCTTTCATCAGTGAGCACATCTCAGGCTTGTGCGGTATCGTTGAGAGTGAACTTCGGTGAGTTCCATTTCCATCGCGCAATTTTTGTCCTTGCACCTAACTAATCCTCACTTTCCAGTATTTTCACAGCACCGAAGCTCGGTGGCCGCTTCGTCCACGAGAACGTGCAGCTTGAGTACACACCCCGCAACTTCACTCGCAATCCTTGGCACCCTATGTACTACGTGATTGAAGGCGACGCCAACACACTCAGCAAAGCCACCATGAAACAGGTGCTGGATGGCAAAACCGAAGAGGAGAAGTCTGTCCCGCAAATAGGACTTGCGACAGCGCCTTCCCACTGGGCATCTTGCGTGCAAGCCATCGACCCGATCGGCTCGAGCGTCACAAACACAATCTACCTCGAAGACAACGAGACTGCTCTCTGCTGCGCTTGTGTTCCGTTCGAGTCGCGTGAGTGGGAGGTATTCCTCGTCGTCGGCACAGGGCAAGACATGAACGTCGGTGGCAAAGCATCAGCCTACCAGAGCCGCGGTGGCGGCTTCATTCACGTCTACAAGCTTCATGACCAGGGTACGCGACTCGAGTTCCTACACAAGACTCGCTTCGAACAGCCCATTCACGCCATACTTCCTTTCAAGGGCCGCCTGGCCATGGGCGTCGGCGCCGAACTGTTCATCTACGACATCGGCACCAAAGCTATGATGCGCAAATCCCGCGGCGCCCGCGTCCCCAACAAGATTGTCACCCTCAACGCCGCCGGTGACCGCCTCGTGTGCGGTGACGTCGCAGAGTCCCTCACCTACGTCGTCTTCAAGCCCAAAGCCAACCGCATGATTCCTTTCGTCGATGACACGATCCAGCGTTGGACCACCGCTTCCGCCATGGTCGACTACGAAACTGCTGTCGGCGGCGACAAGTTCGGCAACCTCTGGGTCCTGCGTTGCCCTCCGCAAGCTTCGGAAGAAGCCGACGAGGAAGGCATGAACGGCTTCATCGTCAACGAGCGCCCGTACCTTGGCGGCGCGCCCTACCGACTGGAATGCCGCGCTCACTTCTTCGTCAACGATGTGCCGACGTCTATCAAGCGCACGCCGCTGGTCGCAGGTGGACAAGACGTCGTTTTCTGGTCTGGTATCAGCGGTACCCTCGGCATCTTGGTGCCGTTCGTCTCCCGCGAAGACGTTGTGTTCTTCCAGAGTCTGGAGCAAGCCCTGCGGACTGAGGATCCGCCGCTCACTGGCCGCGATCACCTCATGTACCGTGGTTACTACCAGCCTGTCAAGGGTGTTATTGACGGCGATCTGTGCGAGCGCTTCATGGCGCTTGGCCATGATGGCAAGGCGCGCATTGCGGCTGAGTTGGAGCGCGAGCCGAAGGAGGTTGAGAAGAAGGTTGTCGAGATGAGGACTAGAGTCGCTTTCTAGGCCTGTCGGTGTGCCTGTTGGTCGGGCCTGTTCACACGCATGATGCATGCTGCGCGGTACTTGGAGTAGCTCGGGTGCCTGGCAGCGCGATTGATGGAGGCAGACAGGCGTGATATGTAATTATGCATGCTTCACTGCAAATCATCAAAAATCCCAAAGAATTTCCGCCAGTTTCAGGGAGGGTAGTACTATCTACTTTCCGATACCGTGACTCGACGTGTTACCACTGAGACACATTGTGAGCTCCAAAACCGACGCTTTGATGCGAGGGTGATATCATCCTTTTTCGAGTCCACCATCTCACATCTTGCCATTGATACACTAAGAACAGCACGCACATCTCCGCGGTCGACTTCTCAAATGAGAGGTGCTACCATCCTCTTCAGAGACCATTTTTTTCACGTCTTCCCATTGTGATGCACCGAAGAAAGTAGGGATATCTCTATGCTCGACCTCTCGAATTAGAGGTAGTACCCCACTCTCTCTCTCTCGAGACTAGTGATTCGACGTTCACCGCTGAGATACATCAAAGACAGTACGCGCATCTCCGTGATCAGTCTCTCGAATGAGAGGTGATACCATCTACTCTCGATGCCAACATTTTGATCCTAACCGCTAAGATGGACCTCTCAGCTCAAAGGTAGTACCATTATCTTTCAACACAACTTATTTCACCTGTTCCGCTGAGACTAACACAGTGGTACGTTGATGTCTTCCCGGTCAGGCTTTCAACAAGAGGTAATACCATATACTCTCGATCCCAGTTATCCGACGATATACCGCTGAGATGAACAGAATAGCATGTCGATGTCTCCTTGGTCGATATATCAACCAGCGGTAATACCATCATCTCTCAATATAACTTGTCTGACGTCTCACCGCTAAGATACACACATAGATATGATGATATTTCACCAATGAGCCACTCACCAAGAGGTGATACCATACACTCTCGACTTCTCGGTCCCCGGATCCCCCTACTTACCGCTGGGATATACACATGGATATGATGATATTTCACCGATTAGCCTCTCACTAAGAGGTGATACCATTTACTCTCGATCCCAATTCCCTCAACCTCACCACGGAGATACACAGATGGGCACATCGATATTTCTCTGGTCAACATCTCAACGTGAGGCGGTACCATTTACTCTCGACTAGATCCAGCAACTGTATGCCCGTGGGATAATGGGATCAAGCACGATATCAAAATTCTGCACAACGAATAAAAGCGGGTTTGGAACGTGGTATTTCTGGCTTTGCGGGTATATATGTCCGTCCATCATGTGTGCATGCATGCATAATCCCGCCTGTTCCCTTCCTGACTCCTTGAAAAGCAAAAAAATCAATCTCCCGGCAACGCTCATTTGTGAGCATGAACACCTCGAACGCTGGCCGGAACGCAAAGTGGTGTTGTGGGTGCGCCTGTGGCTGCTGGGTATATATGTCCTCCGTGAATGCATGCAAATGTGTCGCTCGTTGACATTGCTGTGTGGTCGTATGTCGACGGTCGTATGTGCGGGTTCGTATGTGAGAACGTGTGGGTGCGTATGTATGAGAGTGTGTGTGATTTCGACCCATTGTGACTTTGGTATCGTGTCCGCTGTGGGAACTGTGTATGTGTGGCGTGCTTTCTCTGTGGGGGGTTCGAGGTGTTCGTAGACTAATCCTCTGAGAAGGTTCTTGCATGCGCCGTTGAGATGAGGTGTTCTTAGACTAATCCTCTTGAGGGAGCTCATCCTCTTGCGGGAGCTTAGAAGTTGTGAAGGTCGGGGCGCTCGTAGGCTGAGGCTGTGGTCGCTTCTCCCATTCCTCCAGACGCCTCCATAGGGTGGCTTGAGGTTCTCCGGCCAGGAAACGGTGCTTCAGCAGGTCTGCAGCTGAGAGACGGTCCTTCGGCAGCCACCGCAGGCATGATCTGACGAAGTCCAGGGCGTCTTCGCGCGTTTTCTTGTCTTCCACGACTTCGAGCATGTCTTCCAGTTCTATCTTGGGAACGTCATGCTCAGGGTGGATCCAGGTGCCATCTTCGGCCCAGTAGTAGCGGAGCTTGGCGCTCTGCGCAAGGAAGGCTGGTGGTGGCGGCCCAAGGAGGGCGTGGTGTTGCGCCAGTGTGAAGGCGTCGGTCCATGGCTGATTTGGTCCGTGTGGCAGGATTGGGATTTTACCGGTGAGCATTTGTAGTGTCAGGCAGCCCATCATCCAGACGTCGATCTTTTCGTTGAATGGAAGGCCTAGAGTAGTCTCTGGCGTGCGGAAAGCCTTTGGACTGCACATTTTTGGACCGGCGTAGCCCATGTTCGTCAGGGGAATCTCGACCGATTCTCCGAGATCATTGAGCTGAGGGAAGGCGAAGCTGTCCTTGGTGAGGATGAACGGCTTGGCCTTTGTGACAGGGTATTCGTCACCATCGTGGCCCCGGTGGACCTTGCAGCGCTCTGGGTGCTTGGCGAGTTCTTCCACGTAGCCGGCGAGGACGTTGTCGTCGGCAAACCCGAACAGGATGTTGTCGAGCTTGAGGTCGGTGTGGATGAGTTTGCACTCGACGTGCAGGAAGTCCAGGGCCTTGAGGGTGTTCTCGAGGATCTCCTTGGCGAGGGCGAGGGGGAGGTCGCCGAGGACGGACCAGGCCTCTTCGACGTGACACGCCGAAGGTGCCAGCAGGAAGCACTGGTGGCGGCCGCTCCGTGGGCTCACGATGGTGGATTGGCGAGAGGGCCTTTGCAGGCACCCCAGGCCGGGGTGGGTGGTGGTGGTGGCGCATCCGCCGATGAGCTCGAAGGCTCGCTGTTCCCGGGCGTCCCCGCTGCTGTACTTGATGCAGATTTTTAAGACCCGAAGGTCTTCGGTCCTGTGGATGAGAATGGATGTCAGTATAGCTGTCGCCACAAGACGCGTCGCGCCGATGAGGATAGGGGTAGGGGTATACTCACTGCGCATCCCGCACAAACCAGATGGTGGAACTTCCACCATTAGCCACCTTCCCGAGAACCTGGTAGCGGTCCTCGAGAACGTCCCCCACTTGGACAGCGAACCAGATTGTGCTGTCGAAACGCGTGAGCGTTTCCTCGCCGACGAGGTCAGTCTGCGCAATCTGGACGCCGCCCTCGTGGGCGAACGCCTCCTCGATCTCCGCCAGGGTTGCTCCAAGCTGCACGGGCATCGTGGCGCGCGCGAGATCTTGGAGTGGTGGTTGGTGGTGGTTGTTGGGGGAAGGAAGAAGAAGGTCGAAATTCCGCCCGGTGAAGCGAGATATTGGCGGAGGCAGCCAGTGAGGTCAGACCAGCCGGGCTTAGCGGTTGGTGACCATACCACAACAAACAACGATCGCTTTTAGTAAGATGCAGTCCGCGGTTGCGTGTAGACCATAGAAGACCTGGTAGTACTCATGCTTTAATGCAACATCATTGCATAGCAGCATGACCCATCGAGAACGACGACCATCTACCTGCCTTGTGCACATCGCAGGCAGGCTGTTGCGACATACCGCCACTCAAGAACACCATGCGTGCATCCTGTGCTGAGACAATCCACTTACATAAGAGTGAATGCAGACAGGCCCCTTGAAAGGCCCTTCATCGATTCACGTCGCGCTGCTCCGTGCAAGGAACAACAAAGGACTTGGTCGTCGTGAGGCAAGGCGACGAGAAGACATCCCCCATTCGGCGACGACTCGACCGCAACGACAACGAGCCATCAAGTCAAATCACCTATACCGCATCAAAAAGCTAGCGAAGGTAAGACTGCCCCGCAAGCGACAGCGCTGTGACGGCGAGCAGAAGCGTCGACGAGCAGGAGCCACCGAGGACGGATGCAGAGAAAGTATCGGTTGCATCTTAACACCGCAGCTGAATCCCCAGTCAACACCAAGACGATGGCGCGGAGTAAGAGAATGCACTTTGTCGACTCTCAGATCGACGGTTGCCCAAACGCGAGTGGGAATTGATTCATGGACAGCTCAGCGCCAGGTAAGCGACCAAGCTCAGCGCATTCAGACTCGAGCAGCAGTTGGGTACATCGCCTGCAACGAGGACGCCGAAGACGCGTGAAGCTTGTTGCAAAGAGGCATGCAGCTCGTACATGGACACACATCGGTTGCGCTGCTCGAGAAAGGCGACGCAGCAGTTTAGCAACCTGCTTCTTTGTTCTTCTCGGCAGAAGTCAAGATCATCCCAAAGAACCAAGTCGCCATTCACTTCACGGGTTCACCTTAGACATCGCCGAGAGATGACTCCGCGAGCGCAGGGTTGACTCTCGAGAGTGACACGGTCGAGGACGCTGAACGTGACACCAGGTCTGGTACTTCAACAACGCAGCCAATCCATACAATAGCGAACACACGAGCGCTGGCAACAAGATCAAGCGTGAGCGCGGCGGACCAGCCATGTACAAGACCGAGAGGCGCAAGGCCGTCAAGGACTGACCAAAGCGGTCGACAGCAATCAGCCTCCACGCGATGCAAGGACACAGGTACACCACACCGAGTTCAAGCGGTCGAACAAAGAAACCACAGCTTCTCGGGCGAAACAAGGTTGTCTTCTTTGTTCCTCGGCATGAATGCGTAGAAAAACGCGTCGAAGATCGATTCAACAGCGAACTTGAGACTCGCATTGCGACTAACAGGCAATGAAGCGCGCACAGCTCGATACGAAGAGCTGCAGAAGGTATGCCCCGAAAGAGACGGTCGAAGGTCAATGATACAGGATGTGCAGCCAGCAGCAACCTCGCCTCTGACCGAAGACAAAGAGACAAGAGTAGGGAACAACTTCAGCGTATTGGAGACCGATGGCAACAGGAACCAGGTGAGTACCAGTGCTATCCGCCTCCCTGCATTGTCGGATGCTTGAGCCCTTGGTGCCTGGATATGATTGCGGTCTAGGGATAGCCATACAGCTTTCGCAGCTGGTACCTCCAATCCACTGGGAGGGTGGGAGCTGTGTTGGCGCGCTCGAGATCGCGTGCCGGAGCCAGAGGGACTTTGGAAAGCAGACGTGGGCGATACAGCACATTACCATTGTGTCGCGCCAGCGCCTCGGAATCATCGACCAGGGCATGCTCGCTGGATACACTATTTTGCACCATGCCTGCAGCAAGTCTCATGCCGTCATCAGGTAGATCATGGCACAGTCTTTCGCCAACCGAGTCAACCGGTTCGACACACACGTTGTAGTGTCGGTCTCGATCCGGATCACGACTTGGCCGACTGAGAGCCTGCTCAAAGCCCTCCGCTGCGGAACACGTCTCTTTTCTGGCTTCCAATTCGGTATTCCGCAAGGAACATGCAGCTATCAACAGCTGTGACCTCAAAAAGGATAACAAAGTGTCAGAGAGGCGAGGACTGTCTGCACAATGCAGACAAGGTACTCTTAACCCAAATACGAGTGCACGCCAGAGACCATCCACGGAAGCCAGTCACATCTGATCAGCAAGCATCGTCTTATTCGGCATGTGTTTCTTGGTCACCATTCGGCGAAATGGGGCGATTGACCCGTCTGCAGAAGGTCACATAACCGGCATTGCGCAACAGCAACTCCGCGGCCTAGCCAAGGTATATATGCATTGTGCCCATCGTGTGTAGACACAGGATCTGGACGTAGCGCCCGCTGGAGGTGATCCAGTCGTCTGCGAGAACGGACGGATTTTTTGGTATGAAACCTCGTTCTGGACTAGGTTGCACAGTTCTGACACGTGCTGGAACGTGGACCTGGCGTATGCAGTGTTCAAGCCAATCGGTCCACTTGATGGCAGATGTGGCGGTGTGCCCGATTTCCCAAGCGAAGGCTTCAAATCGGACGCTCTCCCCCTGGCCGGGGCAAAGACGATCAGACCGTTGCATCTAGTGTTGGTTCGTCGAGTTGAAGACTGTGCCAGTGGCCATCTTCGTATCTGGAACATAGTGCAAGGAGAGTATCGCTACGCCAGTGCGACTTGGAATTGGTGTGCTGACTGCACGGCGAAATTCTGGCACGCTGGCGACCCGGACAGCCTTCCTGGGGAGTTGTCTTCCAGAGAACAAAGCACTTCAGGTTGCGAGGAGCGCATGCAGCTCATTTGGATGTCTAGACAGACATCCGTCAAATCTTTCATCGCCTTAGCCTTCACACCTTGGCTGTCCCATATTCCCGTGGAGAAGAGGCGTTCGACGATGCAAGCGAGTAGCGACAAGAGCTGAGCATCAAAAGCTCATTGAATCTCACGCAGCCTCAAGTCATGATGTACATGTACTTATGACAAGCGACAGCTATCGTCGCTTTGTCAAGATCAGGCGTGTCCAGTACGTCCAGAAAGCCCGACTCTTCTTGGTCCACGTCTTTCTCGCCAGCTCTTACTGAGCTTCCACGCACTGGGCCGGCCTGAATACATCGAACATGGCGTTTAAAGTGAGCTCGTCCGAGCATAGACTGTATGTGAAGGCAATGTCCAGCTACCACCGATCGAGACTACGTCCGTAGTGGCGGACGGAAGGTTTTTGAGCGATGCTAAGATGCCGTGAGACCCGGCATCGTTCAGTCGTCTGTGAGAATTCCGCTGAACGAAGTTTCCGCGGCGAGAATACCGCGGCTCCGATGGACAACGATAAGCCCTAGAACGAAGTGTTCTCAACCTCTGTGGCTGCAGTGATGGTGATGTCCATGGAGGGGCATGCTGCGTGCATAAGAATTCATAAACCGAGGCTGACAAGCGTCAAGCGGAAAACGGAGAGTCAGCATTGCCGTTGAGCCCATGTCAGCCCCGAGCGTCTAAAAATGCTTGTTTTTGGGTTGTTAGCCTCTTTCAGCCTCCTCGCGTGTCGTCGACCGATGGGCCGGTGCCAGTGATGACATCGATATCCGCCGTTTCCCATGATCGTGGTTTGCCCTTTCTCGTAAAGGGCTATGCTCCCGAGCCCGAGTCCGAGTTCAGCAGCGACTGCTGTGGACGAGAGAGAGTCGCTTCATACGAAATACGCGGATACGCAGGATCAATGCCGTTATCCGACTCAGCCGTATCTCATACGGGCCATGGAGCGCGCGAAGGAAAGATAGTTGGCAGGGGACGTTTCACGGAAGAAGCTGATCGGTGGCTTTTGTTCGGTGGATCGTTGGCCTTGCCCTGCCCGATGCCATTCGATGTGACACTATCCTTCTCGACACATTAGCTACATCCTCAATTCCTATGTTTTGATTGACTTACGATACCTGGCATCATTCGACAGGCAGTCATGACTGCGCACGACGATGACGACGGCCTCACGCTTGCCATTCCCGAACGGCGGCCCCGGGCTTTGAAAGACATCGGCTACAACTCGCTCATCTACGACACCAGCAACACCTCTTCCGGCGAAGACCTGTCCGACATCGAGGGCGGAATCCCTGCTCAGGATGCAAGAAGAGTCTTCGATGTCAGCCTTGGGCCAGAGCAGTCGCGCTTGACCTCGCCCAAAACTCCAGCGCCGGAGAAGGCTGCCGTGATCGAAGCTGCAGGAGGATTTTTTGGAGATGGTGCCGACGACACTCAGAGGGATCTTGCGGAAGAGGAAGGAGAGGATGACGACGATGATGTTGGAAGCGGACAAATTGCACAAAACGGAGCACACACCCACGATGCAATCCCCGTGTCAAGGCCGCCTGGTGCTGGGCACCCAATTGAGTGGCGTCAGGCTGAGGCCGATGCTGCAGAAGCAAGAGCTCAGGGTAGGAGGGAGACAACTGGATCATCACCGCCCAAGGCCTCTGTTCGTTTACCTTCTCCATGGCGAGCAGTGCCGCGCAATTTCCAGCGCTCCGACCAAACCAGGCAGTTCCTCCGAGACGGCCTACGGTTTTCTAGGAGAAGAGGCTCGTCAGGTTCCGATACGGCATCTGGCTGGCGAGGTGCATTGTCCAACTTCTCATTGACCGCACCCTTCTCAAGCTCTCAGCACGATGGTACAAACGAAGCTGATAACGAAGGACGTCTCACAAAACGATCTAGCCGGTCAGGCAGCTTTCTCGCGAACAACTTCCAATGGCCTTCGCGGTCGAGCATGAACCATGCCAATTCAGAAACTTCACCAAAGCGCGAACGCTCGAGCAGCTACGCGAGGCGATTGCGCCGCGTGAGCACACCATCTGACCCAGAAGACAACAACGGGACCGTGGGCGAGCTGCCGAGTAGGCCACAGCTTGCGAGCCTGCGTTCACGTAAGACGTACCTCAGAAAAACGGCATCCGACGATTCTTTGACTACTGCGAGAACCATGTCTCGTGCCTCTTCTCTCGGCGACGATACTCGCTTTGCGGATGTATCAGCGCAGGTGAACAACAGGTTGAAAGCTTTCAAAGATAGCTGGGCGGATTCTAGCGTCAAGCTGCCCAGCATGCCATCAATGGCCAGTCTCACACCTGACTTCATCCGGGAACGAGCGAGCTCAGTGACACGGAAACCCACGACCAACGGCACAAGAGAACGGGCGCAGAGTGCTGCTGACATGCGGCTCCCTCAAGAGGAAAAAGCACAAAGCAATCAGTCAATCCCTACACGCTCTACTATTGGTGACAACAAATTCGAGTTCACACATCCTCAGATGCACAAAGCGCTCTCGCAGCTTGAAGGAGACATTGTGATATTAGGCGGTTACCGTGGCTCTATCCTGAGATCTGCCCAGCCACCGCATCGTCAACTCTGGGCGCCTGTCAAAGTAGGCCTGAACATCCGCAAGGTGGATCTCGAAGTCGGCCTTGAGCCAGGCGACGACGAGAGAGCAACGGAGAAAGTCATCCCAGGTGGTATGCTCACACATATCGGGCCTGTCGATATTGCAAAGCGACTGTTCAAACGCTTGAGGAATTGTGAGAATGCACGCTCCGGGAAATTACGAGTACACGATTACGGCTACGACTGGCGACTAGATCCCGCATACTTGAGCAAACAGCTGCAGGACTTCCTCAAGACTCTTCCCAGCAATCAGCCTGGGGTGCCAAAAGAGAAACGCGGCGCAACAGTAATCGCTCACTCGCTTGGAGGTCTCATCACCCGTCACGCAGTCAATCAACAACCCACTCTCTTCTCCGGCGTAATTTACGCTGGCGTACCGCGCACCTGCGTCAATATCCTCGGGCCTCTCCGCAACGGCGACGACGTTCTCCTTAGCAGTCGCGTACTGACGGCACAAGTAAACTTCACGATCCGCACTTCCTTCGCTCTCCTACCCCTAAGCGGCCGCTGCTTCTTCGACAAAGAGACAGGCGAAGAATACCCCGTCGACTTTTTCGACCCACAGACCTGGATCGACAACCGCCTTACACCCTGTCTTGCCCGCCCTCTACCACCCCTAGCCAAACCCTCCGAACCTACAGGCTTCTTCAGTGGCTCCATGTCCTCCATGGCCAAAGCCCTCCCGACCCTACGCAAGAACAGCATCACGCGCCCGCGCGGATCTTCAAGTGCGAATGCCCTCTCCCAAGAGAACCCTAGCACAACGAAAGCAGGCGGCATCGCCGCCGAACCCGACGCCTCAGACCTAAGCGCGCAAGGCGCCAGCGCACTGACCGTGTCGAACAACAACATCGACTACTCAGCCTCCCAAAACGGCGGAGTCACATCAGCGCCCGGCGAAGAAGTCAGAACAGACGAAGGAGAGGAAGAAATGCCGCCTTCGGTCTCCACGACCGTCACGATCCCGCGCGAGAAAGCCTTGGCCTACCTGACCCGCACTCTCGCCTCGGTGAAAGCCTTCAAAGAAGCCCTTGCTCACGACCCGTCACACCAAGCCGCGAAGGTATACCCGCCTACGGCCGTGGTCTACGGCCGCAACATCCCTACAGTCTACGGCGCCCGTGTAGCAGGGCGTGAAGGGATCCGACATGCGGATGCGTACGATGCGCTGGCTTTTGCGAGCGGCGATGGGGTTGTTCTTGCGAAGGCGGCGATGCTGCCAGAAGGATATAGGGTTATTCGGGGCGGAGTCGTGAGTAGCGAGAGGGGTCACGTTACGCTGCTGGGCGATCTGGAGGCTGTGGGCAGGTGTCTGAACGCTGTCATTGAGGGAAGGAGGAGAGGTGTAGGGCTTGGGAGGAGGAATGATGAGGTGGTGAAGGAGAAGGATGCGGATGCGGCTATCAAACAATAAATACTTAACGACTCCCTGTATTCTTATCACGTTGACAACATGCGATTGGGGAGTAATAAAATGATACCTCAACACCATCAAATAAAATATATTTATCATAAACAACATCAATCAGGCAACACAACAAGTTCAAAAATGAAAACTTATTAGCCTTGTTAAGGCCGGATATGGCATTGAAACAAGGTAGGACGGGACGTGATCGCGGCGAGAGGGTATGTCGGGTTGCTAGGATTTGACACGGTTCCTATACACGCCCGAGAAAGCAAGCTTCGAGCGAGCGAGGCACAATACAGAAGAAATGGGACGAACGAAGGCAGTAATAGTAGACATGAAGCATTGATTGAATTTCTCAGTATCAAAGATGGGAATGCTCGAGCCTTTCTAGGCGGTGTGAACGAGAAGACCTGCGACGCGAATGTTGTCAGCTTTGATCAAGTAGAAAAGCAATAGGCAGTACAAGCGGGTCGAAGTGTGTGTTTCAGTAGGAACAATTGGATAATGTGTCCTCCATGGTTTTTTGTCGGAAGGTTTAACGATTATTTGCTTTCATCACAACACGCTGGGGTAAAGAGAGATGAAGCCACGCACCTTTGGTGGAATGAAATCAAACGTGATTCATGTTGAGATTGGATTTCTCCTTCTCATCCGCGTAGGAGGTGGCTGAAGCTGTTGGGGGTGGTCCATCCAGCGTAGGAGCAGCGACGAGCAGGTGATCGTCTATTTCGATCTTCGGTCCTTTGTAGTTCTTGCGACCGTCGACGAACCACTGCACAACGCTGATGAGCAAAACGATTGCAAAGGCGACGATGCAGTAGTTCATGTTGCTCCCTGTTACTGGAAGCTCGGGCGGGAAGACGAAAAGCACTGTCGTGACGATGACATATGCAATACCGAGCAAGTTGGCGAACCAGGCAAATGCCTCCGGAAGTTTGAAGTTTCGAACTTCCGGCAGCATACGGCGGCCACGCATGCAGTTGATTGCGATTGGGATGGCATAGCTCACACCCAGAGCAGTGACTGATGCTGAAGTGATGGCGTTGAAAGCGCTCGTGCTCCCGAGGAAGATGCAGCCGAAGACGATTACCACAAGTAGGGTGAGTGAAAGAGACTCCAGTGGTACGTCAAGCGACTTGTGCACGCGGGAGAAGTACCTCGAGAATGGCAAACCACCATCACGAGCGAAGGCTGCAGGCAGGAGTTAGCAAGAGTTGGGTGTGTAGTGAAGAGGACATGTAGCTTACCCCAAGTCATCCGGCTGCTCGTAGTCATGATCGAGATGGCGGCGAAGACCAGGCAAATCAATGGGAATATCGTAAGACAGACAGTCCCAGCTTTGTTACCTGTTGCGTGGTAGAAGATCGCGCCGAGAGGTCCATAAGGTGACGCGATGATGTCTTCCAGGTTGCCTGCGACGAAGAGGAGACACATCAAGAAGATGAAGCCGGTGGTGAGACCAATAGCGACACAGTAAATCATGATCTTTGGGCCTTCGATGGCAGCATTGGGGATCTCTTCAATCATATGAGCAGTCGCGTCGAAGCCAGTCAAGCCCAGGCCACCCTGTAACAGGCCGAGCAGCCAGGCGACTCCGTCAGGCCAGCCGGTTTCGTTTCTGAAATCGGTGAAAACGAGTTTTGCCGAGTTGTACTCTGGGGTTGCACAAGCCAGGACAGTAATCGAGATGATAGCAAACCCACTGATGGACCAAATGATTGCGGTCTTGTTGACGAGTGGGATGATTGAGTTGCCGAAAGCGTTGATGACAAAGGCGATCAAGTTGTAGCTAATGTAGATGAGGAACTGATGCCATCTTTGCTCGACATAATCAGGCAGGTAGAGTGGAATGATGCCCACGATGAGCTGGGACCCGAGAAGACCAGCTGTCGCAGTCAAGGCCATCCAGCCAAAAACATTGATCCAGCCGGTGATCCAACTCAGGATGGGCACCCATGACTTCCAGCTGATTACAGCTACCCAGTGGTACTGGCCTCCAGCCTGAGAGATAATGTTAGCTGCATGCGCCGGCTGTAAGTGAATGCAGATGATACGTACAGTCGGGTAGGCGGACAAGAACTCGGCAAGCGATGCAGCAAGGCAAAGGTTGCAGACGCCGGCCGTTACCAAGCCCCAAAGTACACTCGTCGCGCCGCCTGAAGGCAATGCGAGCCCCATAGAGGCCGACAGAGCAGTCCATGAGTTGAGAATGGCAAAGGCCAGACCAAGCATAGATAACGGCGAGAAGTTTCTCTTGAGCTCTTGTTTCTTGCCCAATGCAGCAAGCTGCTGGTCGTCAGACGTAAGGCCATCTTCGTGTGGAGAAGCCATGATTGTCCCTGATGATTAGTTGTACACAGAGAGGGAGGGAGCGACCGGGAGAGGCCAATGGTGAAGAGTGATAGATGACCACGAGGAGGATCGTCTCGAGCTACCAATGAAGGTGAGTTCAAGGCGCAAGCTTACCACGAGGGCAGCACGCAGGTGCGACATGATCGGCCTTTAGCCTTTCAAGGCGCTGGCTGTTTCGTCATGTCAACCTTCCTTGGTGTCACGCACCCTGTCAGCTGCAGGGAGGAGATAACCGAAGTGCTGATAGAGACACGAGGCAGGGCCAGGCAGATAGCACCAGCACGGCCAATTGACTCCTCACATCACACGGCTGAAAGTGATTCGTGCAGACGACTGGACTTGGGAAGGTTGCGTGTGGAGGGAAAGAAGACATGCAGCAAGCGGGCGAGTCGGAAAAGAGACATGAGGCTGGCAGCGCGGCCGGGGAAAGTGTGGGCTTGGCGATTGCTTATTCGTGCATCACTTGCTCATGGCGCGAGGACTTGCCGCTTGGGGATGCTTCTCCAATGCTGGTCATCACCCGACGCTCTATCGGGGTAACCATTAGCTACTTTGTTCCTGTCCATTATTTAGGTAGATACCCCGGCTGTCATGTCAGACTGCCATACTTATCTATGGCCCTGCCGCCGTCTTCCGAGCCTACGTGGCAGATCACGAGGACCTTATCTCGGATGACAGAAGTACCACGTCTTTCGAAGAACAGACCAATGTCTCCTTCTTGTAAAGGGGCATCTGCTGTGTGGACTTCACGATTTCATCACCGGCATACCAGATACCGGGTCTCCTTTCAATTGTAGCCGTTACCTCGACGCATTTGATCTACAGTCTAGAGCATGATCCTCTCTTTACCTTGTGATCGATAGAGCACTTTCAAGAATGCAAGTCTCAAGACACTCATAAAAGACTGAGTCCTTCAAGTCTCTCAAGCCTTCGATCTCAATTCAGGACAAGTCTTTTCCAAATCCTCGACGAAGAAGTCTGCCACCAAGAAACATTAGCAATGTGAATCAGATCGATGTCTCATAGTCGAGACCATATCACGAAGAACTTCAACCAAAGGAAAGGGAAAGGGAAACTTACCAAGAAACTTGCCACAAGTCAAACAACCCCCCAATCCACATGCAGCCACTCTTTTCGTAACGCCCTGTGCTTTGAAGACGAGCAGCTTCCTCCCCGTCTTCCTGACCTTCATCTTATGTAAGACCAAGCGACATCCTGAGCGCGGAGCTGGTTTTGTGGTCTTGATGTGGTGGAATTGTTTGTTGCATTCGGGACTGGTTGGGGGTGTGACGGTGTTCTTCAGCCGTTTGGTTACTGTCAAGTAGTTTAGTATTTGAAGCTGGGTGTAGGGCATCTTGTCTGGTTTGGGTCAGTCACTGACTGGTGGTATGATGGGACTGTATTGGGTTTTCTTGGGCGCTGGTATCGGTAGGTCAGGTAGGAGTATGGAGGATGCATGCTTTTTGAGACATGCGATTACATGTATGTCTGGAGGCTGCAGTCCCTATTAATGGATCAATGAAATTAAGGGAGAAAGGAACGGCAACGTGGGTCGATGGATAAAGGAAGGAACAATCAGACAATGCTTGCTATATGCAGTTCTTTGTTCTTCTTCCAGAACAATCCGTGTTTGTGTTCCCAGTGTGCATCGCAATTAGTTGTCTGGATCAGGATCAGACATGCAGCATAGATGTTTGTCGTACACGTAGTTGTCTTAGAGGATTGCGCTTGTCCACTCTCGATCAAACTGGCAAAGTCACGGAGCATCAGGTAATCGGGCTGGAAAAGGGTATGTAATACATAATCTGTAAATAGTAACACAAGGGTCGTTTAACGCTTGACCCAGGCGGGCATCTTGCGAGCCTTGAGCTTGCCGGGCTTCTTCCTCTCGACGCGTTTGGGGTTACGCGTGACAACGCCAGCTGTGAAAGACGCGTTAGCAGACTATAATCCTCTCGCTGTCCTGACAATGGACCAAACTTACCCAGTCTGAGCGCAGGCTTGAGGTCAGGCTCATGCGCCATCAAACCCTTGGTGACCGCCAACATGATCGACTCGGCCTGTCCTGTAGTACCACCTCCCGATGTGACGGCCCAGACATTGTACTTGTCCAGGCGCTGTGTCGCCTTCAGAGCCCACACCGCGCTCTCCCGATCGTGCAAACGGCCAAAGTAGTCGGTCAAGGTCTTGCCGTTGACCATGGCCTCGCCGGTACCTTCCACCACGTATACCGAAGCAGTGCTGCTCTTTCTCCTTCCTGATGCTCTGGCGCGGCCGTACTGGTCGATGAGGATGGGCTTGGGCTTGTTGAGGAAAGGCTGCAGGGTGCGCTTGAAGCGGTCCAGAGCAGTGTTGACTTCCTCAGGCATCAAGTCCGGGTGAATGTAGTTCAGACGCTTGATGATCTCCAGCAGTCGGTTGTACCTCGTCTCCCTAACGGGTTCGTCCACTTCGGCTTTGTACTGCTCGTATGTCTTCCATGCGACTCGGGGCGCCTGGCCGGGAGGGAGCTGGGGAAGGAGTTGATGTTTCCTGAGGAGTCCAGAAAGGGCGAGGAGATCATCGGTGTAGTGAGGAGTCGCGGTGAAGTAACTGGGCGATGCAGGAAGAATCCGAATGCGCTTTAGCAGGAGGTCGCTTGCAGCATCCCGGGGACCACCTCGTGCAGGCGCAGGACCGCCGCGAGGAGGACCAGACCGAGAGAATCGGCCTTGAGAGTTGCCACGCGAGAATTGGTCCTTGTCCTGGGAGAATTGTATAGGGCGAGCTGCTCGGACGGGCTCCCTTCCTGATGATGCTTCGGTAGGCGTTGCGAGCCATCGGCGCTGGCAGACTGCCGTCTGTCTCTGTGAGGGAGCTTGGGAGGAAGCAATTGCCCTCCTCAGGCCGGATCGTATTAAGGGAGACTCCATGGTACGCGCTGGCCACAAGTGATGCGCGCTGTATATGACCTGTCCTTCGCCGTCGTCGTCGTTGTCGGCAGGAGTTCCATCAACATCCGCCAAGGCCAGGCGTCTCGCTCGCGGGAAAGCACGTGCCCGCCGCAGAATTCGATTGAACTCCACCGCGAGCTTTGAGGTTTGATAATTCCCCTCTTCCCAAAGGAAACATCTTCTCTCACTCCCCACCACACCACCACTTCAACCACAACACAAACCACACACACCGCCAACGAAGGCACACTTATACCCCCGAAAAATTCACTGAATCCAGCAAAATGAGCTTCGGCAAGCTCTACTCCTACCCGGTATGTCTGCCAATCCGCCAATTCACCCCACCGCCTTTGCGCGCGCTGCCGATGATTCACTCATATCACAAACGAAAATACCGCAAGTCACATTACTGACATGTTCCCCAGGGTAACCCCCGCACCATTGCCATCCAGGCCGTGGCCAACGTCAACAACCTCGACATCGAGTTTGTCCACACTGAGCCCGCCAAGGGTGTCTCCGATGACTACAGGCTCATCAACAAGCTCGGTCTCGTCCCGTCCTTTGTTGGCGCCGACAACTTCACCCTCACCGAGTCGATCGCCATTGCCATTTACCGTAAGTTACGCCGATCCACCTGGACTCCCAAGAGCACAACCCCGCCAAGTCACAGCACTTGCAATGCAATGATGAGAAATATTATCAATTACAGTTATCCCTGTCTGAAGATTACTGTTGAGACTTTATTCACACTCTGAACACGCATGACGCGCATACACTATGGAATCAAGAGAATACCCGCGGCACAGTCGCTAACGATTTCGCGCAGTCACCTCCCAGAACGAGAAGACCACTCTCCTCGGCAAGACCAAGCAGGACTACGCCAGCATCCTCCGCTGGATGTCCTTCGCCAACTCCCAGGTCCTCCCTGTCCTCGGCGCCTCTTTCCGTCCCCTGATCGGCCGTGACCCCTACAACAAGAAGAGCGTCGACGAGGCCATCAAGGCCACCGAGGCCGCCGTCAAGGTCCTCGAAGACCACCTCCTCGTCAACACCTACCTCGTCAGCGAGCGCTTCACCCTCGCCGATCTCTTCACCGCCGGCATTGTCTCCCGCGGCTTCCAGTTCTTCTGGGACCCCGAGTGGCGCAGCCAGCACCCCAACATCACCCGTTGGTTCAGAACCGTCATTGCCCAGGACATCTACTCCGCCGTTGTCAAGGACACCGTCTTCACCGAGAAGGCCCTCGAGAACAAGCCCCCGGCGGGCTCTGAGAGCAACAAGAAGAAGGAGAAGAAGGAGAAGGCTCCCGCCCCTGCCGCCCCCAAGGCTGCCCCTAAGCCCAAGGTGAAGACCGCCGCTGAGCAGGAGGAGGAGGAGGAGGAGGCTCCTCAGGCTCCCAAGCCCAAGCACCCCCTTGAGCTCCTCGGCAAGCCCACTTTCGTCCTTGACGACTGGTATGTTGATCTACATCACGATTGTGTCTGTAACAACTTCTAACCAATTTCTACAGGAAGCGCAAGTACTCCAACGAGGAGACCCGTGAGGTCGCCCTTCCCTGGTTCTGGGAGAACTGCAAGTTCGACGAGTTCTCGATCTGGCGCTTCGACTACCTTTACAACGACGAGCTCACCATGACCTTCATGAGCAACAACCAGATTGGTGGCTTCTTCGCCCGTCTTGAGGGCAGCCGCAAGTACATCTTCGGTGCCGGTGCCGTCTTCGGCCAGACCAACGACTCCGTCATCCAGGGTGCCTTCGTCGTCCGCGGCCAGGACGCCACCCCCGCCTTCGAGGTCGCTCCCGACATGTCTTCCTACAAGTTCACCAAGCTCGACCCCACCAAGGAGGAGGACAGGGAGTACGTCAACGACATGTGGGCCTGGGACAAGCCCGTCGTCGTTGACGGCAAGACCTACGAGTTCGCCGACGGCAAGGTCATGAAGTAGAGTGTTGTCTAACGCCTGCTTTTGACTGACATGTCTGATACGAATAATCCCCCCTGATGTGATGCTTTCTCCTTGCATGATTCCCTTTTTTTGTTGCATGATGGCATGAAGCACAATTCAAAAATTCCACAACTTTCCGCTTGAAGCTGGAGGAGGTGATGTCTTCGATACTTGAAAGAACAGGGCACAGCTTCGCTCTTTTCTCTACTTCTCGAACGAGCGCCTCTTTTTGTTCCCGGTTGCATCAAAAGTTATGAATATATATCATCGTCGTTAGAGCGCTCGGCTGGTTTTACGATTCCGACGACGGACGAAACGAACGAACGTCGCACTCACCCACTTCAGACTCGATGGCTCACGCTTTCGCGGTCTTTGTGGCGGTGTAGATAGATATGCGCGGGCCTTCAGAAATTATACCCTTTGCCATGCACTCAATAATTCATTTCTTGATGGTCTTACCCCGGTGAATGTTTGCTTGACATGATTGTCGTCCTCCGTGATTGGGAGTTGGTAGCTGTTGTCTCGAGTAGATTACATGATTTCGTACCTGGTGAACATCGCTTATCGGATGCTGTAAGTGAAAAGCAAGGATTGTATACTTCTAGTGCGTATATTTCATCATAGTCTGTAGGACACATCACGGATTGTTTTCCTATACATCAGCGCGCGCCTCCGGCCTCACTTCTGATCCACTCTCTCTCGTTACAGGCATAGATTGTTCTGCTAAATGCATTTTTTTGTTTTACACCCCGTCAATTCGATTCGTGCTAGATACACAATTAGCACGTCCATCGCAATCGCAGCAATGACAATACAGTCTGTACGGAGCCGTTGACTCGGAATATCCAACAGCCCTGTATATTAAAAAAAACAAAAAACTTTACGACATCGTGGCGAAATGCGCTCACGCCTACACTGCATGGCAGACGCGGGTGCGCAGAGACTGGAGACGCGAACTGCGCGGTTGCTGCCTGGGATGATTCCTTCCTCTTGTCGATGCTAAGCAAGCCCGACCTCACCTTACCTATTGAATTCGGATTTCCGGACCTCCTTCCCACAGGCCCATCACAAACACTCTCGACAAGCAAGCACGATGCCGACCACCACGGAAAGAGCCTCGTTTGACTCTCCGCCCATGGCAAGCTCTCCGCCACAGATGATCCCGCCACGAGCGTTCGCCAAGAAGGCCAATCCCAGACACCATGTCATAGCAATGCATGAGCTCAGTCCGGATGCGCAAGCCAACCGGTTGAGGAACCAGAAGAAGCGACAGAAGAAGAAGCAAGCAAAGCAGAGAAGGAAGCGAGCACGCAAGGGGATTGAGGACGTCGCCGAACTGAAGCGCGCTATCATACATCTAAACGGCCTAAGCCTGTCTTCGCTCGGACTATCAGGAGATCCTTCGCCTAACGCAACCCACCATGAACCTGCGTCGAACACGTCCAAAAAGCGAGCCCGTCCCGATGAGGCTGTCCCGATGAGGCTGTCCCGATGAGGCTGTCCCTCCTTCGTCAAACACACCCAAGCGAGCGCGTACGAAAGAGTCGGTAGAGCCGGATGCCACTCTAGCAGAACAGCATACACACTCATACCATCGGAGTGCTCCGTTCAAGACAGCTCTTCCGACGAACTCTGATTTGGAGATCATGTTCATATTCGCAAAGCGTCGGCTTACCGAGTTTCCTACCAAGGATCTCCTTGCAGCTCCTGTTCCATCGGCTATCAGGCCGTCTCAAAACTCGCCCGAACCCAAAGACCGTCTCGTTGCCGATCGCAACACTGATACAATGCGCAAAGTCCCGCGCAAAAGCCCTCAAGTGCCAAACAAGAAGCCCGTTCTGGTACCCTACAGCTCATCACCACCGGCGGTCCCGTTCTCCTCTCACGGAAGCAGTCCATGCTAAAGTTTGTCGATTCACGGTGTTATCAGCAACCTCCTTATGTCCAAGTCACGCTCATACCAGTGAGAGGATGGTCTCCAGATACCATTATCTCACTGAATCATTCATTCGCAGGCGGTTACATCGGCAGGCTTAGTACGCTATGTACAAGCTGGTACCAGTGAGATTGGCCATTCGACACCGCATACCTTCAACACCTCAATGCGGGACTTCCCCCGCCGCTGCGAGCGGCTTCGCCGAGGTTGGTGAGGTGCCAATCCGCACGGAATTCATGAAGTCAGGGGGAGTGTTGAACAGAGGCTGTTTGTGAGACAATTTGCACACCTCAATGCTAGCGTGGGACGAGCAAACGGTGCAGTAAGCAGACCACGTGTATGTTAGGAGTGCAGCTTCACTTTCAGTACCTACTATATTGTATCATCAATCATCAGTGTCAGTACTGTAACTCAGTGAACTTCAACAAACTTTGGCATAGGCTAAGGCCATCCGACGATACTTTCGCGGCTTCACCCACGATTTTCGCCAACAACTCGCCGTCGTCGCAGTCTGCTGTTGACCTCTAGCTGATAGAAGGGCTCTTCGGTGGTCAGGGTAAAGTATTAGTTCCCAATGTCCTCGCGTTGAGTGCGGGTGAGCGAGCGTCAGTTTTCATGTTCAGAAGTGTAACGGAAGTCAAGATGAAGTGTAACAACAGTGCGCAGCACTGTTTCTCGTTTTTGTCTATCTCGATCTCGTGTGTATGTATTAACCCGGCCTATTACGGCTAGTCCTGTGGCTGATGAATGCTAATGAGGGTGTGCCTTTTCTTATTATTGCTTTTTTGTGTTTTCCATGATGATGCCGCCCGTGTCAACGTCTAGTAGCTGGAAGGGGGGCTGTTGTAGCTGGAAGGGCTTCCTGATGCGGCGTCAGTCTCGGTCTCGGTCTCGTCGTCGCAGTCCTCGTCATCTCCTGAGCTCGCGTCCGCAGTTGTGTCGGAAGGAGAAGAAGTGGTGGCTGTGGGGTTGCTCGACTTACCGGTTGCCGGGCTGGTCTCGTAGTCACCACCCTTGGAAGATCCCTCGGTGCTGCCCGAAACAGAACCCTTGGTAGATCCCGAGGCAGAGCCGGAAGTCGAGCCTGATCCCTTTGTGTTGCCAGATGCAGAGCCAGATGCAGAGCCCGAGGCGGAACCGGAAGCAGAGCCGTTCACTGCGTCGTAGACAACGTCCTTGTCAGAGTCGGAAAGTTTGGGGATGAGGTCGATAAGTGCCTGGCCCGAGACAGAGCCGTTGCCAGAGCCCTTGACAGCAGCCTCGAGCGCAGCTTTGCCCTTGCCCGAAAGCTCACCGCCGATCTTGCCGGCCAAGTCAGCACCAATGCTGGCACCTGCACCGAGGCCAGCGAGTCCTGAAGCACCGCCAGATACACCGCCCTTGCCAGATGCGCCACCAGAAACACCACCGTTCGCCGAGCCTGAAGCGCCGCCGTGGGCAGATCCCGAAGCACCACCCGAAACGCCACCGTGAGCAGATCCCGAAGCACCACCAGAGACGCCGCCCTTGACAGCGTCAACGAGCACGCCCCGGTCACCGGCGCTGAGACCAGCAGCAAGACCGGTCAAAGCACTGCCGGAGATGCCAGCGCTGCCAGATGCCTTGAGAGCAGCATCAAGAGCAGCTTGACCCTTTGCCGAAAGCTCGCCCTTGAGACCGGCGGCGGCGTCAGCACCGAGTTTGGCACCGGCATCGAATCCGAGACCAGCATTGCCCGCAGCAGCACCCGAGACGGAACCGCTGATGGCGGCCTCGAACTTGGCCTGGTCCTTCTTGCTGAGCTTTCCGTAGAGAGCGGCGCAAGCAGAGGCGTCGAGGTTGCCGTTGGCGCTACCACTGAGCGCGGCAGAGAGAGCGGCCTGACCCTTCGCAGAGAGAGAGCCTTTAAGGCCAGCTGCGGCGCTGCCTGAAAGACCTGCTCCAAAGTCGATACCTGCACCAGCACCCGCACCAATACCAGCTCCAGCCTTGCCACCAAGGATGGCACCGAAAGCAGCCTGGTCCTTGCCGCTCAAGTTGCCGTAAAGATCGGCAGCAGCACCGGCGTCGAGCCCGGCGCTGCCAGATGCAGCGAGTGCGGCAGCGAGTGCGGCCTGACCCTTGGCGGAGAGCTCACCCTTGAGCTGACCTGCGAGGCCGGCGGAGAGACCAGCGCCGAAATCAAGGCCGGCTCCAACGCCAGCGCCAAGTCCAGCACCGGCGGAACCGCCAACGGAACCGCCAACGGAGGCGCCGAGAGCAGCACCAACCTTGGCCTGGTCCTTCTTGCTGAGATTGCCGTAAAGGGCAGCAGCAGCGCTTGCATCCAAACCAGCGCTACCAGAAGCCTTGAGGGCGGCGGCCAAAGTGGCCTGACCCTTTGCGGAGAGCTCACCCTTGAGCTGTGCGCAGACATCAGCCGAGAGACCGGCGGAGAAGTCGAGGCCGGCGCCCGCAGCAGCTCCAAGACCAGCGGCAGCTCCAGCTCCAGCATCAATGCCAGCTCCAACGCCAGCACCAGCCTTGCCCGCAATTGCAGCGGCGAGCTTGGCTTGGTCGGAACCCGAGAGCTTTCCGTAAAGATCACCAGCGGCGCCGACATCGAGACCCGCGCTACCGGAGGCACCCAGAGCTGCGGACAAAGCAGCCTGCCCAGCGGCGGAGAGCTGACCCTTCAAACCGGCCGCAGCGTTGCCGCTGAGTCCACCAGAGAGAGCTGCGCTTGCACCCGCGCCAGCCTTGCCTCCGATCGCGGCAGCGAGCTTGGCCTGGTCCTTGGTGGAGAGCTTTGCGTAAAGGTCGGCACAGGCAGACGCGTCGAGACCGGCGCTACCGTGTGCCTTAAGGGCTGCGGCCAAAGCTGCCTGACCCTTGGCCGAGAGCTCGCCCTTAAGGCCAGCTGCGGCGGAAGCTCCAAGACTGGCGGACGCATCGAGGCCTGCGCCTGCCGAACCACCAGCCGAAGCTCCAAGACCGGCGCCAGCGCCGGCCGAACCACTTGCACCACCAGACACACCAAGGTCGGCCATGAGTTTGGCGAGGCCGTTCACACCAGCACCGAGACCGGCACCAGCACCTGCACCTGCGCTACCAGAAGCGCCAATACCAGCAGAGCCGTGGGCTCCACCAGAGGCAGAACCTCCAACACCGGGGAAGAAGCCAAAGGTACGGCGGGCGATTCCAGAGTTGTCATTGCTGCCAGCAGCGATGTAGGTAGGAGCAGCAGCGGCCAGAGCGGCGAGAGCAGTGATAGTGTATGCGTAAGCGACCATGTTTGCGGTTTGTTGATTGGTTGGTGGTGGTGGTGGAGTTGTTGTAGTAGATTAAGTAAAACGAGAGTTTGCGTGTGTTGGTAAGAGCGAAAGTTAGGAAGCTGGTGCTATCAAAGCGAAAGTAGGAGATGCGAGAGATGAACGAGATGAACGAGATGGTTGGAGATGGATGATTGTTGGAGAGAACTCCCACCTTATATGTCTATCAGTCGATGGACTGCACGGAGGCTCTGCGATGGCTGCGACACTGGCCTGTTGGGACTCGCGACGATTCGTGCTAGGAACGCCTTGGAGCAGCGGCGTGTTGTCACACGCAGACGTTGGAACTTGAGACGCCTGTTGTCAGGAAAGCCCTGTGGTCATGAGTCGTGCATGATGGATGCGGTTTTTGCTTTTGCTGGACTTGAAGGGGCAGCTAGAGGACCTGTTGATCCATTGTTGTTGCTCGAGATGTTCTCTTGATATTTTTCCAATGCCATGAGCATGCTGCGATGTTGGTTGTGCAATTTCCTAATGGTCTTGGTGTGGTGATTGTCGTTGGTGTGCGAAGCCTGAAGTCGCCAAAAGTTGCGCATCTCCAGATCCTGACGGCACGGGCGGATCACCCGCCGACGCACGGACCTGTCGTCAAGTAAAAGTTGGGAATGGTGAAGATCAGAAGCTGGAGTCAGGGACAAATTTAGCTCATCAAGTTTCAGCCAGCAACTTAGCAGCGCTCAAGACTCCAAATGCGGAAATTTGACAACTACTCACGGTCGTGCCCAAGGTCCTCGCGCAGGAAGAAGGATCCCGGATGCTGGAAGCCCCTGGAAGATCAGTCGCCACAGCCCATGGGGCGATCATACTTCGTTCACACTGCCAGATGCTTTCGGGAAGAAATGTGACTGGTATCAGATTGTGCAGTAGCAGTGGCATTGACTTTGGAAGCGACGTCAAGCATGCAGGTACCGCGAAGCGAAGCCCTCACAGCCTCGTCGGACAATCATGACGATTCGTTCGTATAGGAGCTCTGGAGTCTCCACGCTCCAAACGCAACGCCGTTGAGTAGCATGACAAACCGAACAATAGTCTGGTGAACACGTCCCTTGGAATAGCGGTGACAGGAGAAAACAGTCTGGCAAAGATGGGCAAACGGCGCCGAGGATGCAAATCTCGATGGTCTCGACTCTCGACGGTTGTGTGATGAATCGCACTGGTTCTGCACGCCAGCACGTCGTTCAACGCTCCCGCTCTGCACGGTGAAGATGGCGAGGATGGAACCTTGGAAGTCCATGTTACTTCCGATCCGTTGCTAGCCGCCATTTTTCCCTAGATTTGGAACGCCTACTCACCTGTCTCTTCGGGGTTTCCAGTTTTCTGGATGGATGGCGAAGGAGTCAGATTCTGGATAGGTACCTCCCTCTCTTGATTGGTTTGTACCACGGAAAGCTCATTCTGTAGGGTTAGGGTTGGTGTTACCTGTGTATGATCAAAAATCACGAGCATGCTCTATCTAGTTGATCCACGTCCCGGAATCAATACTGTCTGTATGTAGACTTCGTGCAATCGATGGACTAATGCTACTTGTTCACCTGGCTGGGCTGGGAGCCCTGTACCTGCGCGGAGAAGCGAAATGTGTCGTCTCATCAACGCTTCACCAGAAAGTTCACGCATCCGTGTATACATGCACTGTGACAGCACCTAGTCTTCTCTTTCAACACGCCACCTATCAATGCGCTCGTATCTAAATATGGTTGGCAGCATATATCTCAATTACATACACATAGCATACATCATAAAACGAGCGTCGACAACATTTCAATACCTACCCTCAAAAGTGTCATGCTTGCCTTCCGCTACACCCGAAACAGCCTCTGCAATCGGCACATCACCACCGACAACATCAAAAGCCAATCCCATCGTCTTCGGTTGCTTCAAGCATTCGATGACCACCCTCGCGACATCCTCCCTGGGAATGCCCGCCGCCAAATGCACCTTCCCAGCCACCACCTTCCCAGTCCCGGCATCCTCACTCAGCCGTCCAGGTCTCACAATCGTATAATCCAGCTTCCTCTCCCCATTTCCTGTAACCAGCGCCTTGTCCGCAGCAAACTTAGCTTCCATGTACGGTCCCAAAGCCTTCCACATACTGTCACTCCTCTCCCGATCCCCATCGTCATACCATTCAGGCTCCGGCTTCCCCTCACGATCCCTCACATCCACAGCAGAAACGAGCACGAAGCGCTTGACGCCGGCCTTTGCTGCGGCATCCATGCACCTGATCGCGCCGTCGCGGTCCACGGCGCGAGTCCGCTCTGGGCTGCCGCCGCCTGCTCCGGCGCTCCAGATGATGTTGCTGGCTTGTGTGGACTTCATGGTGGAGGTCATGTCTTCGACTGAGGAGTCTTCGATGCTTTGGATGATGGGAATGGCTCCGAGCGCGGAGATGGACTCGCTTTGCTCGGCTTTGCGGATGATGCTATGGACTTTATGGGATTCTTGCTGGGCTAGAAGGCGGGTAATGTGGCGGGCGACTTGGAATGGAGTTAGCCATGTACTTATCATAATCTTTAGGCGCGAAAATACCTTTGCCGCTGCCGCCAAAGATGAGGGTTGTGTTTGGTGCCATTGTGGGTTTAAGTGATGCTTAGGAGATGTGTTTGATGGTAAGACGAGAGGAGGAGGATGTCTTGGATTGTATGTACATGAAGGTATGCCGTTTGGTATCTTGCTGTAGTATGACGTCGGTAGCAAGGGTTGATGGTAAGGTAGGTAAGTTACCAGTGTACGGTATTACTAATGCCATGGCGGGGCAGGCAGGCAGGACCTTGATGGTTGTCGCTGCCCCTCACTTGGTATCACAATGTATTGTGTGAAGTCTCAAATCTGACGAGAATACGTAGCTGAGTACAGCATAATATCCATATCTACATCTTATCTGAACCTCAGGAACACCCACCAACAATCATGTCGACCGACTCACTACCATCCGAGGCTGACATCTTGGCATGCACAACGCATCTGTCGAGCCCTGGTACCACCCACACCATCGCAAAACTCAATGACAACCGCGTAGCCAAATACGGTGGAGAAATCGCTCCAGTGGAAGCAGAGACGATGCGATATGTCTCGGAGCATAGCGACGTCTCGCTACCAAAAGTCCACGGGTTCGTGACAAACCCCGTCACCCAACACAAATACATAATCATGGACTTTGTACCAACACAGACGCTCGAGGACATGCTGCCTTCACTCACACAAAACGAGAAAGATGACATTGCGCAACTGATCAAGATCGAACTGAAAAAACTACGTGATGTACCCGAACCGGAATACTTGGGCTCCGTCGGTAGGAAAGCTTGTTCTCATGGCATGCTCTGGGATTCCAGCGATCTTGGCCCCGAATTCACACCATTGATGTCAGGCCCATTTGAGAACCAGGCTGATTTCAACGACGGGCTTTTACTCAAACTGTCGACCATGCCCGATATGGCCCCGTCATATCTAAAGTTCCTCAAGGGTCTCTTCTGTGAGGCGTTCAGCGGCCACAAAACCGTACTCACACATGGCGATTTGCAACCCAAAAACATCATGGTTCAGAGGGTAGGAAGCAAGGACGATGGTAGTGGAAGCTTTACCGTCTCAATCATAGATTGGGAGACATCATGATGGTATCCGGAGTATCGGGAATACTGCATGTCAACTTTGTTCGGCCGATACAGCCCAGACTGGCTGGAGATGGTGGAAAAGATCATGCCGAGAGTTTATGGCTACGAACACGCACTGATGCAAATGGTCTTTCACATCTTGTACTACTGACCGGTATCGCGGCGGTACACGAGGCCGTCAAGAAAAGAAAGATCCTGTTGGAGGACCAGTCTGATGTAGAATGACGCCCCAGGGCCCGTATCTTTCCACCTTGCACTCTCGCACTCAATCATGACAGCAAGATCCCAGCCTCGAGCAACGCCTCCACAGCTTCTGCAGTCCATTGCGTGCAACGGCGCACTGGCTTTGAGGTGTCGATGCGCGAGCTGTTGAGGTTGAGCTGTTCGCCAGGGACCGGGATGCTTTGACATATCTCTCTGAGGCGGGCGAAGTCAGACTTCTTGATGGAGCCAACCTTCTTCTTCGTTCCCTCAACGAACGCGCTATCTTCCTCGGGCTTGGCAGATTTGGTGTCCTCGTACTGCATACCTCCTCCTCTAATCACAATATTACCGGTCACCTCGAACATGCGTCCCGTTTTCGGCCCGTCTTCCTCCGTCTCGACGAACACGCCGATGTGGTTTATGGTACCGTGGAACTGAGGTGTGTAGACATTTTAGTACTGGGACGAGCCGTGCTCTGTCGACATGGTGTTTTCTTTGTTCGTGCTTTCAGTGGTTACCATTCTCGGCGATTCGGTGGATGAGTTTGGTAGAGTCTTGAGGTCTAGCAATGGACAGCAAAACGTGAATTGCTGCTCCTTTGTATCTGTGATGGATTGTCAATACAATTGCGGAGCTTGAGGGTAAGGTTGTTACAAATCTCGCGCTCAAACGTGCCTTGATTCCAGCCGGAGGCGTGTTTACTAAGAGATGCCGTATGTTCAGTCCAGAACGAAGTAGTTGGTGGAGTCGCGGTGGAGTCGCGGTGGAGCACTTCTACCTGATCTACAAAGTGGTGTCGTCTGTGCGTGTATTTGACGCGTTTCGCTCGCGTTGCGCGCCGCTGATGTCATGTCACGAGCGTTTGTGGATCAACGGGAAATCAAGCATGAGCATCTCCAAGCTCCATCAAGCCTCCCATGCAAATGTGCAGATTCGTCTCTTGTCGAGGTTACCTACATGTACGCGCCTTCCATTCATAATGAGGACCTGAAGTGAGGCAATCCCGCATCAAATGGCCCAGAAACGAGCGCTTCAGCGCCTGTCAGCGCTCTCCGCTCAGCTCTCTGGCACTAGCTCGAGAGGGGTGAACGGCAGCATTGTCAAGAGGCGATGGAACTCATCAGCCGAAGCTGGTGAAAACAAAACAGGTCACATCAAAACCTCTTCCACAGAGAGCATCGTCTTCTTCAACAACATCTTACCCATCAATCTGCAATGGATCTTCCGCATTCCTTGGACCCTCGAGAAGGTCTTCCCCAGGATCCTGGATCGCAATCGGACGAGCGCCATATCCGCCGTCAACCCCATGCAAGTCCTCGAAGATGCTACCAAAGCCAAAGGAATCTCCGGGATCGAGGTTCTTGAAGTTCTTCCACGGTTGAAGGAGGGCGGCGCATTTGTCAAATTCTCACATGACGAAGCCACATCCGCAGAATCCGTATCAGAAGCCGTCAGGACATATCTCAAGGAGAACAAGATCCGCCCCTGGTGGAGTCCCGTCTCCAGCGTCAAATCTCAACTCGTCCTCGGAAAGCCATGGATTGAAGACCTCTTCCGCCTGCCATCTCAACGCCTCAAGGTAGAGTTCCTACCGCCACAGCCAGGCGCCGAGGCCGCTGAGCTCAGCCAGGAACAGCTCTACTCATTCTTCAGACCCTATGGAAAACTCGTCGACATCATCGCGCAACCATCTGACTCCAAAGTTGTTCCTCGGTACGCCTATCTGGACTTTGGACGGAAGCGCAAGGCTATCATGGCGAAGAACTGTCTTCACGGATACACTGTCACGGAAGCCCAAGGCGGCGGGAAACTCGGCACTGTCTTCCGTCTTACGTACGAGAAGAAAGCTCGCTTTGGATGGATCAAGGGTTGGATCTTCAATCACCCGAGACTCGTGATCCCAGCGCTCGCAGCACTAGTAGCTGGTATCACAGTCTCGGTATTCGATCCACTACGCACCATGACCATCAAAGCTCACATCACCCGCGCTTTTCACTTCGAGGACAACGTCATCTTCCGCTGGTTCAAGTCGCAAGGTGAAGATCTCATCAGCAAAGTCAAAGCCCTCCAACACCACGCCGATCCAGGCGACGCGGGCATGCAGGTTGTGTGGGACGACAGAAAAGACCAGATTGAGCAGATCCAGGCTTGGCTCATGGAGACGGCAGACACGTTTATTGTTGTGCAAGGACCGAGAGGTTCCGGTAAGAAAGAGCTAGTCCTCGACCATGCTTTGAAACACAAACGTGAAGCGAACAAGGTCTTGACGCTCGACTGTAAACCTATACAGGAAGCAAGAGGTGATTCTTCAACGATCAACGCTGCCGCTGGACAAGTTGGCTATTGGCCAGTGTTCTCTTGGATGAATTCTATCAGTGGTGTAAGTACTCCAAGTGCCTCACATTGTGTCAAAAGAATCAACGCTAACGCTATCACAGTTGGTTGATCTTGCCGCCCAGGGAGCGGCTGGCGTCAAAACCGGATTCTCTGAGACGCTCGAAAATCAACTAGGCAAGATCTGGAACAACACGGCATCCGCCCTGAAAACCATCGCCCTGGAAGGGCGCAAGAAGAACGACAAAGACGCTAAACTGAGCGATGACGAATACTTGGAAAACCACCCCGAGCGACGCCCCATTGTGGTCATTGAAAACTTCCTCCACAAGAGCAACGAGCCTGGCGCTGCAATGGTGAGATACATTTATTGACATATCCATTTTTTGGAATTCTCAGCTGACTGTTGTTTTCAAAAGGTGTACGAAAAAATAGCTGAGTGGGCGGCAAGGTTGACAACTAGCAACATTGCTCATGTCATCTTCCTAACCACCGATGTATCCTACAGCAAGTATCTGGGGAAAGCACTTCCCGACCGTGTATTCCGCCAGATCTCCCTCGGCGACTGCTCTCCAGAAGTAGCCAAACGATTTGTCATCAATCACATTGACTTTGTCGACTCGGACGAGCAGAGCGACACAAGCGATGACAAAGACGCGGCAAAACCATTAGCAAGCGAGAAGCGCACTGATCTTGGCGAGCTCGACAGTGCCATCGGCCAGCTCGGTGGACGCCTGACGGAGCTGTAAGTGAATCTAATTGCATCTCCCTAAGAAGCACGTCACTAACACCAGCCTCAGTGAATTCCTCGCCCGTAGACTCCACAGCGGCGAATCGCCATCCACCGCAGTCAAAGCCATGATCGAGCAATCCGCCTCGGAGATCATGAAAATGCACATAACACCCGGCAACGAAGAACGCCAGTGGACCGTGCAGCAAGCATGGCAAATTGTCCGCAGCCTTGCCAAATCTGATGCTCCCTTACGCTACAATGAGCTTCTCCTAAGCGATGCCTTCTCCTCCAATGGCGAAAAAGCCCTTGCGGCCCTCGAACAAGCCGAGCTCATCAGCGTGCAATCTCAAAATGGGCGCGCCCACAGCATCAAGCCTGGTCGCCCCATCTATGGCCCTGCTTTCAAGGAGCTGGTGAAGGACCGCGTGCTCGCGGCCAAGATGGATCTGGCAGTGCTGAAGCTGCAAATCGGAGCCGAAAACAAGGATATCGACAAGTATGAGCAGGAGCTCACGCTGCTTGGGCGACTGCCGAGCCAGGCTGGGGAGCTGAAGTCGAGGATTTACTGGTTGTTGGGCAAGGTGCAGGGGTGTCAGAAGAAGGTCGAAGGGTACGAGAAGGAGGCGGCGGAGATGAAGAAGGTGTTGCAGACGGAATTTTAGAGATGTCTTGCGAGTGGTTGCTTTCGCTTCAGATGGAGGACTGGAGATACGGTGGTGACCCTTTCCGCTCTTGGGCCGACCAGTTGTTCGATTGTTGTCGTTGTACTAATGTTCTCTCTCACCTCAGATATCCTGCAATCTTGACTAATACACTCAATTGATGACAGAGCAAGCTTCATGTACATGCCATACATTTACGAGCAAGTGGGAACACTCCATCTAACAGACGGCTGTATCTCTGCGTAACAAGGGCACTGCATCCAAGATTTGTACTCATTATAACCGGTAATGTAGGGTCAGCCTACGGCAAGGTCTGTGTCCTGAGGCTCGAAAGACTCAGCTCTTGTAAGGAGTTCCCTATACCAAGCAATCGACAACGCCTTAGGATATCATCAACGGCTCATCGACTGTGTCGTCGGCACCCCCAACGATCTCAGGTTAGAATTATTGCCAGCAATGCTCGACCAGACGTCAAAAGTAGACTTGCAGTAACGATGGAGCACCTGTCGATTATGATCGAGTGTTGAATATTATCATCATGATTTGTCGCTTAAATTATACTTACGTTGTTGACGATCGACCCTCCTCGTCCTCAGCAGGTGCCAAGGTTTGTCGATTAGTCCCGTGAGCATCTCACTCGTACTGACGTGCGTTTGGTAAGCCAAAGCTACTAATCCCATCTCTTACGAAGTCTTGTTTCATTGGAATGCCGGCATCCGGTGACTACTCTCTCTGGCTTAAGGATGATTCAAAAATGCGAGAGTTGCTGATCCATTGAAGTCAACAGAGTTCTGCATAGACTGGAGCTTGACCCCGCGCCCTCATTCAGCCTGCCTGCCGATGAGACCCACCTATTAAAACTCCGGACCGCTTTGGGACACGGAATAATTACATGGTGCTTACATTTAAATTCACTTATATGCTGTAAGTCGAAGCATCACTCGGCTGATTCTTTTCTCCAATGACCCGAAATTACACAAAAATGGCTCAACCTTCAAAGTTCCAGCCACTCACCTCCGGCTGGTCGTTCAAGCAGGCCGACACAAGTGAATGGCTGTCTGTGGATCGGGTTCCGACGAATGTGCATTTGGATCTCTTGAACCATGAGAAGTATCGCCCGCCATGGAGACTTGTAGCTAAACAACATTTCTGATGCTTCTTTAGGATCAAAGACCCCTTCCTGGGCTTCAACGAGCTTGACTGCGAGTGGGTCGGGAACCAATCTTGGACTTACAAGGTAGAGCTACCTGAGATCAAGCAAGAATCAAGTGGTACTAAGCATGTTATTGCGTTCGATGGACTCGACACCTACGCCACCGTCAAGGTCAATGGCAAGACAATTCTGGAGAGCGACAATATGTTCATCTATCATCGCGTTGACGTCACCAAGGAGCTGAAGCACGGAAGCAGCAATGTATTGGAGATTGACTTCAAGCCTGCTTTGGCTGAAGCTCAAAAGGTCAAGGATGCCCATCCTGAACATAAATGGGTTGGCTTCAATGGTGACATGGCTCGATTGGCGGTAAGGAAGGCGCAGTATCATTTGTAAGTCTTGCATGTATTGATAATGTACATGGCTCAAGCTGATTAGTCTAGTGGCTGGGATTGGGGTCCCATATTGACGACTTGCGGACCGTGGAAGGAAGTACGTTTAGAGAGCTACCACGCTCGCATCGAAGATCTGCGTGTCGACTATGCAGTGGACGAGAGCTTGACTAAAGTGAGCGGCAAAATTGTTGCAACGATCGAAGGAAATGCCGGAAATAAAGTGAACTTCAGCGCCAGCCTCGATGGGAAAGAGGTCTTCCATGGATCAGCCGATCTCGACGATCACAACGAAGCACAAGTCGAATTCCAGGTCAACGATCCAAAGCTGTGGTATCCACATGGGTACGGTAAGCAGCCACTTTACACGGTCACGGCAACGCTGGTTTACCAGGAGGAAGATCTGCACTCAACCTCCAGGAGAACCGGGTTCCGACACACTGAGCTCGTTCAAGATAAGGACTCGGTTGGAAAGACCTTCTACTTCCGCATCAATGGAGTCGATATCTTCTGTGGAGGTTCGGACTGGATACCAGCCGACAGCTTCACGCCGAGAATCACCGAAGACCGCTACCGCAAGTGGCTACAAATGATGGTCGACGGCTACCAAGTCATGATTCGCATCTGGGGCGGCGGCATATGGGAAGACGATGTATTCTACGACATCTGCGATGAGCTTGGCGTCCTGATCTGGCAAGACTTCATGTTTGGCTGTGGCAACTACCCTGCGCACCCCGAGATCCTCGAGTCCATTGAAAAGGAATGCGTCTGCCAGACGAAGCGCCTGCGGCATCATCCCAGCATGACAATCTACGCCGGCAACAATGAAGACTACCAGGTGCAAGAATCGTATAATTTGACTTACGACTACGAAGACAAGAATCCTGCCAACTGGCTCAAGACCGACTTCCCTGCCCGCTACATCTACGAGAAGCTGCTCCCGGACGTCGTCGCCGCCCACTCCCCTCACATCCCCTACCACCCAGGCTCACCCTGGGGCGACGGACTGGTATCCTCCAACCCCACCGTCGGCGATATGCACCAATGGAACGTGTGGCACGGCACGCAAGAAAAGTACCAGATCTTCGACACGCTCGGCGGCCGCTTCAACAGCGAGTTCGGCATGGAAGCATTCCCACACATCGACACCATCAAACACTACGTTACCGACCCGTCCCAACTCTACCCGCAAAGCCACATGCTAGACTTCCACAACAAGGCCGACGGCCACGAGCGGCGCATCGCAACCTACCTCGTCGAGAACTTCCGCACGGAAACGGACTTGGAGAAGTTCATCCACCTGACCCAACTCAGCCAGGCCGAAGCCCTCATGTTCGGCTACCGGGGCTGGCGCCAGCAGTGGGGTCAAAAAAGATTTTGTGGAGGAGCACTGGTATGGCAGTTGAATGACTGCTGGCCGGTGACTTCGTGGTCGATCGTGGATTACTTCCAGCGCAAGAAACCGGCTTATTACGCAATGCGGAGAGTTCTGGCGCCGATCGCTGTGGCTGTCAAGCGTGCGCATCATGATTGGAGTGTGGTGCACGCGAGGCCGGCCAAGACCAGTGATTTTGAGATGTGGGTTGTGAGCGCGAGGATGAAAAAGTTTTTCGCGGATGTGGAGTTGAGGTTCGTTTCCATTGCGACGGGGAAGGAGATTAAGGATTCGGTTGTGAAGAAGAGGGTCAAGGTTCGTGCAAACGGGACAACGGAGGTCTTCAAGGGGACGATTGACAATACGACGGAGGAGCCGCATGTTTTGGCCGCAAGGATTTGGGTTGACGGGGAGATTGTTGCTCGCGATACGGACTGGCCGCAGCCGCTCAAGTACCTTGATTTTGCGGATCGGGGTGTTGAGGTGTTGGCCGAGGGAAGCACGATCAGAGTCAGCGCGAAGCGTCCTACAAAGGGGCTTGTCTTTGAGGAGAGGCAAGGCATCCTCGTGGACGACAGTGCGATAGACGTGGTGCCAGGCGACGAGCAGGTGATCAACGTGAAAGGGCTGGGAGCGAACGACGAGAAACTAAAGTGGATGTACTTGGGGATGCCATGATGTTACTGTAGCAGTACCTGAGTTCACGCTAAACTGTGTCTGCAAGTACAGTGATCTCAGCAACTTTCGCGCATCGTATTCATCCTGATACCAATGAGACATTAAACAGAAATTCCGAGCATCTCACTGGAGTAGGTTATCACAAGTGGTAATACCAGCAGCTCCAGTATACACTAGAAATGCTAGAACCATCGAAACCGTGTACTTGTTAAACATCGGCATATACAGAGGAAGGTATACAGGGTGTAGATGTGTAGATTGAAATTGAGGCATTGACGTCTTCTCAAACACAAACTCAGGGGGTATAAAACTCCAAAACGCCAATGCTAAACCGGACAAGTTGGTCAAAAAATTCCCAAGAGAAACCTTCACATTCTGCGCCTCTTTGCGGGCGGGCCTTGCTCGTACTCGTCCTCTTCCTCGAATTCCGCATCCTCCTCGTCGTCGAGAGCAATGGCACAGTCTTGCAACGACCCCGCGGACGGTGGCCCGTTGTTGACTTGGGCGGCAGCGGCAGTAGCAGCAGCAGCAGCAGCAGCTTGCGCATCTGAAAGAGCGAGCGCGGCCAGGCAGGCGGCCTTGCGCTCCGCCTTATCGTGGTGTGGCTTCACCACTACCAGATCCGACGGTTTGACGCCTTTAGCGTAGGCGAAGGTGTCGGCCGCCTCTTGCTCGGTGCGCGGCTCAGACACATGGTGGCGCTTCCAGTTGTCGCTACCCGGCACGAGCATCTCGCACATATTATCGCGCTTGTTGCAAGTCAAGCCCTTCCAGGTGGGAGAGATCCTCCTGCCGCAGATGCAGAGCACGACATTCTTGTGCTGATTGGAGAAGATGCCATGCTCCCTCATCATGTGCTTTCGGAGGTCCACTGCTATTTTGGGCTGCTTATCGCACCCGTAGCGGCACCTGTAGAAGACAGTATCTGCCTTCGGCTTCCCCGTGCCCACGGGGCGTCCGCGCTTCTTCGGGGCTGGCGCCGCCGACTCTGCCTCTGCCTCGTCCTCGTCCTCCAGAGCCTGTGTGGAAGATTAACTTCTGATGCGAAAGGTACATGCTTGGGAGATTTCTACTTACACCTGCTACCCTAAGCAGGACGATCACATCCAAATCTTCTCCTCCAACTGTCTCGTTGCTGGAGCTATTGCCAGCGACAGTCTCTTCTTGTACCATGCCAGCGGGGGCTGGTGGCAGGTGCAGCATCATGCGAGGGGCTGCGGCGGTCTGCTAGAGAGAGTCAGCTTTTGGTGCGGTGGATACGTGCTTTGGGATGTTTCTACTTACGTTGACGAGAGTGAGCTCGTTCTCTGCTTCGGCCTCTGCGCTGGTGCCGCTACCAGCGAAGAAGTCTTGATCGAGGAAATCGCCCTCCCCGAAGAGGCTGTCCCCGAAGAGGCTGTCGTTGTCACCCTCCTCTGTAGGAGGGGCGGCGTTGATGCTGTTGTCAGCGGAATTGAGCAGGTCAGGGAAGTCAAACTCCCCGAAAAGGCTGTCATTGTCATCCTCGTGTGAGGAGACTGCGGTGGTGGTGGTGTTGGTGGTGCTGCTCTCAGCAGCAAAGGTGTCGGTGCGGGCGTTGCCCGAGGAGGATGAGGATGAGGAGGGGGAGGTGGTGGTGGGAAGATGAAGCTTCATCTTCACTGGTGTGTGTGTGTGTGTGTGTGTTGCGTTTGAGATATGAAGATTGCGCTGCTCTCAGATGTGTTGTGGGATGAAGATCAGAAGAGGCCGACGAGAGAATCACCTTCTTTTGAAGGAAAACAACAGACAGTTTCTGCAACAGAAAGGTTAAGTCAGGGTGACTGTTGGGACCATACCATTCCTTACGATTCCTACTGTTTACACGTTTCCCAGAAACGCGTTTGGTCAGCATGCTACTACAAACGCACTCGTATAGGTGCGTATACCATCGACGCTAGACGTGGTTCGCTCTGGAGACAAGCCCGACGCCCCGAGGTCATCGGGAGTCATCCTAGAACCTTATTGCCCTGAACATAGCGCGGGAGGGACGTGTAGTACCATGGATATCGACGGTGGGCACTTTGAGCATCCCAACGAAAGACTAACTGTACAGTAGAGAGTCTTCAGCCACAGACTGAACTACGGGGTTCTCTCTGCGATATGGGCATGGGAAGGGACGGTGCTACCATCAGCACCCGACATCTCGCTCGGAAACCCCTTTTTTTTTTCCCACGAAAGATCATTCCCAGAGTCACGTCTCAATGTCCAGAGCCGTAGAAGAGGTGCTACTATCGAACATGGACACAAGTCTCCTGTTGGTGTGCCACTGAGAGCGTGAATTGGCGGTAGTCGAGGCTGTGGCGCCGTATCTCATGAATTTCCTCGGTCCCGTAAGCGGATTTTGACCCCATGCTTTCTGGTAGCGCCATACGTTTCGATGGTACTGCTGGAGTGATACGGATCCATCCATGGTTTCTACAGTTGGGTTTTTCATTTTTCTAGTGCGCGTGCTCCCGTCGTCACCATCCCACGGGATTCGGTCCATGTTTTCCGTTGGTGGTATTGATCCTCGGCATGGCGAAAGCCGACCGAAATAACGGGGGTAATATCGATAAAATCATCAAATGCCAAATATTTTACACAGAGAAGAGAAGGGCAACTGAAGATGAGGTCGGTCGTTGATAGTAAGTTGATGATATAACATCTCCGGACCGGCATGGCGCATCGGCCGCTAGACTCTATTAGGCAAACCCTCGAGATTATTTCTCGAAGCATGAGCTTTGCGACAACTCAAGTTGAACTTCACAGTAACGTTGCCGACAGACGACGGCGTCACACATTACACATCATGGCAGACACTACCGCCGACGCAGTCAATGCGACAACACCCGCGCTCGAGTCCAGCACCGCTACCACGAACCAGAACGCGACCGAGACACCACAGAAGAGCCTCATATCGATAACAGATGCCGCCGCGGCGGCACAGGCAGAGCAGGAGCGCGCTGTAGGAATCACCAAATACGTCTCGCCAGATGCGCCCGGCTTCTCTTGTATCGTCAAGCAGCGCTACACCGATTTCCTGGTCAACGAGATCCGCCCGACAGGCGAGGTCCTTCACCTTACCGAGCTCGTCGAGCCAGCCAAGAAGCTTTCGAGGGAACAGAAGCGGGCCAATGCCAATGCTGAGGGCGGAGCAGAGGCAAATGGTGAAGCTGGGCGCAAGAGGCAGGCTGAAGATGGCCAGGGCGAGAAGCCTACAGATGGTACTGCCAACAAGCGTCAGAAGGTCGAGCCCCAAGCTGCGCCATCTCAAGCAGACATCGCCGCCGCGAAGAAGTCAGCTGTCGAATCCATTACCGAGGAAGACTGCAACACGCTGAACGAAATCTTCGGAGAGCCAACAACCCAGAAGATCGTCAAACTCTACGGAGATGTGGTCGCATTGCCTCATCGCAAGCCGCGCGACCACGACGCTGTCCAATCCGAGATCATATCCGACAAGTCCAAGCGAACACAAGCCCATATCGCCGTGCGCAAGATCTTTCAGTCGAAGCTCGAGACGCTCACTATGCAGGACAAGCCCGGTACCATCAGTATTCGCGCGGCGCCAAAGGGCAACGAGAGCAACGGACGTCGCACTGATGCAGCAGAGAATGGAGATGGCGCAAAGCAAAAGGGCAAGATTCAGTGGGACGACCTTGGAGGAGAGTACCTGCACTTCACATTGTACAAAGAGAACAAGGATACGATGGAAGTGCTGTTCTTCATGGCGACGCAGCTCAAGACCAAGGTCTCGAACTTCCAGTTCGCTGGCACGAAAGACAGGCGAGGTGTCACAGTACAGAAGATCTCGATTTGCAGGGTGAAGAAGGAGCAGATCATTGGTATGACCAAGTTCGCACGAGGCTGGAGAGTCGGCGGGTTCGAGTACAAGAAGCACGGTCTGGAGCTTGGTGAGCTACTCGGCAACGAGTTTCTGCTCACCCTGCGTGATTGTCACGCTCCGAACGAGGAGGGACTGAGCCATGAGCAACGATTCGAAGCCCTGCAGAAAGCGGTTTCCCAGGCTGCGAAGGACTTTGGTGGGAGTGGCTTCATCAACTACTACGGTCTGCAGCGTTTCGGCACTTTCAGCACAGGCACTCACATGACTGGTATGAAGATCCTGCAGGGTGACCTTGAGGGCGCAGTGAACGGCGTGCTGTCATACCCAGAATCATCATTACCCGCAAACCAGGACCCCTCGGTTGAGTCCAAAATCCCACAAGACGACATTGACCGCGCCGAGGCCATCCGCATCTGGAACGAGACAGGCAACAGCAGGAAAGCGATGGACATACTCCCACGCAGATTCCAAGCCGAGACCTCTATGATTCAATACCTCGGTAAAAGGGGTAAGAACAAGGAGCTCGTGCAGAACAAAGATTGGCAGGGTGCTCTGGCTAGCATCCAGAGGAACCTGAGGCTGATGTACGTTCACGCATACCAGAGCATGATCTGGAACATGGTTGCTGGCAAGCGTAGAGAAGTTTACGGCGACCGACCTGTTGAGGGTGATCTTGTCATCGTTGGCGAGAAGGATGAGCCCAAGGCAGAGAGCACCGAGGTTGAGGTCGATCAAGACGGTGAACCAGTCATTCGTCCGTCTGGCGACGACTCTTCCGCGCCTGAGGACCCTTACACTCGAGCCCGCCCTCTTAGCAAGGAGGAAGCCGAGAGCGGCAAGTTCAACATCTTCGATATTGTCCTGCCTTTGCCCGGCTGGGACGTCGAGTACCCCAAGAACAGCATCGGCAAGTTCTACGAAGAATTAATGGGCTCTGAGCTTGGTGGTGGACTAGACCCGCACAAGATGCGTCGCAACTGGAAGGATGCATCGCTCTCGGGGTCGTACAGAAGGATGATGTCGAAGCCCGGTGGTCTGCAGGTTGAAGTCAAGACTTGCAGTGATGAAAACGAGCAATTGGTCGAAACTGATGCCGAGAAACTCCTGAAGCAGAGCGGCCAGACACAGACCCAGGAGAGCGACGAGAAGAAGCCGGAGGCAAAGGCAGATAAGCTTGCAGTTGTGCTTAAGATGCAGCTGGGAAGCAGCCAGTACGCCACCATGGCGCTGAGAGAGCTTACCAAGGGACGCGCATTGGCATATACCCCTGAGTTCTCGACTGCGAGGTAGAAATGTACGTGTACGTAACGATGCATAAAAGTGTGATTTGTTGGCAATGTTGATAATTCCCAAGTCACACATCCGAATGTTGTATGAACTCATGATGCCTACATGTATCTAACCCATCAATTGACCCAGATCCTCCGGTGGCCACCTTGTCTGCGCAAAGCTCAAACATCGCTTGATACCTTGCAGCATCTTCCTCGTGACCTCATCAGACATGATGTGCGCCGCATTCTCATTCTCGTTCAACTTCTCTCTCGCACTACGCTCGTGAATACCAACCATAGTGACACCGATGGGCCACGCCGCTTTGCCGATACTCAAGCGCAGATACGCATCATTCGCGTGCACGTATCGTTTCAACTGCGCCAAGTGCACAACCTCCATCACAGCTTTGAGAATATCGTCGTGCAAGTCTTTCGGGTTCTCCAGTTTCTTGAACAGCGGTCGCAAGTTCTCGCGGGCGGAGATGAAGTTGTTTGCGGCTTGCTTGCCGGCGAAAGACTCCTTGACTTCTCGCGGGCGGCGTGCTAATGCGTTCTGCCATTCTCGCAGCACAAGGTCGAAGTAGCTGGCGAGTTGGCGGTGCAGGTATTTGCGTTCTGTGGCGTCTGAAGGTAGGGCCGTTGGGATCTTCATATCTTTCTCCTCGAGCAGTTCGAGAGACGTGGGTATGGGTCCGTCGCTGAGTTTTGGCGCGAGAGCCTTCTCGTTCAGTCTTCGCCATCTTCGCAGTCTCTGAACGTGTGTCTCGCCGAACAGGATTCGAGGCTCGCCCATCTCCTTCAGCTTCGCTTGTAGCTCGTCGTCGGGCACATCCTCTTGCCCAGGCTCGAGGCCAGTATCCGCGCTCTCGCTCTTCTCTTTGATCAACTCCGGCAGTCCCAGACGCTTTCTCCTCGCCCGGTCTTCAGCTTCTTCTTCCTCTTCTCTGATCCGCTTGCTCTCTAACGCCAGCCTCGCTTTCTTCTCTTCTCGCTCGGCTTTCCGCTCGGCTTCCTCGTCGTCGCGTTTGCGCTTCTTTTCCAGTCGCTCGATGCGCGCTCTTTCGGCTTCTTCCTGTTCCTTCAAGTATGCTTCTTGTCTTTGTGCTTCGACTTCTGAGCGTTTGAGGTATTTTTTGCCTTCACCGCTGCCTGGATTCTTTGAAGCCGCGATTTGCGACTTCATCAGTGAGGCGAAGTCCATGATGGGCTTGTGGGTGTGATAGGGATTGGTTTGGTAGTTGTTCACCTGCAGTATTTGCTTCTTGGAGGCCTCGGGGAAGGATCGCGAAAGGTGAGGTCACTGCGCCAAGCGACGATGTCATTGGAGCGCAAAGAAGATGAAAGCTGCAACGCTCACGACGACCCTTGCCTTTCCGACAACAAAGTCAAAGACGAGACCATTTCAATTCTCTTCTCCTTTTAAAACCTCACTTTATCCTATTACCTTCCGAATCACACGACATCAGCTGCCGCAATACCAATCGCTCAAAGACCAGATCCTCACTGCAATCTATTTCCCCAAAAAGATGGCCCTCCAACCCTCCGCCGGCGACAAAGTCGACCGCGACACAACCCCACCCTTCCTCCTACGCATTTTCCACCGCTCCAACCGCCCCCTAGACCCCTACGAGTTCTCCGTCGCCCCGCCCGCAGACGCCAACGCCAGCATGGAATACTTCGAGATCCTGCCGCCCGCGATCCAGCAGTCCAGCCTCGAACTCTACCAATGGTCCGACTGCACCCTGGGCCAACTCACCTCGATCCTTATGAGCGAGCTCCCTGCCGACGCCGGCGTAGAAGTCGGCTCGAGGCTCATGTTCAAGCTCATCTTCCCGGACACACGAGCTCAGATGGGCGAGGGTGGGAGGGGGAAGTGGATTGACAAGCCGCTCGGTTCGGTAGTGGTGGGAGGTAGGGACGCGGATATGGAGGCTAATGATTTGCTGGAGGGGGATGCGAATAAGACTCTGGCGGATGCGAGGTTTGTTATTGGCGATTTTGTGGCTTGTGCTATTTATCCCCCGGGCCCGGATGGGCGCGTGCCGCCTATGCCTGCTGGGCGGTCGACGAGGGATCCTTATGCTGCTCCTCGGGGCGGGCCTAGGGAGAATGGGTTTGGTGGTGGGTATGGTGGTAGGAATGGTGGTGGCTTTGGAGGGCGAGGCGGTGGTGGTGGCGGCTATGGAGGCGGTCGTGGACCCATGGGTGCTGCTCCGCCACCTGGAGACTGGAGGCGCGGCGAGCGGCCTAATGCTTACGGTGGAGGTGGAGGAGGTGGTGGTTTCAGGGGTGGACGAAACCGCTACTAGTGGACTGGATCTTCTTGTTTGCAATGTACAAGCTCGAGCGAGGCCACACTTCGAGAAGGCAACGGCTTGGATCTCATGCTAAAAACCCCACTATCGAAAGCAGTGCCATGTTGCTCGGACGTGAAGGATTGAACGCAACCCACTAAGGCTGCACCGCTATTTGTAACCAGAAACTCGGCGCTTCGCAGAATACGAGTCACGACTGGAGTCATGTCATACTCTCTCATACAGCGGAGACAGAAGGACTTGAAACACACCTGAGCTCCGTTCCAGGCCAGAACTCCTCCAGGCGACAAACCAAACGTTAAAACAGCTGCAAGTTATCAGACTTACGGCCCTAAAAGACGAACTCTTGATTGGAAGAAGCACACGAGTATCGACTTCGACACAATCGCTTAATATGTTGAAGACTCCACGAAAATGGTGATCATGCCTCCATGACTCCAGCACGACAGAATCAACCCACACTGGACACCGATGCCAAGTTGATTCACGATCTGCAATGTGAGAGGATTGCGCAGGGAACGAAGACTTAAAGCTGAAGGCAAATCGCCGTGACGGAATTGAAAGGTGCGAGAAAGGAAACCTGCAGATCAACATGTGGTCGTGGTGGAAAAGCAGGCATCGTTTACCGTCGGACAAAGCTCAATGTGTCGTGCGAGTATCAACAGATGTTTCAAAAATTCCAGATAATATACAACTTTTGTACACATATGCCCGTCCTTGATGTACAAGTATTGTTACAGACCCTGGCTCATGTCGCTTGTATTCCCCCGCCGCAGCTGGATATAAGCATCACCGAAATCATCCTCACAGCTCTCACTTGAAAGCATGGAACGAACTGCCTGTACTCCCCTTCCTCAACTCCTGCTCACTGGTCACACCCTCCCTCTCCAAAACCCCGGTACTGATAATAAACCGCCAGAATTCATTCTGGCCTACCAAACCCCTCGGACCAACTCTCACCAACCCCTTACTCTCTCTGATATCGTCAATCAACCCGTGCAGACGCCCCCACTCGTCCTGCTCAACCAGCGCCCTGGCAACAAGCTCTAGCACCTGCCACCCAGGCCGCTTGCCCTCGTGAGACATACGCTCGAGGAATGTAAGCATGGGCGCGATGCCGACGTGCGCGTGGTGTTTAGCGTACGCCTCGACCATGCGGTCGTAGAAGATCGTGTCGAGCGCGGCACCGTAGCCTGAATTAGCGCTACGCAGACGCGCCCAGAGGGCTTCGGCGGCGGCGAAGTCGGGCGGGTCGGCGTCGAAGTACGAGGTCATGAGGATGGTGTAAATGTGGGTGGTGGGCTCGAGATGGCGCTCGGACATGTGGTCGAGCAGGGCGCGGGCGGCGGCGGGGTTGTTGTGGAGTTTCAGCATGCGGTCGATGGCGAGGGCGTAGCCCTTGGAGTCTAGTTTGACCGTTTTGCAGCTCGCTTCGATGCTGTGGATTAAGGCGAAGAGCTGGGTGGTTTGCTCGCTTTGGGAGAGTTTTGTGAAGAAGTCGGATTGGAAGAGGGCGGCGAGGACGACGGTAAAAGTGATGCTGTTGGGCTCGATGGCGCGGTCTTGCATGTGCTTGAGGATGGAGAAGGCTTCGGATGTTTTGCCGTGGCGCATGGCGACGTTGAGGAGGGCATTATAGGTGGTTAGGTCGAAGTCGATGGCGAACTCGCGGGCCCAGGCAAGGACTCGGGGGATGTGTTGGTCGTCTTTGTTGGCTAATGCGGAGACGACCGAGTTCACAACAGCGATATTTGGACGTGGCACATCGCCAATGTCGCTGTTCCACTGCGCAAGATCGATCTCAGGCAGCTGTGCTATGCCGTAATGTTTGTTACTGGCTTGTTGCAGCGACACTTTCTGTTGTTTCCTGACCGCCGCAATCCACTCTTGGCCCATCATCTTCAATGCGGAAAAAGCTGTGCTGATCCTTTTGGCCTTGATGAGACTAAAGAGTCGAACACTCCATGCATGCTGATCAGGCTGGACGCCTTGCATTCTCATCCGAGCCCAGAAAGTTTCTAGAGCATCTGCATCGTTACCTCGAGAACAGCCTCGCATCAGTACGGTCCATGTCTTGGCAGTAGGCTCCACACCAGACTCGATGACGGTGTTCCATGTTTCAAGGGCGAGCCGCGGCTGACGCATGGCCAAGAATGCAAGCATGAAATGTTCGTAGAGGAACAGTGGCAGTGAGGAAGCGCCTGCCTGTTTGGCACTGAATTCGCGAACTTCTTTCCAGCACGCCTCTGCCTGTAAAAGATTGGTATGCTCCATCGCACGCCCGAGTCGCTTGACCCAATCAAGGACATGACGGTGAACGTCGACGTCCATGTCCATACTTTCTACCACCGTGAAGCCAGCTTCAGTCAGTGATTTTTTGTCCAATGTAGCAGCGAGACCCATTGCGGGCCCATTTTCTGCAGACTCAGGAAGACCAAGATCTTGTATATCTTTTTTGGACATCTCGATCGCAGTACGTCTAACAAGCGATTGACCGAGCACAGCGATTCTGTTTCTCGGCTGGTCTTTTGCTGCTGTATCCCTGTCAGTCCTGACTGGTGGTATATCGGCTAAATTGAGCCTCCTGACAAGTGCTTCGTAACAGGCAAGTGCAGGATCTCCGCTCTGTTCGAGCCTCAATTGGATACTTGGTGGTACACTTGGCTTTGCGACAAGTTTAAGAATATTGTCGAAAAACGTAGTCAGAGGCTGCCATTTTTGTCTGGCTGTCATGCTACTAGTCGATGTACTTGGTTCGGCTGCGTCGGACTTCAGCATATCCAACGTGACAAGCAAAGCGCTCTGGAAATCCGCAACTGATCCTAGAGCTCCATTTTGAGTTGGTGCATCGGTGGGAACGATCATAGCGAGAACGTTCACAAGTCGCGTCCGCGACCCTTTGTATTCGCTTGCGATGGAGTCTGCCGTCGGCAGGAAAGACCATCGTAGCGGCTCGGTGTCCGTTTGGCGTTTCGACGACAGACTTGGCTGGAGCTTCAGCTGCAAAGTTTCATGCCACAGTAGCGCAAGCTCAAGGAAGGCGGCATCTCGTGCAGCTCGGTCCATGCCGCCATATACATGGATCTTCATCAACATTCCGTTGCCCAGGCGCCAAAGCAGCTCTGATAGTAAAGCAGGAGTCAAAAAACCTAGGTCCCTGACTACTTGCACGAGCTGCCATGGTGTAGGTAGCGTCGAATCGGAGGTACCCTTGTCATAAACACCAGAAGCCTGATTGTAGTTGACAACGATGCGACGCATGAATTGATGCAAACTCTTGACGTTGAGTTTAGAAATGCGCGATCTTCCGTTGGCAATTGACGATGCCTCTTTCGCATGGCGCAGTGTCTGCCATGCTTCAGCAAGCTTGCCATTCGCGACCCGATCCTGGAAGATGTCGAACGGTGACAGGGAAGGTGATGAGAAAGATTGATTACGAGTTCGATTCCTGTTGGCCGGGCGCTTCACATCGCTCAGTTCTTGTAACAAGTGTTGCGGCCTCAAGGGTTGCCCAGAGTCTCTCCCATCTGTTGCACGCTGTCCAAAGTCTCTCCCATCTGTTGCGAGCTGTCCGGAGTATCTCCCTTCTGTTACACGCCGACCACGGCCAGCTCCCACCTGCCCAAGACCTTCTTCATAGACCCTCCGGCGCCGCGCATCTTCCCGTTGGTCCCTTATGTGCTCTAATGTTTGGTCGTTGGTCGCGGATCGTGAAATGTTCCGGTGTTGGAAGCCGGCGAGATCATGTGCCGTAGTTGGTCGAGAGCGAATCGCCTGTCCGAAGCGACATCCTGTGCAGACAAACGGCTTGCCCATCTCCTGAGAGCGCAATGTCGAGGTGAGGTGGTGTAGCTAATTCAATGGATAGACAGCTGCCAATGGAGAAGTCGAGTTGTCCTACAGTACTTTCCTAGCCCGCATCGGAAAGCGCTCAGCCGAAACCCGAAAGCTTATCTGTCGCGTGCCTGAATGTCACCATCTCGCTGGTCGAGTCACTAACTCTCAACATAGACACCGCCATCTCGTCACAACCCTATACATCATACACCTATAGAAGCGTAAGGCTTGACTTGTTTTTACTTCTATTTCGTTCCTTTTTTTTTGCGTACTCACGGCGCGCGGCCCCCCCTCGATAGAAATGACCACCCTCACGCCCCGAGACCCATACAGCCCCGAGGAAATCGCCACCTTATATCCTTCCGATCTAGACCTGCAACAGGTTCAGGTCATCCTCCGTCATGGAGAACGCACACCGGTGAATGCACGTTTCAAGAACGTATGTATTCTGTTTTCTTCAGCATTTACGAATTTTGAAATTGTCGATTAACGGCATGACAGGCTGGTCTTCCGGCATACTGGCCTTACTGCAATGCCGCCCAACAGATGAGATCGGCTGTCATGTCTGCCGATGGCTCGTGGGATACTCTTCAGTGGAGAAGACGTCTGGAGGTGTTCGAACGTCAGATAGATGCATCTGATTCCGACGATCCAACACTGGCCAAGGGCTCCCGCGGGGAGTTTGATGCTGTGTGTCAGTTCGGAGAATTGACCGACAGAGGTCGACAAACTACAACAGCCCTTGGCCAAAGACTGCGGGATTTGTACGTCTCAAAGCTGGGGCTTCTTCCCGAGACGCTTGATTCCACAACGGCCTCCTCGATCTACCTCAGAGCAACTCCAATCCCCCGTGCCCAGGAAAGCACACAGCAGGCCTTCTCTGGCCTCTATCCCGCCGCACAAAGGACTGCTGATCTTCCACATCCTGTGTTGGTGACAAGATCGTTCCAGGACGAGACCCTGTACCCCAACGAAGGTGGTTGCAAGCGGTTCGGTGAAATTGCCAAAGCCTTCGCCAATCGCGCCGCCGAGATTTGGAATCCATCGCCCGAGCTTGCCTACATCAACAAGAAGATTGGCAAATGGATGCCTGCCGACTCTCCTGTCGTCAAGGTCGACTCTCATCCTAGGCTTACTGGTATCATGGACACTGTCAACTCCACACTTTCCCATGGCTCGGCTACCAAGCTGCCAAAGGAATTCTACGATCAGACGCTGATCTCCCACATGGACCGTGTATGTACCGAAGAGTGGTTTGCAGGCTATACGATGAGCAATGAATACCGCAAGCTCGGTATCGGCGGTCTCGTCGGCGATCTCGTCCAGAATATGGTCAAGCGTACTCGGGGCGAAGAAGGCTTCAAGGTCAGCCTGAACGGCTGCCATGATACCACACTTGCGGCAACTCTTGCATCCTTCGGCGCTTTTGATGTGGAAAAAGACAAGTGGCCGCCATACACCAGTTCCATTGCTGTTGAGCTCTTCAAGTCGCGTTCTGCCCCTGGATCGGCTACACCCACAAGCCCCACAGGCGCCGTCTGGCCCAACAAAGAAAAGACATGGTGGTCTTCACTCTTTTCCTCCTCTTCTCCGAGTAACGCGCTAGCGTCGTCCGCTCGTAAAAGTCTTGCACAGATGTCGCCCACTGAGAAAGCCGGCCTTGACAATTATTATGTCCGCATGAGGTACAACGACAAGCCTGTCACCATCCCATTCTGCCAGGTCGATGGCAGACACCGTGTAGGCGATGAAAGCCTTTGTACTCTGGCTGCTTTCAAGGAAGCCGCGGACAGCTTCACGCCGCAGGACTGGAAGAAGGAGTGCATGAGCAACTTGGGCGCACCAGCTATGCCTGCCGGAGGCATTGAGAAACCACCAGGATTGTAAGTGTAGTGTTGACTGTGCATCCGTGATTCGGCGTCGTTAAGACGCTTTAGAGTTTGGTCTCGCTGCCTGCGAATAGATGAATACAACTGTATGCCAATGAGAAGGTTGCTTCGCAGTGAGTGCCTAGGGTTCCTCGGACCTTCTCCAGCTGTTCTCTACGCGTTAACTTCACAATAGCCATGCGGTGGGGTCGCTTATTGTTTGCTGGTCATAGTGTTTCACTCTCGGATCCTCGTAGCAGACTTCACTTCACAACTGTGGGGCCACAAGATCGGACCTCAGGCTCTCTCGAGCCTTACCTCTTCTGCTAAATTCACACGCTGCTTACAACGATGTACAACTTGCGCTTGCACACACACTGCCATCGGTCAAACACGCCTGCATATTTCCCGCCAAAATACAACGCGTATTTACCACGATGTCACTCCACAGAGAGTATTATGACTGGCTCAAGTTCCCAGAGCATGCCTTCGGCCTGCCCGCGATTGTCACCCGCCTAACACATTACTACGGGCCAGGGCATACCTATGGATGGGAGAAACTCGGAGTAGGCAGTCAGTATGGTGATAAACCACCATACCTCTACAGTCGCGACATTCGCGATTATTACTGGATCATATCGAAGCCACTTGAAGATGTAGAGCGGGACATCAACACCCACCCGAACCTGTACCCAGAGGAGATGAAGGAAGCTGTGCGTCGGCGCGTAGAACAGCTCGACTTACTGGCATAAGCGGATCGCAACGACGATAGACCATCTTCCTCGCCTGAGCTGGCACCAGCGGTCTGCGGAAATGATGGAGCACGTCCTCCAACGAGTGCCGCCACACAGTATGTGAACGCACATCTCAGGAGGTCCGAAAATTTGTGGGAACCACTCCCTGCAGGTTCTGAACCAGAACCACGCGAGATCCATAGCAACCCAACGCTTACACAATCCCCCTCACCTGAGCTGGTACCAGCAGTCCCTAACGGCGATGAGGCATCCTCCTTACCTAAGCTAGCACTAGTGGTACCTCACAGTGATGAGCAGTCACCTCCACCGAGAACCCCAAAGCGGGTATATGAGCTTCCGCTCAGGTTTCACGGGAGCGGCGTCGCGAAACAACCTCTGCCAGAGCCAATACCGTCGCTCAATGATATATGTACTGTGACTTCTCCACTGAGGTCATGGAAGGAAGCAGACGGGGTCCAGGTTGGTAGACTTGATACACGCGTTGCCCTCAAGCCGCCTTCGCCAGAGCCCACACCGTCGCCCAGCGACAAATCTGCGTCATCTCCTCCACTGGAAGCATGTGAGGCAGACGAATCGCGGTCCTCCACACCCGATACAGACGCCGTCGCTCAGATATCGCGACCAGAGCCCAAACGATCGACGAACGATAGCGCTGCTGCATCTCCTCCGCAGAGTCAATTGAAGGAGCCAGCCAAGTCACCAATTCGATCTGGTGCGAGCGCCCTTGCGCAGCCACGCGTACCAAAGTCTGTACCGTTGATCAGAGATGTGACTGCTGCTGATTCTCTTCCCACGCCACCGGAAGAAGAAGAGGCCGGCTTCACGATCGTGACTCGGCGTCACAGGTTGAACGCGAATCCAGACGCCAGGATTAAAGCGCACGTCGACACCTACCAAATCCAGCAGAAGGTGTTCGAGCGTGCATTGGCACGATCTCCAGTATCGGAAGGAGATCGTGAGGAGTTCGTTAATCTGTTCAAATGGGACACGGATGGTCAGCTGGTGGAGATAAAGACTAACCAGATCAAACGAGCTGCCACAATCGCTCGTGGCTCTCCAGCTTGGACATCGGAGTCGTCACACGAGCTTATGCACGCGTTGTGGGTGACCATCCTCCGCCGTAAGGCAGCAGGGCCGTGGTACGCGCGCTTGAATGTCAAGGACAAACGTGTCGCAGACGATGCCAGCCACAGGCACTTCATCGTTGTTCTCGAGGCGGCTTGGAGGATCTTCAACGATGGCGATGTGTTTGACCCTGAAAGTCCGCCCACGCGAGCTGCTCGGCAGGGTGCTGCTTGAAAACTGCTCGAGTCTACCAGACCTCACTTGAAGCCTTGGCTCGAGTAGTCAAACTTTGGAGCTTCAAAACGCGGCACCCTTTGCGACGCCAACATTACGCGTCACCTCAAACACCCAAAAACCATTTGTACTTCTTCTTTCGCGCTCAACAACATCGCCAGGCACAACGATGTCCCTCACCGGCTACATGATCGAACGCGTTATGCGAGGCTTGAACACCGCAAATCCTGGGCCCTCCAATGCAGGTGAGCACAGATCCTGGAATTGTCCTCGATAGACGACGTTGCTAACCAGACCGAAGGAATCGACGCGCACGTCGAGCGCATTATGGCAATGCAGCTTGCAGAAGGCGAATTGCCGTATCCCTTACTGCGACGGGTGCCACAGCCTGAAACCAGCTTTGCAACGCGACCAGTGCCTCAACATGCGCGGCGGCCGACCGGTGATACAGCAGCAGCAGCGTCTTTTCCTGAAGCTCCCGAGGGAACAGAAGATTCCACTACGGAAATACCGACTCGCCCACAAGAGGTCCCACCTGGGCGTTCGATACATGAGCCCACGGAGCAAAGAATCCGCGGAACGTTCAAACATTACCGCCGGTATCAGGACATGTTCGAAGCGTCTCTTCGCGCCATCATCGTGCCGGGTAATCGCAGAGCGGAGTTCCAGAGCCTGCTTGGTGATTGGGGAACGGAAATCAGCCCCTATAATTACGAGCGGGCAGCGCGCATCACCCACCGTGAAAAGGGCTGGAAACCACAACAGGAACTCCTCGGCCTGCTCGGACAAGCCATCCGGGCCCGCGAGAAAGTGCAGAAATGGTATTTGCGCTTACCCGCTGACGACTGGCGCCGTCCCCATGCTGCTGGCCATCATAACTTGATCGAGATTTTGAAGAGGACGTACGCTATTTTGAACCATGGGAGAGCGTACGAGAGACAGGTGGGAGGGCGTCGCACACGTCCGGCCGTGCAAGCCGCACCAAGGCAGTTGCCGTTGCCAGCTGCGCAGCAGCAATTGCCGTTGCCCTTTTTTTCAGCGACGCCCACAACGCAGCCATTGCCCGAGGGAGTATGTCAAACTATCGGCGATGCGAATGCTGCAGTGTCTCCGGAAGAGGCGGCAGCGATATTGCCACAACATGCCGGTCATGAAACCGACGCCTCTTCATCTGATTCTGAGGGAACAAATGGAACCGTGGATCCTGTTGCCGACAGTTTGACGCACGAGCTCGACGTGCCTCTTGATGAGAGGACCATCCAATGCACGGCCAGATACCACCGCCACCAGCGAAGGTTCCAGGAGATGTTGTTCATCACTTCAGTCGTGGATTCTGACAAGCTCGAGTTCTTATCCCTATTCGCTACCGGACCGCACGAAGCCAATTGCAAAGAGAGCACGCCCATGACCATCCAGAACGCAGAAGGGTTTGAACGAGCAGCCGAGATAATCAGTCATAATCCAGATTTCCAGCCGAGCGGCAAGCTGCTGCACCAGTTGAGGACGACGATTCGGAATCGCGAGCGGGCGCAGAGATGGTATGCGCGCTTAGATCCAAGGGACAAGCGCAGTGGAAGACAAAATCGCCACCTGGCGTTCATCGAAGTTCTAAAGAGGGTATATCGGACCCTCAGTGGTGGCATGGTTTACTCGCCCGTGAGAAGCCACCGTGAGCGAGCTAGGTGGCAGGCGTTGGTGATCGTGGGCAGTATGCTCGAGCAGCACTCCGACTGACCACCGTCATGCCTCGAAGATGCCGGGGAGACAACAAGGCAAAGGATACCGAGGACAAGGCGGGGCGGAAGAAGGGAGGATGGAAGATAGAGGATGGGAGATGAAGGACGGAAGAAGGGGAGAGCAAGCGTACAGCCTCGATGCTACACCCACCCACTTCTCGCATCACACAAAGGCATACCGATTGCATCCAGGAAAGTGTGTACGAAGGGGTTCACGCGTACCGAGGGTACTCTTTGACAAAAGCTGCCTGGGAATTCGCTTTTGCTTTCTTTTTTGAAAGCCACATTCAGCTATTGGATTTCTTTGTTTGCTTTCGCGCGAGTGTTTCATTTCGAGCGATTCAGCGAGTCCCGGATACAGCACGGACGTTTCTTTGTTTTTATTAGGGATTCAAGCGAATCAAGCGAATCACAACGAATGCGGACAGGGTCTGTGGATTTTGGTAAAAGGGAACATCTCCATTATGCGGGATACAGGCATCAGCATCGGCTGCATACGCATACATGCACACAATGGCTTCGCAAGTCCTCAAGGCAAGGCAGCAAGTCCATCACAAAATAACAAAATAACATCGAACATCAGGTCATTTCAACTCTCAATCCCGCGCGTTACTTGTTGATTTGAGTGCACCGCGAGTCGAGTCATAGTAGCGGGAGAGCAGACCCAATGAGATTCTTACAAAAGCCTTTGCAATCATGGTTATCGTACTGTTTTTCCACGCGTGATAGACTCACCAGCGGCATTCATTACTCACCACCCAAGCGCACCCCCTGCCGTACCAGCAACACCAGATCCACCGCTACCATCCCCATTCCCAACCGACCACTCATCACCACCCATCCACGACCCGTCCTCCCCCTGCAACCAATTGAACAGATTCTCCAAGCTGACGTCCTCGCCCCACATTCCATTATCCCCCATCTCCATCACCGGCGAAGGGCCCTCGAGTCTCGTCCTTAGAGCAGAATAAGACTCGTCCAACGATAAATTGATAGCACCCTTAAGCGCAGCTTTGACGTCCGTTCCACCCTGTACAGCTTTGGCGTGAGCCAGCAGGCAGCAAAAGAGAAGGTGGGACTTTGGGTTCGTTTCGCCGATTTTGAGGCGGGCCAGGCTCAAGGACATGTGGCCTTCGATGGCGGCGATGAGGGCGGCGTTTGGAGAGGCTGCCGCGGCGGTCGAGGGGAGGAGGTGCATGTTGCTCGCTTGTTCGGCGAAGATGTACAAGTTGAGGAAGTTGGCGGCGGCGATGTAGGAGTCTTGGAGAGCGCTACGGCCGTGCAGGGCGAGGCGGTGGAATGCCGGGTCTCGTTGGGAAACTGGCGGGGAGAGCATTGCCAGCGAGGAGTCGAGGCAGACTTTGCTCGAGTAGTAGAACAAGGGCTCATCTTTGGCTTTCAGGGCGTAAGAGTAGTGAAGGGCTAGCAGGAAGCGGTGCATTAGGATGTTGAAGATTTCTGTCTGGAAGGGGGTGATGGGGGCGTTGGATTTTCGCCAGCTTTCGATTAGGGTGTTGCCGCGGCGCATCTCTTCCACAAGCTCTTTGCTTAGAGCGAGCGCTTCTTGATATCGGAGTCCAGGGCGGAAGTCGTTGACAAATCTGACGATCTTCAGACGAATTGGCAATGCCCTGGCCAGTAGGATCTGTATTGACGATTGTGTGTATTGCTCCATGGGCAGGATGGGAGTATGTGCAGAGGTAGTTGACCTTGGAAGATCGTGTAGGTTGCTGGGGGGCGCACAATCATAATCATCTTCACGGATTAGCGGCCGTACACCAGAGTCCATCGATGCCTGAAGTTCCAACTCAAGGACTGCTGCCCAGAGTCTTCTTCTGACCTCACGTTCCCGAGGAGAGACTTGCGATTCTGCGAGATGCGTCGGATCTACATGGAGACCCATGTGCATCGCCGTTGCCACTAAAGAGCAAGCTGATAGAGCGGTAGTCTTCCCATCGACACCGTTACATTGTCGAGCAAGCAGCCAAAGACAATGTGATCGTAACGACCACAGGTCCAATCTCATCTTGGCTCTTGGGTGATTCAGCCATTCTGAAGCGAGATACACCCAGTGCTTCACAGTCTTACGGCTGACACCGTGATCAGCAGTGCAGACCGAAACGCCAATGGCGAAGATCAGAGTCATGCTGGTTTCGAACCCACTGGGAACACTGACGGGGTCTCTCCAGTATTGTTCATACAGCCTCTGAAACTCTTGGACATCAAGAATTCCGTAGACCGTTTCCACCGACTGTAGGTACGCCTCAACGAGCATGCCTGCCACCTTTCGGCTAGGCAGGAGGCTATCTCCTTGCCGCAGCTTGTCTGCGTCGGGTGTTTCTTGGGATTTCACCTCCCTCGCCAAAGCCTTGCATTTTCCAAGCAGGCCGAAAGCATCGGAGAAGCCCTCCTTGGCAATGTCTCGAATCCCGTCGATGGCGATGGAGGATGTTGTGAGGAAGCTCGTCCAGTGACTTTCGCCGAACAGCTGACCTTTCACGAACGTACCGCGTATTCCTCGCAACGGCGCTGGATTCATCGTGTCAATGCTTTCGTCAAAACTCGTCAATTTGGTCTTGTTGAGGCCTTGTGGCGTTTGATGTGAGTAAGCCGATCTCTCTGCTGAAGATTGAGTGAATGTCGGCGTTGGTGGAATCATCGAGGGCACTGCCTGGAAGCCATGAGATGACTCTGATCCGTTATTCAGCGGTGGTGTATGATCAATAGCGAAGACTCCCTGTGGAATATGTTAGCGACAAGCATCGATTACGGCGAGATGGCTGGATTTAGCCCCTCCACGAAGTAATGTCAGTCACGCCAATACTTCAGAAGACAGCTCCTGATGACCTGAGATGTGACAAGAAAACTTACACGCGCCGCTCCTCCATGATCATATGTGTAAGTGCTCTGGTAAACACAAGACGGCATACGGGATTTGACACAAGCGCCGCAAGGATTTGCGCGATCACATCTACCAAGCGTTTTCTGTCAGTATTGTCCCATCCATCAAATTCCGACGGTTTCAAGGGTGTGTCACTTCAATTTCCTCTGCCTGCATTGTTCGCATGCCAAAGCAGCTCGTCGCCGCTTCCGTGGACGACTCGGGTCCTGTCCTTGCACATCCATGTCTGCGGACTTGATCGGGTTGTTGCGTAGGTACTCGGAGGCTCCACTGAGCAAGTCGAGGCCTTGTTGGCCCTGCATTGCCTGCTAGAGTTGAAGACAGTATCCCGTTGTTGGTGAGATCTGGGAGTAAGCCGGGCTCGGCCGGTTTGCCCGGGAATGGCGGACATAGCGGTGTGGATTGAGTTACAGGGTTAGGGTTCTTCTGGGAAATACTGCATGTGTACGCGTCAAGTCCTCTCGCCTCGCTCGCACACCGAGAACGAATACTTAGCATTTGAACGGGGATATCTATTTTTGTACGCATCTTACTGATGCTTTCAAAAGACATACTGTGTGCGCTGTTTCCCAAGGACTGCTGGACTTCACGCGAAAAAGAACAAATTGTCAGGCTCTCGGACGCTCTCCTTCTTCCATCATTTCCATCCAAACAGGTCCTTCAACCGCAGCAGTAGGTCACCGAACGCTGGTCTCCACTAACCTCAAGTCAGCATTGCAAATTTCCAAAAAGGGTCGGGTCAGATCAACTCACGGCAACGCCAAACTATGCCAACTAAAAACAAAAGCTCCAACAAAAGCCCCCAGGAAAATGCAAATGATCATGTATCCATTATAGTACATCGCAAGCAGCATCACGATATACGCCACGGCAAATTGTGCCATATGCAAGAAAGCCCTGACGAGTTGCTGGAAGACGTTTGGGGTGAAAGTTGCCTGCGACTGGAGCAGTGGCGTGGTTGACTGTGTTGAAGAGGCTTTGTTGTTGGGGTCGTTTACTTCTTCGAGGCGTGCTGTCGACGGTGGAGAAGAGGTGGTGGTGTTGTTCTTCTTCTGATGCGAGCGTGCGATGTACGCGTCGTATTCGCGGGAGGCGCGGCGGAGAGCTTCGAGGGCTACGACGAGCAGGAGCACGCCGATGCATGAGCCGGCGAACATGCCATTGCTTCGGATGTGCCAGCTGCTGGAGATGAAGCCTGGTTGGCATTGTGAGTTCGAGAGTTCATCGTTGGAAGCGGATGTGTCACTTACAAGCGTCGATGGTGTTCCAGTTCCACAACATCTACACACAATGTCAGCAACAGTGTATGACGCCGGACGAAGGACATGACTTACAGAGATCTTACAGCCATTCCCCATACCGCTCATGCCACCCATGTCGTGCTCCGTTGCAGTTGGCATCGCGCCTGAGCTTGTGGCAGTGACCATGTCCATGGTCATGGAGGTCGACATCCCCGACATATCCATGGCGAACGACGAGGTCAAAGGGATTTCACTTGGACTACGTGTCGGAAAAACTTAGGTAAGAGGCGAAGTAAACGCTCAAGTAAAGTCAAGGCCGTGTTGGCAAGTACGACACAATATGTATTGACCAGGTCAGGTACGTTGAACTCGAACTTGCTCAATCTACAATACCCCCACTTCCCACATGCAACACTGCAATCAAGAAACCTTCTCACATGTGCCAGACCCTATCAGAAGACCCACCTCCCCGACGCAGTCGCTGCGAGCTTTTGAGCAAGTTAAGCATCACCGCCAAGCCCATTCGCAGTAACATTGTAAACCGTCGCAAACGGGTCCCAGTAACTATCGGTATTCCTCACATACTCCATCGCACTTTGCTGCCAGTCAGTAATTCACCCTCGGAAGAAGACCGTGCAAAGTTCGTCAAGAAGGTTCACTCACTTGGTAACGTTCCTTGCAACATCCTCCCCATAAAGACACCCAATCCAAGCCAGCGTAACATCAATTCCCGCCGAAACGCCACTGCTCGACCAAACGTTCCCATCAACCGCCCATCTGGCATGCGGGATCCAATGCGCACTCTGATCGATCGCGACAACGCTCTTCCAAGCCGCCTTGTTCGTCGTGGCCCGGACGCCTGACAACAGCCCCGTCTTAGCGACGACCATCGACCCCGTACAAACCGTAATCAAATACTTCAGTTTCGGGTAGGTCGCGGTGATGTAGTCCAGCGTGGCGTTGAGGTTCGGCGCGCGGGCCCCAGCGCCGCCGGGGACGAGCAGGACTTCGATGTCGGAGGGGGCGGTGGCGTAGCTGTGGGTTGGGGGGATGGAGATGAAGGAGCTGGAGTTGAAGGGGTTCATTGCGGGAGACTGGGGAGCGGTGGAGACGGGCTCCATCGTTTCGGCGAGCCAGGAGATGTCGATGCGGCGGCTGCGGGAGAGGGTGAAGAGGGCTTCGTAGGGGCCGAAGACGTCTAGTGGTTCGAAGGCGCGGAAGAGGATGATGCCCCATTTGTGAGGGGGAGGGCTGGCGTTGGGGTTGGTGCTGTTACCGATGCCTGTGTGTGGTCGTTGAGGTTTGCCAGTTTTTTTTTCCTCCGGGGACGTCTTTCGAGTTGGGATCTGAACTTACAGTAGTCTGGAGGATATCCTGTGTACGTGGTGTTGTAATCGGCCGCGCTGCTAAAAGGAAGCAGGAGAGCTGCTAGCAAGTAAAGAGAGAGTGCGCTTGCCTGAAGACGCATTTCAATCGATGTTTGTTGAAATTCTTTCTGAGGGGGAGAGTGATACAGTTGTCCGACGATCGATCATGATGCGCCTGAAGGGTTACCTTTTGTACAGAGAAAGCCTGCGGACACGACAGGCACCACTCGAAGGATCGCAGTAGCACTGCGGGGCCAAAACTGCCGCACCCATTGCGGATACTCGGAGAAGGACTGTGGTATACAGTGGTGTCCGACAAGGTGTCTGTGGGTGTCAGATGGTTTAAATGTCTTTGATTGGTTGCATTAACGAGCAGACCCACAGTCCACAAAGTATAAAAGAATAAAGGAGGCTACAAGTGATGAGGGATCTTCACATTCTGACACCGCCGGCCAACTTGGCGGACAGTAGTAGAGTGGTGTACTCCTTAGTAATCGCCAAGCATGTTAGACTGAGCAAGTTTCATCGTTATCAATTATCGCTGTAGTGGAACAATTAGATTAATGGCTTGCTCGTGTCACCAGAGCTCGATCCTTCGGATACCCCAGACCATGATTGTCCATCTCAGCCGCCCAACTCGCTAATTCTCCCAAGAGCTGGACTCCTCTAAAGAGCAATACCCTTCTTCGCCTGCTCGAGTCTGTCGTGAACCAGTTTGGAAGAAGCCCAAGGATCAGTGTCAGCCCTCTCAATCGCGCGGGCGGTCGCTTCGTCGAGATCCTCCTTCGGCAAACCCAGAATCTCGTTGGAAACACCCCTCCTAGCCTCGAAATTCCCACAGCCGTCGTCGAAGAAAATGCGCGTGTACATCATTCTCACATAAGCCATCCTGTCCCCGCCCTGAAGAGCTTTTGTGGCAGAAGTGTAACGTTCCCTTGCAGGCTCTTTGTTGATCGTCCAGTCCTCTGATTTGTCGCCGGTGACCCGCAGGACAGAGTCGAACATGTCCCTCTGACTGATCGTGAAAGAGTTGACGTAGACGATCTGGTTCTTGAAGTGCTCCAGACAGCGCTCTGTGTTGCCGTCCTCAGGCTTGATGGGCAAGCTGAGCAGTGCAGTGACCGCGCGACCGACCTGGGGCCACGTCGAGGTCGAGATCGGCGTCTCGCCGTCGTCGAAGAAGGTTGCGGTCTTGCTAGGGAAGTCGAACCCAAAGGAGGGAGGGATAGCGAGGGACCACTCATACCAGAAGCCAGTGGCGAGAGAGAGGAAACTGCTAACACCGGCTGCAGCGATATCTTTGTGGGCTTGTGCGACTTTGCCAAACCCGGGAACGTCTTTCACCACGTCCTCGAGACTAATGTCGCATCCCCAGTGGTTTGGCATGACCCAGGGGACACCGGCTTCGGCGGCGGCACGGATGAGTTTGGCCTCGGTGTCTGCAGGCGCCGTGACGCTGAGGGTGATCAAAAGGACATCCTGGCCGCGGAGGGCGGAGACAAGAGCGTCGTGATCATCGTTGGAGGCTTTGGCGACTTTGATGCTAGATGGGAGCTCGCTGGTGCTCTCGGGGCGGGTGAGAGCAGTAATGTTGAAACGGCCACTGTCCAGGAGAGATTTGGCCATGTAACCTCCGCTTCGTCCGCCAGCCTGCGACAGATTGTTAGTACCGGACTCGATACTATAATATTTGACTCGACACTTACACCGACGATGGCGATGTTCTTGATGTAGTTGTTGCTCGACATGTTTTATGGTTTGGTTCGGTATCAACTGGTACGTGAATACGTTCTGAATATGGGTGATGGTGCTTTGTCCTTAGGCAGAGTGATGAGAAGATACAGTAGTGACCAGTCTCGCCAGACAGCAGATGTTACATGTTTAAGTATTCGTGTTGAAGAGACCGTACCGTAACTCCTGCCGTTACGAGCGAAGCCATTTCGGGCATACACCTAAGCCCGCCGTCGTATTGCTCAAGGATTCTGTGTGGTATGGATTGGCTACCTAAGTTCGCCAACATACCTACTCAGAGAGCCAATGGGTGTCGTCGGTGATACTGGTTCAAAGGTCCGATGAAGAGCTGAAAGACAGAAGCTGAATCCTGGCCTAACCCCATTTCGTATCCGATTGCGAAGATAATGGATTCTCAAAACACGTAGCCAACCGTACTGTCTAAGTCCTTTCCGGCTAAATCGATTCCGTTAACTCCGTGATTTTGCTTGTGCTCGAGAGCACACGGCATCTGCTCATCAACCGGTCTGCAATCGCGTTCGAACGTTCTGTCAAATTATAGACTTCTCCAGCGTAAGGTTTTGTTCTAGAGACCTTCAAGTGAAGTTAACGGTCAACATTGAACACCAGCTGTTACCTGAAACATCTACACCTGCATCACACCTCATGTCGTATCCGAAGGGAGATACTTGCACTTCTCAAGACGCCTCTTAATCAATTCCAGGTCTATCCAGTCCGCCGATTCTGTCCGACGTCCTGCTGCCTGCGCCGGTTGCACATGTGGTGTGATAGCCGAGTACAAGCAGCATAATTATCAAGCCCTATCAGTTGATGACTCGACGCAACGCGGGTCCGAATGCGATTGTCAAGGGGTGCTTGACGAATTGAAGTCTTGTCGAGTCGCGATATGAGCTTGACATGCCGAGGTGAAAAATTGAAGGATGCGAAGCTAACCGGTCTGGAAAGTGATGTGTGAAGTACGTTTCACCGTACGGAGACTTATACGCGGTACGGAGACTTGTGTGTATACAGTATGTAAGCAAACTGGAATACTCGAGAGTCGGTGACGCGAGTGGGGTTACGCTTCCACATTTCCGTCGCGATCGACATCTTCAGGCCAGCATCGCATTTGTTGATACATGGTTCATAAGCCCACTTACTTCTTTCCTTCTTCGGGATCTGGAACACGTTGTCTTCTGCTATAAGAATCAATCAACATCACTCTTCTAAACGTCACTCTCTGACATCAATCTTTCTTTCCGACATTTCGCCAACAACAACACACAGTAACAATGGTCCTCACAGTTCATCACCTCGGCATTTCTCAGAGCGAACGCATTGTGTTCCTCTGCGAAGAGCTCAACATCAAGTATGATCTCAAGATTCATACCAGGGCTCCTTTGCTAGCCCCGGAATCACTCTCATCCATCCCCGGCAACGACACGGGCAAATCACCCTTCATCGAAGACTCGGACGCAGGCATCACACTGTCCGAAAGCGGCGCCATTGTCGAATACATCATCAACCGCCACGGCGGCGGCAAACTGAGCGTGAAGCCAAACGAAGCCAACTACGACAAGTACCTTCACTGGTTCCACTGGAGCAATGCTACGTTACAGCCCCAGATGGCTGCAAGCATGTGGCCCGCTGCGGATGAGGGAACTCGTAAGTTCCGCGAGGCCAGACTGCATGCTGCTCTAGGAGTGATGGAATCACGTCTCGGAGAGAGCAAGTGGCTGGCTGGTGACGAGTTCACTGCGGCAGATATCATGCCTGTGTGGACATTGACAACTCAGCGATACTGGGGCCCAGCGCTTGACTTGTCCCAGTACACGAACATCCTGAGATGGTTGGGGGACGTGGCTGCCAGGCCTGGCTACCAGAGAGCTGTAAGTACCCATCGAGGCGATCAACCACACTGCGACGGAACCAATTACTGACAGAGTCTGCGCAGATGGAGAAGGGAGATCCTGGGATGCAGCTTTTGACAGGCGCAAAGGCTCCATCGCAGTCGCTCATTGCCACGGGAGGCGTCCAGTCTGATGTGTGGAAGAAACAGGCCAAGGAGGGCAACCGTCTGTAGATTGAGTGAGATTGTGGCAGTCTCCCCTCATGTCGTATAGAAATGCTGTAGAATATTATTGAGCCTCTCAATAGCAAGACTAATACAGCAATGTACTGTATGGGCAATATTATCATTGATGGATACGAAATGACGACTAGCCTTGATGCATGTGAAAATGCTAGCCGGTAAGCGGAAGTGCCATGCATCTTGTTTCCCACCCATCGATCGATCAGCGGCGCGTGGTCGGCTTCTGATTGGGCGTGGGCCGACGGGGGCAACGGCAAAGGCCCAACGCGCCTGTCCACCGTCGTCCCCCGGGACGAAGATTCTACGGAAACACTTTTGAGACTCCCTTTACCATTCACTCGCTGTGCAACCTCTCTCTCCACCTACCATCCATCCACATCACCACCACCACCACCCATCTCCACTCCGCCCATATCTCTCACAATGGCCGCCCAAGCTCCTCCCACCTCCACCGGCAGCACCAAGCTCGACGCTGTCAAGCAGAACATCCAGGCCGCTGAGCCCGAGAAGCTCTCTGGTGTCGCTCTCTACTCTCGCTTCGCCTTTGCCGGTGCCGTCTGCTGCTCGCTCACCCACGGTGGTCTTACCCCCGTCGATGTGTAAGTCCTGCGCGCGATACTCCATTGCGCACATGCAATGGCACAACCAAGGCGCGCACTTTGCTAACACGCGCATCACAGCGTCAAGACCCGCATCCAGCTCGACCCCCAGACCTACAACCGCGGCTTCATTGGCGGCTTCAAGCAGGTCATCCAGAATGAGGGCGCTGGCGCTCTCCTCACCGGTGCCGGCCCTACCTTCGCTGGTTACTTCCTCCAGGGTGCCCTGAAGTTCGGTGGTTACGAGTTCTTCAAGCAGCAGTCCATTGGCCTCCTCGGCTACGAGTCCGCTGCCAACAACCGCACCGCCGTCTACCTCGCCTCCGCCGCCTGCGCCGAGTTCTTCGCTGATCTCGCCCTTTGCCCTCTTGAGGCCACCCGTATCCGTCTGGTCTCCCAGCCCACCTTCGCTACGGGCCTTGTCTCTGGCTTCGGTCGCATCCTCAAGGAGGAGGGCTTCGCCGCCTTCTACGGTGGTCTTGGTCCCCTTCTGTTCAAGCAGTAAGTTGGCTTGCGCTGCAACCATGTCGATCGCGCGGTGAAACTAACAAATCTCCAGGATCCCCTACACCATGTCCAAGTTCGTCGTCTACGAGAAGGTCGCCGAGTCCATCTACGCCAACTACGTTGACAAGAACACCGCCTCTGGTGGCATGAACACCGCTGTCAACCTTGGTTCCGGTCTCATCGCCGGCTTCGCCGCCGCCCTCGTTTCCCAGCCCGCCGACACCATGCTTTCCAAGATCAACAAGACCCAGGCTCTTCCTGGTGAGGGCACCACCAGCCGTCTCATCAAGATCGCCAAGGAGCTCGGTATCAAGGGCTCTTACGGTGGTATCGGTGCCCGTCTCTTCATGGTCGGTACCCTGACCGCCGGTCAGTTCGCCATCTACGGTGACATCAAGAAGGTAAGACTTCACTTCCAACATCCATTGAAGATTCCCCGCTGACATATCTTGTTAGGCCATCGGTGCCGTCGGTGGTGTTGAGATCGCCAAATAAGCGCATCGCTTAGGAGAGACTCGATTTGAATGGATGCAATAGAGGGTAACACCAATCTTCTGGAACATAAAAGCAGCGCGCGGTGTTTCGTGCGCAAGCACTAGATTCGCATGGCGAAGAGATGAGGGTTTGATACTTGGTTCTAGCGTTCATGCATAACTGTTTGGTGGGCATCTCCTTTTCTGCCTGCCGGATAGACGATAGAACCTTGGGACAGTTTGTATCATAGGTACACGGACTGCGCTCACGGGCGCAGATGTAATGCAGCATTTTGTCTTCATTTGTTAAAAAACTGTGCTCACCGCCAACTCGTGATTTATCTTTGCCTCCAAGCTGTGCGTACACTTGCATCTAAAAGTACATGCATACTTGATTTGACTTTGCCATTTTTAAAGGTACCGTACCTTTTTTTTCAGCCTTACCAGTCCGGGGTCCGATCGTCGCTCGACCAGCATTTCGATCATGCATACCGCCCACTTCGGCCAGCCACAAGCCGGGCACCTTCACCGCAGAGAAACATCACTTAACAACGTGACAGAGCCTCCTGACCACCCCGGTCCTTGCGCTACATCGATTTTTGGCGCCGAGCGTCAGCGATCATGAGGCCAAGCCATTGGTCGTCGTTGACCGCCATGCCTATTCGGCAAAATGATGGCGGTACTGTGGGTCTGACAGACTGACGTCGCCAGGGCCTGTCTTCAGGGCAGCCTTACTTTCTACTATACGAGATCCCAGGGCGCCCCTAGAGTCCTATTGATCCTGCAGACTACCATCTTTACCTCTTGAGACCTCTTGCAAACCATTGCACAGTCTAGCCAAAACATGTCATATGAAACCCCCCAGAACCAAACGCTCTTCCAGTCCTTCGAATGGCACACCAAGACCGACAAACCCGCACATCACGAAACGCATTCCTGGGGCTCACACTATGCTCGTCTGGCGCGAATCACGCCGGCGCTCGCTGGACTTGGGCTGACCATGTTCTGGCTGCCGCCGGGATGTAAAGCGAACGAGCCTTCTGGTAACGGCAACGGATACGATTGTTACGATCACTGGGATTTGGGAGAGTTCGACCAGAAGGGAAGGACGCACACCAAGTGGGGGAGCAAGGAAGAGTTGAGGGTCTTGATCGAGACTCTGCATGGCAATGGCGTGGAGGGTGTTTGGGACGCGGTGCTGAATCATAAGACTGCTGGAGATACTACTATGGAGTGTTGGGCTGTGGAGGTGGATGAGAATGGTGAGTTGTTGGAGCGGAGATCTGTGTTGGATGGATACACGTGAGGAGACATTTGATGTGCTGACGATGGAATGGCGTAAAGATCGCAGAGTTGAAACCTCGGCGCCGAAGAAGATCACACCATGGATTGTCTACAACCACGACGCACGGCAGGGCAAATACTCTTCCATGAAGTGGAGGGCAGAGCACTTTTCTGGTACCGACTGGGACCAGCGCGGCGAGAAGCACGCGATCTTCAAGATCATCGATGACCCTGTCAACTTCCCCAAGCCCGGCCACGAAGATCCGGATCTCTTCAAGAAGGGCATGCACCGCATCTCACGATTCTTCACTGGAAAGAAGTCCGATGCCAAATCGACGATTGCGATGAAGCGACCAGGAAAAGACTGGGCTGAGGATGTTGACGACTTGCACGGAAATGCCGATTACCTCATGTTCTCAGACATCGACCACAGACACCCGGAGGTCCGTGAGGATCTGTTCAACTGGGCTGACTGGATGGTACATGAAAATGGTCTCGATGGCTTCCGACTGGACGCGGCAGCTCATTTCTCATATGGATTCGCCCGCGACTGGATCGCCCGCGCGCACGAAGCCAGCCGGGCAAAGCGTGGTCGCGATGCCTTCGTCGTCGGAGAAGTCTGGACTGGCAAAGCCGCAAAGATCACCAAATGGCTCGACACCGTCGGCCAAGGCGCTTTCGCATACGACTCTCCGCTCGTCAACGACTTCGCCCGAGTGTCGAAGGACGTCGTCGCCGGCTCTCAAAACGCCGACTTGAGAACAATCATGCGCAGCTCGCTCGTCAAAGAAAGACCGCAAAACGCCGTCACGCTCGTAACGAACCACGACACCCAGCCCGGCCAAGCCTCCGCCACGGTCATCGACGCCCGCCTCAAGTCCCTCTTCTACGCCTTCATCCTGCTCCGCGCCGAAGGCCTGCCCTGCGTCTTCTGGGGCGACTTGTACGGCACCTGCGGCAAAGAGGGCTCGCCGCCAGCTTGCATGACCCACGGGCAACGCAGTCTGCTCCCGGACCTCGTCTTCTCGCGCCGCATGTACGCCTATGGCCAGCAGACCGACTACTTCGACGCGCAAAGCTGCATCGGCTGGACCCGCTCCGGCACGCACGACAGGCCCGGCTGCGCCGTTGTGCTCAGCATCGGACCTTACAACGAGTGGTCGAACAAGAAGATGCGGATCGGAAACCCCGGCGAGGTCTGGGTCGATGTCCTCAGCGACCCGCGCCAGCGTGTTGAGGTCCAGATCGATCAGTCGGGTTGCGGAGCCTTCTACTGTCTGGGCTGGAGCCCCGCGGTGTACGTGAGGAAGGATGTGCCTGGTGTTGACAGGTTCCCTGTCAACCACGAGCTTAACTGCTACGACCAGTAAGCATGGATGTGTAGAATGAGAAGATCTGCATTTGATGGAGTTTAGCGTGTGGCGTTCTGGGAGTCTACATGAAGGAAATGACATCTTGTCTCTCAAGCGGCTGACAGCAGTGTTAAATTGTATACATCGACCTTGTATGGCAGCCTCTGCATGACCTATACAATTCTCAGCCCTGTATGGTCGTTCCGTTTTGACTTGGCTCGGAGTTTGGCGACATGCTCTCTTGCTGTTCAAGGCTGGCTGGCTTCTTGTTCGATTGGATAGATGCCGGTCTCTCATCAGCACCGGGCTCGATTGTCGTGATGATGCTGCTGACATCGTCTTAGCCTGGTATCACGAGCAACTCACGCATGTTTTCTTTTGCAAGGATATATGGTAAGTTTATGTCTTTCGATACTGTCATTTATCTCATGCTGTCTCGCTGACTCATCTCGCTGGTCCCATACTTCTTGCTTGGACAAGAACACCCCAAACGGCAAAGCCGCCATGACGGTTTTGTAATCAAACTATCACATGTCGATTCGCTCCCCCTAGTCTCGTCGCTCGCTGCGATTGGATCAAGCATGCTCTGTTGCATCACTCAGTGGTACTCACTCCCGGTTTGCTTGCTGCGGAAACCGACATGCACCCACGCACTCACTTGCTCTCATCAATACCGGAGCTGGATCTGGCTTCCTGGCGCTTCAACTTCTGCTCGAGCTCGCGAATACGGACGTTGGCCTCCTGCTCTGACTTCTCAAGCTCGCGGATGCGGGCCTTTGCCTTTCGTTCCGCTTGCTTGTGCCTCTTGCGCTTGTCTTTGGCCTTCTGCTCCGATTTCTCAAGCTCGCGGATACGGGTCTTGGCCTTGTGCTTCGCCTGCTTGCGCTTTTTGCGCTCGTCGTCGAGCATGCTTCTCAGGCCTTTTGTGGTGGTACCTTCTGCCTCCGTAATGGAATCGGGCGCTGAGCCCCTGGAATCCTGGGCGTGTCTGGCTAT